>Ga0265797_10008387_pt1 | contig 13787 bp, 14 predicted proteins | sample P2T30metagenome_FD_192433 | JGI IMG/M metagenome (GOLD analysis project Ga0265797, IMG submission 192433) | Plant litter microbial communities from East Loma Ridge, Irvine, California - P2 T30 | ecosystem: Environmental > Terrestrial > Plant litter > Unclassified | place: USA: California... | reverse complement strand
AGAAGCAGTTGTGCAGCGCAAGGTGGGTATGTGGGAAGAAGATGTACGTGTTCTCAGCAAGGCACGCATCATCGGCTGCACAACGACCGGTCTCGCAAAGTATCGTGCTCTACTCTGCGCTCTCCGACCTCGGATTTGTGTTGTAGAAGAAGCAGCAGAAACACTCGAGGCTCCTGTCACCGCTGCTTGTTTCCCTAGTCTCGAGCACCTCGTCTTGGTCGGTGATCACCAACAGCTGCGCCCTCACACCCAGGTGCGTGCCTTTGAAGACAAACCATACTTCCTGAACTTGTCACTCTTCGAGCGTTTAGTCTGTAATGACGTCGCCTTCGATACGCTTACCCGACAACGTCGTATGATACCTGAGATACGACGGCTGTTATATCCCATCTACCAGGATACACTCAAGGACCACAAGAGCGTAAAGGATCTTAGTAACCGCCCGCCAGTCGAAGGCATGGGTGGAAACAACAGTTTCTTCTTTTGTCACGACTGGCAAGAGACCCGCGATACTTACATGTCGGCGCTGAACCCAATGGAAGCACATATGATAGTCCAATTTTTCGACTACTTGGTTCTGAACGGTGTCGATGCTACCAAGATTACGGTATTGACCTTCTACAACGGTCAGCGCAAGGAGATCATGCGGAGGCTCCGGGCGCATCCGAATCTACGTGGCGGAGTGCACGATATCCAGGTAGTAACCGTGGACAGCTACCAAGGCGAGGAGAACGATATCGTCCTACTTTCTTTGGTACGATCAAACCACAAACATTCCATTGGGTTCCTGAACTCCGAGAACCGCGCCTGTGTCGCCCTTTCCCGAGCCAAACGAGGCTTCTACATCTTCGGAAATGCAGAGCTTCTTGCGTGCGAAAGCGGTACTTGGGCTTCAGTCATTGAGATAATGTGGAGGAATAAGAAGGTCAGGGTGACGACAGGCCAAGAGCGGCGGATAGGTTATCAGTTCCCGCTAGAATGCAGCAACCATGGACGCAAGATATGGTGCGAAGTGCCCGAAGACTTCGAACTTATCAAGGGTGGATGTGACATCAAGTGCCAAGGGTCGTTGCCATGCGGACATCGCTGCCCATACCCATGTAAGCGTACCAATATACGAACTATATGGGAGACGGATACTAAATCGCTTACTAGGTCATCCCTTTGAACATCACAGGATCAACTGCACGCAGAAATGCTCCAGGCGCCTTGAGACTTGTGGTCATCCTTGTATCGGTACGTGTTGCCTTCAAATGCAAGCAAGACCCCTTACTGACAATCTTTAGCGGAGTGTTGCGACCCGTGCAAGTGTCATATGTGCGACCGTCGCAGTGGTGGCGTCAAATCGACTTTGAAACCAGTAAACGGGGCGGCACCGTTTCGCGGAGCCCGACCAAACACGCAAAGCTTGATGCTCGAAGACACGTTACCCGGCCCTGGATCCTCTAAACGTGGTGTCCAGACCTATGCGCCCACTCAACGCATGACGACCCCGGGTCTATCAGATTGCACTACGGTACAGTGGGATGTCTACGCTAATGGCGGTGGTGTACAGGAAGACGATGCACGTGCATACGCGAAGATGCAGGTGGAAGCCCTATACTATGCACATCGAACATCTACTCCTGGGACCGAGACTACAGGCGGCAAGCTGATTGAGCTGTTGCCAGAAAAGGACGCAACTGTTTCCAAAAACACGGGCTTGCTTCTTGATCTTGACGTCGAACCATTGGTCCCAGAGAGTCATCCCCAAACGCCGCGGTCATATGCAAATGCTGCGAAGCCCTACGTCAACCTTTTAGATTGAATGACTATACGCAACAATGGAGTTTTGGCGTGATCAGTGCGTTCGTGCTTGAAGTGTACCGGTGGATAGTTATGTGCAATCATATCGACGTGAACTAGGAGAACATGCATCGATACAGGGCATTGGTGGAAGGTATGCATAGCAACTCTAGCGCAAAGGACTCGTGTCCGGGGTATATCACTAAATCTTCAGATCGCTCAACATCTTTGCCATGCTCAATCTTTCCTGTCCCCATCCATCTGGACCTCGAACACTTCGCCAGCCAGCTTTGCGACATCACCACCAAGCCCCGCAAGTCCGGCCTTGATACTTTCAATTGTTTGCGACGTCAAGTTGCCTTTCCGCGAGTAGAAGTCTACACCCGCAGGGGTAAACAACGTCTTTGCAAAGTACGTCACGACCCAACTGTTGTCAGTGCCCTCCTCGTCGCCATAGCCTAGTATCTCCCATTTGCTCGTCGCAATCACCAACCACCCCTTGCCACGCCAGTTGTAGCCGAGACTCGCCACTTCTCCGCCCTCTGTACCTGACGCTGAGGCTGTATTTGGTACATCAAACGGCTTGTCAACTCCATGCACAGTCTTGATCTTCTCGGCGCCCAGAGATTGGTACGTGACTACGTCGTCGATCTGAGCGGGCTGTGTGGAGGGAATGGCAGTGTATGTGATGCGCACGTTGCGCGATTTCTTCCACATGGGCAGCGTGGAGTGGGTTACATTCCAGGAGCCTGAAAGCCATGACAGGGCGGGTGGTGCGAGCGAGGGGGAGGGTTCGGTGGACGGCAGAGACGATGGAGCGCGGAGGGTTACCATGGTGAGGTGACTTTGTTTGGTGGGGTGAGGGCGGTTGGTGATTGGCGATGTATGTGTGGAGATGGACGCGTGGAATCTGGAGAGATTTTTGTGGGTATTAGATGATGATGACGATTGACAATTGTTGACGGTGGGCGTTGATGAGGTTGGACGGACAACGAATTTTCGACGTGGCTGGGGGAGCGGTCTGACGTTTGTCAAGAGAGTCGCGAAGCTGTCGCGATGTCAGTCGTCTGGAGACGAGTACTTCGAAGCTACTATATGCTTCATATTTGCTTTTGATCAGCTGTAGATCCCATCTACACTTAACACATCATCATTTCCATCACCACCGCGTCTCTCATCAGCACTCGATAACGCGACAGGGCTAACAGATCGACGCTACCGGGAGCCAACGCAGCCGGGGGCACGTGCCAAGCCACCAGCCGTATCCCGCCACTCCAACAATAGATCGTCCTACCTACTTCCGAACTTCGCCTCAGCACCCCAGGGTCCATCAAAAATCGAATAACCTGACATCACCTTTCCCGCCTGCCCGCCTCCGACGCGTAACGCCCTGTCCATGGCCAGCGAAATTCGACTGTCTGTCCCACCATCTGCGGTCTTCCTAGAAGCCGATGTCGCCAGTTAATGCATCGTAACCCATGTTTCGACTGCGTCGCGGCGGCTCTCGGTTGGCCGGGGGCTGACGAGGCCTGAAACTCTTGCACCAGTTTGTCCACGTCGCTTCGTGGGCTGTGCAGTGAGTACGAGAACACCGTTTGCGAAGTGCTTGCCAGGCTCCACTCTTTGTGGCAGTTTGATGGTTGGTAGCGCGCCACTTTTTTCCTGCGCCCAGTCACCACCTGTTTCCATGATTACCGTATACAGGCTTGGGTGGCTATGCTGAGACGACTGCTGCACAATAGTATAATAGCATTGTGATCCCCAGTCTTGATGATTGTAGAGTAACTACTTTTGCTTTTTCCAACGGGTTTACATCATTGAACGACGTTGTTCCTTTGACATTGTTTGGGGATATTGCATAGATTGCTTGATTGTTCTCCAGTACACGGCCTACTACCTCCATTTGACGACGACGACGACCACGGAAAAGCGCTGCCAAGCTGACTGTTCGAGACGAACTATCCTACACAATCAACGCACACACCAACATGTTTTCAAGAAGCATACTACTCCAAGCTTCGGCTCTTTTGCCCTTGCTATACGCACCCGCCTCCGCACAAAACGCTTGCAACAACTCACCCGACCTATGCACCCGCCCATACAACAACATCACATACCTGGGTGCGCACAATTCTCCATTCCTAAGGAACAAAGAGACATCGTTCTCCACATCTGGAAACCACTACTACAACACTACAACACAACTCGATGCTGGCGTGCGCCTTCTCTCAGGACAAGTTCACAAGGCCAACGGCACCGGCAACGATGCATGGCATCTCTGCCATAGCAGCTGCGACCTGCTTGACGCTGGAACTCTGGAAAGCTGGCTCGGTGAGATAAAAACCTGGATGGACGCCAACACAAACGACGTTGTAACCCTCCTCCTCGTAAACTCCGACAACGCCTCCCCCGCAGATCTCGGCGGAGTTTTTTCCTCATCAGGACTCGACAAAATCGCCTACTCACCCCCAAGCTTGACAACCACACCGCAAACATGGCCCACGCTCGACACTCTAATCGGCAACAACACCCGCTTGATGTCTTTCGTCGCCAGCCTCCCGAACCCCTCGTCAGACTACCCATACCTCATGGACGAATTCGTGTACATGTTCGAAAACGACTATGAAAACGTCTCCCCTTCAAACTACTCCTGTAACCCATCGCGCCCGGAAGCCGTTGCTGGAAACCCCTCTACAGCTCTAGAGTCTGGTCGCATGTTCCTACAGAACCACTTCTTGTACGAGACGCAGCTCTTTGGTATCCAGTCTCCCAATGAGACCTATGCCAATGTCACCAATGCGGAGACCGGCTTTGGAAGCTTAGGCGAATCGATACAGGAGTGCGAGGGTATCTACGGAAAGCCGGCCAGTTTCGTCATGGTGGACTTCTTTAACGTCGGACCTGCGATTGCGAGTGTAGATCGCGCCAACGGCGTGAGTGGCGCACAGGGCAGAAAGAGTCTTAGCACAGAGGCGTTGGTGCAAAGTACCGGTGCTGGAGTCAGAGAGAGGGGAAGCCTACTGGCTGTGGTTTTGGCAGTCGGTGTCGCTGTTTTCTTTGGAGCGTAATAAGTGACAAGAGAGATTAGTATTGGATATTGCGGCAACTTTGGTTATTTGCATGGCGATGGCGTTTTGGTCTCTGGAACTCCTAGATTTTGGATGTTCGGATTAGGATATATTGGGTCAACGAACAAATGACGCGCCGCGTTTTCGCGCTTCGCTACGTCTGGATATGTAGCTTAAGTAGAGATAGATATGACGTTACGATGAAAGACGATCTCATCAATCAAGCAACTCGATTACTCTTCAATAGGTCTATTGCTTCATCATGCATACTCAACTACTCTTGGAAAGGCGTGAATTTCTCCAACACACTCTCAGCCTCCTTCAGATCATCCATCAGTACTCGCTTGTGCGCCTCACTCCTAACTCTGATTTCACATTCAAACTTCCGAGGCCGTATGTTGAAGCCCTCGGTATAGGCAAAAGTATCATACTTCACCCCTGCTTTGGGCTGAATATCAAAGGCCCACAGAATCTTCGCTAGCGCAATGTACAGACTATTCTCCGCAAGACTGGCACCAGGGCAGATGCGCCTTCCCCAGCCAAACGACGAGTGACCTGATTTTGCTGGATGGGGTTTGCCCGTGAGCGGTGTTGGTGCTTTGGAGCGTTCCACAAGCGCCTCATCGAGGAAGCGTGTGGGATCGAAGTGGTGTGGATTCGGATAGTACTCCTCGTTGAGGTTTATAGCCCATGAGTTTCCTAGAACAGTGGTGCCAGAAGGAATATAGTATCCTTCGTAACGATCATCCTCTGTGGAGGCGTGAGGTGTACCTCCGAGAACGGCAACAGGACGCCAGCGAAGAACTTCCTTTACCAGAGCGCGAATATATGGCAGGTTCGTTTCGTCTTCAAACGTAGGACTGCGGCCAGTGCCGATCATGGTGTCTAATTCGCGATGGGCGGCATGTAGGGTCTCGGGATGCGTGACCAACGCTAGGAAGGCAGTGCAGAGCGTCGAGGCCGTAGTATCAGACCCAGCGCCGAAAAGCGATGCTGGGATGTAGGAGAAATTGCGATCCGACAAGGGGATATGCTCCGTCTCTCGCAATTCGAGCAGAAGCTTGCAGAGTGAATCTGGAATATCGCCGCCCTGGGTCTTTGCTCTCGCAAGATCCGAGCGTACGACATCCACCAAGGCCATGTTCGCAGCTGCTTCCTCACGACCACGCGCTTTTATATCAGCCTTCCAAGGCGCCAGAGCATCTGGGACATGCTTCAAGATGGGGAAGGACTCGACGAGGTACTTTCCAGGCACATTCAGCGATGCGGCGACATGCATGAACTTGAAGCGCTGGTGGATGACGTTGGCATTGAGCGAGTCGATGCGGTGTCCGTATGCGACACAGAAAACGATGCTGGAAGTGAATCGTTCGAGGAGTTTCTCCCAGTTGGCCGGGCTGTTGAGGAGCTGCTGGCAAAGCCGCGATGCCTCTGCTGTTTGAACGGGCTTGTACAACCTCAGCGCCCTGGGTGTCAAAGCCTGATGTAGCAGCTTCCTCCGCACACTCCATTCTTTGCCATATGGCTGTACCAGTATACTAGCATTGTCCCACAGTATCTCGCCCATAGCCACCATACGCGGACGCGACGAGTACTTTGTGCTCCGCTTCTCCATCAGCTCGACAGCGATGTTGGGGTCGGATATGATGACAGTAGGCTTGCGGCCGATCCATATCGTGAAGATGGGACCGTATATCTTGGACCATTCCTGGAACTGGATCCAGGGCTTTGATTTTGGGAGTTGAAGTTTGTTGCCGAGAAACGGGAGAGGCGTGGGACCTGGAGGCATTCGGAGCCACACCCAGACATCGTGGAGAAGCGTCGCGAGGGGTACCGCGAGGGCGATAGAAAGCCACAAGTAGGGTGGTAGGTAAAGGAGAGAATCTAGCGCCATGTCAACAAGGGTGCGTAGAGGATAGACGCTGATGCTATCCAGGGCTGTCGAGCACTTGGAGGGCGATATGTACTCGCGACATCGGACTTGAGCGCTTCTACAGCTTCCAACGTGATGCTCGGCAGTTGTACTTGCTCGCTACTGTTGCTCCGCGATGCATGGCGGGAGGAGGATGCGGGGTGCTTATTCGTTCACTCATCCCTTCATCATGCCAAAGAGCCGCCCCACCGTCTAGCGGTCGGCCTGCTCTCTCCACTCATGCATCGTTATGAGAATGGAACTAAGCCTGCCTTGGAAATTCTTCGAAACGGTATTTGCTCAAAGTCATGATTGCTGGCGAGAGACAGTGATGACATGTCGCGCTCGGGGTAATTTACCCGGACTAGCGCGTTGCGGGGAAGGTCCGGGACAGGAGAGGAGGATTGCGATTGCACCCGCAACTTTACACCTACGCACGTCGTCTCTGTGCGCTTATTCTGACTGACATGTCACTACTAAAACGCATGATATCATTTTCTGCGCCACATAGAACGCCGTCGGTAATCTCGAAGGTGCCCGCCTTCGAGAATGCGGGACGCGTATCCGTCATCGTGAAGGGCGATTCCGCTAAATCATTCATGACCATGGCATCGAAAGAGCTATCAAGACAATCATGTTGCTGACGTTTCGAATTTGTCCTATTCATCGTAACGGAAACTAGGTCAACTCCTATGGATATTACAAACTCAAAGGTCGCTGTTGTTTCCAAAAGAGTCTTGCTTATCTCACCCCATACAATTGAAGGTCCATGAATGTGCAATATTCGCATCGATCCTAGAGCAGACACCTAACCTAGAGATCTTCAAATTTAGAGAATCGGTTCCCTAGACACTATAGTTACGCGAGTCTACTAAGGTCACGCTCATCATCTAAGAAAGTACACCGCGGTGTCTTGAAGTTGAACGTACTAAAGCGATACTGTAGATTACTCCCTACATGATAAGGTTAGGAAGCAGCTTTCGGGCTCGACAATCACACGACGACGTCTGGCATTGAACCTGTCAATAAAGAATTGTGAGAACTGAGTCTACGCTGAGCTCCTTGACGATTCAGATTACAGCAACTCTACCAAGCTATATCACGTCGAGATCCCCGATTTCTTGCTTACAGGCGGATTTCTACGTTTACCAGAAGAACAGGCGGGCAACATCTTGCATCACACTCTGGAAGAAGCTCTACGCTGGTAAACGGGTCAGGGTTGGGTTGTGGTTGTGTAGGATTTGTAAGATCCTAATCCAACCACAACCATTAACCCGTGATTTTAGACTCTAGCATGGGTATAGGTTGGGTTGGGGTTGGGTATAGTATACCCAAGTATACCCAAGTATATACACCTGTGTCTAAAGCAATCATCACATATGATTATAGCTAACCCAGATGAAACCCTATATCCACGCTCCTCCCAACCCAACCAAACCTATACCCACGCTAGAGTCTACCCTGATCCAACCTATACCCGAGGCCCGTGCAACCACAACCAAACTAATGCCCATCACAGGGTATACTATACCCATTTACCAGCGTAGGAAGAACCACCCATTGCTCATGTTGATGGGACGATCAGCAATATCTGAGATGTCCAACGTAGTATTTTCTTTACATGTCATCAACACAGCGACCCCTCAAAGCTGTGCGAGGTTGAGCTTGATGCTGAGTGTCGTCCTATGGTTAAGTGCTACACCGGAGGTAGTTGCAGCAAACTGAAGCGGCATGGTATCGAAGTGGAGGCTCTGATAGATGACTCAGCCGTAGGGCTTCTGGTATATTCCTCAGAAGAGACTTATACTGACTGTAAATTTTAGACGTATAGGCAGCAAATCTGGGTCAGTAGTAAGCATTTCCTTTTGTCTGGAAAGAGGAACGTAGCTTGCCAGTGTGTTATTTCATCTATATACCTGTGGTAGTGCCTCACAGAGAAGTGTGAGGATGTAATGAAAAGACATATAGTTTAATGACTCTTGTAATTGAGTTTGATTGTGAGAAGACTGAACTTCGATTCTTTGACGAGGTACATCAGAAGTGACGCCCGGCTATGCGGAGAGACTCGCGCCCGAACGTGCGTCAATTCTCCGATAGACAGGCTTCCACCACTGCGACCGGCCTCAAGTGGCTCCCGCTGTCAGATGTGAGCTTATCCATATGCAGTGGACATAGGCGAGCGCCAACTCATACGCATGGATACGATCGCCGAACTGCCATACAGTAAGCTAGCCACCCGAACGTTGTGCCTAACGTAACCCGAACGACGGGTCGCGCTTCCTGAAGACTATCCTGGTAGCGCATCTATGCTAGTAATACAGTGTTACCGAAGTTGCATACCAGGTTCGGCGCATAGTTCCTGCATGGGAGTGGTCCAAAAACCACGGCATTGCTCCATTGGCGAGAATTTAGTCCGTGGCTGGGTCAGATACTGAGCACTCTGTACGACAGTGACTCGGAGTAGCTACCACGCGTAGCTCACATGGCTGCCTTTGACAGTTGTAGCACCGGATCGGATCGCAAAGCGCAATTGAAGCGCCAATGTAACCGTTTCTTTGAGTACAAGCTTACTATAACGTTGACATAATGCTTCGTGCGCATGTCATTGACACTGAGATTATAGGGCTTCGATGAGCTTCTGCGATCATGAGGTGGAGCTGTGGAGGAGGTAGCTTACCAGGAATGGCTGCATAGTGCAAGCCGCCACACTAAGAGGACGTTGGGCAGTACATGCAAGGGCGTTAGTGGCATACCGCGATGACCACATGTCATCAGATGGAGCTAGACAAAATCCTTCACCGCCACTATACATGCTCTTACCTTATGGTGGAATTGTAATTGGAACGTCTACGGATGCGTGTGAGGTGTCGTGCGTGGTTACGCAGTGCAGGGATTGCACATCGGCTTCAGGCATCAAAGAGCCAAGTCTGTCCTGCAGCCAGGCGTTGTCTTCGCGTCCACAGCCAATTGCCGGTGAAAAGGCCTGTCTTTGTTGCTGCTCGCAAGGATGACGCACCGACCCAAGGAGGGGCACGAGCAGGCGGGGCGCTGCTAGGACCCGAATATTCCTCCACGACCTTCCATGGCCGTGACCATGACAAAGTCCAGGAAATGTCGTCCTCCCATTGCGCTGCATGTCGGCGCGCGCAATCTTTCTCCTACAATCTCGTGCAAACAATTCCCGCCACTGGTGTCATGCACTATCTGATCCTCCGCATCCCGTTCCAGATTGCATGCTCAAAGGCGCTGGCAGCTGTCGAGCCAGCGCATCAACTTGACAACACTTAGCATGTCCGTCCGGCAGACTACCCATGCATGTACATAGCTCCACCGGCGCTGCTTTTGCATGACATTGGTGTCCGCGTCTGCTGCGCTTACTCTGCCTCGCTGCCTTTAGCACGCACTGATGCCGGTCATTGACGGCACTGCTTCTACAGTCGTAACCGTTTGCCATTGCACGCCAATTCGCTCCGCTGAACCTTCTATACTGATACGAGCTGAGCTTTTATTCACTAGTCTCTTGTCCTGACCAATTGGCACTTTGAGTATCCAGTATCGCTCCGAGGCATCGTTGATCGGCTGCGGCCTACGGCCAAGGGCATTCATCCAGCCCAGTCTAGATGACGCTTTCAAGACCGGCTCTAGCGGAAAGAGACCTCAATGGACGTAAGACTATGCACCTTTATCACCACCAGGGCGGGGTTAGGAGCCTGAGTCGGCATGAAGGGGTCAAAGCCAGTCCCCGTTGATCAGCATGCTCCTAGCATGTCTATGGCTGAATGGTATAAAAAGAGGCCTTTTCACAGGCTCAACGAAATTCCCTTCTGCTTCTCTTTCACTCACCCCTCTAGATATCGTTACACTACATCACATTTGCCTCTTGTCTAAGCATTACAAGCTTCAGTGCTCCTAGCAATCACTCAAAACATCAAAACATTTGAGCTTCGTGCCATCACACCACTCAATACCCTTTGACACCTATCCTGAATACAACGGATATTCAAAATGGCTTCTACCCACTCTTTCTACCACTACCCCCAGTCCTCTTACCCGATCAGCATGCCACAGAAGCCAGGCTTCTACTATCCGCAGCAACAACATGGTTACGGACGTGTGGCAGGATCACCACCTGAGGCCAACGATAGTGTCACAACATCTGGAGTTCCATCGTACGAGCCATCGGCAACTTCCAGCAACTACGCCGGATCTGCCAGTGATTACGAGTCAACTAGCGGCGCCGCCAGCGTGGATCTCCTCGATTACATGGGCAGCCGTGTGAACGGTTCATTCAATCCGATGCCGCTAGATCGCAGCTTGGCGAGACAGGCACAAACGTAAGTTCAAAGACCTCCTGCTGCGAGGCCGATCAAAAGGTTTCGATTGTGGTTGCAGAGCTGACATGACAACCAGATCTGGTGAACTTAACGCTAAGCACCGAGAACTCCTTGAATTACAGCAACTTGCTCAGCGCCGATTGGCTGGTGCTCGCATGAACTTTGCCGATGGCATGAAAGCTGCGAAAGAAGTGCAGAGAGATTTGCAATGGACGCAGAAGCGAGTAGAGTAAGAATAGTGTAATTCCAGAGTGAACAGTATAACTGACATTTTCGATAGCTCACTCAACGAGCGAGCGGCACGCAAATACCCAGATCAATTCCGCACTGCCCAAGGCAAATACCCGTCACCAGTGGACTACTAGTACCACGGATTCTTACAAAACTGCCTTACGGCCTCTGTGGATGATTCAAACATACAACTTTCGGTTTCTTCAAAAATTCGGGCGGCACACGATTATTTTACAACTCTCTGGACTCTACAGACTTTTCTATTTCTGTTATATATCACGACGTTACCACAAACAATGTGGTACGCGTCAAGTTACGAACTGTCGTTCACGGTTTCCTGCTCCACTCCGCTCCACTCTCGGCCTCGCTGCTTTAGCGAAACCCACACGCCGGCATTTTACTTTTTCCAGCAAATGTGACGCGGTCCGGCCCGCTGCCTGATGCAAGTGCTACGCGCTTGTCGATAGCTAGCGAACGAATGGCGGCAGTCAATCGACTTGCGGGACCTGATAGTGCGGCACTGGCGTGATCCCTTGTCAGCCGTCGATGGGCCGGAGGCGAACTGCAAGCTGGTAAGCATCTTCATTCGTCAAACGTTGACGGATAGACGGTGGAACTCGACGGGTGGTACTGAGGCGTTGGATCCGGCTGGGTGTTCTCCTTTCGTCTCCTTAGTTTGGGAATTGGTCTGCTTTTGGGTCGACGTCATGATAGCACTATATCATGAGGCTGGAGAAGGATTAGTCTTTTTTGCAAAGGGCTCTTTGGTGTGACTTCTCTATTATTACTCACATGTTGATGTAACGGCTTGTATGACCGTTGCGGCCGTCTCCCAGCGGAGCGGTCCACCCACAAGCACTTGAATGCTATATATTTTAACCGAGTCGCAGTGTGGGGGATGTGAAGCCATTCTGGTTCTCATCCTGCTTCAACGTGCCATTCCAGTGGATCCGCAAAGTCCACTCGTAAGCCAACTGATTGCACAAGCCCGCTCCATGTTCCAATGTAGTGGCAACATCATGTGACGATTCATCCTTAAACCTAGCCAGTGGGCATCAATTCTCGCTAGGCCAACTGAAACATGAAACCTGTATCTCTGCAAGTTACCTGCATTGAACATAATTGCACTAACCCCGAAGACAAGTTCCCCCGCTGTTCCCCCATAAGCCAGCCACACCTCGACGAACGAAGAAGACCGGTTTAGAGTTTCAGCTCAAAACCCCTACTGTACATCTCAGGCCACTACTCTCATGACTTGCCAATGATGCAAGCTCATGCCGTACATCCCTAAGCCACAGTATGTCGTGCATCTACCCCCGCCTAAACGCCACGCACCATTTCGTATCCGCCTAATCGGAAGCAAGGCGGCCCAAGTACGACTCGGGAGAAGAAAAGGAAAGCAGCGGGGAGCTCCGAAATAATCGCGTAACTAACTCCACTGCAGGGATCTGACCTGATGAAGCAGTGTCTGCCTGCTGCGTTGTGAGACCAAGGGTACCGACAGGTGTCAGATGTGAGGTTATTGAAAAGCGGCCTGACAAGTGACTAACAGTTGTGCAGCAATTTGAGGAGACGAAGACATTTTGTGGAATGGGTAAGATTCCGGACGAGAACCGGAGATGTTGCTTTTGATGGGAGTGGGCAGGGATACGAGTAGAAGTGAGGCGAATGGTGTACAGACTTTGAGGTGAGGTTGAGTGCAAGTTTAACGGAGGTATCAGAAGACGACATTTCAGCATGATATCCTTTCTCAATAATTATTCCATGTTCCCACAATAGATGCTGTCATTACAGTGGTTGCATAAGACATCTACAGGTAGTCTAGCTAATTCAATTCGATGGTCCGACGAGTAGTTCGTTGATGTTGAACCCTTGCCAGCCTAAATCGAACCCCGGTTCGCAGCAATAGCACGAGACATGACGCGAGCGAAACGGCCAGGTACATCCTGGTCTTGCTTCGCGGTCTCGATACCGGTGAGGATCTTCTTGATACCGACCCCGATTTCAGTGTTACCTGTCATCTCCTGTATCTCACTGATGGCACGCTGTTGATCGGAATCAGAGAAGGCACCAGATTCTTGCAGGACATTGGCGAGCTCCTTTTGTGTGTTCACGTTTGGGACTGCGATTTCGGCATCGAATCTGGCGAAGAGGTCGAGCTGTGTGAGGACCGATCGTTCGGTTGTTGTCGCGAAAATAAGTAAGCGACGGTCCTAGGTCTGTTAGAGGATTTCATGGATGATGTGATACAGGGATTCTGCATACCTTTGGTGGCTCCTTGCCAAGCAGGACCTTCAGAGCAGCCAGAACCGTGTTACTGAACCTGGGACCAATTGGTACCCAATCCAACAAAAGCTCAATTGAGTCAATGACGATAACGCTTAATGGACTCTTGTATGCATCTCGGAACACCTTGTCGAGCTGCCCAACCTTTTGCATCTCACTGTAGCCACTCAT
>Ga0265797_10008386_pt1 | contig 13789 bp, 12 predicted proteins | sample P2T30metagenome_FD_192433 | JGI IMG/M metagenome (GOLD analysis project Ga0265797, IMG submission 192433) | Plant litter microbial communities from East Loma Ridge, Irvine, California - P2 T30 | ecosystem: Environmental > Terrestrial > Plant litter > Unclassified | place: USA: California... | reverse complement strand
CGTCGCCGCACTGCACGAGTTCCTCGCCGCACAGATCGCCCGGGCCGAGGCCGAGGGCGTCCTGTTCTCGGTGCACCTCAAGGCCACGATGATGAAGATCAGCGATCCGATCCTGTTCGGTCACGTCATCCGCGCGTTCTTCCCCCGCGTGTTCGAGCAGTACGGCGCCGACCTGAAGGCCGCCGGACTCGACCCCGCCAACGGCCTCAACGGCATCCTGCAGGGCCTCGCGGCACTGCCGAACGGCGACGAGATCAAGGCCGCGTTCGACCAGGGCATCGCCGACGGGCCCGACCTGGCCATGGTCGACTCCGACAAGGGCGTCACCAACCTGCACGTGCCGAGCGACGTCATCGTCGACGCGTCGATGCCCGCCATGATCCGCACCTCGGGTCACATGTGGGGCCCCGACGGCGGCGAGCACGACACCCTCGCGGTCATCCCCGACTCGAGCTACGCCGGCATCTACCAGGCCGTGCTCGACGACTGCCGCGCGAACGGAGCCTTCGACCCCGCGACCATGGGCTCGGTGCCCAACGTCGGCCTCATGGCCCAGGCCGCCGAAGAGTACGGTTCGCACGACAAGACCTTCGAGCTGCCCGGCGACGGCGTCGTCCGCGTCGTGAACCAGGCCGGCGAGACGCTCATCGAGCACGAGGTCGCCACGGGCGACATCTGGCGCGCCTGCCAGACCAAAGACGTGCCGATCCGCGACTGGGTCAAGCTCGCCGTCACGCGGGCCCGCGCCAGCCAGACCCCCGCGGTCTTCTGGCTCGACGAGACCCGCGCCCACGACGCGACCCTCATCGGCCTCGTCCGGTCGTACCTCGCCGAGCACGACACCGAGGGTCTGCAGATCGAGATCATGTCGCCCGTCGACGCCATGGCGTTCTCGCTCGAGCGCATCCGCCGCGGCGACGACACCATCTCGGTCACCGGCAACGTGCTGCGCGATTACCTCACCGACCTCTTCCCCATCATGGAGCTCGGCACCTCGGCCAAGATGCTCTCGGTCGTGCCGCTGATCAACGGGGGCGGCCTGTTCGAGACCGGCGCCGGCGGTTCGGCTCCCAAGCACGTCTCGCAGCTCGTCGAGCAGGACTACCTGCGCTGGGACAGCCTCGGTGAGTTCCTCGCCCTGGCCGTCAGCTTCGAGCACCTCGCGACGTCGACCGGCAACGCCCGCGCGCAGATCCTCGCCGACACGCTCGACCGCGCCACCGGCACCTTCCTCGACGAGAACAAGTCGCCCGGACGCAAGCTGGGCTCGATCGACAACCGCGGCAGCCACTTCTACCTGGCCAAGTACTGGGCCGACGAGCTCGCCGCACAGACCGACGACGCCGACCTCGCCACCGCGTTCGGCGACGTCGCCCGCACGCTGGGCGACGGCGAAGAGACGATCGTCGCCGAGCTGATCGCACCGCAGGGCACGGCCGTCGACATCGGGGGCTACTACCACCCCGACGCGGCCAAGACCGAAGCCGTGATGCGCCCGTCGAGCACGCTCAACGCGGCACTCGCCACGCTGTAGGCACGAGGACGAGGGCGACCCCCTCGAGAGCAGGAGGCGCGGTGCCGGCGGGCACCGCGCCTCCTGTCGTCCGTCGGATCGGTCATCGAGTGGTCGCGAATCGTCGTTCGAGGGCCCGCGAAGGACGATTCGGGACCACGCGTCCGACGCGGCAGGGCGTCAGGGGTGCAAGGCGAGGCGGGCCGTCGCCCGCACGGCTGCGGTGACGGCGTCGAGCAGGGGGGAGGCGAGGCTCCAGCGCTGCCAGAACAGGGGCACGTCGACCGGGTCGCTCGGGGCGAGCTCGACCAACCGGCCGGCCTCGAGCTCGGGGGTGGCCTGCGCCTCGGGCAGCATGCCCCAGCCGAGACCCAGCACGACGGCCCGGGCGAAGTCGGCGGACGCGGGCACGTGGTGCCGCGGTGCCCGGGGCTCGTGCCCGATGAGCCGACGGGCGAAGTCGTGCTGCAGGTCGTCGGCCCGGTCGAAGACGACCAGGGGAGCGGCGTCGAGGCGGGCGAGGGCGGTGCTCGGGGCGAGCGTCGCGGTGCTGTCGTCGTCGGCCCGAGAGCCGCCGAGCCAGCGCTCGACGAACCCGGGGGCGGCGACCGCGCGGTACCGCATCGTGCCCAGCGGCTCGGACGTGCAGCCCTGGACGGGCTCCCGGGTGGCCGTCACGGCGGCGAGCACGTCGCCCGACCGCAGCAGTTCGGCCGTGCGCTGCTGGTCGGCCCGGCGCAGGTCGAACACGACGGGTACGTCCGGCGGGACGGCGGCCAGGGCCTCGACGAACCAGGTCGCGGTCGAGTCGGCGTTCACGGCGATCGGCAGCGTGGTCGGCATCGGACGTTCGGCCCAGGTCGAGCCCGCGCCCCAGGCCGATTCGGCGCCGCCACCGAGCCGGGCCGTGGCGTCCGAGGCGAGCAGGTCGACCTGGCGGGCGTACCGCAGCAGCACGTCACCCGCCGCCGTCGTCTCGACCGGCGTGCTGCGCTGCAGCAACACCTGGCCCGCGGCCCGCTCGAGCTGCTTGATGCGCTGCGACACGGCCGACTGCGTCATGTGCAGCTGGCGGGCGGCCGCCTCGAAGGTGCCCTCGTCGACGATGGTGCGGAGGGTGTCGAGCTGGTCCAGCGAGAAGCGCGCCATGAGCTGAGCTTATGCGTCATCACGAACATGAGCTGGTCGAATGGCACGACGACTCGTACGGTCGTGTGCATGAGCTTCTCCTCCGTGCTGCCGGCCGCCCTGTTCGGCTTCGGCACGAGCCTCGCCCTGATCGTCGCGATCGGCGCCCAGAACGCCTACGTCCTGCGCGTCGGGTTGCGGGGGGTCACGCGCGTCGTGCTGCCGGTGGTCGTCGTGTGCGCGGTGAGCGACGCCGTGCTGATCAGCGCGGGCGTCGCGGGGGTCGGGGCACTGGTCGAGGCCGCCCCGCAGGCTGTGGTCGTCGTGCAGCTGGTCGGGGCCGGGTTCTTGCTCGTCTACGGCGCCTTCGCCGCGAAGCGGGCGATCCGGCCGGTGGGCGCGCTGGTCGTCGAGCCCGGCACCGGCACCGCCGGGACGGGCACGACCGGCGCCGGCAGCGGCACCACCGACGTGGCCACCGCCCCCGCTCGCGTCGTCCCGGCCGTCCTCGCCGCGCTCGCCTTCACCTGGCTCAACCCGCACACCTACCTCGACACGATCGTCTTCCTCGGGTCGGTGGCGAACCACCAGCCGCCCGAGCTGCGCGGGTGGTTCGCCGGGGGTGCGATCGCGGGCAGCCTCGTGTGGTTCTCGGCGCTGGGATTCGGCGCGCGCCTCCTGCGTCCCCTGTTCGCGAAGCCCGTCGCCTGGCGGGTGCTCGACGCGGTCATCGCCGTGGTGATGGTCGCCCTCGGGGTGCGGCTGCTCGTCGGCCTCTGACCGTCGCCGCTCACACCGGGCGCTCGGCCACCGCCCGCTGCCAGCGCACCAGCATGACGCGGGCGTAGTGCACGGCCGACACGTAGTGGAACACCAGCCCCGCCAAGAACACCAGGTAGCCGACGCCGATGACGGGCGTCCACTCGGGCCCGTCGAGCGCGACCCCGAGCAGCAGCACCGCGAGACCGACGAAGCACAGACCCGTGCGCAGCCGACCCGCCCACCAGACGGGCACGGCCGGGTCGCCGCGGAACGCCAGCACGGCCCCGACGGCGAGCAGCACGTCGGGCACCAGCAACAGCAGCGCCTCCTGCCAGCCGAAGACGTCGGCGGCGGCGAACCCCAGCGCGACGACGACGACCGTCACCCGGTCGGCCACGGGGTCGAGCCACGAGCCCAGCACCGACGTCGTGCCGGTGCGCCGGGCCACGAACCCGTCGAGCCAGTCGGTCGCGAACACGACCGCGATCACGACGAGGGCCGCCCACCAGAGCTCGGCGAGCAACAGCCCCGCGAACACCGGCAAGAGCAGGAGGCGCGCGGCCGTGATCGCGTTGGGCACGGTCCGCCACTCGTCCACCTCGAAGAGCCGGTGACGCAGGGCGGCCAGGCGGCGCGAGGTCAGGTGCTCCGCCACGAAGTCGCCCGAGGCGGAGGCACCCGCGACGACGGGGTCGGCCACGGCGTGCCCGGCCGCGCGGACGGCCGTCGCGACGGGCCCTCGGGAGTCGGCCCGCGCCTCCTCGTCGTCGGCAGGGCCGTCGACGGCGTCACCGCTCTCGACGTCGTCGGCCGCGACCGTCGCGTCGACCGCGCCCTCGGCCGCCGGACCGTCGGCGGCCCCCGCCCGCCGACGGCGGACGAACCGGACGACGACGACGATCACCACGACCACGGCGGCACCGATCAGCGCCCAGGACGAGAACTGCCCGAGGTACCGCTGCGCGGCCTCGAGCGACGACCGCAGCAGGAAGCCGATGCCGACGTAGACGGCGGCCCAGGTCAGGGCGCCGCCGAACGACGCGGGCAGGAACGACCGGTAGGGCACCCGCGCGACCCCGGCCGCGGCCGGCGTCAGGGTGCGGACCACGGGCACGAGTCGGGTGAGGAACACCGCGGCGGCTCCTCGACGCTCGAGGACGGCGACCGCGCGGTCCCAGCTGTCGACGCCGATCTTGCGGATGATGCGGGTGTCACGGAACCCCGCGCCGAAGCGACGACCCAGCACGAATCCGACGTGGTCGCCGAGCGAGCCGCCGACCGCCACGGCCACGAAGAACGCGACGGCCGGCCACGGGCTGTCGAACGTCGCCGCGAGCAACAGCACGATGGTCTCGCCGGGCACGAAGACGCCGAGGCCGAGCCCCGACTCGGTGAACGCGAACAGGGCGCCCAGGGCCCAGACGAGGGGGGTCGGCAGCGACGCGGCGGTGTCGGTGATCCACCCGATGAGGTCCATCCCGCCAGGCTAGGGGAGGCGTGCTGAGGGGTACGTCGCGCCGGGGCGGCCGCCTCGGTCGGCGGCCCCGGTGTCACGACGTGCCGCTCACGCCCGGAGGTGAGAGGCACGTCGTGACATCTCGCGGCACCGGTAGGGTCGCGCCATGGTCAGCTTCGCCGACAAGCCCGTGCTCGTCGTCACCGTCGACGAGTGGCGCGCGTACCTCGAGGGCTCGCCCGACGTCGGCGGGGTGCGGCTCCGGCTGCGCAAGGTGCGGTCGTCGGCGCCGGGCATGACGTGGGCCGAGGCGCTCGACGTCGCCCTCTGCCACGGCTGGATCGACGGTCAGACCAGCCGCCTCGACGACGACTTCACGCTCACGGCGTTCCAGCCGCGCCGCCGGGCGAGCCCGTGGTCCCAGGTCAACCGCGAGCACGTCGCCCGGCTCGTCGCCGAGGGGCGCATGACGCCGGCGGGCCAGGCCGAGGTGGACCGGGCCAAGGCCGACGGACGCTGGGACGCGGCCTACCGACAGAAGGACGCCGTGCCTCCGGACGATCTGCAGGCAGCCCTCGACGCCGACCCCGCGGCCGCCGCGTTCTTCGCGTCGCTGACCAAGACGGAGCGGTTCCGCGTGTACTTCCGCCTGGCCGCGCTGAAGCGGCCCGAGACCCGGGCGGCGCGCATCCGCGACGTCGTGGCCGCGGCGGCTCGAGGCGAGCAGCACTACCGCTGAGGCGTGCGAGGCCGAGGAGGCGCGGGTCGCGTCAGCGGCGCCGCGTCGGCCCCACGAGACGGGCGCTGAGGCGCGCCAGACCGATCAGGGCGACCGAGAGCACGGCGAGCGCCACCAGCAGCACCACCAGGTAGATCGCCACGGCGCCGTAGCCGCCGAGCGCCTCCGGATCGAAGAACGGATACGGGTAGAACGACGTGACGGCGCCGCGGACGAGCGAGTAGGCGCTGTAGACGACCGGCACGACGAGGCCGATCGCCGCCGCCGACCAGGGCAGACGTCGACCGACGGGCAGCACGAGCCAGTCGACGAGCACCGCGATCGGCATCACCACGTGCACGATCACGTTGACCCAGGGCAGCACGCCGCCGGCGACCTCGGTCAGCAGGAGGTTGAACACCAGGCCGACGAAGACCATGTTCACGACCGTGATCAGGCGGACGACGTCCCAGCCGCGACTGCCCGGACGGCGTCGTGCCGTGCGGACGGCCCCGACGGTGAACACGACCACGGCGAGCAGGTTGCTGAGGTTCGTGAAGAACGAGAAGAAGTTGACGACGCTGTAGTCGTTCTCGAGCGTGTTCGCGAACTGCCCCGCCACGGCGACGAGCGCGAGGGCGGCGAAGACCAACCGGTAGGGCACCATGAGCCGAGCACGCGTCATGTGCTCACCCTAGTGAGGGGCCCGAGCGGACGGCCCGACCGCCCCGCGCTCCAGCGCGGGCCGGGGCTCAGGCCTGCTGGATCTTCTCGATCAGCGCGGCCTTCGGGTACCGCGACACGTTCGTGATGCCCTTCGTGCGGGCCAGCGCACGCAACGCGACGAGGGTCTGCGCGTGCAGGTCGACGTGCGCGTCGTGGCCGTCGGACAGGGCCACCGTGGTCTCGTCGACTTCGGGCAGGGGCGGCGTGTAGATCGACCGGGCCTGCTCGGTGGTCTTCTTCGCCTCGTCGAGGTCGGCGGCGGCAGCCGCGAGCGACTTCTCGAGCGGCGTGACCGACGGACGCGCCTTCTTCGACAGCTTCTTCGCTCGGCGGCGGGCCTCGGCCACGGCGTCGCGGGCCTCGTCGACGGCGTCCTTCGCCTTGTCGTAGGCCTTCTGAGCGGACTTCTTGAGCTTCTTCTGGTCGGCCATCGGCAACGACCTCTCTTTCTCTCAGACGAGCGTCCTCGCGGACGGTCGCTCTCTCGAACGTGCGGAGATGTCTGCGTCGAGGGTGGCACGCCTGCCTGGGACGGCCCCCGTCCGCCGCGCCGGGTGGACCGCCGCCGTCCGCCGCGCCGGGTGGACCGCCGCCGTCCGCCGCGCCGGGTGGACCGCGGCACGGGCCCTGCCGCCGCCGCCGTGACACGAGGGCGAAACAGAGGCCCGCTACCGTGACCGCATGACCGACGCGCCTCCGTCCGAGCTGCCCGTGCTGCGCCTCCTGCGCGACCTCGTCGCCATCGACTCGACCACCGGCTCGCCCGGCGAGGCCGCGGTGCTGCGTCGCGTCGCCACCGAGTTCGACGACCTGCCGGAGGCACGGGTCGTCTTCGCCCCCGCGGCCGACGGTGAGCCCCCGGCCCTGATGGTCGTGCCCACGGGCGTCGGTGCCGACACCCCGCTGCTCGTCTTCGCGTCGCACGCCGACGTCGTGCCGGTGACCGACGCCTCGGCGTGGTCCCACGACCCCTTCGGCGCCGAGGTCGTGGCCGGCAGGATGGTCGGCCGGGGCAGCTCGGACATGAAGTCCGGGCTCGCCGCGTCGGTCGTCGCCGTGCGGGAGCTGCTGGCCGAGGGCCGGGCCGTGGCGCTCGCGGTCTCGACGGGCGAGGAGGTCGGCTGCCTCGGCGCACCGGCCGTCGCCGACCTGCTCACGGGCCGGCGGGTCGGAGCCGTCGTGATCCCCGAGTCCACCGACGGGCAGGTCGTGCTGGGGCATCGCGGGGCCCTCTGGCTGACGGTCACGACGTCGGGGGTGGCCGCGCACGGCAGCACCCCGCACCGCGGGCACAACGCCGTCCTCGACATGGTCGCCGTGCTCGGACGCCTGGCCGAGCTGCCGTTGGACGACCACGCCGACCTCGGGCCCGAGACGGTCAACGTCGGCGTGGTGTCGGGCGGCAGCGTGCCGAACATCGTGCCCGACGTGTGCCGGGCCCGCGTCGACCTGCGGGTCGTCGGCGAGGTCGACGCGCTCGTCGCCTGGTGGCGCGCACAACCCGAGGTCACCGACGTGCGGGTCGACCTCGACCTCGCCGCCGTCTGGACGCCGCGCGACCACCCCTGGCTCGCCGGCCTGGCGGACCCGGTCTCGGCGACCCCGGCGACCTACTTCACCGACGCCTCCGTGCTCGTCCGCTCGCTCGACGAGGGCGTGCCCGTCGTCGTCTGGGGGCCCGGCGACCCGACGGTCGTGCACGCCGTCGACGAGTCGGTGCCGGTCGACTCGGTCGTGCGGGCCGTCGAGTCGTTCCGGGCCGCGGGGCGCGACTGGGGCGGGCGAGACGGGGGCGGCGCCCACGCCGATGGTGCCGGGGCCGGCACCGGTACCACCTGGGCCCCCGGCACCGGCGCCGCCCCCTGAGCCTCCGGGGTCAGCGCGTGCTCTGCCGCGCCACCAGCCTCGGGGCGAACGACACCTGGGCGCCGCCGGCCGCGTCGCCCGCGGCGCCGCGCAACGAGAGCAGGCGCAGGGCCTCGCTCGCCATGCGGTCGGTGGGCTGGGCCAGGGTCGTCAGCGCGGGCGTGACGTACGAGGCGAACACGATGTCGTCGAACCCGGTCACCTGCAGGTCGTCGGGCACCGACACCCCCGTCTCGCGGGCGGCGCGCAGCACGCCCATGGCGATCAGGTCGTCGGCGCAGACGATGGCGTCGGGCCGGTCGTCGGAGGCGAGCAGGCGGCGGGCCGCGGCGTCGCCGCTGTCGACCGAGTAGTCACCGAGCACGACGCCGTCGGCCACCTCGCGGATGCCCAGTCGTCGTGACCACTGCCGGAACCCGCGCAGGCGCAGGGTGGTCGACGAGTTGGTCAGCTCGGAGGTCACGAAGGCCGCCGAGCGCGCCCCGGCCGCGGCCAGGTGGGTCATCACGAGCTTCATCGCCTCGGCGTCGTCGAGCCCCACCCAGTCGGTGCCCGGCACGTCGACCCGGCGGTCGAGCTGCACCAGGGGGACCGAGCGTGCCGACGCCGCGACGGCCACCGCGCTCTCGGTGTCGTGCACGGGGCTGACGACGATGCCGTCGACGTGGCGTTCGATCAGCGATCGGAGGTGCCCGGCCTCGACCGCGGCGTCCTGGCGCGAGTCGCAGAGCAGCAGTTGCTTGCCCTCGGCCTGCAGGGCGTTCTCGAGGCTGTCGACCAGGGTCGTGAAGAACGGGTTGAGGATGCTGGGCACGACCATGCCGACCGTGTCGGTGCGGCGGGTGCGCAGGGCACGGGCGATGCCGTTGCCCGAGTAGCCGAGTTCGTCGGCCGCCCGCCGGACCCGCGCCTCGACGTCGCGGCCCACGGGTCGCGACGAGGTCATGACCCGTGAGACGGTCGCGGCCGAGACGCCGGCGCGGCGGGCCACGTCCGAGAGGGTGACGGCGTTCATGGGCTCCTCGTACGGCCGTCGCCGGTCGGCGACGCCTGATCTGCTCATCGTAGCGTGGCCGGAACGGCAAACGATTGCCAATGCTGACCGACTTTTACACGCCGGAAACACAAAGGTGTTGACACTCGAAACACCGAGCGTCCACTGTTGTCTCAGTTCAGCTCGGCAATCGATTGCCCGCCGGTTTCCCCCGAGACCGATCCCCGACCGTCATCGCATGCTCCACCCTCGTCCTCCCCAGGAAGGCCCCCATGCCCACGACCCGTACCGTCCTGACCGCCCTCGCCGTGGGCGCTCTCGCCGTCGGCACCCTCGCCGGGTGCGACTCCACCGGCGGCAGCGCCTCCGGCTCCGCGTCCGGCGGCTCGACCGCCACCCGACCCGCCCCGACCGACGTGCCCCAGGCCTGTGCGCCCGACGGCGGCGGCACCCTGCAGCTCGGCATGGTCGACATCAACGAGCAGACCGCCTTCTTCACCCAGATGAACCAGGGCGTCCAGGACGTCGCCGACGAGGCGGGTGCCGACCTGCAGATCGTCAGCGGCGACAACGACAGCGCCACGCAGGTCTCGGGGGTCGAGAACCTCATGTCGTCGGGCATCGACGCGTTGATCGTCGACCCCGTCGACGCGACCGCACTCGTCCCGGCGCTCACCGCCGCCAAGGCCGCGGGCATCCCCGTCGTCGCGGCCGACGGCTCGGTCGACGACCCAGCCGCCATCGACGCGTACGTCGGCACCGCGAACAAGGACGGCGGCGCCGAGCTCGGCGAGGCGTTCCTGAAGACGACCGGCGGCGAGGGCGAGGTCGGTGTCGTCGGCGCCCTGAACAGCGCGATCCAGATCCAGCGGCAGGACGGCTTCACCGAGGCCGTCGAGGCCGGCGGCATGACCATCGGCACCATCGTCGACGGCCAGAACGTCAACGAGGACGCCCAGGCCGCCGCCGAGAACCTGCTGACCGGCAACCCCGACCTCGAGTACGTCTACGCCACCGGTGAGCCGGCCCTGAACGGGGCGATCGCCGCGGTCAAGAGCCAGGGCGCGCAGGACCGGGTGACGATCGTCGGCTGGGACCTCTCGCCCTCGGCCGTCGAGGGGCTGCAGGACGGCTACGTGCAGGCCGTGATCCAGCAGGACACCTTCGGCTTCGGCTACGAGGCCGCGAAGGCCGCGATCAACCTCGCCTGTGGCACGGCCGAGGTGCCGTCGACGGTCGACGTGCCGATCACGATCGTCACGCCCGACAACCTGGCCGACTTCTCGTACTACCTGGAGGACTGATGAGCGACCACGCGACGGACGACCTGCTCGTCGAACTCGACGGCATCCGCAAGTCCTACGGGGCCGTCGACGTGCTGCGCGGCGTCGACCTGCGGCTCGCCCGCGGCGAGGTGCTGGGCCTGGTCGGCGACAACGGCGCCGGCAAGTCCACCCTGATGAAGGTGCTCGCCGGTTCGGTGCAGCACGACGGCGGCCGCATCAGGATCAAGGGCAAGGAGGTGCGGTTCCAGTCCCCGAGCGACGCCCAGGCCGAGGACATCGGCATCGTCTACCAAGACCTGGCCCTCTGCGACAGCCTCAACGTCGCCGCCAACCTGTTCCTCGGTCGCGAACCGCGCGTGGGGCCCTTCCTCAAGGTCGGCGCGATGCACGCCGAGGCGACCGCCGTGCTGCGTGAGTTCGGCGTCCGCGTGACCTCGACCCACCAGCTCATCTCGCAGCTCTCGGGCGGTCAGCGGCAGTCGGTCGCCATCGCCCGCGCGGCGTCGGTCGACCCCGACGTGCTGATCCTCGACGAACCGACGGCGGCCCTCGCCGTCACCGAGGTCGAGTCGGTGCTGCGCCTGATCAAGGAGGTCGCGGCCCGAGGGGTCGGGGTCATCCTGATCACCCACCGGCTGCAGGACCTCTTCCGGGTCTGCGACCGCATCACCGTGATGTACGAGGGGCGCAGCGTCGACGACGCCCGCATCGACGACCTCACCATCGAGTCGCTCGTCGACATGATCACCCGCGAAGGGAGTGCCGCCGCATGACCGCGACGACCTCAGGCCCCACCCGCACCGACGGCCCCGAGCCGGGTCGCGGGCCCGGTACGACCGACGCCCGAGAGCGCCGGTGGGAGGCCCTGCAACGTGTCAACAAGTCGACGCTGCTGATGCTCGTCGTCACGCTCGTCGTGATCGTCGTCTTCTCGGTGGCGACGCCGACCTTCTTCACCGGGACGAACCTGCGCAACGTCGCCGTGCAGGTGGCGCCGGCCGCCATCGTCGCCGTCGCGATGACCTTCGTCATCACGGCGGGCATGATCGACCTCTCGGTCGGCTCGACGCTCGCGCTCGTCTCGGTGATCGGGGCCGTGCTGTTGCGCGCCGGTCTCGAGTCGGTGCTCGTCATCGTCATCTGCCTGGCCGTCGGCGCGTTCTGCGGCCTGGTCAACGGGTGGTTCTCGAGTTACCAGGGCATCCCGTCGTTCATCGTCACCCTGGCGACGATGTCGATCGTGCGCGGCGTCGCCCTGCTCATCACCAAGGGCTACTCGATCGCCATCGGCTCGGGCCTGATCTTCGCCCAGCTGGGTCAGGGGAGGTTCCTCGGCCTCGGCTACCCCGCCTGGTTCGCGCTGATCATCGTCGGCGTCGGCGTCGGCATCGTCGCGCTGCAGCGCATGCGGTTCGGCCAGTACATCACCGGCATCGGCTCGAACGAGGAGTCGGTCCGTCGGGCCGGCGTCGACACCCGCTTCGTCAAGATGATGGCGCTCGTGCTGAGCGGCACGGCGGCCGGTGCCGCCGGCATCATCACGGCCGCCCGCCTGGGCTCGGGCGACGCCAACTCGGGCGTCGACTTCGCCATGACGGTCATCACCGCGGTCGTGATCGGCGGCACCAACCTGCTCGGCGGCAAGGGCAGCGTGATCGGCACCGCGATCGGGGCGATCCTGACCGGCGTCATCACGAACGGCCTGACGCTGCTCGGCCTCAGCCCGTACATCGTGCCGATCGTCACCGGCAGCCTGCTGATCATCGTCATCTGGATCAACCTGCGCGGCGGCTCGTTCACCGACCTGGTGCGCAAGCGGGTCACCCGATGAGCCGGGTCGGAGGCTTCGGCGTCGAGGCGACCACCGTGGTCGACGTGCAGACGGTGACCGGCCCCGTGCCGAGCGACCGGCTGGGCTACACGCTGCCGCACGAGCACCTGATCAACAGCATCGAGGAGGGCGGTCTCGAACCCGACCCCGAGTTCCCCGAGCTGTTCGACGCGCCCGTGACCGCCGACATCGCCTGGCTGCTGCGGGACCGCCCGCTCGCCTGTCGTGACAACTGCGTGCTCGACGGCGACGACGACGCGGTCGACGAGCTCGTGGCGTTCCGCGGCCTCGGCGGCGGCACGGTGATCGAGCTCACCTCGGACGGCCAGGGGCGCGACCCGCGCCGGCTCGCCGAGATCTCACGCCGCAGCGGCGTGAACGTCGTCACCGGCGGCGGCTGGTACCTCGAGCGTTTCCACCCCGAGGCGACCGCCGGCGACACCGTCGACGCGCTGGCGGCCCGACTCGTCGAGCAGTACCGTGCCGACCCGGCCGAGACCGGCCGGCCCCGCTCGGGTGTGATCGGCGAGATCGGCGTCTCGCCCGGCTTCACCGAGCGCGAGGAGCGGTCGCTGCGGGCCGCGTGCCGCCTGCAGCGCGAGACGGGTCTGCCGATGTTCGTGCACCTGCCCGGCTTCGTGCGTCACGGCGGGCGCGTGCTCGACGTCGTGCTGCGCGACGAGGGCGTCGACCCCACGGCGGTGGTGCTCTGCCACATGGACCCGTCCGGCGGCGACCCCGACTACCAGCGCGGCCTGGCCGAGCGCGGCGTCTGGCTCGAGTTCGACATGATCGGCATGCCCTACCGCTTCTCGCTGCCCGGTGAGGGGCAGTCGCCCTCGCCGGTCGAGACCGCGACGGCCATCGCCCGCCTCGCCGCGGCCGGGTTCGGGCGTCGTCTGCTCTTCAGCCACGACCTCTTCCTCAAGAGCATGCTGCGCAAGCACGGCGGCAACGGGCTGTCCTACGTGCCCGCCGTCTTCCTCGACCGGCTGCTCGACCTCGGCGTCGACGCCGACGTCGTCCACGGCGTCGGCACGAGCAACGTCCGCGACCTGTTCGAGGGCGCCGCCCTCACCCGCTGAGGCGCGCGCGGCACCGACCGCCACCGGCGTCGTCCGGCCGCCCCGCGCCTCCTCGGACCTCCGTCACCACAGAAAGGCACCACCATGTCCCGCATCCTGATCGCCGGCGAGAGCTGGATCACCGCGACCACCCACACCAAGGGCGTCGACGAGTTCACCGCGCACTCGTACACCGAGGGCGTCGCGCAGCTGCGCACGGCCCTGCAGGCCGGCGGCCACGAGGTCGTGCACCTGCCGGCCCACCTGGTCGCCACCGACTTCCCCGAGACGCAGGAGGCGCTGGACGCCTACGACGTCGTGGTGCTGTCCGACATCGGGGTCAACTCGCTGCAGCTCGCGCCCGCCGTCTTCGAGAAGAGCGTGCCCGGGCAGGACCGCGTCCGCGAGCTGGCCCGCTGGGTCGAGGCCGGAGGCGCGCTGCTGA
>Ga0265797_10008385_pt1 | contig 13789 bp, 14 predicted proteins | sample P2T30metagenome_FD_192433 | JGI IMG/M metagenome (GOLD analysis project Ga0265797, IMG submission 192433) | Plant litter microbial communities from East Loma Ridge, Irvine, California - P2 T30 | ecosystem: Environmental > Terrestrial > Plant litter > Unclassified | place: USA: California... | reverse complement strand
TCGTCGCTGTCTGAGTCGTCATCATCGTCGTGGTCTGGCATGTTTCCGAGCGGGTTGTAATCCGTTCCAACACCTTCAAAGATGTCATCGTCCTCGTCCGCTGGTTCTTGAGTGGTCTCTTCCTGCTTCACGGGCTCTGGTATTGATACGTCGGCTCCAAGCACAGCCTTACTTGCATCTGGAGCACCCATCGCAGCCACCGCCTCTTTCGTCTGCGCAATCTGTTGCTTGCGCACGCGCTTCTTGACCACACCATTCTCATCCACTGTAACCAACACCTCACGGCCCTTCGAATCGATCTCGGTTTTCGGCTTCTTCTTGTCGCTCACTTTCTGCCATCGACCGCCCAACTGAGGTTCAGCAACTTTCCTCGCCTCAGCAGCAGCTTGCCTCTGCGCCTTTAGCTCCGCCATGATCTCATCTCGCGAGCGCTTCTTCCCAGCAACAGGCGGCGGAGGCGCCATATTCCCCTTCTTCTCAACCTTCTCCTTCTTCACAGCCTCCACCTCCACCTCACCCAACTTCTCCAGCTCATCGTCAACATCTGCCTCCGGCTCCTGCTCCTCCTCCTCCCCAGCAACCGCCGTCCCCTCCCCAGTCCCCATAACATCCTCACCCCTCCGCACCCTCTCCAAAAGCTTCCAATCCAACCCCTTAACCAAATGCGAGCTCGCCGCATCCCCGCCTGTAATCTTATCCCTCAGCGCCTCAAACACCTCCCGCGAAATCTGCCCCAGCTTCATCTGCTCCTCCAGCGCCTTGACCCGCTCCGCTTTATCCTCAGCATCCTCGTTACCCTCGCCCTCCGCTCGCGCTTTCGCGCGGTCCGTGTAGCCCGCCCCGAGCTTGACGCCCTTGGGCGTGTAGGACTTGAACTTCTTCTGTTTTGAAGGTTGAAGGCCGGCGTTGCGCCCGCGGACTTGGCGAGCGAAGTCATTGCCTGAGCTGCCGCTGATTGCGCGAGGGGTCATGGGCACGAAGCTGGTTTTTTTGGTTCCTAGGGCGGCGCCGCTGGGTGTTGCGCCTGCGCCTGCGCGGGGGGTGGAAGAGCCATTTTGTTGGTTGGAGTTGCTGGCGATTAATTGGCGGAATTGGGAGTTGTTCATTGTGGAATCGTGTAGCCTTGTCAGGCTAAGTGAGGGTTGGGGAGTGCCCGTGGGCGGTGGTGTTATGGTAGGCGCAAAGGTTGTTGATTTGAAGGCAGGCGTTCACTTGGAAAGTCTTGCCTCGGCCTTGGCAGGGTCCGATCTGATTGACGTTTGCGTGTGAATGATACATGCAAGGAATATATACAGTATAGCTATAAAATGTTACGGGCATGTTATACGTGATTCATTGCAGGATAATATCTTTAGAGTCTCCAATGAGAAGAAAAGCGTGTTTGCTGCCTGTGGCGCTTCACGCATGAAATGCCGCCGCTGTGCATGTTCACTGTAGTCTAGTCTGGTATCTAGTGTGCCACTGTCATCGGCATTCATTCTTCAGAGACCCACTGCCAATCCCTCGCCATGGGGCTCATCACACTTTCGCCTCATATAATGCTGCACATAGATGCTTACCGCCCGGGGCTGGCTTAGGTAAGCGCCCCAGCGGTCTACCATGCTCATATCCTAGCGACATGATTTCGCCAGCAGAACAAGCACTCTGAGTCTTCCTGGGCTCAGGCGCGGTGGAATATTCGGGCTGCCGACAAGAATACCGCTTCGTTTTCAATGCATCTAATCACGCTCGCAGCACGAAGTTTGGCTGAACACGTGTCCTCGGATTCGCGCAAAAGACAGTGCAGTCCAGTCTTGTGAATTCCTTTTGATTGTTGCTTCATTTCATGTCACAGCTCACGGCTGAGGAGCGAAAATAGTGTTCTGGGACACGATCAGTATCGGGATCATGCCCTCCACCCCATGTCAACTTACGATAAAGCTCTCAAGACCGCCCTCAAACAGCTGGTTGCTGACACCCACGCCCTTGGGGTGCTCAATAGGAGACAGTGGATTCTTCACCACATATTCTACGTAAAGCGTGGCCCAGATCTGGTGGAGCACAGTGCGCATGTTCCCGATACGGGTATCTGTGAGCATCACAAACTTGAGCTGCGTAGGCGTTTCGAAGTAGTGCATCTTGTACTCTCCGGTACGATATGAGATGAAATGATCATCGTCTCCGCCCAGTTGGCGAACAATGCGGCGTAATGAGAAGATGGTTCCGAATATGAGCTTGGCGTCGTCCTCGGCTGTGAGGGCTTTGCGTGTAATTGCAGGTACATCGCCATTGCTGAGCGCGTTGGTGGCGGAATTACGCTGCACGGCGGCTTGACTCCATCGCTTGGTGTAGATGCATTCGGCTGGAACAATGTTTAGTAAATTGAGCATGTCCTATCAATGGCAAGAGACTCACTGTGGCGGTCGAATATGTAAAAGGAGTACACCGACATGGTTGTTTGTGTAGCAGGCAAACAGGTTTGGTGTGCAGATGTCGATCAATAGACGGCTCGGTGAGTCCGAGGGCTTTAAAGGAAAAGGGTTCGAGTGTATCTTGCGGCTACTAGGATTTGTGACGGGTTGGTATATTGACTTGGTGGATGTTGCTGGGTATACGGACGTCGATTGGCCCAGGGTTGTAATGAATCGAGCCTCCCTGCCTGAGCGGTCCCCGCTCCTCTCTCCCTCTCTCCAGTCCGCCCTACCCGCACTCGCGCACGCACATGCGAAGGCGCAACTGACAGAGCTCTATCTCCATCTCCACCGTAAGGCTGAATGCCGCCGTCGCCTGGACCGCGACGAAACCTACCTCACACTCCACCTGCCCACTATCGCTGTGCCGTGAAAATACATTGTTTCTCTGCCGGGTTTTCCTCTCACACACTCGACCTCACTCTGTTATTTCCCCTCCGCCGCCCAATGCTGCCGCTCCACACGCAGCATCATGGCTACGGCTGATCAACATACCCCGCGCACTCGATCGCCCACGCCTTCAGAGGTCGAGGCCGCTGGCATCTTGCCTAGCCATGGCATCCATATCAATTTCCCGCCCACCACCGACAATGGCCGTCCGCAGATGATCAAGCACATGTCTGTGCCCACCTACCAGAGCCCAATCCGACACCACCGTCGAGCACCTTCACGCAGCGGAGCTGTCAAAGAGACCCTCGATGCCCGCACACACTATGGCAGCAGCGATGATGACGGTCCCGCCGTCCACAGGATAAACCAATATGTGATCAAGCAAGAGATTGGTCGCGGTAGCTTCGGCTCCGTACACCTGGCGGTCGACCAGTATGGACAAGAATTCGTACGTCTCTTCATGCGGTCATTCTAAGCCTGGCCATGTTGCTTCGTAGTAGACGGCTGACATCTCTCTTCCGCTGCTCAGGCAGTCAAAGAATTCTCCAAGTCGCGACTGCGCAAACGTGCTCAATCGAATTTACTACGACAGGGTGGTCTCCGGAGACGGCCTGGCCATCTGGCTGCTGGACTTGGCTTTAACTCGCCCATGCACATGTCACCGTCCGGCGACCGATCAGGATCCAAGGCCGATAACAGCTCACTCGAATTGATCAAGGAAGAGATCGCAATCATGAAAAAGCTCAGCCATAACAATCTAGTATCGCTCTTCGAAGTCTTGGACGATCCCGACGAAGATTCACTATACATGGTGCTTGAGATGTGCAAGAAAGGTGTGGTCATGAAAGTGGGCCTTGACGAGCGGGCTGAGCCCTACAAAGAAGAAGCCTGTCGTTGCTGGTTCCGTGATATGATTCTCGGCATTGAATATCTACATGCCCAAGGTGTGGTGCATCGCGATATCAAGCCTGATAACTGCTTGATCACCAATGATGACGTCCTCAAGATCGTGGACTTCGGTGTCAGTGAGATGTTTGAGAAGGCATCTGATATGGCGACAGCAAAATCGGCAGGTTCGCCTGCGTTCATGCCACCAGAGCTTTGTGTCGCTAAGCATGGCCAGGTGAGCGGTCGAGCAGCAGACATCTGGAGTATGGGCGTCACACTGTTCTGCTTACGCTACGGACACATTCCATTCGAGAAGCACGGCATGCTGGAGCTTTATGAGAGCATCAGAGGAGATGAGCTACATCTTGAGAACGAACAGGACCAAAACTTTGCAGACCTGATGCACCGTCTTCTTGAGAAGGATCCGGAGAAGCGCATTACTATGCCGCAGTTGAGGGTGAGTGCATAACATAGTTCTATTTATGTTGCGATCTTCAGCTGACAGCCAATTCAGGAACATCCTTGGGTGACACGGAACGGCAAGGACCCTCTGTTACCTGTAGAGGAAAACTGCGCGGATCTGGTCGAGCCTCCTACTCAAAAGGAAATGAACCATGCGATTACAAGCAATATGGGCAATTTGTTGGTAGTTATGAGGGCAGTCAAACGCTTCAAGCGTCTGCTTGGCCGCAAAAGACCTCATCTAATGAACAGCTTTTTCGGTCGCGATTCCAGGATCGTTGCACCACCCCACTCGACTCACACAACCCCAGATGCGACCGAATCGCGCAGTGTGGATGCTCACGATCGACGGCCGATGGAGCAAGCTTTGACCAGAGAAGGTGTCCATCGACAGATCCCAATCAACGACGAGTTGGAGAAACTACCAGCCGGCATGGATCGCATCGTCAAGATCGCCTCCCGTTCGCCCGATGAAGAAGGCCCTCCCGTCATATATCCGTCAAAACCACAAGAACCGCGCAACCTTCGTGGTTTGGATTTCCCATCGGAAGAGTCAGCGAAAGGCCATGCGCACGACCCTCTCAAGGACACGCTGTACCTCGACATAGGAGTCGACCCTGATGCGCCTGATGGTCACGGCGATTCCGAACATCCAGTCCTCAGCGAAAGCCCGTCGGGTGTCGATACAAACATCTACGAGCAAGCATACCAGGACGAGATAGAACGTGTGCTACAGCGACGTGGCCGCGCATCTTCGATGTACCTTAACAGGCGCGTCGAGCACCGCGACGATCTACGGTCTTACACGAGCTTCCTCGATCAGCCGAAAGAAGCCACCAAAGCCGCTGGTAGCAGAGCAGCGAGCAAGCTCGGCGACATTGCTTCGAGAACGACTCCGGGTCTTGTGGACATTGTCAAGCAGGCGAGGGAGAAGAATCAGGCCGAAGCTGGTGCGAGTGCTTCTGAGAGCCCGCGACTGGGCACTGTCGATAGAGATGTTGGAGGTGAAGGCAAAAGTCCGTCATGAACGAGTGCGTGAGGGTGGATTCTGGCTGTGCTGCGATTCAGCGAGCGTGCTTTCTTAGGTAATCACTGGGGGTTTAGACACGGTCCTAAGTACATAAGACAATCAGAGAAGATGGAGGCGCTGGCGCTTCTTGGCTGGGAGAGATACCATGTGACAGATACAACAGCCTCCCACACATCTTTAAACTGACGTATAATCAGTGTTTAATGCCCAAGTGTTTTACACCGCTGTTGATTGTCCAATAGAAGTTGGTTTGCACACCTGCACATCAATCGGGAACCTGAGCGGATCGGCACCCTGCCGAGACTGCGCCGGTCTCGTCTCGTCTGGAAAAATTTCTTGTCTACAACGCTTCTTTCCCAACCTCACCCCAATGTCCTCCGCCTTTCCACACGAACTCATAGTCGATGTCATACTATTAGCTCGACTCCCCTCATTCATTCGCAATCAATTCCAGAGCACCCAGCCTCTTCCGTGCCTTCACAGGCCTTGTGAAGTGCTAGAAAGGAGCCCCCGTGCCTCAGTGTATAGATACCGTCAGAACACAAGCATACCTATCGATCACTACGGTCATACAGCGCTTATGGTTTAGTGGTAAAATCCAAGCTTCCCATACCTTACTAGGATGGTCAGGACATAGTCGTGAATATTGCTTGGGCCCCGGGTTCGATTCCCGGTGGGCGCATCGCTTTTTGACCCGCCTGTTGCATTTTTCTTTAGGGGGCAGTCGTTTTATGATGTCTGACAAGAGTTTTGAGTTGGTCTCGTCTCGTGTGAGATCAGACGAAAGCCTCGGGGTTCTCGTCTTGTGAGGGATCAGATGAAAGGGTTAGTGTTCTCGTCTCATGAGCGATCAGACGAATAGGACCAGACGAAATGGTGGAATTGGTGAATAGCCTCGTTGCAGACGAGACGGTTGTTGCCGGGCGTCGGCCGAGAAGCTCGGAGCCGAGCACTGCGGACACCTCAGCTCGATGGATATCAGCGATGGGAAGGTGTATCGTGAACACAACGTTAGCTAACCTTGTTTGCTCCTCCAAGAGTTACGGAGTGCTGTGAGCGCCCTGATGCATAACGTGCTAACGCGCCGACAAAAGACACTTTACTGAGAACGTGCGCTGTTGAGACGCTGTCACACATAAAAGTCATGACCGGCCAGTACATCACAGATACGGTCCTGGCGCCCAGTCGCGCACGGTCTCCTCCAGACGATGGTGCAGGTGGTGACCGGAAGCGTAGACGAAAGGTGCTATCATGCTATGACTGCCGTCGTCGCAAATTACAATGTGACCGCGTGATGCCTGCTTGTGGACGTTGCGTGAAGGCTGGCCAGGAATCCAGCTGCGTGTACTCCGAGGACGCAACAGATTCACAGTTCCGGCCATCGAAGCCTCCAGGTCCAGAGCAAAGTGGCCCATCAACAGCAGATCCGGCTACTACTTCCTTATATACTGATGCGCCACCAAGCGATCTTTCGGCGAAGATGACACACCAGGAACGACGTATTCAACAACTCGAGGCAGCTCTCGCACGAACAACATCTAATCGACCGGAGGCCGCTGCTGCACGTCAATTCGAAGCATTAAAGCTTCCACTCACACCCGAGTCCATGAACGATTCTGGGCTTGGATCAAACATCAACGATCGAGAAACAATGCTGCTTCGCGGCAGAGGTTTCGAAACGCAGTTTTCTGGAACGACACATCCTCTCTCGCTGATTGCACATGTCCCGGAGCTCAATCTATTCACTAAAGAGGCTCTCGAGAGGTACCCATCCTTCCAACGCGCGAGACAGGACATGGGGACTCTGGAAGCCCGAACGAAATGCGCCGACAAGCATCACATCGACATATCTGACGAGGAACTTCACACCCTACTTCCGCCACACGCAGAGACCAACAGGGCTGTAGACTTGTATCTGGAGTCGTATGATCGCATCTATCACGTCATGCATGGGCCCTCATTCTGGGAGGCATATAATAAGATGTGGCAAGGCAATTTATGCGATGCTTCAAGATACACCGTGGTGACAGTGCTGCTAATGGTGGCGTGTGTATCCTGCGTCGGGCCTGCACACCCATGGACATACATTGCAAACAGCTCAAAAGCTCGCGAAGGAGCTATTGTCATTACTCAGGCCTGCGAGAGCTGGATCAATCGCCAAAGTCAGAAGCGCGTGTCTGCGGCAGACTTCCAGATCAGATTTCTCCTCTGTCTCACCAAACAAACTACGGCAAGGAAGTACAAACGAACTTGGACGGAAGTAGGTAATCTGCTCCGATTCTGTATGTCCGCCGGACTAAATCGCAATCCGGACTTGATCCGCAGGCCAACAAAGCCACTCGAGAAAGAACTACGAAGGCGCATTTGGGCCGCGGTGCTTGACTTCGAGTTGCAAGCTTCGTTCGACCGGGGAATGATATCTGCTCCATGGCTTCTTCAGAGCGATACTCCAGCTCCCCATAACCTCCACGATGAGGAGATAGCAATGGCTCATCCGCCGTCTCCACGTCCTGCGAAAGAATTCACAAGTGCATGGTATCTTTCTACATCACACGACACCGTAATGTTGAGGAGTACGCTTAACACGGTGTTGAACAACATACGCCATGTACTCGATTTCGAGCAGGTCAAGCAATACACGGACGAGATTGAAACTCATCTAAGCTCTGTGCCTGATCTCCACGCACAAGAAGCTGAAGAAGCACACAGTCTCTATCGGCTAAAGCTTCTACAATATCAATTGGCTCTACACAACCGCTTCTTGCGCTCCACGAGCACAAGCTCAGAGCGTATGTTCTCAACAATGATCATTCTGGAGACTGCAAGCAAAATCATCAACATCCACCAACGCCTCACTGCCTATGACAAACGAGCACTTCAATTCCTCGGTTACGACTTGCTCAGGGCGTCACTGTCCATGGCAAATGTTGTATCTGTCCAGACATTAGAGCCTGGAAGCCTTCTCACGCCTATTGTTTTCCAGCACACCCCTCTAATGCGTGAGGTCATCCAAATGCTGACCGACAAAGCTGCCCGCCTTGGGTGTGAACAAAGACAAATGTGGGTAGCTCTGGCAGCTCTCGGCTACGTCAAGTCCAGACAGAACCCTGACAAACGGAACGAATACATGAAAGAGGCTGTCGATGTAATCACCAAAGTTTACGATGAGATCATGGCATACCAGGATGGTGTCAGTCCGGGAGCACCGCTCAGCAGAGACGTTCAAGGGTCGAGAGGATCACGAGGTATTGTGGACTACTTGCCTGCCGTACCTGGACAACCGGATGATCCGGACTCTGAGCCAGATTTGATCAATGCCTCGCTGTTCAATCTTGATGACTTCGCCGCGTGGACGTTTGAGGATTGGATGTTCGATCCGAATGAGCCGTCGTTGACTATCAATGGGTCTTGAGATCTGCGAGGATTCATGATCAGGCTGCGTCGCCAAATCTTGTAGAACAAGTCTTGAAGCGTTACTTGACACACGGACACAAGTTGGGGCTGGCCTGTGTGTTTGAGAGGTTGACCAAGGCATAAAACTGTCTACATCCAATTCTGCTGGGACATGAACCAAGGAACACACACCAAAATTCTCTAAAACCTCAATGTCAATCTCGCCAGACCAATTCTGTCCGTCTCCCAGAAATATGTTATGGTGGCCAATGTACATCTTTTTCGTTATCGTTGCGTCGTCGTCCAAATGGCAGAGCGCCCCTTCCTGTTGAAATCGCCGGCGTGCCGCACCCTCGCCTTAAGGAATGTGGCGCTGGAACTACGAAGTCCGAGCTGCGCGATGCATAATTTCCGACCGTAGGGTCATACGCTCGAGTCTCCCAATACAGCGTTGTGCTGCAGGTCCAGTGTAGTCATATAAGACTCGTCGTCCAAATTTCATCACCCCAAGACGGTACTCCAGATGTGGCTTACACTTCGCTCAAGCATCCACACGCTGCGGTCGACGTATTGTAGTTGTGGCAGCAGGACAAGAAGTAGACCGTACATCTAACTCCTTCTTCAGTTGGATCATCTTCAGCCGTGCCGTCCTTTGATAATTCAAGTCAACATTCTCCAAACACGCATCGGAGTGGCAATCATGCTCTTCGTCGACTCCTTGCTCGGCATCAAGCCGTTGTAAAAGCGTATGTACTGAGAGGAAGTATGTTGCCATGATGTATTGATGAGAAAACAACATCAGAGTGGTGCAAGAGATGGAACGTTTGATGTCTTCTCTCCTGCCTTCTTGTGGTTGTTTTGTATACAGCCATCTCCGACTATGTCCGAGCTCAAAATCCGAAAGGATCACTCCCTATCAGCACGGCGTTAAGAGTCATCTCTAGGCACCTGCTTTACGCATCACCAATCATCGATACATAGTACCTTGATACATTTGATACGTACCTGGTAACAAACTGTGTGATGAGATGCACGGCAGATAACAGGTGCGGTCTTGATGGCGAATCATGAGAAAGCAAATTGTCCGCTTGCTGCTGACCATTGTGTTTCGGCGAGTGAAATGCAGCTTGATGAAACTTCGACAACGACTCCAATCAAACACATATGTATCTCCTCGGCACATGCAGTGACTGCGCTTTTCACTTTGATATGACACGTAGACTTGTTGTAACCTCAGTTCGAACTTTGCCGTAGCACGTAATACTTTGGCACAATCCATTTGATCTCGAGAAGTGCCGGGGAAGTGACAGTCATAGCTCTAGACATATCACTGAACCTCTACATCATTTGTTACCACAATGGTGTATTTATATACTTGTGTACTTGTATACTATGTAACCTCCCATAACACTGTACGAGCAAGACCACAATCACTCGCCTCTACGTTCAAGCAGCCTGAACCATCTTAAACAATCTGACCATCATCTTTCTTACCACCGTTGGACGAGCTTCGAGAATAAGTCTCAGCCTTCTCCTTGTCAAGAGAATTCGAATGGCCGCCAAACTCTTCCTCGGAAGCAAAACCGTACTCGCGAGCCTTGGCATCGATTTCCGCATTGCTCAAGAATGGGAGTTGCTTAGCTGCCTTAACGTATGTCATGTTCTCGATGAAGCCCTTGGCGAAGATGATATCGATCTCTTCCAGCGAGCGGTCTTTGGTCTCGGGGTAGAAGATGTAGATGATCGGGAAGAAGCATGCGTTCACTGCAGCGAAGAAGAGGTATGTGCCTGCGATGGTGTTAGTTGTTGTCGATCAGCTCTTCGCACAAACGCAGTCAAACACTTACCCCATTTGATGTTTGAGATCATGACCGGAGTTGCCATTACGATGGTGAAGTTCCTATTTCTGTGTCAGTGGTACAGTTGCTAGAGGCATACAAGGCATAATTCGCTTACCAAAGCCAATTAGAGCACGTCGAGATTGCGTTGGCCTTAGCTCTAGTCTTGAGAGGGTTGATCTCTGCCGGGTACAGCCAGGGCAGTGGCAGCCATGTCGCCCCGAAGAAGGCGATGTAGGTGAACAGACCGACAGCGGCACCCTTTGCCGGCCCTGTATTGGCTGGGTTGATACTCTGGGGGAGCAGACAGGCAAATACGATCACCATGGACAAGCACTGGCCGACGGTACCGGCAAGGAACAGCTTGCGACGACCGACGTGCTCAATCAACCACCATGATGATGCTGCGAAGATGGAATACACAACCATGTTGACACCACCGAGGATGAGAGACATAGTCCTTGTTTGGCCAAGGGAGGATTCGAACAAGACTGGAAGGTAGTAGACTGTTCAAAGGATGTACGTTAGCGAAATGATTTCCAGCGAGAATGTCGTGACCAAACAATGCTCTCACGAGCAATTTTTGCATGCCTCTGCGACATGGTTCTTCTTCGAAGTATGAACGGGATACTTACTGACAGCGTTGCAGCCTCCGACCTAATCAAGAAATTAGCATCCTGCGTCACGCCATCCCATAGAGTGCAAAGATCAACATACCTGCTGGAAGAACTGGCTGGAGACGCCCAACATCATACGACGGAAGTGTTGTGTCTTGCCACCAGTGAATAGAGCTCGGAATGGAGTGTTGCCGCCGACGTGACCCGACGCGCGAATACTGTCAGAGATGACGCTAGCTTCGAGCTTGATCTCATCATCCTCTCTGCGGTGGCCTCGAAGAGCGGCTAACGATGTTATAGCTTGATCGTGACGATCTCGAGTCATGAGCCAACGAGGTGACTCTGGCAGGAAGAACATGACACCAGAGAGGAATGCGCCAAACACGATTTGGAAGGCAATCGGGAAGCGCCATGTGAGATCCGGCGGGCCTTAGAGGTTGAGAAGTCAGCAATATGACACTTATGATCAACTGCGCTGCTATTTGAGCTTACCATAGCTGGCTCCGAAGTCAATCCAATACGCAATCAGAGTTCCAATAGCGATGACCGAACCTTCGATACAGATCAACAAGCCACGATTCGTAGTTTTCGAACATTCTGCCTGGTACGTTGGGATCGTCGAGGTGTTCATTCCGTTTCCGATACCAGTGATAGTACGGCCGATAATGAACTGTGCCATAGCTTTGTTCCCGGGTATGGCAGTGACCTGAATGACCACACCAAGAATCATGATAACGCCGCCAATGATAATCGCACGACGCCTTCCGAGTGTGTCTCCGAAACCCAACTGAAAGATAGCGCCAAATAAACATCCGATCTCATAGATAGCAGTGACAAAGCCTTGCCATGTCGAGTCTCCTCGCGTTTCTGGAAACGCGTTGTTGAAGTCCGGCGCTGAAATAATGCCGCTCATCACGCCTTGGTCGTAGCCGAAGAGCAAGAAGCCATTGGTGGCCACGATCGATACCAGAAGCGATAGGGGCCTACCAGAAAGGCCCAGGAATGTAGGAACGCCTTGGGAATTGTCCCTCGATGGAGCATTGCCAAACCCCATGGCTGCAGATGCTGTGACAGAGCTGCTAATGGATTGCAGAAGATGTGGCTTTCAATGCCGTTATGTCCCAGGAATGGTGGGTACTGTTCAAGATGGAGAAGATGGAGAAAGAGTGGAGGTAAAGGCGGGCGATTGGGGATCCAGGGACACGATCAAGGCTAGTTATAGACAGCGCATCTGCCAGTGAAACGGATCTTTCTCTTATCCTCTTACACGTGCTTCCTCGGTCAGCAAATGGCGCGGTGACGCTGCATTGTGGCCCACCAGAAGACAATCTTGCAAGGGTTAGGGGGGACCTTCAGGTGATGGCAAACACTAGCGGCCATGTTGAGCCTCTCATGAGGCTTTATGTCAAAGAGAGTATCCACATGGAACGCACGCACGTCATTAAGAAAGCAGACTAGTTCATATGGGTGGACTGCTCTCCGACGTTGTTTGGTGGTTGTGAGGTTCTTGGAAAGGTTATCGATGCTTAGCGGGCACAATCTGTCGACTGTGCGTCACCAATGTTGATCCTCCTGGGATGGCGTTACCTGTTTCGGCACGCGACCGTGTGATCTGAAGAGAAATGCGATACCTCGGTACCTCCTCCAGGCACGCCTCGTGTCTGACGGATGAAAAATAGAACATAGGCTGTTCAGAATATCTGTTGCTCGATGATGGATATTCTAACATTGCAAGACCAGACGATGGAAGCTGTGCGGTATCACGCACGCTCGCCCAATTGCGGTGGTTGGTATAGCCCGGTGACACGGCTGCCGGCACATGCTCTCCCTTCGGACCTCGATAGCCGGACAAACTCATTCCGAAGGCTCGCACGATGGAGCCTGCACCCCTGGTGAAGCTGACAGAGCAGGAAAAGCTATAATGGATAGATCGCTATCCAAAACCAGGACCAGTTGCCGAACTGAATGTTGCAAGACGAGGCGGAACGTCTTTCAACACGTTCTGTTGTTTCTCCTTGCCCAGAAATCGAGCTCCACCCCCACGCTTTTCTCCAGCTTCTCAAAGCTTGAGTGAGACGGGTTTGATCTTGTTCGATGCTTAACGTTAGGGTTGATATGAGCCATACCCTTATGTTTGGTGCCGTCGCTCGACCATTCAGACATCTTTATGTTCCCGTGACCGTTTTCGCACTCTCATTTGCACGGCTTACTTTGCTTCAGTGATTACTGAGACACATCGGAAGTTTGGTTTATTTGAAGGAGAGGATGAGCTAACGCGTTCGCATGTCATCTCAACTTTGCTTCCACTTTAATATCTAGGATTCGACTACAGCAGCAGGGGCAATGAGGCAGGGAACAACATGTGGCTCGATGAAGCAAATAAGTATCTCAGAGGAGGATAAGGATGCATCATGTATCATACTGTGCATAAATTCGTGGCAATCGCTAAAGTGATTTCATGTGATGTCGTACGCTGTGACAGCCGTGCCCATTCGCACCAGCAAGACTAAAACTACCCTCGCAAGCCCGTAATCGTCACTCAGCCGCTGTCTCTATCAGACCTCGTCTCAGATAGGCTTCCAGAATCATGGAGCCTTTCTTCGACACTGCTCTTGAATCGACTTGACGCATTGTCGTTGTAAGTTGTACAACGATCAGTTCCTCTGGTTGCCTATTTGTCTCATTAGTGTACAGCTCCAATATCGATGGAAGTCTAGAAAC
>Ga0265797_10008384_pt1 | contig 13789 bp, 8 predicted proteins | sample P2T30metagenome_FD_192433 | JGI IMG/M metagenome (GOLD analysis project Ga0265797, IMG submission 192433) | Plant litter microbial communities from East Loma Ridge, Irvine, California - P2 T30 | ecosystem: Environmental > Terrestrial > Plant litter > Unclassified | place: USA: California... | reverse complement strand
ACCCAACCCTGCCCACAACCCCCTCCCCTCCACCCACCATCACAGCCACAGCGCTGCTGAACGCACCCTCGCACGACATGGCAATGCTGCACGACATCCACACGCTCCTCAACAAGATCTTCACGCGAAATCGAAACCAGCACCAGCGCTGCACGTGGTGGAAATCCCTGCACGGCTTCCGGCGGCAGATTGGGCTTCTGCTGCAGGAGCTGGAGAAGGGGCCGGTCAAGGAGCGGGAGGGCAAAGTGGAAGCCAGGTTGAGGTTTTGGGATCGTGGGTGTGTGCATGGCTGGTATTAGTAAGTTTTTGCTTTCATTTCCCGGGTTTTCTTCGAATACCCTTTACTAACTATTCTCAAGTACATTCAGCCAACTTGTCGCTGTCGGCCCTTTCGCCATGCTGGGCCTTGTCATGATGGCGAGTGTTGCGCGCGTGTGTCGGATTACCGGCATTACGGCTGTGTATGAAGAAATCGCTTCGGGCGACGTTCAAGGCGTTTTGAGCGCCAGCGATGAATTGGCTTTGGCAGGGGAGTTTAGTATGGTGTTGGATGAGGGGGAGGAGTGGGATGAGGGGGTTGTCGTCGCTCGGGATGAGGGGGAGGATGACGAGTAGATAGAGATTGGGTTGCTGCATACGTATGTATAATAGTTCACGGATGATACCAGATAGCCCGGCGTGGCTATCTTCACGGCGTTTTGGCGTGTTGGAATGAAGGGAAAGAACGTATTGAATGCCTCCTGGCTTATACATTTCGGTACTCTTGTCATGTGAAATGTATGTGAAGATTGACAGGCTACACTCTATCTAATACCGAATCTAGAACCTAGCGTACCGAAACGCTCTTTGCCGCCTACAGTTGGACTCTGCGCTGCGACTTGCGCGCCCTCTTGTACCTTCTCCAATAAGATAGCGCCCTTCATCTGGTCTACTTTGCTGTACTTCTTGTTCCTCTGCGCGATGTCGAAGAACTCCAGGGAGTCGTCTGTGCCCATCAGCGCGACTGTCTGCGTCAATTCATCCAGGTTCTCCATCAAGATGGGGTTGTTGAGCGAGCTGACGAATTGGCTTAGGAAGGCGGTGTCGTTGGCGAGAGTTGCGACGGCGGCGGGGGAAATGCGCTTGATGTGCTGGGCGAGAGGGAGGTCGAGGATGGCGGTTGACGCGTGGGATAGAGCGTCGAAGTAGATGAACTCTTTGATCTCTGTGGGGAGCGCGAGAAGGACCGAGGACATTATGTTGGAGAGATACCTAGTCAGCTCCAACATGTACGTCGATGGTTCGGTCTCGGGCTTGGTGGCCATCCAGTCGTACTCTGCTGTTTCGATCAAGTCGTCGATCTTGCTGTTTACGAGCTCGAAGACTCGGTTGGAGGCGGTGTTCTTGGCTTTGGCGAAACGATCGGTTGCGGCGAGGACAACAGGACCTGTTGCTGAGGGCGACGAACGCGCTTCGAAGAGGAGATCTTGCAGCTCAACGCAGGCGTTCTCGAAGTGTTCCAGGTTGGTCAAGATCTGCACAATCTGCCCAGGATATTGACTACTCAGCCTCTCGATCAAGCTTCCACAGACCTTCTCACACAACAGCTCATCCAGACTCTGCCTCAGTGTTTCGTCAATGACACTGCTCTTCTGGAAGTAGTCATCGCTGAACAAGTAGATCTGGTTGAGGAAATTCCGGATATCGATGCAGCATAGCGGATACATCTGCGAAAAGGGTAATACGCAGGGGAAGGTGAGTGGTTCGTTAGATGCCGGAGGATTGTACCAGGATACTGAGACGACCTTATCGTACTCTTCGCTCGAGTTGATGGGCATGGGCATGTAGTCGTCCGTGTGCACGATCTCGCTGAAGTCTTCGCTGAAGCGGGCTTTGAGAAGGGAGGAGTATTTGGAGAAGAGGGTGAGGAGGAGGTCGTTCATTGCGGAGACGGAGTAGCCCCATTTCTATGGCAGTCAGTAGAGAGACTAGCGGAGTTTTGAATGAGTGACGGACCTCCATAGTGAGCATGAAGAGCGCTATGCGGCCCTTGATCTTCAGGAGCAGTTCATCGTTCTCAACGGTATGAAGCTGGCTCGTGATGAGATTGATCGCGCTTTGACACATCGAGTCCCATAGCTCGTCCACCTGTACTCTTGTTAGCAGTGCTCTGCGTGAATAAGAGAATGTTACGCACATCAGCCTGCGACCGTAGATTGAGCGTTTTAGACATGGTAGCCTTCTCGATAATCGCATATCCCGCGATACTCTCCAGCAAGCTGCTCAAGTCACTACACTCCTCATCCAATAGGTCGAGCTTGTTCGGTATGATCAAATCCTTCTGCGTCCGCCGATCTGATGCGTACTCCGCTCGGAACTGCTCGCTCTTGCCGAGCGTCTCGTTGATGTGCATAGCTTCAAACAAGGGTGAGAAGTCCGTCTCGTTTCCAGCTTCTTCGTTGTTCAGCACGTCAAACTCATCGGTCTCGTCGGCCACGAGTTCTATTGCTGAGTTCAGTTTGAACTTTGAAAAACGTGTGTCGGCTTCGGCGCGTTCTTGGTTGCGCGTTCTCCGTACGTCGGTGTAGTAAAATGAGACCTCGCCCAAAAACTGCGCCGACTCGCGGATGCGATAAAGCCACGTACTCAGGTCGTTCTTGACTGCCTCTCTGATCTGCTCTTGGGTTTGCGGTATAGATTTCTCAATCACATTCGCGATCTTGAACCGGTTGATCTCCTTCAAATGAATCGTCTGCAACTCGTCCAAAGCTCTTAATGCCGCGTAGTAGTTCTTTTCCCTCAGCATGTCCTGAACCGAGTTGGCAATGCGCAACACGTTCAGACATGCGTTAAGCGCTTGCGACGCTTCATCGATATTTTGGCGCACACCGCGCGAATCAACCAGCGCCTTCTTCTGCTCCGCCAGCTTCTCGATACTCTCCTGGATCGACTCGTTAAGCTGCAGAATCTCACCACTCATCTGTACGGTCTGGTCGCGTATCCTCAGTAGTGAGTCGACCGAGCTGACGAAATCTTGATGGTTCGCGTTACATATGCGCTCAATCTCACTCTCGCGATCGTTGGCATAGCGATCGAATGTGATTTGCAGTTGATTTGAGTAGCGTGCATCTTTCATGATGGGGATCAGCTGGTCAATGTAGTCTGAGCCCACAGATGACTGGGAGATCTATTCCTGTCAGTACATACAATATGCGCACACTTATACGGGTTTATCTACTTGTTTGATGGCCACCCATAGGTCATCGTCAGGGTCCACGGCTGAAGGCATGATGGCGGTTGCCTGGTTTTGATTGGCGTGTGTGGTTACAAAACACGTCTGTTGTAAGCGGAGTAGTAGGTCACAGTAAAAGTCGCTATGTTCAGTTCTGGTCCAAAGTTGTGGATGGCGGTGCTCGTCGTCGTCGCATATGAAACGCGTACCTGGCAAGTCCGCGGAAACCGTGCTAGTGGAAATATGACCTAGGTGACTTGGCGCGGTTCGCGGACCCACTTCCCTTTTTTAGATGCCCCAGACCAGATGTTGTACAGTCCAATCCCATCACCAGCAAGTCAAATTGAGATGAAGAACTGGCTCGTGAGAATAGATGCATTGCGATAATCGTGCCTGATGCTCACATAGATTCCGGACGCTGCTTAGCAAGATAAAATTTACAATTGACCGTGTTGATCGTTATCGCGCTGTACATCGCAGAACACTCCTGGAAAAGGCGCCCAGGAAACAGTGAAAGTAAACCACGGTAATGCCAGGAGGCTATACACGATCTTGCACGCTCATTACCAGGTGAACTGCCCAAGATGTGGTTGAGTTCGGAACATCCATCGGTCTGCCAAAGCCCAAGACCTCCAGCGTGACGCGCCGCGCATGCCCCACTTTCAGGAGCGATGACGGAGTAACCCCGCCGATTTCTCTCTATTCCGATCCGGAGTCAACGCCAGAGATATAATCTCGCCCCAAACTTTTTCACGTCTTGGCAATTACATCCAAATCACACATCATGGAGGCCATTACAAGTAAGTCAAGAGTATGGACGCAACAGAACCTGGCTAATTGATGATGCAGACAAAGTACAGAACCTTATGGGCAACGTCAGCGGGGCGGCTGCTGGAGCATACAGCGGAAAGTAGGTGCTCACTTGGGATCGTTGTGGTGGGATTTGGCTAATTGGTGTTAGGACCGCTCTTCTGCTCGGTGCTGGTTTCGTGTAAGTCGTCTATCAATCCTCTCAATCTACAACAAACTAACAATTACAGTACACGCCCAACTGTTGACGTCCTCGCGAAGTCCGGCGTCAAGGTCACAGTAGCATGCCGTACTCTCCAGAAGGCTCAAGACCTGGCTAAGGGCATCCCCAACACCAACGCCATCAGCGTACGAACATACACTTCACATATATATATAGCTCACTGCTAACAACGCCCAGCTCGATGTCAACGATGCCGACGCCCTCGATGCCGAAGTCGCCAAGGTCGACGTCGTCATCTCCCTCATCCCCTACACATACCACGCGACGGTCATCAAGTCGGCGATCCGCAAGAAGAAGAACGTCGTCACAACCTCATACGTCTCGCCCGCGATGATGGAGCTCGACGCTCAAGCCAAGGAGGCCGGCATCACCGTCATGAACGAGATCGGTGTCGACCCCGGTGTTGACCATCTCTCGGCCGTCCTCACCATCGACGAGGTCCACAAGGCCGGTGGCAAGATTCTATCCTTCAAGTCATACTGCGGTGGTCTCCCCGCACCAGAGTGCTCCGACAACCCGCTCGGCTACAAGTTCTCCTGGAGCTCCCGCGGTGTACTCCTCGCGCTCCGAAACCAGGCTGCCTTCTACCAAGACGGTAAGGTCAAGTCCGTCGAGGGCCCCGAGCTCATGGCCGAAGCAAAGCCCTACTTCATCTACCCCGGCTACGCCTTCGTCGCATACCCCAACCGCGACTCCACACCTTACAAGGAGCGCTACAACATCCCCGAGTGCCAGACCATCATCCGCGGTACCCTGCGCTACCAAGGTTTCCCCGAATACATCAAGTGCCTCGTCGACATTGGCTTCCTCTCCGAAGACCCCAAGGACTTCCTCAAGGAAGGCGAGAAGCGCACCTGGCGCGACGCAACCGCCAAGATCATTGGCGCCAGCAGCGACAAGGACGAGGACCTCATCTGGGCCATTTCTTCGCGGACAAAGTTCGCCAGCACAGAAGAGAAGGACCGCATCATCACTGGTCTGCGCTGGATCGGGCTTATCTCCGATGAGCAGATTGAGGCTCGCGGCAACCCGCTTGACACCCTCTGCGCTACTCTCGAGAAGAAGATGCAGTACGAGAACGACGAGCGCGACATGGTTATGCTGCAGCACAGGTTCGAGATTGAGAACAAGGACGGTAGCAAGGCTGTTCGCACTTGCACCCTGGCTGACTACGGTGACCCTAAGGGTTACTCTGCCATGGCTAAGCTTGTTGGTGTTCCTTGCGCGGTTGCTGTGCAGCAGGTGCTTGACGGTACCCTGAGCGAGAAGGGTATCCTGGCTCCTATGAGCCCCGAGATCTGCCGCCCGTTGATGAAGACGCTTGAGGACCAGTATGGCGTTGTGTTCAAGGAGAAGACTGTGCCTATGTAAGGTGGTCGCTTGGAAGCAAGAAGGAAGAAGGTATTTGATGGACATGATAGGTATAGACAAAAGCTGATAAGCTTTGAGATGACTGAATGAACACATCAATCGCTTCCAGATTCTGATCTCGTTTGGTGAAATGGTATCTCTTCTGCTGTATCTCGTGCCTAACTCTAGAAAGCTTTCCCTCCGCCTCTGCCACGCATTCAATCTAGACAATGCAAGCGCAGAGCTTCTCCATCTAGCACCCCGTATCTGTACAATCTGCTCAATCCAGCCCAGCAGCCGGCGGCCTACCACCAACAGCCTTCTTCGCCGGCGCACCACCACCGCCCATCCCACCTCCAAACATACTCCCCAGCATGTCAAACATCGGGTTCCCCTGCCTCGGAATCTTAATCCCAAAATACATCTCGCCCACCTGATCCAACGCCTCCCCCCAATTCACATCCTTCAGATCCCCCGCATAATGGCTCTTGAGCTGCCTCCACAGACTCGGATCCCCGCGCTCTACACTCAGCAGCAACAGCCCCAGAAAGTTCAACAGTGGTAGCGAGGGGTATACGGTGAAGTCGGAGGACTTTGTTGAAACGGGCTGCGTGGGCGGGTTCGGCGCGCGTTGCAGGGACGAGGTGAAGAGGAGGTAGTGTTTGTTTGCGGCGCGCAGGTTTCCTGTGAGGAGGTAGGGGAGGGTTCCGCGGGCGAGGTAGAGGGGTGCGGTGTGGGGTGCGTCGGAGGTGTACCAGGAGTAGTGGAGGGAGGAGAGGGTTGAGGCGGAGTCTTGGGTGCCGAGGAGGAGGTGGCGTTCTGCTTCGTAGGGTTCGAGGTCTGTGGGGGGATTTTGTTAGTATGGTTGGTTTAGATTCGGGTCGTGGGATGTGGGGTAGAGTAGGGGGTGTGATGGGCGTACCTTCAGCGTATAGTCCTCCAGCGACATGGTGTATCTCTGGGTCGCCGGCGGGATAATCGCCGAATCGACTACTCCATGCTACCATCTCGCCCACGAACTTCTTCTTTGTGGGCTCATCCTTGGGAAACGCGCGTAGAAGGCCTAGTAGTCGTCCTTTGCTCTCGGCGTCCACCTTCACCTCCCCCTTGTTGTATACGTCGAGGAGGAATATGCATAGGTCGCCGCCGGAACCGCCTTGACCTGCTTGCAGGAGAGACAGCGCGCCAGAGTGTAGGATGGAGGTTGCGGATGCCCAATCGGAGGCTTTGGTGTAACGGGATGCGATTACGCGGAGTTGTTGGTGGGCTTCGTAGAATTGGCCTTCTGCGATCCTGGGCGGGGTTAGCAATGATTCCTTGCGCGGTGACGAGGTCTGGACTTACTTCTCGCGTTGTCGCGCAAGGGTCTTTTCGATCTTGGAAGCCATATCGGGTGGTTGAGGGGTCGGTAGGGTGTGCCTTGGTGTTGCTGGAGAGCTGCTGGATCGTGTTTGGGAGCGATGACGCAGCGCTACGGGCGGCTGCTGAACCCCACATTAGCCTCACGCACGTCTTCAACTCCCATCGCACATTATTGTTTGCGGTACTTACTTCCCAAGTCACTTCTCAATCCCCTCTGTTCTTCCTGTTTCTACGCGCTGCGCTAATCCATGGATGTCATGTCGCGGCAGTGCGCAAAAAGAGAAGCCTTTCTACTCCGACGCGCTGAAGTTTGAAAGCGCGGCAAACTTCATGAAAACTACAGGAGCAAAAAACATTAAGGTTTGCGGCAACCGAGACTCGAACTCGGAGCCCAAGCAGGCTACGTATGAAGCGTGGGAAGCTTGGATTTTACCCTTAAACCATTGCCGCGGTGAAGATTAGCTAATGATTGAATTCGTGCGTTTATATAGCCATGCATAGCACGAGTCCAGTGGTCTTTGATTCATGCAGCTCAACAGTCACGGTATCTTGTGTCCGATTCATAGCTCCAAAGCTGTTATGGCGTCTTGTATTAGCCGGCGCATGCAATGGCGGGGCTGAGGTGGGATGAGATGGCAGGAGCGGGGTGCTGGCGCTTGGGTCTGCGCCTTCTCCATGCTAACTTACACTGCATGCGGCACAGCAATAACCTACAAGGTATCGAAAGTTTGTTACGATGCAACTTCTTTCGTCTCCAGCAATCTTCCATAATTCGATCATCCGAGGTGGGTGCACGACGGTGCATCTGGCAATTGGTTCGCTCGCAGCAGCTCACCTGCACTGCGCGAACAAGTATCACACTGTCGATGTTGCAGGGGTACATCTTGCTCGCAAAGAGATTGGGCCAAGTTAGTCCGCAGAGGCGATAGGCTGCATATAGATTAATGCAGCAGTACCCGAAGGATCTCCAGTGTCCTGTCGACACCTCACTCTTGGTTTTCCAAATCTACCTACGCCTCATCCTTTCATCAACGAATACACAGCAGCATGGTCAGCGAAACCGACGTGGCAACGGCAGCCTTAGCTATCGCGATCTCCGCCTTGGTTATCTCGGCTGGTCAGCTCATTGCACAACTCTTTTCGACAGCGGATGGGTATCGTAGATGCCAGCGCTCCGTGATTGGAGACTGGTACAAACTGGTTGAGTTGAAATTCAGATGGTCAATTGTCCAACGTGGAAAAGATCCACTATCATCATCCCCAGTGTGTTAACTATGAAAAGGAGCTCGTTTCGATACGAAGTCAAGGTGGCGACACCTCATTTCCAGATCGCCACAATGACTGAGTGTGAATGGCGACGTTCTTTCTATTTGAACGAAAATGGACGACCCCCAAAGTATGCCGCCTTTCTCAGGCAAAAGATATCACGATATCTGATTACTCGCTCGGAGCCAGCTGCATTGCTGGGTGATCGGGCCTCACGCGTTGGTACTTTTTGCCCTCCTAACCGCCGGGAAAAAGAAGGTAAGCATTCAATCTCCTGCAATACAAACTGTTCCGGGATGCAGACGCTGAGAAAGAGTTTCGACACGCGTAGACATAGGTGAAGATGTAGCTACATGGTTTGATCTACTGAATGATATTCATGACGTCCAGGGAAGGGACGAAAGGGGCTTCATGAAACCAGAGTTTCGTGGAAATATAACAGATCTGACATCGATCTGCATCTCGAGTAAGACATCACCAAGAGGCGTCGGTAAAAGATAAGATTTACCTAATTGTCCATGAACATAGGAAAGACTCGTTCTTGGGATTTTATGCCACCAGACATTGTACGACCGATCGCTAGTACTACGCTCGGCTGTTTGATCACTATGGCCTACACTTTAGAAATGAACTGGACAGATTTTCGACTCGATGAAGGCATAATGCGTGCAGTCGGTGGCGGTCGAAGCTTGTCTACCTCTATCGTACGCGGCATGGGACTGGTAGTGGAATACAGCACGGGTGCATCTGAACAAATCGTCATGAAACGTATACCCAGCAAAGTTGCAGACCAGGTACGTATGAGACATCAAACGGGTTACCACTGTTTTCCCACATCTTCCCGACGACTTTGTCAAATGCAAGGTATTGCTCAAAGCGAATTTTGAGATATGTGTCTGAGACAAGGCGCAGCTCACAAGATGCCGCAAGATTTATTACTGTTAGTCTTAGCTTACAAACGTCAGTTGACTTTCGGGATTGTTTCCAGCAGTGGAGTACCCTTCCCTGTCAAAAGCTTTTTCACCGCACCACGCCTTTATCTGAGGAATATGCAAACGCCTGGAAGTGCGAACTGGAGACGTGCGATATGGGAGCTGAATATATGTTCAGACGGAGAAAAGGTTTTGGAAGCAAGTTTATCGCATCAGGATCCTGCTCATAGACTTCCCGCTTTCACGGATATCCTTGGGCTGTGGTGCAGATGGCTCCCAATCGATGGCCTCTCAACAAACGTGATCGATAACCCGTTCCCGTTCCCGCTAACAACAATGGGCGAAAGACATGAGTCACGTAACGTGTGGAGATCCGAGCTCAAAAGGCGTGCAACAACACTCTCGGAGCCATGCAAGCACGTGCTAGGCTTTTATGACTCCTGGGAAAAACAAAGTCCTCAATTCTTCGCGAGGTCTTATCGACTGTGGAACACAGAGCCAATCTTTCGACAAGCTTTTGATGCCACAACACAATTTTTCTGCTGCACTGAGGGCTTAGATTTCGACCTACTATATACGGACCTTATACCTTGCCACATCGAAGTCAACGCTCATAGCCTCCAGCAAGCCGAGGAGAACATCAGCAACGGACACGACAAGACACGAGACAGCGCTGCTCTTCCAAATGATCGAGATTCAATCTTTACGGAACGTGCATACATATATGCCGAGAATGTACCAAAGTTCGTCGAGAAGATGGAGCGTCGCAGACCCAGCTTTGCGAAGTTCTCGTACGAAGATGTCTGGTGGATGATGATGATGCGTCTCCATGCATGGACTATGGGTGTGCAATGGCAGGACCGTAAGGGCGTGAAGATACCGAGCGAGCACTACGAAAACCCAGCGAGGGTGTACATCTTGTGAGACCAGGGGAGCAAAGTTGCGATCTGGCGAGTCAAGCGGAATCCACATGGGCAAGCAAATGCAGACGGTCACGAGTTATACACACGATGGACACTTAGCTGGCACAAGCCACAAAAAACACAAAAAACACGTCACGAAACCATGAAGATCAGAGCCATTGTGGGGTTGAGCGCAGTGCTCGAAAATTGTATTGCAGTAATGCCTAAGAGTATCTAAGAAGTGAATCATAAAAAGGTCGTCGCAGCATCATCCTAACCGAAAGACCCAGTCCGATCGAAAGTGATGCCCAAGAAGAAGAAGAATCCCAGTCCCAGTCCGTGAAAGCCTAAACCCCAACCCATGCCCATATACACCATTTTGTAATCCGCGCAGCTAACCCGTATAGCATGCGACCAGCCATCCCTAAGCAGACGGAGAAAGAAGAAGAAGAGGTAGAAAGTGTAAAAAGGTTTGCCTAAGCAGAGAAGTCACGAGCGTGAGCACGCTTCTGAACGGAAGCGACAGCAGCGAGCTTAGGACCAGGCGCATCCTCGATGGTCTCGCCAGCCTGGTGCCAGTAGAGGTCCCACTGGAGAAGCTCATCGCTGGCCTTGTACAGCTCAGTACCCTTCTTTCCAGCAGGGACCTGCTTGCTGTCATCACCGCCAGTGACCTTGATGTTGAAAGCCTGAGGCCAGAACTGGCGCTGGCTAACATCGCCGTTGTTGTGGATAGACACAACCTCCGTCCTGAGGACGTAGTTTCCGCTGGGGATCTCAGAAGGGATGGTAACCTTCTGGGTGTTTCCGTTGTCGTAGAAGATGGCGTCGGTGCCCCAGTAGCCGGTCTGGCCTTGGGCTTGGCCGGAGGAGTAGCGGCCCTTGCGGTAGTCGAGGAGGGCGCTTTGGTGGATCTTGAAGAACTCGAGCTTCGTCTTGTCGACGTTCTTGCAGTCGCCGTTGCAGGATGCCATGTAGGTGGCTGTCCAGCCGTGGTGAGAGCAGTCCCAGCCCTCCTCTCCGGAGCCGCAGCTGCCCTCGTGGTGCCAGTGGAAGGTTACGTCTTGGCCGGCGGGGGCTTCAACGGTGTATGGGGAGGGGGAGGCATCCTTGTGGGCAATGATGTCGGGGCTGGAGTTTGGTCAGTACGTGTACGAAAGAGTAGAGCAAGGGTTGGTATAAACGTACTGGCTCAGCTTGTCGCCGTAGATGGGCTGGTATCCCCAGCCCTGGTTGGTCCACCAAGCAGGCGACTTGTTACCAGGATCCTGCTTGGAAGCCTGACGGAAACCGGGGTAGGTCTTGCCTCCAGCCTCGAACTGCTCGACAGAGGTGTGGCCGGCCACGGTAGCGATGAGGGCAGCTACAAGAGCGCCAGTTTGGAAGATCTTGGACATAGACATGGTTGAGTTGATGTTGGTCGTAGGCTTAACGGTTCGTTGGGTATTTTTGTTGGTGGGTATATGTAAAGAATGTGAAGAAGAATGAGTGTTTTGTTGATAGCACCGGGCTATAGAATGAATGACTGGTCAATGAATGACTGAAGAGAGAGTGACTTGCTTGCTGTGAGCGTGAAGGATATCCCTCTGCAAGGGCGAGCAGCAGCCCTTAAGAATGCTCACCACCCAGCATTCCAGAAGCAGCCAAGATGCCCGGAATGTCCAGGCCATCATTTCGGAGGCGCTTACTTTTCGCCCCGCATTTCCCGACGCCCGTGAGGGGTTTGCACGGTGGCTTCTGCTGTCTCTGACAGGCGGCCTGCTGACCAAAGAGGTGCGCCGGCGCTCAGCTGGTGGAGTGTGTGCCTGACGCTAATGTAGGTACGAAAGAACTAGTTTCTTAGTCACGAACTGGGTTCGCCCGGCGTGTAGAGGAACACACCCACTATCATTGGTAGTCATCTGCGCGCCTACGTACGGCGTAGAGATGACGACCTGTGCCCCTTCTTATTGCATAGTACTAATCCTGTCACGCAGCTGTCGGTGTCTCAGCCTGCTGTGCCATTCCCAACCTCATGTGGAGTTTGCATACGTACATTTCGTATTCTCGAAGCCCAGACATCGAAGTCTCAAGATTTACGGTGGATCTCGGAAAACACCGAGATCAACCTCATCACGCAAAAGAACGAATCAAGAGGCGTGATGTCATGTTGATTTTCGTTTGTAATGACTTGGGGCTGTTTTTCTCGTGGTCGGATCGCCCCTCGGCTGCGTGTCGTGGCAGCAGGGGTGAATACGGGGCTTCCGCTGCCGCACGACGCCGCTGTTTCAGCCGCCAGAGGGCTATCGATAAACAGCCTATCGACAAGACCCATCGCTTCCCAACACATCACCGGCGCATGCAGCAATTTTGGTTCACTCCTGCGACGAAAACGTCTGGTTGTTTGAGACAATGCCGTGCTATGTTTCAAACAACGCAGGTTGGCGAACTCTTACCGAACGGGCATTTGAAATCGTAGCAACTGATCGCTTTCCGGCCTCCCTGGTAATACGAGCGACACGCGTGAGCACTGCCGAAAGCCTTGGTACTTTTCCTCCACTCTGGTCCAGATGCTGGCTCTCCGCTCAACGATCGACATGTCGCCACGAAGAAGGCCTGACCTTCCTCGTTGAGTTATGCGCCCGTCTGATCCGGAGGATTCGGATGCATGCGAGCGCATCTTGGAAGTTTACCGGCCGTGACGACTATCGGTAGGGAGTGTGCGGCGTCGACATTAGCTTACTGACGTATGGAGATTACCAAACAAAGTAGTCAAATATGGTAGTCGCACGATTAGTAACATCGCAGACGCCCATCAAGCGCCCCGCTTTGTCTACCTTCTCCGGACACCACAGTTGGACAAGAGCGACCTCTTGAGGTCGTTTTCCATTCCTTTCGACAGTTTGAACAAGCGAGCGCATGGAATGCCAGTAAAGACAGAAACTCTATGTTGTACGCCTGGTATCTTGGAGTGTTGTTCCAGCGTCATTTCGTGGCGCAGGCCATATGCAATTTCCTGGGTTGCTGTTGCCCAATCGTCCAAGTATGGTACAATAGTCCATCAAAAGCAACGCATTGAAGTGTTCCTGATGATCTTGAGAAGCTGCGCCGCGTGCAACCTGCATTCAAATTGCTTTTCGGAAACAATCCCATGGGTATTAGCAGCGGTAACCTACCTGATCGTCCGTCGGCATGTCTCTGTTAGCGAAAACACGCACCCGGGTATTGGTTTTGTGCGAGAACTTCATTTCCAGCGTCTATCGTGCAACTGCATTGGCTTTGATCTGCACCTTGCTGCAAAATTCCAAGGCGAACGTTCTGGTATGCGCTGAGGTCGTGCTCGTGGTTGCTTACCGTGAGCCTTTGTAGGTGCAAGGAAAGTCGAAGGTTGGAAGCCCGGTGCGATGCATCTCCAGCGAGCACCTAGCAGTACGTGGTACGTTCGCAATGTCGTCACTGCCGTTGCTGTAACAGCGTGTTTCGAAAAAGGTTGTTTGTATCATGGAGCGAACGCTAGCAGGAAACCTAGGTGCTGAAGACATCGTGGTCGACTACATACATTGACTAGCTATGCTACCTCCGCGGTCCCGTGCCACGAGCTCCGAGTCTGCCTTCTTTCTTTCCAATTTTGCGAACCTCAAATCTTGCGCCGTGTTACCTTGATAGCGTCACCAAGGTCACGGTCCGGTACGTCGATCCCTTCGAATAGCGCTCCCATACATTGGTGCTCCACTTTCGCTGCCTTGGTGTTCAT
>Ga0265797_10008383_pt1 | contig 13790 bp, 10 predicted proteins | sample P2T30metagenome_FD_192433 | JGI IMG/M metagenome (GOLD analysis project Ga0265797, IMG submission 192433) | Plant litter microbial communities from East Loma Ridge, Irvine, California - P2 T30 | ecosystem: Environmental > Terrestrial > Plant litter > Unclassified | place: USA: California... | reverse complement strand
CGTACGGCGTCGTGGAGTTCGACGACGACTTCACCGCCGTCTCCATCGAGGAGAAGCCGGCCGAGCCGAAGTCGAACTACGCCGTCCCCGGCCTGTACTTCTACGACAACAAGGTCATCGAGATCGCCAAGACCATCGAGCCGAGCGCCCGCGGGGAACTCGAGATCTCGACGGTCAACGAGCGCTACCTCGAGGCCGGTGAGCTCGGCGTCCAGGTCCTCGACCGCGGCACGGCGTGGCTCGACACCGGCACGTTCGAGTCGATGATGCAGGCGTCGGAGTACGTGAAGGTCATCGAGGACCGTCAGGGCTTCAAGATCGGGTGCATCGAGGAGATCGCCTGGCGCAACGGCTGGATCGACGACGCGCAGCTCGCCGAGCTCGCCGCGCCGCTGGTCAAGGGCGGCTACGGCGTCTACCTCCAGCGACTCCTCGGCGTCTAGCACCGCCCGTGGCCTCCGGTTCCGGGTGGTTCGGTCGCCGTCGTCGCGACGCGACGGCTGCCGACCACCCCGACCGGGAGGCCCGTCCCGCGCCCGCGACGACGGCTGAGGTCGTCCGCGTGGCCGGGTTCCCGGACCCGCTGCCGCGGCTGGACCACGACGTCACGGTGCTCGTGACGACCCGCTCGGACCGGCACGCCGAGGTCGCCCGGCTGGTGTCGGTCGCCCACGATGCCTTCGGTCGTGGCGCTGACGTCCGGGCCGTGAGCTACGTCGCCGATGCGTCGCCGGTCGACCCGTTCGGGCGTCGCCTGCCGTGGGTGCGGACCGTGCCCGTGGACGGCATGGGGTCCGCGATCAACGCCGGCCTCGCCGCCGGGGTCGGACGGGTCCTCCTGCTGGTCGACACCTCGGTGACGATCGATGCCGGCGGTCTCCTGGCACTCGCCGAGACCGGAGTCCACCGCCTGGTGCAGGCCTCGGTGCGCACGGCGGACGGTTCGGCGAGGAACGGTGCACTGCTCATCCGTCCCGGCGCACTCCCGTGGTCGGACGACCGTCCGTTCGGCACGGGGGACTCGGTGTTCGGTGCCGATCAGCCCGTGCTCGCTGTGCCCCGGGCCGCGATCGTCCCTGTGCCCGTGCTCACGGACGAGCCGACGACGCTCGTCGGGTGGACGCACGCGTGCGCTGTGCGCCAGCGACCGCAGTCGGGTCCCACGATCCTGGTGGAGGACGTCGGTGAGACCGTCCGACTCACTGAACCCGGGCGGACGATCGACGCCGCCACCGTGGACGCGTTCTCGGCCTGGCGGGACGCGAGACGGGACTCGGTCGACGGCCGGGGTGCTGCAGTCTCCGCCGGGCCGCCGTTGCCACCGTGGGGAGCGCGCCCGGTGACCCCGGTCCGTCAGACGCCTCGTCGCGCCAGCGATACGCTCGCCTGGTCGCTGAAGATCGCCGCGCCTGCCGGGCCGGAGGGCGACGGGTGGGGCGACGTGCACTTCGCCGCCGAGCTGGCCGGTGCCCTCGAACGCCTCGGGCAGCGCGTCCGGATCGACCGGCGGGACGCCCACGTGCGCGACGACGATGCCGACGACGACGTGACGCTGGTGATCCGCGGGCTGGATCGGGTGCCGCCGAACCCCGCCTCGGTGAACCTGCTCTGGGTGATCAGCCACCCTGATGACGTCGCCGACACCGAGCTGCGGTCGTTCGACGTCGCCTTCGCGGCCGGTCCGGTGTGGGCGGCTGCCGCGGCCGATCGTTCGGGCGTGCCGGTCCGGACGCTGCTGCAGGCGACCGACCCCGCGGTGTTCCACCCGGGCTCGCGGGCGGCGACGAGCCCCGATGCCGACCGCGTGGTGTTCGTCGGCTCGACCCGCGGCGCCGCACGCCCCATCGTGTCCGACGCGGTCGGGCTCGGTGCCGACCTGCGCGTGCACGGTCCGGGGTGGGACGAGGTCGTCCCCGCGGAGTCGCTCGGCGAATCGTCGCTGACCCGGCCCGAGGTCGCGGCGGCCTACGCCTCGGCGCGTGTGGTGCTCAACGACCACTGGCCGGACATGGCGGCGGGCGGCTTCGTGTCGAACCGGGTGTTCGACGTGCTGGCGTCCGGGGGAGTCGTCGTCACCGACGAGGTCGCCGGGCTGTCCGACGTGCTCGACGTGCCGACGCTCGCGGTCGCGCGCTCCCGCGACGAACTCGCCGCGCTGCTGGACCCGTCGTACGCCTGGCCGACTGCTGCCGAGCGGGCCGTCGTGGCCGAGTACATCGCCGCCGAGCACTCCTTCGACGCCCGTGCCGCCGTCCTGCTCGAGGCAGCTCGAACCGAACGCACCCGCCTCCGCTCCTGACCCGACTCCTCGCGAACCAGGTTCCGGCGCGGGCGGGGTTCGGCTCAGGCGGGTCAGGCGGCGCGGTGGGCGACAGGGAGTTCGGCGCCTGACGGGTCCGGTTCCGGTGGGAGCGTCGGGCGCCAACTACGTCGGAGCGCGCCGAGTAGGAGGAACCAGTCGATGACCGGGAAGGCGCCGAAGAACGCCATCCACGCCGGGGTCCCGATGTCACGGAGCCGCCGTGCGCCGAGTGCCAGGTTCGGGATCGCGGTGACGATGCACCACGCGAAGAGCACCCACTGCGACGGGGAGCCCTCGGCGAGGATGCGCCATCCGTGGTCGCTGCCCTCGAGGATCAGGACGGACTGTCCGATCCCGAGGAACCCGGGGGTGTTCTGGAAGTCGGTCATCGAGTCGTCGGCGCCCCGGACACCGGTGATCATCGGCACGAGGGTGAGCACGAGCCAGACCACGAGCAGGTCGGCCCCGCGTGCCCACCAGAACTCGGCGCGGCTCGCACGGCCGCTGCGGAACGTGAAGGCTCCGGTCCAGTAGCGGCGGGCGGCGTCGATCGGGCCGCAGCCGAGCCAGGGTCCGGGATCACGTTGCACGGCGCCGAGCCTAGTGGCGCCGGGTACCCGCCAGACACCGGTGTTCGCACGTCGAACACTCCCAGATCGCGGTGTAACACGTGGACACCGGTGTTTTGCGACCTGGGCGACCTGGGCGACCTGGGCGACCGGGGCGACCGGGGTACCGGTGGGCGGGGGCTACTTGCGCGTCACCCAGCGGGCGCGGAGCGACAGGCCTGCGTGCAGGGCGACCCGCAGGGGCCAGAGCCACCACGCCCGGTACTTCCGCGACAGGAACCGGTACGCGCTCCGGTGGTGCTCGATCTCCATGCGGCGGCGGTTGGACGACGTCGAGTGGGCACCGGTGTGGGTGACGACCGACGACGGCACGTACACGTTCGCCCGGCCGGCACGACCGACGCGCTGCCCGAGGTCGACGTCCTCGAAGTACATGAAGTACGACTCGTCGAAGCCCCCGAGCTGGCGGAACAGATCGGTGCGGATGAGGAAGCACGCACCCGAGAGCCAGCCGGCCTCGCGTTCGACGACCTTCGTGGTGGACCAGTACCGCTGGCTCCACGGGTTCGCGGGCCAGAACCGCGAGAACGCCGCGTGCCCGAGGCCGGTCCGGAGCGAGGGGAGCTGCCGGGCGGACGGGTAGGTCTCGCCCTGGTCGTCGAGGATCCGGGGGCCGAACGACCCACCGGACGGCATCCGGTCGGCCGCGGCCACGAGCTCGTCGATCGAGCCCTCGCCGAGCACGACGTCGGGGTTCGTCACGAGCAGGAACTCCGGTCGCACGTCGGGCAGCACGTCGTCGAGGGCGCTCAGGGCTGCGTCGATCCCGCCGCCGTACCCGCGGTTGCCGCCGGAGGACACCACGACGGCGCCGTAGGACTCACCGATCGCCCGGAGCGCGTCGATGTCGGCCGAGCCGTTGTCCGCGATGACGACGGCGACCGGGTCCTTCGAGGCGCCGGCGACGCTGGCCAGGAACGGCCGGATGGTCTCACCGGTGTTGTAGGTGACCGTGAGCACCGCGACCCGGATCACCGCGTCCTCCCACCGACGGACTCGTACGCCTCGACGTGCACGGCGGCGGTGGCGTCCCAGGTGAACTCGTCCGCCCGCGCCAGCGCCGCCGCACGGTGCGAGGCCACGAGCGCCGGGTCGTCGAGCAGCGCTGTCATCGCGGCGGCCAGTGCCGTCGCGTCGGGCTCGGTGTAGACGGCCGCGTCGCCACCGACCTCGGGCAGCGACAACCGCCGGGTGGTCAGGACGCAGGCGCCGGAGGCCATCGCCTCGACCACGGGCAGGCCGAAGCCCTCGCCCAGGGACGGGTAGACGACGAACTCCGCACCGCCGAGGAAGCCGGCGAGGTCCTCGAGCGGCAGGTACCCCGCCTCGATGACGTGGTCGGTGGGCTGCAGGGCGTCGAGGCGTGCGATCGCGGCCTCGTCCCAGCCGCGCGCCCCCGACAGGACCAGCCACGGCGTGTCCGCGCCGCCGGCCGCACGCGCGGACCGCACCGCGGCGTACGCGTCGAGCAGCGCGGTGACGTTCTTCCGCGGTTCGATGGTGCCGAGGAACGCGATCCACGGAGCGCCCTCGGGCAGGGTGGCGGCGATCCGGGCGTCCTCGACCGCGGCGACGTCGGGCTCGTGGAACACCGTGCGGTCGACGCCGAGCGGTGCGACCCGGACGTCGGCACGGATGCCGCGGACGACCCGGGCGGCCTCGGTCGCGGTGGCCGCGCTCGGCACGATGACGACGGGCCGGGTGCGCAGCGAACGACGGCTCCACCACGTGAAGAAGGTGCGCTTCAGGCGCGAGTGCCACTCGGGGTTCGAGAAGAACGTGGCGTCGTGCAGCGTGACGACGGACCCGCCGCGCCAGCCGAACGGGAACGTGTAGTGCGGGGAGTGCAGCACCCGCGCACCGAGCCGACGGCCGAGCGCCGGCAGTCCGGTCTGCTCCCACAGGAACCGCAGCGGTACCGAGTCGGTCCACGCCGGCGCCGTGTGCACGGTGGCGTTCGGCGCGAGCGAGCGGAAGTGCGCGGCGTGCACGGGACGGACGACCAGGTGGACGTCGAGCGACGGGTCGCTCAGGTGCGACACGACCCCTTCGACGTAGCGTCCGACGCCGCCGAGCGCCTGCGGTACCGCGGTCCCGTCGACGAGGACGGTGAGCTGCGGCACGCGTGGTTCCTTCCGGGCGGGGGCGTCGTGGCCGTGGCCGTCGACGGGGGAGTGTCCAGGATAGCCCGCTGCGCTCATGCGCCCGGGTCCACGCGGCGGCGCGGGACGGACGCGCGCCGGGTCTCGCGCAGCCGGCGCGCGAGGTGGACCGGCAGGGTCCCCGCGACGTCCGCGAACGCCGCCAGGACGAGCCGCGCCTCCCGGCGGGTGCGACCGGAGGCCAGCCCGCGCAGGCCGCGCACCAGGGTCCGGACGGTCGCCCGCGCGACGGTCGGCCAGGGGGCGTGCCAGAGGGCGACGACGATGCGGTTGCGGGCGTTCCGGAAGACGAACAGGTCGCTCTGCACGCCGGACGACGCCGAGTGGTCGTGCTCGACGACCGCGTCGGCGGCGTGCTCGACGCGCCAGCCGCGGCGGCGGAGCCGCCAGGCGAGCTCGGTGTCCTCGTAGTACATGAAGAGCGACTCGTCGAGCAGGCCGACGTCGTCCAGGGCCGTGCGCCGCAGCGCGGAGGCGCCGCCGGAGAACCCGAAGACGTCGACGTCGGCGACCCGGTCGACGGGCGCGAACCAGTCGCGGTCCATGCCGTTACCGTCGCGGTCGACGCGGACGCCGGTCGAGTTGAGCCGGACCTCGCCGTCCGCCGACGGCGTCCAGCGCCGCCCGTCGTGGTCGCGCATGACGCGCGCATCGGGCGCTGGTTCCGCACCGGCCGGGAGGACCGTCCAGCGTCCGGCGAGCACGATGCGGCCCGTCACCGCCGCGACCTCGGGCCCGGCGTGCGCCAGGTGGTCGCGGAGCGCCGCGACGAAGCCCGGCGCGGGCACGGCGTCGTTGTTCAGGAGCACGACGACGTCGGCGTCCGTGTGCCGGATGCCGGTGTTCGCGCCGGCCGCGAACCCGCCGTTGTCGTCCCGCGCGACGACGGTCGCGTCCGGCAGTGCCTGGCGGAGCACGGCGACCGAGTCGTCCGACGACCCGTTGTCGACGACGATGACGTCCTCGGCGGTGCCCTCGTCGAGCACGGCGCGGACGGCCGCGGTGGTCAGGTCGGCGCGGTTCCAGTTGACGACGACGACGGCGGTGCGCAACGTGTCGTCAGCTCGGGGAGCGCCGACTGCACGGGCCCCGGTGTCGCCGTCGACCGGGGTCAGTCGAGCTCCTCGACCGTGGGCTGCGCGTAGACGGTGCCGACGGCGTTGCCGAACGAGGGGACCTCGAACGAGTCGCACTCCGGCATGTCGTGCAGGTGGCGACCCGCGGAGTCCATCATCGACACGTTGATGAAGTACTTGCCGGTGCCGAAGGCGGTGTCCGCGATGCGGAGACGGAGCTTCCGGCGGCCGTGCAGCGGGTGCAGTTCGAGGCCCATGATGCCGGTGGTGGTGCCGTAGACGACCTGGCCGCCGGCGTTGTTGATCTGGACTGCGGCCTCCCAGTCGGCGATGCCGTCCAGGTGCTCGAACTCCATGTCCACGACGAGGTCGTCGCCGGGCATGACGTCCGCGCGGGGCTCCTTGCCGTCGACGTGCACGCTCGCACCGAGGACCTTGCCGCGGCCGACGGCGACGTCGGTGCTGAGCTCGCCCTGGCGGCGTTCCTCGAGCACCTCGCGGAACATGCTCACGGCCTGCACGGGGTCGCCGTCGTGCAGCACCTTGCCCTTGTTGAGCAGGACGACGCGGTCGCACATCTCCTGCACCTGGCTGAGCGAGTGCGTGACGATGATGATCGTCTTGCCGGCTTCCTGGAAGGTGCGGATGCGGTCGAGGCACTTGCGCTGGAAGGCCTCGTCACCGACCGCCAGGACCTCGTCGACGAGCAGCACGTCGGGGTCGGTGTGCACGGCGACGGCGAAGGCGAGCCGCACGTACATGCCCGATGAGTAGAACTTCACCTGGGTGTCGATGAAGTCCCCGATGCCCGAGAACGCCAGGATGTCGTCGAACTTCTCGTCGGTCTGCTTGCGGCTGAGGCCGAGCAGGCTCGCGTTGAGGTACACGTTCTCGCGGCCGGACAGGTCGGGGTGGAACCCGGCGCCGAGCTCGAGCAGCGCGGCGAGGCGACCGCGGCGGGACACCGTGCCGGACGTCGGCTGGATGATGCCGCCGATCGCCTTGAGCAGGGTCGACTTGCCGGAGCCGTTCTGACCGATCAGTCCGACGGTCGAGCCGGCCTGGATCGACACGGTGACGTCGTCGAGGGCCCAGAAGTCCTGGCGGTGCTTGCGGCCGGCGCGACCGAGGGTGACGATGCGCTCGCGCAGGGTGTTGTCCTTGCGCACCGTGAAGCGCTTGCGCACGTGGTCGATGACGATGACGTCGGGACGGTCGGCGGTGTCGCCGGTGGTCGTCGGGGCGACGGGGGTGCTGATGGCCATGGTCTAGAGCTCCTGCGCGAAGTTGCCCTGCAGGCGGGAGAAGATCCGCTGCGCACCGATGAGGCAGAAGAGCCCGATCACGAAGGCGATCCCCAGCCGCAGCATCAGGTGTTCCGGGTACGTGACGTCGGCCGGGTCGTGCAGCCAGATCGCGTTCTGCAGGCCGAGCACCGCCAGCGTCAGCGGGTTGTTCGTGTACGCGGTGATGAGCCAGTCGGCGTTCACCGTGGCGACCACGCGCGCGTAGGAGTAGACGATCGGCGAGGCCCAGAGCAGGACCATCAGGCCGACGTCGATGACGAACTGCACGTCGCGCAGGTACACGTTGAGCGCGGACAGCACGAGACCGATGGCCGCGCCGTAGACCAGGATGACGGCGAGCGAGGGGATCAGGTAGACCAGGCCCTCGTGCCAGGGGAAGACCCCGATCACGACCGTCGCGGCGAGCAGGATCGCGAACTGGATGGTGAAGTTCACCAGGGCCGCGCCCACACTGGCGAGCGGGAAGACCTCGCGCGGGACGTAGACCTTCTTGATCAGCCCGGAGTTGCCGACGATCGAGCCCGTCGACCCGGCGACGATCTCGCTGAAGAGCGTGTAGGCGGTCAGGCCGGTGAAGACGTAGATGGCGAAGTTGTCGATGCCGTTGGCGGCGCCGAGGACCTTGCCGATGACGAAGTAGTAGATGAGCAGCTGGGTCAGCGGGCGCACGAGCGTCCAGACGAACCCGAGTGCCGAGTCCTTGTACCGGGCCTTCAGGTCACGTCGGACGAGCATGCCGAGCATCTCGCGCTGCCGGAAGACGTCGCGCAGCTCGCGGAAGGTTCCGCGGAAGGCGCTCGTCGGAGCGCCGATCACGACGAGGGGTTCCTTCGCGAGCGCGGTCATGCGGGCTTGGTCGACCATACGTCTCTTCGTTCGTGGGGGCAGGACCGGAACAGCATACTCACCGGGCCCGCGTGGCGGGGTTGGGCGACGGCCGTCGTGCACCCCGAGTGGGGGTGATTCCGGCCGATCCAACCCTCAACCTTCACTTTCGAGTTACCGTTGTTGCAACCCGGACCCTTGTCAACATCCTCAGGACGGCCCGTCAGCATGCTCCTCGCATCCAGGCCGATCGCTGCGTTCGCGGTGGTCGGTGCACTCAGTCTCCTCGTGGCCGGTTGTTCCGGCGGTGGCGACGACGCCACCCCGTCGCCGTCGGCCTCCGCCACGCGCACCCCGAGTGCGACCCCGACCGGCGACGCCTCGGCGACCGCGGCACCCACCGGAGCGGCCCCGTCGCCGACCGACGGTGCGTCCGGCGACGGCGGCACCGACTCCGGCGCCGGCGACGACGACACCCCCGGTCCGTTCCCGGGCAGCGGCGCGACGAACCAGCCGGACACCGACCCGTCGGAGTTCCCGGCCACGGCCGTCGTGACCTACGCCGGCTGGGACACCGGCTCGAAGACGCTCCAGGCCGGTGGCCTGGTCTCCGGCACCACCGACACGAGCGGGAAGTGCACCTTCACCGCGACGAAGAACGGCGTCACGCGGAAGGCCACGAGCACCGCGCAGGCGAGTGCCTCGTCGGTGAACTGCGCGCAGGTGTCGTTCCCCGCGGCGAAGGTGCCGAGCGGCACCTGGTCCGTCACCCTGACCTACGCCATCGGCTCCGCGTCGACGACGTCCGACCCCCTGACCGCCGAGGTCCCGTGATGCGTCCCACCCGTTCCCCCCGTCCCGACAGCGATGACCGCCCCGTCCGGCGGTCCCTCCGCAGTTCCCTCGCGCTGGTGGCGTCCCTCGCCGTCGCGGTGAGCGGTCTGACATTCGGCACGGTGCTCTCGGAGCAGACCACGACCCACTCGGCGTCGGCCGCCGTCGCCTCGGACTTCGACCCGGGCAACATCATCAGCGACGCGAACTTCTACAACGGCTCGGCCATGAGCGCCGCCGCCGTGCAGTCGTTCCTGACGAGCGTCGCACCGAACTGCCGCAAGGCCTCGGGTGGGCCCGCCTGCCTGAAGGACTTCTCGCAGAAGATGAGCTCGATCGGCGCGGTCTCCGGCCGGTGCAAGGCCATCGCCGGCGGCACCAAGAGCGCCGCGACGATGATCGCCCAGGTCGGTGCCGCGTGCGGCATCAGCCAGAAGGTGCTGCTCGTGCTCCTGCAGAAGGAGCAGGGCATCGTGACGACGTCCTCGCCGACGTCCTACATGTACCTGCACGCCACCGGCTTCGCGTGCCCGGACACCGCCCCGTGCGACCCGGCGTACTTCGGCTTCGGCCAGCAGGTCTACGCCGCCGCGCTGCAGTTCAAGCGGTACCAGGCGACGCCGACCTCGTGGGCGTACCAGGCGGGCCGGACGAACTCGATCCTGCTCAACCCGAACGCCGCGTGCGGCCGCAAGTCCGTCTACATCCAGAACCAGGCCACCGCGGCGCTCTACATCTACACGCCGTACACGCCGAACGCCGCGGCGATGTCGAACCTCTACGGCAGCGGCGACGGCTGCTCGGCCTACGGCAACCGCAACTTCTGGCGCATGTACACCGACTGGTTCGGCGCCTCCAGCGGCAGCGGCAACCCGGTCGGCAACGTCGATGCGGTGACCGCCACCGCCACCTCGACCCTGACGGTCCGGGGATGGGCCGCCGACCCCGACACGACGAACCCCCTGCGCGTCGCGTTCTACGTCGACGGTGACGGCGCGAAGACCATCACCGCCGACGCGAACCGCAGCGACCTGGCGGGCACCCTCGGGGCGAACAACACCCGGCACGGGTTCTCGACGACCCTGACCGGGCTGAGCCTCGGCAAGCACAACGTCTGCACGTACGCCATCAACCAGGGCCGCGGCGGCAACACCCTGCTCGGCTGCTACACCCGCACCGTCACGAGCGAAGCGCCGAAGGGCGTCCTCGACTCGGTGACCGGCGGCGTCGGCACGATCTCGGCGAGCGGCTGGGTCCTCGACCCCGACTCGTCGAAGCCCGGCTCGTGGAAGATCCTGGTCGACGGCGTGAGCAAGGCGACCGGCACGGCCGACACGACCCGCACCGACGTGGCGAAGGTCTACCCGGGCGTCGGCAGCACCCTCGGCTTCTCGAAGACGATCGGTGGGATGTCCGCCGGCAAGCGCGCGGTGACGCTCTACGTGGTGGACAAGCCCGGTACGAAGTACGTCAAGGTCGCGTCGAAGTCCGTCGTCGTCGACGCCCCCACCACCGGCAAGACCGGCAAGACCGGCAAGGTCCGCGGCTCGTACGACTCCGTCACCGGCGGCGTCGGCACGGCCACCGTGCGGGGCTGGGCGATCGACCCGGACGTCTGGGACCCGGTCAAGTACAAGATCCACGTCGACGGCGTGAGCACGAACAGCGGTGTCGCGGACGCCACGCGCACCGACGTCGCGGCGGACCACCCCACCTGGGGCTCGGACGTCGGCCTGACGCTCCGGCTCACCGGACTGAAGGCCGGCAAGCACACCGTGCGCGTCTACTTCCAGGACCTGCAGGGCGGCAAGTACGTCAGCTTCGGCACCAAGTCCGTGACCGTGACCGCCGCATCGTCCGCCGAACCCGACGCGTCGGGGACGACGGGCAAGACGGGCAAGACGGGTTCGGTCAAGGGCGCGTACGAGTCCGTGACCGGCGGCGTGAACAGCGCCACGGTGCGCGGCTGGGCGATCGACCCCGACGTCTGGGACCCGGTGCAGTACAAGATCCACGTCGACGGTGTCGCCATCGCCCCCGGAGCCGCGAACGCGAAGCGGACCGACGTCGAGGCCGTGCACCCCGCCTGGGGTTCCGACGTCGGCCTGTCCCTGAAGATCCCCGGGCTGACCGCCGGCACCCACTCGGTGCGGGTGTACTTCCAGGAGCTGCCGAGCGGCACCTACAAGAGCTTCGGCACGAAGAGCGTGCGGGTCACCGACCCGCCCACCACCGGCAAGACGGGCAAGACCGGTTCGGTCAAGGGCCTGTACGAGTCGGTCACCGGCGGCGTCGGCACCATCACGGTCGCCGGCTGGGCCATCGACCCGGACGTCTGGGACCCGGTCGGCTACAAGATCCACCTGGACGGCGTGGCCGTCTCGCCGGGCACCGCGAACGCGACCCGGACCGACGTGCAGGCCGCGCACCCGGACTGGGGGTCGGACGTGGGACTGTCGCGGAAGTTCACCGGGCTGAAGAAGGGCACGCACACCGTGCGCGTCTACTTCCAGGACCTGCCGAGCGGCACCTACAAGAGCTTCGGCACCAAGACCGTCACCGTGCAGTAGACGGTCACCACGACGGACGGGAGGCCTGGTACCAGCTGGTACCGGGCCTCCCGTCCGTCTGTTGGTCGCGTCGACCGCCGTCAGCGGCGTGCGCGCCGCGCCATCAGACCGACGCCGTGCAGCAGCCGGTACTCGGGCGAGCGCGTGAGGCCCTCGAAGCGGGCCGCGATCTGGTCGCGCTCCGCCTCGGCCCGGCGGCGTGCGGTGTCGTACGCGCCGACCTGCTGCTCCGACGCGACCAGGCGCGCGTTGATGTCGTGCACGCCGGACAGGTGGACGTCGCGGTCGTGCTCGGCCTGCCGGAGCGTCTCGCGCTGGGCGGTGGCCCAGCGCAGGAACGCCCCACGCTCGCCGCTCCGACCCGAGGCGGCGGCGACGGCGGCGTCGAGCGACGGGCCGACCTGCTCGGCACGGGTGCGGAACGAGTGCCGCTCGAGCACCACGGCGCGGAGCCGGGCGACCAGGGCCGTGCGCTCGTCGCGGGGCATCGCGAGCACGCGCTCGAGCGAGTCGGCGTCGTCGAACACCGGCACGTCGGACAGGCCGAGCTCGTCGAGCCCGAGCGCGCAGTCGGTGACGGGCAGCGCGCCGGACGCGAGCGACTCGTACAGGCGGGAGTTCAGGGTGCCGTACTCGGCGGCCGGCTCGATCACGTCGTCGACGACGAAACCGGCTGCGCGGTAGACCTCGGGCAGCGCGAAGTAGGACACCGCTGGGCGGAGCTCGACGCCGGCCGAGGCCTCGACGTGGTCGACGTTCGCGGCGAACCAGACGATCGGTTCGGTCGGGGCGACCTCGGCCAGGACGTCCTGCACACGGCGGCGGACACCCCAGAAGTTGACGGTGGTGACGGCGCGGTCGGTACGTTCGCGCGGTGCGGTGGCGTCGGTGGTGAACAGCTCGGTGTCCACGCCGATCGGCACGACCTCGACGGGGCCGCTGTAGGCCGCGGCGACCGCGTCGCGGGCGGCCTCGGACGAGGTCCAGACGGCGTCGAACTCGTCCAGGTACGGCAGGGCTGCCCACTTGGCGGTCCAGTTCCGCACCCACGCCACCAGGGCGGTGCCGGCGGGGACGTAGCCGGGCACGAAGGACTCGATCATGCTGACCACGACGGTGGTGTCGGCGGGGAGCTCCTCGCCCCAGCGCGCCAACGGCCACATCGCCACGCCCCAGCCCTCGGCCCGGAGTGCCCGCGCGAGGCCGAGCGCGACGAACAGGTCGCCCTTGCCCTCGGCCGGATCGGCGGTCGAGACCGCGAAGCGGATCGTGCCGCGGGGGCCCTCGGCGTGCTCGTCGGCCGCGAGGGCCGCGTAGTCCTCGCGGAGGGGGGAGGGCATGGGGGTGCTCGGGATCACAGCGGTCACGCACGCCATTCTGCACGAATCCGCAGCGGCGGCAGGGAGTCCGTGGGCGCGCCTTGTAGGGTGTCATCGGCCCGCGGCACCCCGCTGGCCGAGCCACCTACCCGCGCCCGGTGCGCGGCAGCTGCTGGAGGAACTCGCGTGACAGAGCGCAAGCCGGGAGTCGTTTCCGTCATCCTCGTGAACTACAAGGGCACGGACGACACCCTGACGAGCATCGCGGAGCTCCGCAAGCAGGACTGGCCGCAGGACAAGCTCGAGGTGATCGTCGTCGAGAACGGTTCGGGCCCCGAGCACCTCGGTCGGCTGAAGGCCTCGTCCCTCGACTTCACCCTGATCGACGCGGGTGCGAACCTCGGGTTCACGGGCGGGTGCAACCTCGGCGTCGAGAAGTCCTCCGGCGAGGTCGTGGCGTTCCTCAACAACGACGCCCGTCCGGACACCGGCTGGGTGCGCGAGGCCATGGCCACGTTCGCCTCCGGTGCCGACATCGGTGCCGTCGCCTCGAAGGTCCTCGACTGGGAAGGCGTCAACGTCGACTTCACCGAGGCCGCGATGACCTGGTACGGCATGGGCTACAAGCCCTTCGCCGGTTCGCCGGACACCGGCCGGTGGGAGAGCGAGACCGACGTCCTGTTCGGCACCGGCGCCGCGATGTTCATCCGCGCCGAGCTCTTCGAGCAGCTCGACGGCTTCGACGACCGCTACTTCATGTTCTACG
>Ga0265797_10008382_pt1 | contig 13791 bp, 13 predicted proteins | sample P2T30metagenome_FD_192433 | JGI IMG/M metagenome (GOLD analysis project Ga0265797, IMG submission 192433) | Plant litter microbial communities from East Loma Ridge, Irvine, California - P2 T30 | ecosystem: Environmental > Terrestrial > Plant litter > Unclassified | place: USA: California... | reverse complement strand
ATTACTAAGGCCTCAAAGGTAGCCAGTCGAGCTTACTCAGCATGTATGTACCTACAGCGTTTTCCACACAAAATAAAGTTGAGACTCGCCGCTCGCGCGCTCACATACGGTAAAGCTATGCTAGCACTTAAAGCGGTGCCGCAGGCTGTGGGCAGGCTGTAGAGATACCACACGCTGCGTCTGGCGCCGGGATACGCTGCTCAGCAACACACGACGCAATGCGTGCCATCTCTATACTCTATCAAGCCATGAAACTGCTATAACTACCCTATCCGACAATCTTTGATATAAAAAAAGGGTATTCGGCAAGTTGCCGAATACCCTTTTCTTAGAGCGATACGCCTAGCGTATCACCTACTGCAATTTGCTAAATCTCGTCAAAAAACGACTTCTCCCCTACTGGCTCTGCCACGGCAACCATGCCGGGGTGGGTCATGGGCTGGGGCTGCTGAATTTCGGGGTAGTCGGGGCCGATGGGCTGAAACTCGGGGCGAGCCGGCTCTACGTAGGGCGCGGGTGGCGAGGGTACCGTATCTGGGCCCGGCTCATCGATGTGCGGAGCGGGCGAAATACCCGGGTTTTCGGCCGGCGCGCCGGGCCGCTCAATGTCGGGGCTGGGCGCTTGGTCGGGGTTGCGCGGGTCGGGCTGCTGGCCGGGCTTGGGGTTGTAGCCCACGGGCCGGGCAAGCCGCTCGCCACGGGCGGGCAGGCCAAATTCGGCAGCGAGCGGGGCGCTGGGCGCGGCGGCTACCGAGGCGGCCGAAGGGGCAAAAGCAGGAATACTAGCGTTCATGGCGGGGGCGGGCGTAGGTTCGGGCGCGGCCGGTTCGGCGGGCCGCTTTACCTGTACGCTCGCCGCCCGCGAAAGGATGGCCGACGGGCCGCTTTTGGGGCGAGCGCGGGCGCGCTCCACCTTTTCGAGGGCATCGGAGGCTAGGTGGTGCAGGTCGCGCACCAGGGTATCGAGCTGCTGCTCAAGGCGCTGGCACTCCTGACCCAGGCCCGAGACTTCTTTCTGCATATCGGACACCGTTTTTTCAGCCGTCTGGTAAGCTTCGTCTACGATGGTGCGGGCGCGCTGCCGGGCTTCGGCCACAGTGTTTTCTGCCTGAAACTGGGCCTCGCGGCGGCGCAGGTCGGCGTCGCGCTGGGCCTGCTCCGTAATGGAATTGCCCGTGTCCTCGGCCGTTTTGAGGGTGCGGTAGAGCGAGCTTTCTACCTCACGCATTTTTTGCACATCGTGCTGGGCGTGTTCTAACTTGAGGCGCAGCTCGCGGTTTTCGTCGCCGAGGCGCTCCCACTGCTGCGATACCATGTTGAGGAAGGCCTGCACCTCGTCCTTGTCCACGCCTCGGAAGGCCTTTTCAAAGGTTTTTTGCCGAATATCGAGCGCCGTAATTTTCATAAAAAAGTAGCAAGAAGTAATGAACAGAAGTATTTAAAAGTAGCCGAATAGTGCCTTAAAAGGCTGTAGCAATGGCGTGATTAAAGGATTATGAATGAGCAAAATTGAACTTTACTCATTGCTCATTGCCCATTACTAATTGCCACACCGCCAAGCTGCGGTCATCGCTACACGAAACTAGCCGTTGCTGGCTGCCCGGCCAAACCAGCTTATTTACCGACGTGCCGTGGCCCGCCGCCCGTGCCCGGTCGAGCACCCGCAGCAGGGCCAGCGTGTCAGCATCCCAGAGCTTGATGCTTTTATCGAGCGAGCAGGTGGCGAGGTAGCGCCCATCAGCGCTGTAGGCCACATGGTTAATCGCGTACATGTGGGCAATCACTGCGTCCTGCAACGCATAGTCGGCAGTGGTATAACGGCGCAAATGGGCGTCGCGGCCGGCGGCCAGCAGGTGCTGCTCGTCGGGCGAGTACACCACCGCGAACACCGAATTAGTCGCGTCGGCAAGCGTGGTTTTCACCGCCAGCGAATCTAAATCTAGCACCCGCACCAAGTAGTCGGAGCTACCCACGGCCAGCTCATTTCTTGCTTCGCTCAAGGCCAGGCTACGCAGGCTTTTTTGGCTGAGGCGCAGCAGGTTATCGAGCCGAAAATCGGGGCCGCGCAACACGGCCAGCGTGCCATCGGCCAGGGCGCAGTACAGGCGCTGGCGCGACTCAGAATATACCAAGTCGAAGATGGCTACGGGCGGCAGCGCCGTGGCATAAGCCAGCTTTTTGGTTTGTAAGTCAATGGCCTGCACGCCCTGAAAATTTTGCCCTAGCAGCAGCAGGCCCCGCTCGGGCAGCTCGCGCAGGGCGTACACCGAGTTATCGACCCGCGCCAGTAGCTCGCCATCTTGCTCGGGCGCGGCCACGTTCCAGGCCACCACCAGCCCATCGGCCCCGCTCGAAAAAATCCGGTCGGAGCCAGGGCGACCGGCCAGCGCGTACACCGCATCGCGGTGCCCGGCTAGGGTGGCAATATTGCGGGCATTGGGGCGGGCGGCAGAGGCGGAAAGCGGCGTCATGGGCAAGCGGCCGGGGCAAAGCGGCCCGCAAAGGTCGGAGCCGGGCGGCAGTATCGGCGCGCTGGGGCGCGGGCGGGTGCTATTTTCGCCGCTCGCCCGCCGTTTATGCCGCTCCACTCCATCCGCCCGCTGCCCGGCGGGGCCCACCTGGGCCTCTGGCACCTCCTCGAAACGCCCGCCGAGCTCTGGCCTCAATTGGCGGCTCCCGAGGCTTACCGCCGCTTACTGCCCACCCGCGCCGATGGCCCGCGCCAAGCCCAATGGCTAGCTGGCCGCGTGCTGGTGCAACGAATGCTCGCTACCATAGCTCTCACCAACGTGCTTTTACCGCTCCAAAATGACGCCACTGGCCGGCCTTTTCTAACTGGCTCCGGCCCGGTGCCCGCCGTATCGCTATCGCACTCGGGCGCGTGGGTAGCGGTGCTGCTGGCGCCGCCCGGCACGCCCGTCGGCATCGATGTCGAAGTAGTGCGCGACAAGGCCCAGCGTATTGCCCGCAAATTTTTAAATGAAGCTGAACTAGCTATTGTCGAGCAACTTGCAGATAATCCTTCCGCCACGATTACCGAGCAATTTAGCCTGCTCTGGAGCGCCAAAGAAACGCTATATAAGCTGGCAGGGCAACGCGGCATTATCTTCCGCCAAAACCTGCTGCTCGACCTGCCACCCGGCCCCTGGCCAGCGGCTGGCGAGCTGCCCGCCCGGCTGGCGCTGGGCGGGGCTATTTCCCGGCATTGCATTTGCTATTTCCAGCCCGCCGATGGCTACGTGCTCACGCACTGCCACGGGGTTTCTTCTTCGTAATCAATTTGTTTCAGCGTATTCATTTTCCTCCCCTGCTACTTTCTACCCTACCCATGTCGCTTCGCAAACTTCCTTTAGTACTGGCTGCCGCGCTGCTGTTTGCTACCGTTACGGTAGGCATCGTGCGGGCGCAGAGTGGCACCGTCAGCGACTTTACGGTGCAAAAAACCGGTGGCGGTAGTGCCTCACTCAGCGCCTATAGCGGCCAAAAAGCCGTGGTAGTCGTGTTTCTTAACCCCGCCTGCGCCTTCACCCGCCTTTACCAAGAGCGGCTTACGGCCCTCAACAGCGCCTACAGCAGCCGGGGCGTGCAGTTCCTGTTCGTCAATGTGCCCATCAACCTCGACAGCAACGAGGGCGGCGGGGGCTCGCTGGCTACTTTCTCCGATGATAATGGGGCTGCCAGCGCGGCCCTCGGTGTTACGAAAACCACCGAGGCCGTAGTACTACAGCCAACTGGCGGCGGCTTTGCGGTGCGCTACCGTGGCGCTATTGATGACAACCCGCAGGTAGCCAGCGGCGTGCAGCAGCGCTATTTGCAGCAAGTGCTCGACAATGTATTGGCCGGTAAGCCAGCCGGCGTAGTAGACAAGCGGGCGGCCGGGTGCTTGATTAAGCGGTAGTTTATTACTTGGTTCATATAAAAAGGCCCCATTACCTTCCTGGTAGCGGGACCTTTTTATTACATTGCAGCCATTGGCAAGCAGCGAGTTAGTAGCGCGAACCTTGTAGTTCGCGTTCGCTCGGATGCCCGCTAACGAGCGAACGCGAACTACAAGGTTTACGCTACTCCTCTCCGTCCTCGTCATCCACCTTCGGCTTGTTGTCCGTCAAAATGGCCAGCAGTTGCCCGACTTCTTCGGCTTTGGCGGGTTCTTGCAGCTTCTCGAAGCCCACTTGCAGGTTGCGCATGGCGCGGCGCACGATATCAAGATGCGAGCACGGCTCGTAGAAAATCTCCTGTGAGGTAATGCCGAGCTGACCTACATAGTGCTCAATATCAGCGCGGGAGAGCACCACTCCCCGGTTGTAGCAGTTGATATAGAAGCTAAGCGGCCGGTCGGCGAGCTGGTAGGTGAGCACGAACAGGTTGGGCAGGTTGACCCCAAATACTGGCAAATCGAGGCGCTGGGCCACCAGCAGGTAGATAACGCAGAGCGAGAGCGGGTTGCCGCGCTTGGTTTCTATCACGCGCTGGAGCATGGAGTTAGCTGGCGAGTGGAAATGCTGGGTATTGGCCGAGAACTTATGGTTGCGAAAAATGACGTGATTGAGCACCTGCACCTGGTCGGCGGGGTGCATTTCGGAGCGCAGCAGGGTCCAGGCTTCAAAGCGCAACTGCTCGATGGCGCGGTTAAGGGCCTGAAGGTCAGCATCAGGATACTGATACGAATTGAGCAGCCACATACCCTCTAGCAAATCCTGGTCGCCTGAATCGCGCCACACGCGCAGGCGCTGCTGCAAGCCCTCAAACTGAAGCTGGTGAATGAGGTCTTCGAGGCGTTGCTGCTGCTGGGGGTCGAGGGTTTCCTCCCACGACTCTTCCAGATACGGAATTATCGTCTCGCCCAGGTTCTGAATCTCATTCTGAATTTGGGGAGCTATTTCCGGGTCGTCGAGCAGCGAAATGAGGGCTTTTATTTCTTTGGTCGTCATTAATCGCAGATTTTGCAGATTTAACAGATTTCGCGGGTTCTTTGATTGAGAACAACCCACGAAAGTGGCAAGTAGTGCCCCATTCGCCACTTCGGAGCTTTCTCAACAGACTTGCCGCGCAATATTATTTACCGTCCGTGAAATCTGTAAATTCTGTAATTTTAGCGAAACAGGTTGGTTTTGGCCATTTCGAGTAGCTCGCCGCCGCGCCCGTCCATAATGGCTTTGAGGGCGTAGAGGCTAAAGCCTTCGGCCTGGGCGGCTTCGATGTGGGGGGGCATGCTCAGCTCCTGGCGCTTTACCACGGCATCGACTATCACGGGGCCGTCGTGGGCCAGGGCTTCGCGCAGCACGGCTTCGAGATTGGCGGGGTCGCTCACGCGCAGGCCTTTGATGCCGGCCGCCTCGGCGAGCTGGCCAAAATCGGGGTTGTCAAGCTCGGTGCCATATTCGAGGGTGCCGGCGGCCTTCATTTCCAGTTCTACAAAGCCATAGGCGCTGTTGTTGAAGATGATAACTTTGATGGGCAACTGCTTTTTGAGCTGCCGCAGAGTCAAAAGCTCACTTAAGAGCATGGCGAAGCCGCCATCGCCGCACATAGCGATTACCTGGCGGTCGGGGCAAGCCATTTGAATACCAATGGCTTGCGAAAGCGCCCCGGCCATGCTGCCGTGAATAAACGAGCCGATGAGGCGCCGGTGCCCATTCATGCGCAGGTAGCGCGCCGCCCAGATGGTGGGCGTGCCCACATCGCAGGTAAAAATGGCGGTGTCGGTGGCCAGCTCGTTGAGCAGGCGGGCCACGTGGGGCGGATGGAGGCTGGTATCGCCAGCCTTGCCGGTGGCCAATTCGGCCAGGTGGGCATCGTCGTCGCGGTGGCGCTGCTGGGCTTTTTCGAGGTGCGCCGCGTCGGGCCGGGCACGCAGGTGCGGCAGCAGTTGGGTCAGGGTTTCGATAACGGTGCCGTGCAGACCCACCTCCACTCTGGTGCGGCGGCCGATGTGGGTAGCGTTTTTGTCAATCTGCACCACCCGCGCATTCTCAGGGAAAAACTGGCGATACGGAAAATCGGTACCCAGCATCAGCACGGCGTCGGCATCCATGAGGGCGTGGTAGCCGGCGGGCATACCGAGCAGGCCGGTCAGACCTACGTCGTAGGGGTTGTTGGGCTCCACGCATTCCTTGCCGCGCAGGGCGTGCACCACGGGTGCTTGCAGAGCTTGGGCAGCTTGCAACAGCTCGGCGTGGGCGCTATCGCAGCCGATGCCAGCCAAAATAGTGACTTTTTCGCACTCGTTAAGGAGCTGGGCGGCCTGCGCTATTTTGTCCTTGGCGGGCACTACCGCGCTGCTGTGGCCTAAAGCGGGCAGGCGCGGCTCAGGGGCCTCCGCTTTGAGGCGCGATACGTCGCCGGGAATGACCAGTACCGACACGCCACCCAGCCCCAACGACGCCTGAATGGCGCCCTCCACCATGCGTACGGCCTGTTCGGGCGTGGCAATGACCTCGCAGTAGTGGCTGCACTCCTGAAACAACCGCTCGGGGTGGGTTTCCTGAAAGTAGCCGGTGCCGATTTCGATACTCGGAATCTGGGCGGCCAGGGCCAGCACGGGCATGCGGCTGCGGTGGCAGTCGAATAAGCCGTTGATAAGGTGCGTATTGCCCGGACCGCACGAGCCAGCGCACACGGCTAGCTGGCCGGTTACGTGGGCTTCGGCCCCGGCTGCAAACGCGCCGGCTTCTTCATGCCGCACCTGCACAAACTCGATGCCCTCGCGGGTGCGCAGCACATCGGTGAGGCCGTTGAGCGAGTCACCGACCAAGCCGTACACCCGTTTGACGCCCGCCGCTTGCAGGGTGTCGATGATAATCTCGGCTACTGATTTAGTGGGCATAATTCCTATATATTTTGTGACTTTACGAGAAAAAGAAAAGCCTGGCTATTGTTGCCGGGCTTTTCTTTTTTTCTGTTTATGAAGGAATTATGTAGTTTTGCCGCAGCAGCTTTGTCGAGTAATTCCTCAAACTAGCGGCGCTGCCCACTTTTTGCTGCGCTACTGCTGGCTAACAGCCACAGCCCAGCAACCTGCCTGACCTACGCGGCTCCTCTACACGGCCTAGCTGCTGAGGTGCGCCCACACACTAGCTACCAGTTGCATGGTACTGCGCCACGTTTCGGCGGGCTTACTCACCAGAAAATAAATTAGTTGTGGCAGTGTACCCAGCAGTTCGAGCCCGATAGCGGCGGCGGGCAGCAGCAAATACGCCCACCACGGGTAGCGAAAGCGCGTGGTGAGGCCGTGCGTGAGCGCGACCCAGGCAGCGTGCATCCGGCTGCGATAGTGCCAGAAAATGAGGCCCAAAAGCAGTAAATAATACGATAGGCGCCAGTAGAGTCCCGGCATTTTGATGTACGTGAGGTTGACCACCAGCACGTTGGCCGCGATGGGTAGCAGCAGCAGCGCCCCAAGCAGCGCCGTGCGGTTCCAGAGTAGCAGCAGCCCGGCTACCACCTGGGAGATACCTACGAAGGACTTAAACGGCTCTTGGGCAAACAAGTACCACGACAGCCTGAACAGACTCAGCTGGCTGACTGGCTTAGCCGCTTCGGCCGCCGAGAGGCCAAATTGGCCGTCTACCAGCTTGGCACCGCCATAAACCAGAAAGGTGCCGGCCAGCAGCACCCGCGCCGCCAGAATAGAGTAATCCCAGAGCTGCGCTCTGGTGGTTTTGGAGAACGTCATGGCGCTATCAATCAAGCCTAGAACGCACCGCCAGCCTACCGAACCAAGCTGCCAAGCGCCCGGCCGGTCAGGGTAGCCTTGGCGCTGTCGGCAAAGTGATAGGTGAGCTGCGGAATGGCGACGTTATTGATGGTCAACTCAGTCTGGTGCTGCATGTTCAGGTCGGCCGCCCCGATGTAGTTGGTGGGCGCCAGGGTCAGGCTGGCAGTGCTGCCGGGCGTGGCGCCAGCCATCGCCCCCAGGTAGCTCAGGCGGTTTTGGAGTAGCGTAACGTTGCTGGCTTGGTCGAGACGCACGCGCAGGCTGTCCTGCCGAAAGCCCTGCACCTGCGCCTGCGTTGGCCTGGTTTTATTCTGGCCTTTTAGCTGGCCCCCCACGCGGTACGCATTGGCGGCAGTGAGCTGTGCCAGCCGTGGGCAGCTGATAACCAGCGTTTGGCCCCAGCCTAGATACTGTTCAGAATTCTTAAAATCGACCTGCACCACGAGCCGGGTGCCTTGCTGGCTCACCTTCACAAACTCGGCGGCGCGGGGGCTGAGGTGCACCCCAAACGGGCCAGCCACCACTTTCACGTTGGCCGAGCCGGCGGCCGATAAGTCGATTTCGGTAAAGTCCTTGAAACCAAGGCTGGCGTAGCCGTGCAGCGGGTCTTTGTAGTCGCCCTTGCGGTACTCGGCGCGCAGGGCCATGTTGTAGGCCGTGAGCGAGGTCAGCAGCACCAGCAGGGCGGCCAACAGGAGTTTATTACTGGTTTTCATGAGTAGCGGGGAGTAAGGGCGCGGCGGGGGCCGCCTTAAACTGTTCGTAGCGCTGACTTAGCTCCTCGAAGCCAATGCCCAGCAGCGAAATCGTTTTGAAAAAAGCGGGCAACTCGTGCTGCAAAAACCGCTCGCGCCGGAAGGCCTGCACCCGCGCCACGGCATCGGGCGCCACGAAAAAGCCCAGGCCGCGCTTGTTGTACACGGTGCCCTGGTTTTGCAGGAAATCGTAGGTCCGCATCACCGTGTTGGGGTTGACTTGCAGCTCGGCGGCGAGGTCGCGCACCGACGGGATTTTGCCATCGGGCGGCCATTGCTGGCGCAGGATATTGTCGCCCACATACCCCGCAATCTGGAGGTAGATGGCCTCATTGTTATTGAATTCCATACTAATAGTGGTTAAATCTGCTTCTCGGTGAGCCGGGTGTAGGCGGCGGCCCACAGCAGCAGGGCCAGCGCCGTGGGCACCAGTAGCAGCACCAGCTGCTGCTGGCTATCGGGCAGCGACAGAGATACGTTCTGCGCGCCGGTGCCCACCCACACACCGCTGAATGGCATGGTAACTCCTTGCACTGGCAGCAGGGTTTTCAATAGCCGAAGGTTAGCGATGATGAGCACCAGTAGCGTACCGAAGACGGCAAAAGCCGTTTTGATAACGTGCAGCCGCCGAAAGAATATGGCTCCCCACAGGGCCAGGCTATGCAGCAGCGCGTAGCTCAGCAAAGGCCCTACCCACTCGCTGGCCCCGCGCGAAAAATCGAACACCTCATACGGCCGGCCCTGATTGCCGAGTTGCATCACCAGGAAGTTAATAACCATAAAGACAACTGTGTACAACACCCAAAATACCGGCAGCGAGTAGAGCCAGGCCACCAGGTACTTTTCGAAGTGCGACGCGGGCAATAGCAGCGCCGGGGCGGCCCCGCGTGGGCTGCCTAGCTCTGCAAATACCGAAGCGGTGAAGATGACCCCAGCCGCTAACGCTCCGAATATGAAAATGACAATTTGCAGCTCCCGCTCCAGGGGCCGGTGCGTGATGTAGGTGAGGCTACCGAGCACTACCAGCACGCCGCCAGCCAGCACGGCCGTGCTCATGGCGTAGCTGGGCAGGTGCTCAGTCGTGTGCTTGCGCAGGAGGCGCCCGAAGCGCGTGAGGTTAAAGTGCTGGCTCATTTTGCAGTTGGTTGAGGTAAGTAGCCACAGCCGACTCCTTGCCGGTCAGCGCATTAAAGAGCAGTTCCAAATCGACTTTGCTGTACGCCCCTTCGTGGTTGGGCCGGATAACGTCCTGCCCACGCACCGAGGGCTCGGCGTACAGCGCCTCGGGGGCCGCCCCCACCGGCGCGGTGCCAAAATGAAGCTGCTCGGCGAGTTGGTCGATGGTTTCGTTGAGCACCACGCGGCGCTGGTGCAGCACCAGCACGGTGTCGATGAGGCTGTCAAGGTCGCGCACCTGGTGCGTGGAGATAATGACGCAGCGGTCGTCGCCGAGCGCCCGCGCCACCAGCTTCCTGAATTGCACTTTACTCGGAATATCGAGGCCGTTGGTGGGCTCGTCGAGTACCAGCAGGCCGGTATTTGTGGCCAGGGCGAAGGCTATCATTACCTTCTTCTGCTGGCCATAGCTGAGCGCCGTGAGCTTGGCAGTGGCGGGCACATCCAGCTCGTGCAGGTAGTCGTGAAAGGCCGCCGCATCAAAGCGCGGGTAGAACACGCCCGTGCTGGCTGCCAGCTGCGTAGCTGTGGTGGCCGGCACCTGCACCTCTTCGGGCAGGAAGAAGAGGTCTTGCAAAGTGTCGGGCCGACGCAGGGCTACCGCCTGCCCCGCCACTTCGCAGGTGCCCGACAGCGGAAAGGCCAGGCCCACAATATTTTTGAGCAACGTCGATTTGCCCGCCCCGTTCTTACCCAGCAGGCCGTAGATGCGGCCGGGCAACAGGTCAAGGTTCAGGTTTTCGAGCTGGAGCGCTCGGCGGGAGTAGCCGAAATGCAGGTTGCGGATGCGGACCATACGGGCAGGTGCTTTGGTGTATTACTAAACTAGTACACTGCAAATGTATAGTGGGCAATTAACTTTGGTGCTGGGATGAATGAACTTATTTTTTGCGCTTCGTAATCCGTTGACTTAGCTAGCGCGCTTGCACCCTACTGACTAGCATTGTGCTAAAGCAGCGCCACAACTTGTGCATCCATGCCAACCTTCTTGTATGTCTGCTCTTCGCCTCATTGAGCCTTTGCCACTACAACGCATTCAAAGCCTGGCATCATACCCGTGCTGCCCATTGTGGCACAGTATAAGGACTATATAGTACGCGACGAAGCTCATGCCGCCGCTTTGCCATTGCGCTTTCTGTAGGAGCACGGGGGCACAGTCCAATTCACTATTTTTTACGCTCCAGCCTGCGCGGCCGGGCCGCCCGCGCCCTACTCGCCTGGCCCGGGCTGCCAGCCGTGCGCCCCACGGCGGCCACCTTTGCCCGCCTGCACTACGACCGCAAAACCGCTCCCTACCGCCCGGCCCTACCGCCCGCCTGCTGTTACTGCGCCTCAGCCCCGACCTGCACGTCGGCCCGCAGGATTTGGTGGCGCTTTTTTTCAACATGAACCACATCTGGGAGGCCTACCTGCTGCGCACCATCCAGCGCCTTGCCCCGACATTCTGCTTGAGCACCCCACGCACGGCACCATCATTCTCGATGCCAAGTGGAAGCGCCCCAATGGCCGCCACGCCGAAAACGACCTGCGCCAACTCTTCGCCTACGCCCATCATTTTGAGGCGACGCAGGTGCGGCTGCTGTACCCGCAGGCCGGGCAGGAAGCGGCCGTGGAGGGCGAGTTTACGCGGCCGCTTTTTGGGGCGGGCGGCGCGGCACCGCAAGCCATCTGGTGCGGGGTCTCTTACATAGGATTGGGGCGCGAGCTACTTACTGGTTCTGACGTAAACTCCACTGGACATTTGCCGTATTCCGTTGAGCGTGAGCTGCCGAACTGGTTTCTCTCGGGTTAGCTACCCAATACGCAGATGTAGTCCCCCATCAGATAGTTAGCCAAGTATCTGAAAAAAGGTAGTCGCTACTGATGGACGCGGCCATATTTCGACGCTACCACACCACAGCGGGAGCTACCCGGCCTCACGGCAGCTGAGCAGGCGCTTTACCAGAAATTACTGCGCACAAATAAGCGGCTGAAGCAGGAGAAACCACCGACGGCCTACGCAGCAGCGGGCATTGGGCGTGCCGGCAAGGATAGCAAGCCACTGCAAGAATAGTTGCGAGCGACCCAGACGGTACGCGAAGTAGCGCTTCACGCTACGGCCTTACTTCTCTACGCCAGGTGCTCAATCGGGCTGCGAGGGCAGCTTTTCAGTAGGTTGCCCGGTGGTGTTGCGATGCAGAAACTTATAAGTTAGGTTGACGACCACGTTGTTTTTAGCGGCGGTATTTTGCAGGATGAACTGACCCTGACTGGCCGTGTAGTTGTAGTTGGCCTGGTTCACGTAGCCGGCCTGCAAAAACAGGTGCTTGTTGAACTGATAGCCCACGCCGCCGTACACGCGGTTGCGCTCAAAAACCGGTCCTTTGGGGTTAAGAAAAATCTCGTCGTAGGCGACCAGAAAGACCGTACCCGGCTCAATCTTCTTGTGGTTGAGCGGCAAAAAGGCATTGAATCGGTAGCGGAAGCGTTGCCGAAACTCGGTGTGGTCGTCGCGAAACGTAAACCAGCGCTGCTCAATGCGGTAGCGGTGCTCGATTTTGAGGCGGTGCGAGTATTGAGTCAACACTATCTGCTCCCAAAGGCGCTTTTCGCTATTGAGCGGCCCCGCGCCGAGGTCCTGGTACTCGGAGGTAGTATAGCGCCCGCCCGCCACGCCCACCGTGAAGTTGGGGTCGATGTCGAAGGTACCGCCCGCTTTCAGCTCGCTGTAGAAATACTGGTGGAATACGGCATTGGTACGCGCCTGCACCTCAGCAAAAGCGCCCCAGCGGTTGGTGGCGCTGCCCGGTAGCTGCACCGTGCCCACGAGCCAGCTGCCCCAGGGCTGCTCAGGATTGAGGACTTGGGCTTGGGCGCGCCCCGCCGCTAACACCATTAATAAACCCGCGAAAGTAGAAATGCGCATGTGGTAACACCAGCGGCCCAATTGATAACAACCGCTTCACAAAGGTAGCGCAGCAAGTAGCGGGGACTTTTAGTACGCGAGTAGATACGTCTTTCGCGCACGCACTAAAAGCCCCTGCTACAGCGGCATCAACAGCGGACCTGGCCCTGACTTCGGGATTTTATAGGTTTTCAGGAACGCTTTCGCGGCCGCTGGGTCTTGGGCGATGGCTTGCACGTTGGCGGTTATTTCCTTGATTTTGGCTTCAATTTGGGCTTTCTGCAACCCGTAGTCATAGTCCATCGCGGCGGGCGTGGGCGTATAATAATACGGCTTGCCGGTGAAATTCGACAAGTCCATCTGCTCCATATAGAGCGCCTCGTCGAGTTCGCGGGCCTGCTCTTTCAGTAGCTTGTTGTAGTAGCGTAGCTGGTCTTCGGCCAGGTTTTCGAGATGGCTCTGGTCGATGCGCTGTAGCTCCAGCTGGAGGCGTAGCAACGTCAATAATTCGCTGGCCTCATAGGCGGTGGTTACGCGCTGGAGCAGATCGGTTTTGCGGGCTTTTTCGGCTTCGTCGGGCTCGCGGTCGGGGTGCAGGTGCTTCACCAGGTCGAGGTAAAGCGTGCGCACGGCCTTGGTACTATTCTTTTCTTCGGCCTGCTTTTTCTCCTCGGCGGCCTGCTGCTTGGGGCTTTTTTTGCGCTGGGCCCGGCGCTCCTGCTGCTGGCGCTCTTGCTCGGCGTACTCGGCCTCGCGGGCATCGAGCTGCTGGTCTACGTATGCCTGAAATTTCTCCTGCGTGCTCACGTCCACGTCAGGGTCAAACTCGATACCGAACTGCTGGCTAAACAGCGCCTTCATCATCTCAGAAGCCTGCTTATCCAGCTCGCGGTCTTCCTCCTCGGTGGGCGGTGGGCCGGCGTATTTCTCAATAATGGGCTGCACCTCAGGAAAGCCCAATTCGGGCAAGTCAGCACAGGCGAAGCCGATGAGGTCGGCGATTTTGGCGCGCTCGCCCTTGGTGAGCTTGGCCGTGTCGTGGGCGTGGTCGAGCAGGCGCACCAGCTCGGCGCGCTGGGCATTGTGCTGGTGTTGCAGGGGCCGGTACTCGTCCTGCACCCGCTGCCGCAGCCTGGTGGCCGCCGCCCGAAAGTCAACTACCGTTTTCTCCAGCTTGGCAATACGCTTGGTGAGGCGATTAAACTCCTTCTGGGCCTTCGACAGGGCGCTGTTATCCGCCACGGCGGGGATATGGACGA
>Ga0265797_10008381_pt1 | contig 13792 bp, 19 predicted proteins | sample P2T30metagenome_FD_192433 | JGI IMG/M metagenome (GOLD analysis project Ga0265797, IMG submission 192433) | Plant litter microbial communities from East Loma Ridge, Irvine, California - P2 T30 | ecosystem: Environmental > Terrestrial > Plant litter > Unclassified | place: USA: California... | reverse complement strand
TGAGGGCTCCAAATTGATAGATGCATCTCTTTTATTCAGGAGCTCAAACCAGTTATCAAGTTCAGCCTTGGCAGTATCCAGTGCGGTTTGGTTTTCATCCTTTAGCGCAGTGGCAGCCCGTTTAGTGCTAGTGATAACGTTTTTAGCTTGAATAGCTTCTCTTCCTATTGATAAATATCCAAGCTGAGTGCCGGCATCTGAAGAATTTTGCGATTGTACAAACCATCCATCAGCACGTTGATTTAAAAGGTGTGTAAGTCGAAGTAGAAAGGGAATATTGGCTCTAGGAGTATCACCAAAAAGGGTATTATGATTTCCTTTAAGTACTGGTGCACTTCCCTGTACAAGATTGGCCTGGCAAAAGCTGCCAGACTTAAAATTTAGACGCACTGAACTATCTGTGCAATTATCACGCATTAGAGGCTTGAAGTTATTGTTCAGCCTCTTTACATTTCCGGTTAATGCAAGTTCTATAGATTCAAAAATAGAAGTTTTCCCTGTTCCATTAGGCGCGTAGAAAATAGTTGCTCCCTCACCTACATCAATAGTTACATTGTCGCCGAAGCGGCGAATGTTTTTGATTACAATGTTCTCTAGGATTTCCATTGCCTGCTAAGATTTAAATATGGACTTAATTATTTCAGACGAGCTTTTGCCAGATAGTAACGCTTGCCTCCAAACCTGTTGCTGTTTACGATTGAACCAAACCTGTTTTTCTGAAGTTTTTTCAAGTGCTAAATTCAAAGGGTCTGATATGCCAGCAGCGAGTTCTGTAGTTATTACAGGTGCTAAAAAAGACCTATTCAAACAATCTTTTATACTTTCACTTGGCCGAAGGACATAACGGCGACATATCTTATCACTAGATTCAATTTCTGTACACTGGTCTACAGACATTAAATTATCTTTAACAGCAATAAAGATGTAGACATCGCCATTCTGAGGCTCTGCTAATTCATCCTTAACCGATGCCGCCCACTGGAGTGTATTTTTAATTTTTTCTTGGGAATCTATTACTGTAATTAAAAGCGTTCGCATTCCATGAAAATTAGACGTTGCTCGTTTAAGAGTAATAACTATTCTATCATCCAATAATTTTGGTGTTATTTCATCTAAAATAGAGTCTAAGAATAAATTATCCTCTTTAATAAATCTTCCTTCCGCCAAGGAAAGGATTTCATCTTTTATAAGTGTGGATGTTATTCCTTGCAATTCCATCTGTTATTCAGTTATTGATTTTGAAGATTTACCCTCTTCGAATTCCTTTTGAAGAATATCTCTAATTTCTTTTATCACTCCTTTTCTTATAACGCGTCTGAATTTTTGAGAATTTGTGACTAATAAGGTTGGCCGATGCGCACTAGCAATAGTGTTTGTCGTTGAGGTATCTTCTGCTAAAGATTCTCTCATTATGTCACTAGAAGGGGCTTCTACGTTAGATAGAATAAGAATTTTAGACCTCTCTCTTCCTATAAGGTGTTCTATCCCATCATCATCCAATTTTCTGACCCGCCTCTTTTGCCCCGATGGGCCACTCCAGTAGCATAAGACTTTGACCTTTATAGTTGTTTGTCCGTCAATGGTATCCCAGTTATTAGCGGTGTCATTGAAGCAAACAGCTATAATTAGTAACCAGTAGAACCCGTCGACAAGTAATGGAACAGTCTTGGGTCCAATTCTTAGTTCTGCGTGAATTTCTTCTCCTTCAGCATCAGGATGCAACATTGACTTGCATAGTTCTTTTTGCTTTGGCACGTCCCCATCCAAAATTTCTATCCATTCCCCCCACCTAGTTTCGATTGCATAGCCTAGCTCCGTACCATCCATAGACTGGATTTTTCTCAAGATGGCTTCACATACTAGCTCCCATGTTTTTCGGTGCATTTCGTCTGACAGACTGGTCGCTTCGGTGTTGTGGTCGCGCGAATGCGTTAAAATTCGAGCTTCTGAGGAAGTGTAATCGCTGCCGTCATCTTCAACACTTAGGTTATTGCAATCCCATTCATTAAGACCTAAGGTATGTCCGATTAAATTTTTCGTCTCCCTGCTCCAATTACTAGCATCACTGATCTGAGCGACCGAGTTAGGTTGCATATGTAGCATTAGCCTTACTAATGCCATTGGAAGTTTGCCTGTGGCATTCGCTAGGGAGTGATATTTCACAATACCTCTACCTGGTATCCCCCATAGCGCTGGGACTATAGTGGAAGCATTCTCAATATCTTCTACAGTTCCTCCATGAGTACCTGAAATTTCCCACTCTGCACCACTTCGGTTTCTAAATTGTGTCCAGCGATAGCTTGTGGGAAGTAGATGTGATAGTAGCCGTACTAAAATTGGCCTAGGTGTAATGGCGCTGATGTAACTAGTATTTGCATCTATAAAAGAGAAAATACCTTCTAGTACAAGTTCTGGTTGTGAGAAGCACAACGATAGATGCGCTATTGTCTCCGCTTTAATATCCGAAGTCTGCGCTTTCTGTTTTGGTGTAAATGCCCTTAATGCATGAATTATTTGTGCATCGCTAGTAAAGCCACACCAGGACTTAAGCCATGTAACAACCTTTTCAGCAGATGGGGAAGCAGCTATTAGCTCTGGTAGTTTCGCAGGATCGGCTGAGAGAGTTATCTGATTTTTACAAAGGTCATGTAAGTCAAGTAGGGTCAGTCCTTTTTTTACTTCTACCAATAGATGTGGCACGATAAGCGTGAATGTATGCTCTGTAGTGTGGTCAATTGCCCCAGCACTATTGAAACAGGCTCCCAAACTTTCCATTGACTTATCCAGCGTCGATAACTCTTTTGGCTGTCCTGCTTTGTCGCCTTGTATATAATTGCCTCTCAGAGGCATGTCACGTACTTTATCTATAGAAAAAGGGGTATTTTGTTGTTTTACTTGTATGTGTTCGTAAATATTTTTTCCGTGTTGAATTATAAAATCATCCCATTTTTCTATTCCTTGCTCACTGCCAATACTGATGAAATGCGTACGTCCACTAATAAATGCAACTAGCATGTTTGCTATTTCATTAGCAGCTATTGCAGATTCATATTTGCTTGTTAGGTCAAGTCTAAGTTTTTTTAGCATAGCATCTATTTATAAGTTTTACTTAAACATGCAGTTCAAAACCACGTTGTAACTTACTAATTACAGTCCTTTATGAGGTCCACACAATAGAAAATTTTGCAGTATGAAAAATTGGAAACAACGGCCCTTTATGCTCGGATTTTTAAATGCTTTAACGTTAGTGAATAGTCTAACAGCTCTTATTATCAGTATCCTTACGCGGCTGCGGCAATGAGTAAGTACGAACAAGAATACTTGGCTGGCTGGCTAGCCGGTACAGTGGCTGGCTTTGTGGTGAGCTTGCTAGCGCTAGCGGCGCTGGTGCTGCTTAAGTAGCATCTCTAAGGATTGAATTCTCTTGGCTTGGGCATCGAGTTGGGCATTGGTTTTGTCTATGCTGCTGTTGGTGGACATTGATACCCAAATGGCCGCTACAGCTGCGACGGCGCTTATGACAGCGGCCGCTGTGCTGAGGCGGGTGTTCATTTTGGCTTCCTGATCTTTCTGAAGCTCATGCTGTAGTTTCAGCCGGGTACTCGTTATTTCTTGTTCTAGAAAGCCCGCATAACCACCAGCGTACTCTGCTATTTGCTTTCCTCTGGGCGTGATAGCTAAATAGAGAGGCGTACGTGGGTCATTTGCTACCGCCAAACCCTCGGCTCGCAGCTTAGTAGATATACTATATAAATCGCTGCTCGAGGTGTTGAATCCTTCGCCAACCTCACTGATTTCACATCCCCAGTGTTGCTGGGCCATCAATGGCAGTAAACGGGTGATGTACAAAACTTCTTGCTGCGTCGTCATAGCCATTTTCTCAGTTCGGTCGGTTATACCCGCCGCGTAGCAGGCTGATTATCTCTTCCTTAGAGGCAATAGTGCCCTCCAGTGAGGCAATGAGCCGCTCCTTATCGGCTAGCTGGGAGTGCAGCTGCTCTACTTGGTCTTTATAGGCATCGCGCTCCTTTTCGCAGTCGGCTATGGTGTAGTTGGCATCGCCCTCCACGTTGCCAATGGAATTGGCGCCGTTTTGGGTGATTGTGTTATTAGTGATGTTGCGAGCCTCTGGGTACTTGTTAAGCAGAGCATCCCAAGCAGCAGGTGGCGCAGACTGTAGGCCATTACTTACTCGATTGAGAAAATCAGGCTTTCTTCCAAGGGCAAGGCTAATAGCTCTGTCCGAAGAGATGCCATGTGGTTTCATCACCTGTCTAGCTATAAACAGGAATTTTTCGTCAAGCTCAGTTTTGGGGCCTTTGCTCTGACCTTCTTTTGAAGAGGGCATGTAAAATTATGTCGCTGTGTATTTGTCATTTATAAGTAAAATGGCGGTAATACTTATAAAAAATAAACACACGTACCTAAAATAGTAGTACGTTTGTCACGGCACGACAACGCACTTGCAATAAAGCAGGTAGCGGGCGAATCGTGTAAAACACGTGATGACCCCTGCGCTCAGCACCGACAAGATGCGCTACTACCAGCTGCTGGCGCTGGTATGCGAAGACCTGCACACCTCGGCCATCGACGCGCTGGTGCGCAGCGACCACGCCGCTAGCACGGCCACCCTCACGGCCGTGCGCCAGGGCCGCAAAATTGACCTGGTGCTGCTGCTTGACCTCGTGCGCATCGGCCTGCCCGATTTCGTGATTCCGGCCGAGGTGCTGCCGTTGGTCGTGCCTGCCTCGGCCGTATCCACGCAACTGCTGCTGGTGTGATGGAAGACCGCGCACCCTACCACACCCTGGCCCCGAAAGGCCTGCGCAACCTGGCCTCGCACCTAGCAGCTAGCCTGCGCGAACTGGGCTTTACGGCCACTGAGCACACGCACCCCGGTGCCGTGACGGTGCTGGCCTACTGGCTAGGCCCCCAGCAGGAGCGCTTCGAGCTGACCTACGCCTGGCAAAGCGGCCCAGCGCCCAGCGCCACGGCCTGGCTCACGGTGCGCTACCCCGGCCAGCCCCACGCCGAAGCCCTGGTGGCCCCGCAGCACATCCGCCGCCTGCGCGATGCCCGCCAACTACTGCTTTCCAACGTGCGCTTTGCCAATGCCCGCACCCTGGCCACCCTGCGCCAGCCCCTTGCTACTGCTTCCTAACTCCTTTTCTGTCATGCCCGACACCCCCCAAATCACCCCCGAGCGCCAGGCGCTGCTGCGGGGGCTAGCCAGCCAGGCTGCCGCCTGGTGGCGCCAGCGCCTCGAAGGCCACGGCTACCTAAGCGATTTTGATAACGGCGACACCAGCCAAGCCGGCGAAATGGCGCAACTGATGGCCAGTATGGCCGCCCTGCGCACGCCCCGGCCCGAGCCCCACCGGCTGGCGCACTTCGAGCAACTGCTCCTGGGCCAGTTGCTCACGCGGTTCTGGCGCGAGCCGGTGCCCGCCAAGCCCTGCTCGCTTGTGCTGAGCGTGGACTACGGCCCCGAAGGCTTGCTAGGCGAAGTGGCCCAGGAGGCTGGCGTTACGGGCTTCCCCTGGAAAACTACGATGTGGATTTGCTGGGCGACTGACCCGGCTGACTGCTACGTGGACGTGCGCGCCGGCTACGGCCGCCCCACCCAGCGCCTGCCCGCAGTAGGGCAGGGGACTACTTCCTGATTCTCTTTCACCTAACCCCCGCTTTGCCATGCACCTGAACCTTACCCCCGACCCGCCGCCCGCCAAGCCCTGCATCCGCGACATGCACGAGCTGGTGCACGTGGTGCTCACCGAGCCCCTGCTGATGCTGGCGCCCCTACCGGAGCTAGCACGCCGCCTGCACGAAGTAGTAGCCCAGCACCCGCGCTTTCGGGAGGAAGCGCCCCTGGTGCTGGCCGGCGAGCAGCATCGCCGCCACCGCTTCAGCGGCACGCTCGCCGTGGTGCGCTCCCACGCCGAGGTGGCCTAGTCGCCCTCGTCATGCTCTCTTCTACTCACCCTTACAAGCTGCTCTTTCCCATGCACCGCCCCAAAATCTCCCTCACGGATGCTGCCACCGGCAAGCGCGTGCGCGTGGCGGCCTTCCAGCCCGGCGACGCGCTGGTGGCGGCCCCGCAGCCCATCCTGGGCTACTGCTACACCACGGAAAATAACTGGACGGTGTACGTGGCCGGCCCCATGCCCCCGGCCTTGCGCTCGGCCGTGGAGCAGGACCACACTGACTGCGAAGTGCTGCTGGTGGCGGAGCTACCCGCCGGCATCCAGGAAATCACCCTGCCCGACCACCGCCACGAGTTCCGCCTCCAGAAAGCTGCCTAACTGCCCACCCCCCTAGCTGCCCCCTTGCCATGCCGCTCGCTGCCTCCCTGCTCACTGCCGATGATTTAGCCCCTATTCAGGCGCTGCTAAGCCAGATTCTGGCTCAGCAGACGGCCGCGGCCCAGCCGGCCGACGACTACCTGAGCGTGGCCCAGGTGGCCCAGCTCACGGGCACCAGCGAGAAGACCGTGCGCAAGTGGATAAGCCAGGGCAAGCACGACACGCGCGGCCAGCTCATCCGCCTCTACACCCTTGAGTTCTCGCCCGGTTTCCCGCGGGTGCCGCGCTCGGCGCTGCTGGCCTTCGGCCAGAGCATCGGCTTCGAGGCCACGCAGCTAGCCCTGCCGCCGGCTGGCCGCAAGGCACCCCCGCCGGTGCTCGACTCGGCCAAGGCCCTGCGCCGGGCTTCCTAACCTATTTCTCTACTACGCACTAACCCCCTCTTTGCCACCCATGTCCGTCTACACCTTCACCATCGACCAGCTTATGCAGCTCGACCAAGACGCGCTCGCCTACGCCCTGCGCACGTTTGACAAAGAACTCGCCGGCATGCTCGACCTGCTGGCCGAAACGCCGGCGGCCCGCCAAGACCAGGTCGTGCTCGCCGACCTCACCAGCGTGCTCACCCTGCGCAAGGTCTTCACCGAGCGCCTGGCCGAGCTCGTGGCCACGCCGCAGCTGCTGCTCGGCGAGTCGTCCACCGCTATCCGGGAGGCTGCCTAATGGGGCCTATTCGCGTGTACTCGTCCCAGCCGGTCGGCGTGCGGCTGGCCTGCGCCTTTCTGGCCCTGGGCAGCGAGCGGGTGGTAGAGCTGCCCCTGGCGGCGCTGCCCGCGCCGGCTAGCCCGCCCCGTCGGCGCTGTACCCTGCCCGACGATTTGCTGCGCGTGAGCCTGCGCCTGGCCGAAATCGGCGACCAGCTCAACGCCTCCGAGCACGGCTGGTGCCGGCTCGAGGCGGGCCTCGAAAACGGCCTGCGGGCTGAGCGCGACGCGCTGCAATCGCGCCAGCGCGCCATGCAGGCCACGCTGCAGGCGCAGAAAGGCGGGGGAGGGGCTAGTGGCTGAGCCTACACTTGCGGGGGCACCGCGGGGCGCACCAGCGCCTCGCGGTGCCCTTTTTACTTACTAGTAATATAAAGCTGCTGAATGACTTGACTGTGCCGCGCAGGTGATGCGTTGTTTGCATCGTTAAATAATAATACCTATTTCCCTTCTCGTCTAACGAAGACACAGGGTGCCTGCCTCTTCCTAAGTCGGCACAGGCGCCCTGGATGCCCGCTCGACGCGGGCCTTGGGAGCTCATCTCCTCTGCCATTCCCCTCCCCACCATGTACCGTCCTGCTTTTTCTGCTAAGCTCCGCATCGACTACGCCAAGACCTGGCGCGCCTTCACCCACGCCATCAAGCACCCACGCGCGGTGCTGCCTGATGCTACGCCCGAGCACCTGCGACATGCCCTGGCCCCGCAGAAGACCGTGAAGCGCCCGCAGCTCAAGGGCAACCTCGTGCACACGGCGAAGGAAATCCTGACCATCTTCCTCGACTGCTGGAAGCGCGCCCCCAAGGCCATCAACATCGCCATCCAGACCACCCGCACGGGCCTGGCCAAGCGCTGCCAGAACCGTGACCCCAAGACCGCTTACCGCCACATCCTGGCCCTGGTGGACTACGGCTTCCTGCGCGCCAAGGTGCACATGAAGGGTGGCCTGCAGCTGCTGCTCAACCCCGACCTCATCGTGTTCGACGCCGCTAAGGAGCAGGCGCTAGCCCTGGCCCCAGCGAGCCCCGTGGTGGCCCCTGCAGCCCCTGCCTGCACCCCTGAGCAGGGCATGGCCGCTATGCGCGCCCTGGTACAAAATTTTGGACTGAGCAGCCGCCGGCATCCTTAAAAACTCAAAGCGGGCATAATGTCCAGCTTTATAGACTGGGGCCATCCATAAATTCTATGAAGCATAGGAACGGTCGTTTTGCCCCCGACTTTTCCACACTTTGGATGGGGATAAGTCAGGCTGGCTGAAAAAAAAATGAGGGGACGGGCCGCACCGCGCGGCCCACCGGCACCCACACCACCGCCCCCGGCGCGTGGGTAAGGGCCGCTTTTTCCAAAAAATCGAAAAACCGAACGTGGCAACTACTCTTCTCAGCGCCAAAGCGGCCCGCGACGCCGACAAAAAGATACCCCTGCTGGCCATCATGGCTAAGCTGGGCCGCACCCCGGTAGGCCAGGCCGCCGGTGGCAACTTCTACTACCTCTCGCCCTTCCGCGACGAGCAAACGCCTTCCTTCGTGGTGAGCGCCCACAAGAACGTGTGGGCCGATTTCGGCGAAGCGCCCGAGCCGGGCCAGAAGGCCGCCGGGGGCGACGTGCTCACCCTCATCATGAAGCTGGCTGGCTGCGATTTGCCCACGGCCCGGCTCACGCTCCGGGCCTGGGCCGCCGACCTGGCCACGCCGGCCGAGTTGGCGCTGCCGGCGGCGCCGGTGGGGCAGACCTTCGTAACGGGCAAGGTCACCTTCACCGACGTGCAGGTGCAGCCCCTAGCCATGCCGCGACTGGTGGAGTACCTGGTCAGCCGCGGCATCAACTGGAGCCTGGTGCAGCAGAGCCAGCGCACCAGAGCCCACCTGCAGCAGATTTTCTACCGCACCTCGACGAGCAGCCGCGAGAAGCCCTACTTCGGTCTGGGCTGGAAAACGGCGGCCGGCTGGGAGGTGCGCAGCAAGAATTTCCAGGGTACCATCGGGGGCAAGGGCCTCACTTGGCTGCTCGGCCGCGACCGGGATGAAGTCGCAGTTTTTGAGGGGTTTATGGATTACCTCTCGGCCCTGACGCATTTCAATCGCTCCTACTTCGACTGCACGGTGCTTATCCTCAACTCGGCTAGCCTGCTGCAGGAAGCCTTGCCCACGCTGCTCGGAGCCAGGCTCGTGCACTGGTTCGGCGATAACGACGTCGCCGGCGAGCGTGCCCTGCACCTGCTGCGCCAGACGCTGACGACGGCCAAGGTTAAAGCCCATAACGAGCTCTACCGCGGGTATAAGGATTTCAACGACTTCCTGACCAAGACCCCGCCCAGCAAGCCCCTGCCCCCCAAGCGCGCCGAGCGCAGCAAGCTCAGCCAGACGGCCCGCTACTGGCTCTGGGTCGTGTTCAACGAGCGCGCGCCGGGCACAAGCGAGGCGGCCGGTAAGAAGCGCATCTGCTCCTTCTACTCCTGGACGAATGACGCCACCGGGCTGGAGTACCTGCGGGTGCTGCGCAACCGCCTCGGCGAGCAGATGAGCTACTACCGCCTCTGCGAGCGCACCACGGGTACCAAGTACAACATCCTCGAATGGGCTGGCATGCAGCATACGCTCCCGCAAATCCCTAAAAGCCAAGAAAATGAGACTGCCTGAGTTGGACCAGCCCATTCTCCTGCACTGGGGCGAGGCCGCGCAGCTGGCCCACGCCATCGAGTGGGTGCTCACTGGCCAGCTCACGCTCGCGGAGCCGGCGCGGGTGCCGGCCAGCATCATGCTGTGCATGGGGCCGCTTAGCCGGGTCGGTACCCGGCTGCTGGCCCGCGCGCGCCAGGAGAAGCTGCGCGCTCCCAGCAAGCCCCGCAAGATGGTGCTGCGCTACGACGAGGTCGCGGGGCTGATGAAAATTCTGCCCGTGGCGCCGGCCGCCGGGCTAGCCTGGGCGCAGGTGCAGCAGGCCAGCCTGACCTTGGAAAGGTATATTGATTTCACCCGGTAATGCTAATTTTTATGGTGTAGGTTTTGCCCGTAGATTTAGGCTATTATCACATTGCGTTCGTCTTTTCCTGTGGATTTCATAACTCTACCCGTCGAGTCCCACGTGCTGCGCTTCCTGCTGGGCAACCAGGAAGAGGAGCATTACTTCCTGTCCGAAGCCGACCCCTTCGGCATGTACCTGCTGCGTTTGCTCATCGAGAACCCCATCGAGCGCCGGCGCGACGAGCAGGTGGCGACTTACCCCGGGCGCTGGCCCGTGCAGCTGGGCAGCTACGAGGCCTGGGGCATCGGGGAGCCGAGTGGCAAGGTAGCCTACCTGTTTAACAGCTACATCCACAAGTTCATGCTGCGCGACCTGCACGGCTTCGTGCAGCAGGCCGTGGAGAACGGCGACCAGGCCAAGCACGCCATCCAGGGGTTCATGGTTAAGTACGGCCTGCGCGAGGAGGATATCCAGTTTGAGACGCTGCAAAAATCCTGGCAGCGCTACTGGAGCCACCGCAAGGCTAGCAAGAAGAAGCGCGTGAGCCTTACCGGGCAGCTACCCCTCAAGGAGCTGGAGAAACGCCTGCTTAAAACCGGCCCGCCAGTGGCGCAAGCCGCGGCCCAGGGTGCGTAAAAAAAAGCTAAAGCGTTTGTCCATTTTCTAAAGCGATTGTCCATTAAAAGTACCCACTTTGTCCATTGGCTACCTCCCCTAATTTACCGGCCTTAAGCCAGGCGCCCAATCCCGGCCTGGTGGGGTACGTGGCCGCCTACTACCTGCCGCAGGCCGACCTAGCGGCCGACCCACTCCTTGCGAGCCCAGGCCAAGTAATGGCCGACCTGCAGCTGCTGCCCGGCGCCGGCTGGCGCGCGCTGCCCTACACCCCGCACACGCTCAAGTTTGAGGAGACGCCCAAGGTCGAGCGTGGCGTGACTACTTACCAGATGCGCGCCACGGCGCAGCGCCCGCAGCCGAACCCCGACGTGCTCGCCACGCTGGCCAGCCTCGACCGCCGGCCCCTGCTACTCTTGCTGGTAGAGGCCAGTGGCGGCCGGCGGCTGGTCGGCTCGCGCGAGGAGTACGTGCTGCTGAGCACCACGGGCGAGGGGCAGCACCCCGGCACCAAGGCCGGCGTGGAGCTGCGCTTCGAAGGCGCCGCGGCGCACCGGGCGCCCTACTACACCGGTGCTGTGCCGGTGCTCAGTGGCGCGCCGCTGGCCCCGCCGGCCGGTACGGGCGGCTACGTGGAGATTCGCGACCGCCGGGGCAACCTCATGGCGCGGGTGGCGGCGGGGGCTACCGTCACGATTACCAGCGCGTTCAAGGTCACTTTGTCCTTTTAGGGCGCTGGTGGGGGGTGTTGCTTTACACCATGCCCCAGCTTTTGAGAGAAGATTTTGCCGACAAGTGGATTCCACTGCTGGCCGACAATGTATTTATGAACATCGATGGGCCGCTGCTGGAGCGGCTCATTGTCGATATCAAGGACTCGTTTGCGGCCAGCACCCTCACGGCCAACGTGCCCGATTGGGTTAAGGACACCTACTACCCGCAGGGCTTCGTTATCCTGCACCGGTTCGTGCCTGGCCCGGATATCTTCCTGAAGGCTAACCAGGAGGGCTACCTCGATGAGCCGACTGTTGCCGTCGGCGATGCGAACTGGTCGCCGGCGCTGAGCCCAGCGCCCGACAATGCCCTCTACCAGGTGGGCACAGTCGAGGCACTGCGCCGTGCGCGGGTGAATTGGCAGACCGGCCGCCTCTACGTGCTGATTGGCCGGGTCGACCCGGCCACTGGGGAGGCCCTGCCCGACGTGTACGTGCGGGCACTGAGCGCCACGCAGCTGGAGCCGGAGGCTTGGCTGTTCGACGAGTCGGCTATTGGTGCTGAGCCGGTGCGGATTCGCTATAACCTGGATAGGGATGAAACCCAGCCGGTTGTGGTGGATGCCTACACCAAAGACGAAGCAAATGACCGCTTCGGCACGCGGGCCACGCAGCAACAGCACGCCTACCGGCTGGGCGTGGTGGAGGGTGTGCAGGATGCCCGTATCCTGGTAAAAACCCTTGACGGTTACGTGAACGTGTGGGCCACAATGCCAACATTTATCCCCGCCGGTAGCGTGGTCACGGTGCACGGCGCCTTCTCCTTTCCAGCGCTCGACTACAAATTTCCAGCCAGCGGCACGCTCGTGCTAGCGCCTGGCAGTAGCCTGACACTACAGAACTTTCGCCCCCCGAACAACTTCTTTCTGCTCTGTGGCGAAGGAACGCTCAATGCACCGGTGAGCATTGCGCCGGACGCGCTACAGGTTACAATCCGCGATATCACGCTCAATGGCTACCTCTACGCCTTCAGCTACAACCTGTCGGCTGGAGCCACGCGCAGCCTGCGGCTGCAAAACGTGCGCCTCACCAACGCCGACTCCAGCCAGGCCGCCATTACCATCGACTACGGCAATGGCGGCTTCTACCACACGTATCTGCAACTGGAGGCAAGCGGCTGCGACATTACCAGCGCCAGCGACGCAATTAAGTTCTTCGACCAGATTCCGTCTTACGCCGCGACCGATGCGCAGGCCCGGGCCACCAATAGCCTGCTACTGCTGCAAAATAGGATTCGCGTAGCGGCCGGTAAGCAGGTGCTCAACGATGCGGATGGGGCGCTCAGCTTCGTGCGTGGTGGTAACCTCTATTTAGATGCGCCAGTGCCTAAGCAGGCCTCTCGCGTCGTGGGCCACGATGGGGGCGACGTGTACACCAGTCTAGCCTACGTGACCAACCTGGTGCTGGACTGCTCGCGGGTCGCGCAACTGCTCAAGCTGGCCGGCGACCTGAGCGTAACGGGCACCTTCAACCGCGCACAAGGCAAGGAGTTGCGCCTTCACCTGCTTAATTCCACTGCCTCGACTGCGAACCTGAGCTGGCCGAGCAGCTGGGCTTGGCGGGGGGTGGTGCCGGCTAGCCTAGCTGCCGGTAAGCAGGCCACGCTCTCGTTAGAATGCGCGTGGGGCGGGGCTGAAACGGACATTATTGCGGCCTTTAGCGCGCAACTCTGATGCACAGCTTTTCTTTTTCCAACCCTCAATTTTTAGCTCTGCTCCAGCCCGGCGCGCCGACCGTGCCTCCCGTGCCGGCCGTGTTCACCTTCGCTGACAGCGGGGCGGATGGCCTGGAAACGAATATGACACTGGTGGGCAATTACAGCCGTGGCACGAGCGGAAATAATACGCTCTTTGGCATCGGCGCTGGGTTGTTCGTGAGCCTCATCATTCCTACTACGCAATTCCGCCTGTACGCGCTTCAACAGCCAGACGGGTCGGATTTTGTTATCATCATCCAGGATAGCAGCGGCCTGGAGCTGAAGCGCAGTACGGCCTCGTGCTACGCCGCCACGTCGCAGGACAGTGCACTGGCGTACGACAGTGGGCCGTTGCCGGCCGACACGTATGCTATCCGAGTGGAAACGCTGAACTCTGGTGGTGGCGCGCTCAGTATCGACGCGATTGCCTACGCTGGCACCGCCCGCCCGCTGCCCTTTTTGCGGCCAGGTATGATTGGCACCGAGAGCACGCTTTCCGCTACGGCTGGCCAGGAGCAGTATCGCGTGAAAGATGGCATGATGTACTACGGTTTCGCTGGTTCCTACGCCAAGGCGACCCCGCCCGGCCAGCTTACCCGGTTGCAGGTGCGCGCGCCCCTGGTGCACGGCGGCGCCACTTTCACGGTCACGGTGGTTAACGCGGCTGGCGAGCTGGTCGA
>Ga0265797_10008379_pt1 | contig 13795 bp, 11 predicted proteins | sample P2T30metagenome_FD_192433 | JGI IMG/M metagenome (GOLD analysis project Ga0265797, IMG submission 192433) | Plant litter microbial communities from East Loma Ridge, Irvine, California - P2 T30 | ecosystem: Environmental > Terrestrial > Plant litter > Unclassified | place: USA: California... | reverse complement strand
GACGTCGGAGGGTGATTGCGAGCGCCAGAGGAGAACGGCGGGGTCGGTGGAGGTTGGGGAGGGGAGAGAGAGGGAGACGTGGCCGAGGATGTTCGACGAGGGTGGTTTGGATTGGTTGGTGTTATCGGTTGTGGCGGTGGTGACTTCTTCTGCTACCCATGCTGCGAGCGTGGAGGGCGAAGAGAGAAATTCGACGGCGTGGGTAACACCTTGGACTGGGTAGCCGTCGCGCTCGTAGACGCGGGCGAGGAGGGAGGCGCAGGAGGGGAGGTCGGTCGGGTGCCGGGGGCGGATGATGGTGGTGGCGGTTGTCATGGTTAGGGTTTTGTGGGCGATTGTACCTTATGGTTCTTTTTTTGGCTTTTTGGCTTTTTGGCTTTTTGGCTCTTGTCTTTTGGGTGTTCAGACGTCGATCTCCGATTACTCTTCTCGCTCTCGTCGTGCATAGAATGGTGATTAATAAGAGTGGTAGGGTTTTGGGTTGCGATTACTTCGGAGGTTAGGTATTTCTATTTTGGCACTTTGTTATAGGACGTATCGCTCGATAGAGCCGGCTTACGTAATAAGCTGCATATTCCCAGGTACTGGTCATGTATATACCGTCGGGCTGTAGATTTTTTACATTGCAGCTTATTATCCCGCGAATACTTGTTGGATGAATAGTCAAGATCATGAATTATGCACGACTTCCCAGTGGTCGTGGTCTTGTTCCCGTAATCATGTCTATAGGAAATAGACAATCTTACCAATATTTATCCCGTCTGTAACCCAACACTTCGATTCACAGTCTTTCTCTTCATCTCTCCCATACAACTCACACTCCAGCGCCCTTCTCTCACCCTCAAGAACAACAGTTCCAACCCAACCAACCCGAACACCTCTCGCCCAACCCACCAAAATGCCCTCTCTCAAATCCCTCCTCGCCAGCCTCCCGCTGGCCCTCCTCGCCACAGCCCACCCCATCGACATCGACATCGAACCCCTCGCAGCTGCAGATGCCAGTGGTGCTCTCGAAGCGCGAGGCTACGGCTGGCTCGAAAACGGCTACGGCACCGAAGCCTACCGCTGCGAATACTGGACGAACCCGTTCTTCGATAAAATTCACCTGGCAGGTCGCAACTCGACGCACACCGAGCGCGAGATCAAAGACGCCGCGAAAGAAGCCGGCGCGGTGACGGGGTGGAAGTGGAAAGATTTGGGAGATGGGGACTTTGACGTTAAATTGAGTTTTCTGGACCTGTTTTTTTTCGCTTTGGGTTTTTTGGTTGGTGGTTGGTGGTGATGTTGAGAGTTGTCTCTGGCTTCTTGGAGTTATATGTTTGTTGTGATGGTTTGCTGGATTTTGGCTGTTACCTGTTTTTAGTTCAATCTGCCTATCTGGGGGCACAATTGGTTTGCAAACACTGTCTACGACGTGGTTGGTGTTACGCGCCTCTGTGCTTCTGATCCTTAGTGCTAAGGAGTGAGTGGGTCTGTTTGGTCGGAGGAGTGTTGATCGGCACGAAAGATGAGTAGACCAGAATGGTCGCGGTTTGTTTGGATTTTGCTCGATGGCACTTAGCTGTGTTCTTCAGCTGGTTGGTTAGGGTTTCATGATAAAATGGGCATGTGGGGCGGCGAACGGCTGGGAAGATTCAAGGAAATCACTTTTTGCGCCTAAGGATAAAAACAATTAATTTACACTCGCACTCCAGGAATCCAAAAGACAGTGAGTGAGCCTTTCATCTCCCTTTTTTGTCCCTGTCGATTCCAAGCCCCCTATGCCAGACGGCAGCCGTTCGCGCCAAACCAAAAACACATTCCGCCCAGACCCATTCGTATTGCCGTCTCTCTCGATGTCATGAATCAAGTGTGAAGTCTCTGGCCTGAGAGCCAACTCATGAGTGAGCTAGAAAGACTACGGAGAGTGTCGACTTTGACTGCTTATCTATTGCGACCAGAGCGTCTGGGCTCGCCAGTCTCGGTGGCGGCCTTCTTGGGCTCCTTCTTCGGCTTAGGAGGCGCGTTAGGGTTCTTCGCAGGCCTGCCCTTCTTCTTGGGTGGCGGCTTGTCGCCGTTCTCCTTGGGCTCGTCTGCTTTGTCGTCCTTCTTGTCGTCAGCCTTCTTGTCGTCGGCTTTCTCGTCGCTCTTCTCCTCGGCGTCGTCAGCCTTGCGCTTGTCGCCAGCTTTGGCATCGCCGTTGGTCTCTTCTTCGGCGTCACCATTCTCCTTGTCATCGGACTGCTCCTCCTCGTCCTTCTTCTCGTCGGACTTCTCATCATCCTTCTTCTCGGCCTCGGCCTCTTTCTTGTCGGCCTCGGCATCCTTCTTCTCGTCATCTTTCTTCTCGTCCTTGGAGTCGTCCTTCTTGTTGTCGCCCTTCTCCTGGACCTCGAGCTCGCTGGCGCGCTTCACAGCATCATGGCCACTTCGCTCGACGTACACAGCTGGGTTGTCGGGACTGGCGTTCTTCTTGACTTCGTTGCCATTCTTGGTCTCCATTGTAATTTCGCCTTCAGTGGCAACCTCAGCGGCAACTCCACCGGGCTTTCCGCCTCCCCATTGCCAGGCGACTGTAAGCATGTCAGTAAGTGTGTTACATGGCACGCGACATGTGAGACAGGATGTGAGGGTTCGATGAGCTGATCGATGAACGACGTAACGTCGGCAATGTTGGAATCACATGGAATTACGCGTCGATGATCGACGACGCGTCCCATGCTTGTTCGAGCGATGGATCGTGCCAACGACTCGAGCTCAATGGACGCGCATTGCAAGCTCTGAAAGACCTCGGCATAGGCCGACGCGTGTCGAACGAGGTATTGGAAGAAGGCAGATGAGAAGCGCCAAACGTAACGAAGCTCTCTCGATGATCGCACAGACGCTGCGACGGGATAGAAGTCGAAAAACACGTACCCTTGTCACCCTCTTTGATCTCGGTGTCAGTCATTGTAATGGTCGAGTCGCGGTCTTGGCGCTAAGCTGGAGGTAATGCGGCGCGTTAATTGCGCAATGATATTAAGTATGCGAGATGAGTCGCGAAGCTGGTGTGAGGATGGTGGTGTGAATGGATTGAGAGATGAAGTGAGATGGAGTGAAGAAGAAGGTCAGGCGCAAAGCTGAGGGCGAGGTGAAGTGGGTGCTGCTCTGAAGCTGGCTGGATGCAGCTTAACAATGTTACGTCAAGCGTCAAGGTTGGAGAAAGAGCCCGTGCGAAACACGCGCGCCTTCTCCACTTGCTCCGTTCTCCTCTCCTCACGCTGTGCTGATCCGAACCGAGACACACGCGATCGAGCTTGGGGCTACTGTTCCATTTGTTGCCATGAGCGACAGGATGTGAAGCTGCGGTATTTGGAAGCTGCTGTCGGTAGTGCATTGAATAAACTTGATTCATTCTAGATGAAGCCTTCGGTTTTTGTTGATATCAAGTGGTCGAAGGAGGAACGAAGTGTGAAGTACATAGCAGGCAGTGGGCCTTCCTTCCATCGTAAATGTTCTGTCATAATCCACCTTGACCATCAACAAAAAGAAAATCTTTTAACAAGGGTCTTGGTCTAACAGTAACCGATTGAAGCATTCAAACTTGCATTACTACTTGTCTGTTCATGTTACTTCGGGATCATGGATGCCAAAAGGAGACCTGCATATCGGTGTACGTTCAGGTGTGCGAATGCTTACCGTCAAGAATTCACCCAGAATGAGCACTAAAATGCAAAAATCACATGACCATACCGCCATAGGCATGTCAATGGCTACATAAATTTGTTAAATATATGATATGACTAGTCCACTGCACTTACAATGCTGACATACTGCGATTCAATCCGAAGGTGATGTATTACCATTACCCCAACCCTGGCTGAACCCTAAAGCATGTAAGGTGAAGCCTGAAATTGGCGCCTCGAAATCCGGAGCGAACCAGACGGAACAACTTCACTTCTAAAAGATCGACGCCATCACCCCGGGTTCTCGTTCTCCTGCTTCATCAAACAAGCATGTTCGGTTGATCCTCACACCCACTTTCAACAATGAGCGACGACGCCTGGATCACGATAGAGCTGACAGACCGCCAACTGATAGATGGCGCACTCCTCATCCTCTATCTCCTTGCGATTCAGATCCACTCACTGCTCGGATGGCGCAAAGTCTATCGCGTACAACGCTTCAGCGAACGCAACCAGAGGGTCTACGTCGTATTTTCGCTCCGGAAGGTCTTCCGCTTGATCAAGGAAATAATTCTGGATCACATGGTCTTCTGCGCGTGCTTTTTGCTATGGGTGAATGGAATCATGGCTTCAGCACTTACTGAGAACGACATCGCCCTGATGGAGGATGCTGCACTGGGCGACGGAGAGCTTGAGATGGCGAAGATCATCTTTGTCTGATCTCTTCCTGGATTGCTTCCTCGGAGAAGCGCCACAACAACTTATTCTTGCCACCACCCATCCGAGGGCGGTAAACATACGTCCATCGTGTATCACCACGAACCACAATTTTTGGACCACAGAAGTCGCCATCTTGGAACTGAGTACGATCCTTTGAGGTACACAGCACATCGATTCCCGCAAATGGGACAGCTGGCGTGAGCCGTTCGCAACCAGTCGACACAAGGCTTTTAGCAGTCATACCTAATGGTCCAGATACTATGGCTACACTGGCTCCACCTACAGCAGTCGCCACACGAGATATGAGCATATCTCACGCATCGCTAATGATGAACGCCGTTGGAGTCACGTTGTGCCAGGGTTTGGCACAGAAGGCAGCGCAGCGAGAGAGGGAGGAATGATCGGCAGCGATGGACAGTCGCAAGAAGGAAGCATGCGAATTTTTTCGGAAGAGATCACGCGGATGTTGCTCACACCTCAATGGAAGATCTCATTGAGTTTTACCTGGGCAGCACGGTATGAGCACTTGGGAAGATAGAGTTGCAATGAGTATCAGGAGATTACTGTTTGTATCTGCCCTCACTTTTAAACTCGAAAAAGTTTTTGTTTGCTGTTCTGTTCGCCTTGAGACCGTTTTCCACATAAAGACCAGCAGTTCGCTCCTTCCTCGAGATGGAAGTTGCGAAATCGTCACTGCTTCGTGGCAAGCGTATGCAAAGCTCCTTACCTCGCAGCCGATTTTACCTGCACTACAACCCATCCACATCCGAACATCGACCTCCATACCCACTATCACCAATCACCAATCACCAAACACCGAATGGCACCAACATGCCGTCCCGCAAGTCCCTCTCGAGCGATGTGGCTCCTTCATCCGAGTCGCGGCGTAGCTCCATGAAGCGCCTCAGTTCCATCGCCTCTCTTGCACACCTCAACCCATTCCACCGCCGCCGCTCTAATAATGCATCTGACAGCATCACTTCCCTCTCTAGCGAAGTCTCTCTCCCCACGGCTATCACGACAACTTTCGTCGCTCCGAGCTCACGCAAGCCTTCGGAATCCTCGTCGACAGTGTTCTCAGACAACGCGCCTCAAGCAGCACCAACTATTGCCATTGAGAGTCAAGCCAGCTTCCTCCGTCGCAGCAGTTACGTTTGCCTTCCAGACGATCCCATCGGAGGCATGCCTCGGAGCCGCACTTTCAGCAACCTGCCATTGCCCACCCGGAGCAGAAAATCAGACGCTCGCATACCTTCCGATTCGCACACTCGCAATCCTTCCAACCTCACACCAGCAACCCGACTGCCAACTCCTCCAGCGTCAACCAGGAGACACCTGATGGGGAACATACCAGTAGCTTCTTCGCGATACCAGAATGTTCGCAATAGAATGAAGAGATCGGATGACATGCCTCTGCTACCACTCAACCCTGACCAGATGAGCAACTTGCCTCGTCCCACGGCTTTCAAGGAAAACATCTCACTCAGCCCTACCAAGCCGCTACCAGAGCTCGAATCGTTCGATGAAGGCGACTTCAGCTCTCCGTTGCCAGCAGGCTCATATATGGAAGATCAGCTTTGGGACCAAACTTCTTCTGCTACCTTGCCACGAGATCCGAGTGTTTACGGGAATTTACCTGGTATTGCTTATTCCAGCGACTCGCCATCTCGAGAGAAGTTCAACTTTTACAGCAGTCCGACATACCAAACCAGACAACGCTACCCGCCACGCTCGAGCTCTTTCTCCAGGCCTGTTCCAGTACAGCGCTGGAATTCCCAGCCTGTGCTTGCCAACACAACAAACGTGCGTGCTACCGCTCACCATGAGATCAGACAAACACGACTGCTCTCAGCCAGGCAAGCGCCTACTCCGCCGTTGTCGCAAACTCCTTTGAGTGTCCGAGAAATAGGTGCTCCAGCGACTCGTGTGAGGGGGAACTCAGTCTCCAGTTCTGTGCATCACCTCCGTCGATCATCCACACAGACTCTCTTGAACATCTCCACCGCACAACAACCTTCCGCAGGCCAAGTCGCCGTCGCCGAGCCATCGGCGTACTGGTGCGGACGCATGTCTGGTCTTCTCGACCGCTATCGCAACGAAGACCTCGCCATCGCCCTCTCCAACACCAGCTCAAAAAGGGAAAACGACAGGTTCCACTCTCTGGCAGCCAACACTGCACACATGCGCCGAGCTTTGGAGCATCTGCATTCTATTTGTGTCACCGAGGAAGCTAGAGACAGCTTTGTCAGGTTCCAAATACAGTATGCGTCTGTGCAGAACTTGCCCGAGCTCAGTCGACCGATCACGACGAGCAAGCCAATTGTCTTGAGCAAATCCTTGAACACTGCACCTATGGCCACTGCGAGCGCGGTTGGTACAGGCTCACTCATGGGTGATGACCTCACGCCGAAGAGTGAAAATCGTAAGATCAGTCTGTTCCATCGAATGCTGGGAAAGCGCGAGAAACGCGAAAGTCACGGATAGGCTCAGTGACATGGGTTTGATAAATTGCAAGCAGGTGGCGGAGGTAATGTAGCGACGGCGCACCAGTGCCTCGCGGTTCGAAGCGAAGGATGCAAACATGTGCGAGTTTTGAACATCTGCAACGCTGGAAGAAATAAAAAAGGAAAAGATAGCACGCGATGGAAAAAAGCGCTCAAATTCTCCATAGTGCGTGTAAGTAAAATGGTAGTTGTAGTACACTCGCCTACACTTCTACTATCGTAGCATCCATCCGATCGCTCCATCCAGACCCAAAACGCCTCGCTATAATGACCAAATGATCCCGTCAACCATTCCATGCTATTGCTTAGTTTTACAAACTCGCACGATTCCTTGTTCATCGAGCGGGGATTCCCCCCATCTGGGCCTCGCGTCTCCGGATGGCCAAGTTTTTGAAGTATGCGCTCATCTGATCCATGCGACTAACGAAGAACCACCCCTTGCTCTTGAACTCTTTCTTCAGCACGCCCAGCGCTTCCGCGTATCGCACAGCTTTCTCGTAATCCTCGGCACTGCCCACGTCTTTGATCAAGAACCCGCTGTGGGTGGTCATGCGCTCGCCCTCAAGCTGCCAGAGGCGGATCTGGTCGACCACTGTAGGCGGCAGAATGGGTGTAGCGTGCCGCAGGACCGGGTGTGCGTGTGTGGTGAGGTAGGAGATGATTTGCTCTGAGGTGATGCCGGCGGTGATTGCTTGCTGGATGGAGCGCTTGCCCAGCTTGGCGGTGATGAGGTTCGGGTAGCGGGTCTTGAGGTCGGCGAAGAGCGAGATGATGGAGATGAGGAGGGGCGAGGAGGTGTAGGCGTACATGCGGTAGTTGGTCTCGACGATGATGAAGCCTTTCTCGTCGGAGCCTGTGGCGGGGTTTGTGCCTGTTGTTTCTCCTCCTGCGGCCGCGGGCATGGAGTTGTTGGGCAGCGCGGGAGAATCGGAGGTGAGGGTTGTAGCGAGGCGGGTTGGGTAGTAGTGTGTTGAGCTTGGTGATGGGCGGTACACGAGACCGAAGTCGGTCAGGTCCTCGAGCATTTGTAGCTGAGTGGGAGTCAGGTTGGATGTGCTGTATGAGACTCCAAGCTCGAGAGAACCCAGAGTGAAAAGGAATGACAGCACGTCCACAGAGTCCATCTGTAGCTCGGCCGACACTTCGAGATAGACGATGAGCAGCGTCCAGACCTGCGCATTGATCTCCTGAAGCAAGAACTCGAAGCCTTGCTTGGTGATGTACGTGTGTTTGGCTCTTGTTGCAACGAACATGCCCTTCTGGAGCAGTTGCTTCGTGCCAGCACTGATATCCACTTCACCCGACAAACTCGTATTCGCACTTCCGACCACGTAGTACAAGATAGCCTCCCACTGCCTGCGCGCAAAGGTATCCAGAAACTCCACCGTGACATGCGCCTTCTCAGGCTCTGTGCTCGGCACACCAAAACTCCTGTGGTTTCCACCGCCCGTGAGCGCCAGCCTCAGCGCTTTGGCAAACGCAGGCGCAAGCACATATGAAGGCTTGCCGTCTTTGCCTGGCTGCTCAGACATGATGCGCAAGCGCGCCAGGATGGACACAGCCTTGTCTCGCGCCTGCGTGCTCTCGCCGTCCGGCTTCACCCATGTTTCTAGGTCCTTTGCGGCAAAGGGCGTGGGCATGTAGAGCATTCCCATCACAATTGTTTTGGCGAGGTGGGGCAGCATGCGGCGGAAGACGGCCAGAGCGGTTGAGGGTTGCTGATACAGTTTGGTGAAGGTGGTGCCTGGTAGGCCTTCGAGGTAGTCCAGCGCACGCTGTGAGGCGGTAGAAGACATGATGGCTGAGTGGGTGGTGTCGAGATGTCTGAGGATGGTAGGGGTGTAGTTGTTTGGTGCCCTTGCGGGCGGTTGTGCAAGGCGTTTCAAGGCATGTTTGGATTGTCGAAAGTGAAGTTGTATGTACGTCGGAAAGTCGAGATGGTCATAGGAGTCCGTGCACGCATATACTAGGTGCATAAGGTATATATTGGACAAAAGATCGCAACAACTAAATTAAACCCATTGAGCATGTGATCGCAAGGAAAGAGCCTGACTATGCTGGCCGCTGAGGTACAATTTTTGGAGTGAGCGCAGATGAATATTGCTGTACTATATAGACGACTTTGCGTGACGGAAGTACTTCAGACCAACCCAGGCCACAGTAATCCATATCCATGATACCACTCCTCCCGTCAGGACAATCAGCGCTGGATAGTAGCCAACAATAGGCAGAGTTGGGTCGTCCTCCAACTCCGGTGGCGCATACGGTTTGCCACCAACATCCCATGCCCAGCTCCAAACATCCAAGCACGAGCCCATCCCGACCGTGAAGACAATCCACGTCGTCGCCAATAGGACCCAGCCCCAATACTCTGTCTCAGCATATGTGTATACAGGATCATCCTGCAAGTGAGAAGAGGGTATCGGCGTGCGGGTCAGTGGAGATGGTCTGTGTGGTCGCGAACGATGAGGCCGACTGGCAGACCGGGACGATGGTTGCAAATTTGAGCCAGGGAAGTAGGACGTCACCGCAGGCGGAGGGATCAAACGAGCTGTCGAAGAGCCCACAGCAGGTCGATCAAAAGTCAGAGCGTCATCGTCGTCAGTCGTGCTAGCGTAGCTGGTTTGAGAGACGGGAGACTTGAGGTCCAGAGGACTGGAGAGTGTTGCCTCGCCAGCTGTAGCTTGTGCATCGGATTTAGGACCCGTGTCTGTCAGGATAGACAAACGGCTAGCAGTCACCCCAATTGGCTCAGACCAGGTACTGGACCCGCTGACCGAGGACTCGTAGCTGAATTGCCTGCGGAGTGATTCAGGTTGAAGAGGCTCAATCGGTCGATTGAAGTCGTTCGCGGGCGGCAGTGATACCTCTGACGCTATCTGGTCCAGAGACGTGTCTGGGAGTGTTTCTTGTGTTGCAGCTTTGGAAGGATTGCGCTGGAGGAGGCTGTTCTTCCTCTCCCTGCCCTCTGTAGCGAAGCGTCGCCCACCCAGCAACGCTGTTTTCCTCAAAGAACCTTTGCGTTTGCGCGCTGTCTTGCTCTGCGATGGGTTCGCCGGAGCATTCTCCTCCTTCAACTCTTTTGCAAGCGATTCGACAGCGACCTCGTCTTCTACACTCCTTCTTGGGCTCTTGAGCTCTTTCTCCCGAGAAGGAGGTCTTCCAGGTTCACCACCAGAACGCAGGAAATTGAACTTCGAAAATATACTTCCTGATACGCTGCGTCGGTGTCCGGCCGGTCGAGGTGGTGTGGTGCTTGGAATAGGAGGAGCGCCGGTGAGCGATGTTGGCGACGAGGGCGAGCTCCAAGGGAACTTCATCTTTTCGAAAGGTGGGAACTCATCGTTTTCGTCTTCGCGGTCCCGTGTCAATCTGGGCTTCTCGTATACTACGGCAATGGTGTTGCGACGTGCGCCGCTACTGCCAGGCTGACCATTGCCTGCCATCGTGTGGGTAGTGGCAGCATGTTGTCCAGCAGGTGCTGCGGGAGTCTCCGAGGCGGGCATTCACAGCATCGTGGTCTGAGGTCGAGCGATGCGCCAGCGACAAGACACCTATGCCTGACGGTAATATGTATGAAGATGACGAGGAGGGACTCGGTGGTTGCGCTCTGGATGGAAGGTCAACGGCAGTGGGGCGCGCAGCCAACCAACGGGCGCTCAAGTTCACTCGGCAACAAAGGCCAGGGCATCGATAACCTCAATGGTCAACCCTGAGGCCTGCATACACCATCTACATGCGACACTCTTCACCGAGACGATAGCACACCAACATGGCTTCGCACAGCCATGACCACGGGCACGACCATTCCCACTCTCACGACCACAGCCATAGCCACGACCACAGTCACTCTCACGACCACTCTCACGACCACCGCCCACAGACCCCACCTACCAATCCTCTTCACCAGCGCTTGGGATCTCATGCCTCGAACACACACTCCAGGAACTTGAGCGTGGAAACAGACAGGTCGTTCCCGTCACCTATAAAGATCGATTTGGACTATGACATTCGACACAACCTCAACGAGTCGCCGCGGCCGGGCGGAGGCATCGAGTCGCCTCTGCGCAGCGCCAGTACGGCCAGCAGCATGCTCTCACCGATGAAGCAACCGCCATTCTCAGCAACATCGCCTGGAAGCCAATGGAGTCCATGGACACCCAACACGCCTCAGACGGGCACCACAGATGGCGGGTTCCAGACTCTGGACTCTGCGATGGGCGAAGAAGGAGGCCGCAACCCGTTCAATTTCACTACTCAGCAATACGTGTCCGATGCCAACGGACTGAAGCGACCCTCAGTTGAGAACCTCCCTGGAAAACGTCGCGGCCACAAGTACAGGCACAGTAGTATCCACACTGCGCACCAGATCTTCCAACCGCCTACACAACGTACTCCACTTGCTGTACCAGCTCACCTGCCAATGCCGACACGCAAGGAAGCCTGGTGGAGCATGACCTCAAACCAGACTATGCGGCTCATCTGGTGTGCTTGTCATTTCATTGTGTCTGGCTACGTGCAATATTCAGCCTCGGGCTCACTTTCGATGACTGCCCTCTCTCGTCTTCTACTCTTCGACGCCGCCGGCGCCACTGTCTGCGTGGCGGTAGACGTCATGTCCAACTTCGAAGTCTGGCAGCGTGGCAGCTTGAAGCACCCATTTGGCCTCGAGCGAGCGGATGTGCTGGCAGGCTTTGCCCTGGCAGTGTTCATTGGCTTCATGGGGCTTGACGTTGTGAGCCACGGCGTGCAACACGCACTTGAGAACTTGGGTGACCATGTTCCTCATAACGCCCACTCACATTCACGTGCATCTGCCGGCGCCGTTGATCTTGATTGTTTGCTTGCTATCAGTGTGACACTCATCTCAGCTATCGGACTGAAGAACCACTCACGCATTGGCCGTGCTATGCGCATGCCATGGCTTGCAAACTGGGGTCGTGTACTCGGTAACCCGTCCCACTTCCTAACGCTGTCATGCTCTGTCTTGTTGTTCTTCCTGCCGCTATTTAGCGAGAAGACGTACAACGCTGTTGACATCGTGCTCTCCTTCTGCATCGCTGTGGTGATGATCACTTTCGGCACGCGACTAGGAACCTCACTCGCATCCATGCTACTGATGAGCTACAAACACCCTACGGATCCAAACGCTGTGCGGAATGTCATCAAGGGCCTGGAAAGTGATCCTGGTGTCAGCGTGATTGAAGAAGTGCGCGTCTGGCAAGTACACTACGGGCTTTGCATGGCGAACTTGAAGCTCAAATACCGACCAGCTAGTGGCTACGGAGACGAGGTCCTGAGAATCCGACAACGCGTCGCGAGTCTTGTTCGCAGCCACCTTGGCAGTGTCTATGGAGAAGGCAAAGGACCACGGTGGGACGTCAGCGTGCAGATGTCCGTTGAAAAGGACTGAGATTGCCTTCTTGCCGCGTGCTGCAACATCCTTGCCAGATGTTGTAGCCTCCACATACTTCATTCTTTCTCTTGTGTAAACTTATGTACAGATGTACCACAATATTTCATATCAACCGCATTCCGCAGCGTCACACAGGTGTCTCAGAAGATTGCCAGGATGTTCGGCGGAGAAGCAACGCCACCAGGTACGTTTACCGGCTCGCTGACCACGAAGAACTCATACCTTCCCGTTTCCTTGCAATGCTTGCCCAGCGCTTCGAGGTCGAAGAGCTCTCCAATGGGCATGCCCCAGCCAGCAAGCATGACCTCGTGACACGACCATTCTTTCTGCGTTGGCCACGCCTCCCTAGAACTTCGTCAGCAAGACCTCCAACATCACTAACAAGCCGAAACCCAAAATCTGGCAACGAGACCAACGTACCAAGATGGATGATCTCCAGCGCACGCAGCGAAGTTCTCCCACATAAACTGCAACATCTCCTCACTCTGCTCCACGCCCGCAAAACTCGGCGGCTGCTTCTCCCTCAACGCCGACACCTTCTCCTTCTCAAGCTGATTGTAAGCATGCATATACCCCGACCTCACAAGCAAAATATCTCCAAACCGAATCTCAGTCCCCTGCGCCTCCGCCACAGCCTTCAAATCCGCCAGCGAAATCGACTCAGTCGCAAACGCATCGTGCTCGCGGCCCTGCGCCAAACGCCACTCGTGGTAATCAAGCAGCACCCCGCGCCCGACAATCCCCTGCTCGCTCCAGGCGCCTATACCGTTCACGTTGCTGCACGGTTTGCCGTTCGTCCCGTGGATATCGTCGAGCGTGACGCCGTTGTAGAACACTTTTTCTTTCTGGTAGCCGAAGTGGCGCAGGCCGTCCCACTGCGAGGAGGACTGGGTGTTGAAGGTCCAGACGTCGTCGTTGACGATTCGGGGGGGTTTTTGGTAGAGTTGTTGGTGGAAGGCTTGGCGGCCGAAGAAGGGGAGTGGGCCTTGGGCGTCGCTGTAAAATCTAGGTCAGATACATTGCATCGTTCGTTTGACTCGATGAGATTGGGAGCTCATGGCTTAGCAGCTGCAAGACTCATGTGTAATACCAGAGGGCAAAAATAAAACATACTGCAAGCTGTGTTAGTATGCTGACAACGATGTAAGACCATCTTTTCTATAATTCATACCAGGGGCCAGTTGAGGCTGATGCGCGTGCCGGTTTTGATCTCTTTGGCGGCGGCGGTGACGATCGAGTTGGTTAGGCGGTTGAGGGTGCCGAGTTGGTCGTTGGCGCCGTAGAGGCCCCAGGCGTTGTGGTGAGGGCCGGATTTGTCCAGGGCTGGGCAGAGGGAAGGTGTAAGTTTATATGTCGTGCTGGATGGTATCTCATCTATATGATTCACACGTACGAAGGTCGGAGAACTTGGGAATACTCATGTTGGCGCGAATGGGTGATGTGAGTGCTGGTGATTGGGAAAGGAGGTCGCGATTTTGTTGTGCTATGTCTTGGAAACAGTCAAACAATAT
>Ga0265797_10008378_pt1 | contig 13796 bp, 13 predicted proteins | sample P2T30metagenome_FD_192433 | JGI IMG/M metagenome (GOLD analysis project Ga0265797, IMG submission 192433) | Plant litter microbial communities from East Loma Ridge, Irvine, California - P2 T30 | ecosystem: Environmental > Terrestrial > Plant litter > Unclassified | place: USA: California... | reverse complement strand
GTATCTCCGTGGAGGGAACAAAAAAGCAAAAACATACAACAGGCGGGATTCCCAGATGGTCACCCACTCTAGTACTAGTCGCCCGGTTCAGTGCTTATGTATGGCAGAGCGGACGGGATGCCCAGTTTTCACTGACCTATGGTCGTATGTGCTTAGAACACATGGATTGTTCAATATATCCGCTGTAACTTTATCGTGCTATGTTGTTGGAGCATGCAGCGAGGTGTTGCTCAGCCGATTCGATATCGATTTTAATCATTAACGAGTTATGCCAGAGTTGAACAGCAGCCAGGCAAAAACATTTTAGCTATGAGTGCTAAAATGGCAAGTCCATGTCCAAAACATCCACTTCTTTCAATGCTTTCGAAGCGCTTACTGTTTGTGCTTGATCCGATGCATATATGCTTCGGACGAATCCCGTTACAACGAGCAGCTCCCGCCTTCCCAGAGGGACAGAGTGGCCACCAGGATGAACAACAAGTGTTTCATCAGGACCAGTGCTTCTATGCTCACAAGACTCCAATAGTGCGCGGGCCCAAGACTCCTCAAGCACTGTGTCCAGAGTTCCGAGGAAATGTAGTGATGGCGTCGCGACCAATGGCTTGTAAAACGCAGCGTACCCAGGAAACGTCGATGCAAACCCCGAATAGCTCACCATAAAGCGTAGAGGTGGATGGCTCAAACGAGCGAATGCTGGCGGAAATGTAATACCGCCAGCACTCTTCTCTGCATCCGCAAACGCCTCCTGTCTGCCTGGTTCCAGTAGCGAAGCTGTCATCGCGGCGGCTGCAGCTCCTTGACTGAAACCTATCACACCGTCGAAAGGGCCATCTTGTTCCAAGATGCGAGCTATGTGCTCGAGCCCTCGGTCCAGACCGACATACTCATGGAAAGGAGCAGAGTGCGGTTGGCGTGCTTGCCACCAAGCCCAATTCTTGGTTGACGGGTCCGCCGCGAAGTCCTTGCCCTCTGGCAAGTCGTGCTGCGCCAGTTCTATCGGAGCAGTCGTATAGACAAGCTCGGTGCCTGGAAATGCTTTGATGAGAGCCTTTTCTAGCGCCCTAGTTTTCGCGTGGAACTTTTCGCCGGATTGTGTGAAGCCTGTCGATGAGCGTCAGCGGTTTTCGCCACATGGGCTTATCTGGGTGAGGTGTGCTTACCATGGAGCATCAAGATCTTTAAAGGACGTGTGTAATCTGTTTGGGTCATATCGGCTAGATGTTTGTGTGTCTCGCAAATGTGAGGATTCAAATGGGAGGAGAATCGTTGATGACACGGTTTTTGGTAGACGTCTTGCGGGTTGCAGCAGATCTCCGAATGTTTGCATACGGCATCCCACGGGCAACTTTGATCTCTGATCCATATCTGCAAATAGCAATACGAGTAGTGGTAGAAACCATGGGTCATTCTTCAATGGTGGATGTGAAGTGTTCGCGTGTCTTCACAACGAAAAAAGGACTACAGAAATAGACACATTCAGATTTGTGGAACAGCGCTGTAGGTGCTCTTCTGTACAACCTCACCATGAATACGATCGCTATAAGAAGACTTTCATCGAGATGGGCGACCAGCTGGCATAACATTCGTGCTTGGGAAACTTTTCTTCAGATTATGGGTTCTAAAGTTGAACATGCTGCTATCCGAAAGATTCATCATGCATATGTTGAACCGACTCCATGGCATGAACCGCCTCGAATCAAGCGCGTTTATTATTATGAGACATTAGATACATTGTCTTCGTACAATCCATTAGGTCCAGTCTTGTGCTCCTACTACTGCGGAACGCCAATACGTGGAAGCGCAGTCCGATGCATCGAGATGTCGTCAGACACCGTACGTGATCTTGTCAATGGTCTCGGGAATTGTCGTTCTCCAACACTCTGAACCAACGCAATTAGATCCTGCCGGCCTGATCCCATCGCTATGCTCCGAGCGGTACTCTTGGTCTTTTTCGATAGCCGAAGCATTCGCGATTCAGTCAGTGTGTGAGGCTCATCCAGGTTGGCTCCGCGGTCAAGTAGAGAGCGAACGATATCCAACGGCAAGTCATGGTCCGCGATTGCGCGTTGCACGGCGAGATAGAGGGGCTGACAGTCATGCGAGTTCTTCTTATGCAGCAAGCCGCGCAATCGAAAGCTGGCCTGCGCTTCTAGAAGACTGTCGACAACCTCAGCATCATCGCGACGGACAGCATGATGCAGAGGTGTTTCAGTCGCTGAGGCAGATAGCGTAGTGGTATCTGATTGCTCGATCAAGAATTTGACAAGCGGTAAACGGTAGTCGTTTAGACGAACAGACAACGAACACGCCTGATGCAAGAGTGTAGGTGTTGGAGACGGTTTGTTCTGTCGCGAAAAGCCTTTGCTGACTGGCCAACCGCATGATAGCAGTAATTCCAGGAGAGACATAACTTCCGGCATTTCGGACGGCGGCCAAAATTGGAGAGATGTGTGAGCTAAGAGATGACGACAGGGCGAGTCGCTGCTAGGTGGTCCCAGAACCGCTCCATGTGACAAAAGCATTTGGATGATCGGCACGTTGCGACTTGCTATGGCGAAGTCGAGTGGCATAAGGTAGTCTCGCATGCCGGGTTCATCGGAAAGCTGGTAAGCAAAAGTTGCAGAGAAGCCATTCTTGATCAGAGGTTCCACTAGAGCATCGTCGCCGAACAGTACTGCCAGATGCAGCGAGGGCGATTTGGTTGCTAATCGTAGTCCATCAGCCCACTGATTGAATACGATGGGACTGACAGAGTTGCTCAAGTGGGTAGAGTTGGAATGTAGCGTAGCCACAAGTGCCAGGGAATCCTCCAAGGTGCCGTCACAGATAGACTGATCCAGATTGTGCATACACTTGCGTTCCATCTTGAAACGTTTGACTATCTTGTGACGTTCCGATCGTGACATGGAGCCTGGAGGCGTAACAGAATCTCCGAGACTACTAGTTCTCAGTGGTAGATATATGTCTTGTGGCTCATCGAGAGATATGACCGATGGAGCGCGAGACGGTTTTCGAACGGATGGTGTGGGTGTCACAGTAATCACGGGAGCCGAATACATCCTGTGGGGTCGCACTGGCAGGTCGCTTGACGTCGAGATCTCGGCGCCATCAACGCCGATCGCAGTTTGGAGGTTTGCATCATGATGTGAAGACATAGCGATGGTGGATCGTCTCCTAAGAGCCTCTTGGTCATCAAGAGGAGACGGGCTGATACGATCGGCTGGGCCAGGATTTTCGGTGTTCAACGACCCGGGGAAGTCTCCAGCGTACGTTTGAGGGGATAAGCTCAAAGGCGAGAGGCGTGGCGAAAGCGATGGTAGCGGCCCATGACTGGGAGAGTGACTTTGTGCCGGTGTTGTCCGGGGTGATGTCCCGGCTTCATGCGAATTGCTTGTCGCGTACTGACTGCGCTCGGATGTTGTTGGTAATGCGAGCACGGAATTCGGTGTAGGTAGAGGATCCTTCGGCTGCAAGGTCGACACAGCCGCGAGCATATCGTCCCTATGGGCGTCGGGAATCCTGGAAGCATACAGATCGGACATGACATCGTCTTGAAGAAGTTGCGATATGCGAGACATGAGCGCCATGGACTCGAAACGTGCTTCATGTTGCTTTCCCAAGAGGCGTGATCGGGCTTTCAGGGTGCCTTCGCATGCCACTCTTGCTAGCTCGAGCTTATCGCGCTCAACATAGATACGAGAGAGCAGGTGACGAGCATCGCAAAGCTGAATACCTTCCTTGTCGGAGACTGGTTCGTGCTGCAGAAGACTCTCAAGGCCAGCTTCGGCATGATCCACGTCGCCGGTGTGGTACGAACATACAGCAAGCCGATACTGCAGCCCGAAGATGTCTTGTTGCCTCTTGTGTTTGTGCGGTAGCTTGTAAAGTAGTTTGAGCGATGTGTGCAGGACTTTGGCAGCAAGGTCCCAATTTTGCGCGTCGAAAGCTCGGTTACCCTTGATCAATGCGGCTTGTGCGAGCTCGACTTGCTCGTCGTCAGAGTCGTAGCTGTCGTCTTCGTCCAATGTAGGCAACTGGAGGACGCCACCAGATGTAGAGCCTGTGGCCGCGGTGTCTCTGCCATCGTCACTGAACCCGGGCGGCAGCTCAATGTCAGCGATGCAGCCCTCGCGTGACGCCCTGCGAAGTTTGTTGACCGTGTCCACCCAGTTTCCGACGGTTCCTGTTTGTGCCGGCTCGTCGCCCATCACCGAGTCATTCCCGCGAACAGTTCCAACTAAGCTTTTCTCGTAGAGTGTTTTGCCAGTCCTGAGAGTTTCCTCGGCGACGTCAACTAGTGTGGTGTTTCCATCTCCGGTCGAATTTCTGCGACTTTGTGTGCCACCAAGCTTTAACTCGATGCTCATCAATCGTGTTTTGAGATCATCCAAGTTCCCTAGTAGTTGCTGTGGTGTGTAGTCGGCGGCAAAGTGTGAGACACGGATGTTGATCACCAGCAGTATTGTGTGAAGAGCGTCCGTGTGCGACCTGATGTGTTTTCGGATCTCGTTGGTCTGCGCACGACTGTTCTGCAAGTCGATCTGTTTGGAGACTCGTTGATATAAAGTACCGTTCCGCGGCCAAAGAACATCAACGACTCGTCTGAGTTCGTCCAGTGTGTTGTCGCATTGCACCACTTGCTGGTCAACACATCGTCCAAGTCTGCCGTCGTTGTCAAATAGCAGTCCAGCTGCTCCAGAAGGTGACCTAGTCAATACAGTGTGCAGCTCATCATGAACTAGCTTACAACTGTCCGCCAGGCCGTTGACCTCGCTCGCAAGGCTTCTGACGTTCTCGTCGATTCGTTTGGCTCCTTCGTAGACGTCGTGGATATACTTTGCGAGTTGATAAGCGTTCTTTGAGATCTGCAAAATAGAAGCAACGGCGCCTATAGGATCCATGGACGATGTTTCAGAAGAAGTGATATTGTTCGTAGACTGGGAGCAGATCCCTGGGGTGCGCGCGAGCTACCCATGATTAGTAGGTGCGACAGTCGCTTAATGTCGCAGTGTGAGGCTGAGTATATGTTTGCCTTGAAGAGTGCGGTCCAATGAAGCGTAGCCATTCAGGCACGCTGTGGTGGCGCAGGCTTTGGAGTCATTAGCTTCATGCAAGCCAAGCCACGCGAAGCGAATGACATGACAGAATAAGCCGTGATCTATCTCGCATTCGAGCTGTCTTTTAGAAGGTGAGTTGCGGATCAAGACTACATTTCCAGCATTTGCTGGGTAGAAGGCTAGAAGCTGTGGTAGTAAGAACTCAAGCTCAACAGCATGGCCTTGCATCCCAGAATTGGCACTCAATACACAGTCATCGATGAAGTGTCTGCTATATATCGACCCATAAAGAAACCCTCAGGATGAGATCACTGGATACCAGCAAAGTGATATGGGTCCGGCCTCTCGATGTCGACCAAAGTTGGAAATTCCTCATTGCCGAACAGTTTGCCCAAACCACAGATGAACGCTGCATTGAGATCGATCCACACAACCATCCTCTCCAACAAGCCATCGAGTCCAAGAGTGCCGAGTCCACCTCGCATCTTCAACATGAGCGAAAGACCTTGCATGTGTGCCGAGAAGACAGCAGAATCTCCGAATACAGCTTCATACGCAGCCATTTTCATCACAGCGCCGATGATGGCGTCACTGGTAGCTCGTTTTGGGTCCCGAAGGGCGATGTTGATTTCAGTCAGTGCTTTTGACTTCAGATACAACAGGTCGATGAGATTTGCAGACTGCGGGCTGACGGCGCAGTAGTGGGAGGCAGCCATGAGCAGCACCGCATACATGGTTGAGGGCTCCTCCATTGCTAGTGGGAACCAGCGATGGCGTAGCAAGCCTCTTTCGTTAGGCAAGTCGAGGTCCGGGATCTCTACTGCAACGTTCTCGATATAGTGGGCGAAGATGGCCGGTAGGTATGGTTCATACTCAACTGGATACGTCCAGAACGGATCCTGCCTGGCAGCTCCAAGACGTTTGGCTGCTGGAATCTTGGGCACTTTAGAGACTACTGCAGCCGCCTCAGGAGCCTGTGAGCGTACGACTTCTTCGACGTCGTCCGCGTCAGCATCCGTGGTGGCAGCCTTCTTAGTCTTCACACGTCTGGGGCCGCTCCTCTTCGGTGCAGCTTTGCGCCTGGGAATTTGTGATTGACCTTCCGAGAACGAAGGCTGTGGTCGGTGGACCTGTGGATTGACTGTCCACGACTCCAGGTTTTGCGTAAAGCTCAAGGTCGAGGATTTGGCATGCTGAACTCTCGTGACATGGGCTCGCACAATTTGTTTGGCAGATCCCCTCCCCTTGGACGCTTCGGCGCCGGTGATGGGAACGAAGACAAATGGTTCCGGTAGTGACTGACTAGGCTTCGAGGCCCCAAGCATTTGAATCGATGGTTGTTCTAGCACTGCCGTTTGTGCCATGTTTGTGCGAAGACCTATGGGCTGAAGTCGTGGCGCTAGCGACCGGTAGGGTTGGAAGTTCGTTATCAAGATCGACTTCTGCTTTGTGGAGAGACGTTGAGAGTCTGAGTGTATTTGACGGAGTGGAGAAACGGGACGTTGTCAGCGACCGTCTTATCATGGATATGTGAGGAAGATATGCATGTGTAGGGAGGTGTGCCCACCGTGCAGGAGTGGGGTGACCTGTGTTCCCACAGCACTCGGCTAACGGGGATGCTGTACCCGGGTGCTGGAGAAAACTCTATTGTTCGACCAAAGAAACGATTTGGTGGTCGAATCTCCGGCATAACATGCAAGCTATCATTGGCCAGCAACGCCGACTAACGCCTGTTTCACTCGAAGTAGCAAAGTCGGCTCCTGTTCAGCTCTTGGCTGGTGATGGCGACTTGAGTGTGAACAGCCAACTGCGTACTCACAACTGCATGGAGTACTGGAGAGTCCACCGGGCAGTCAGCTTGACAAACTTGCGCTGGTGGCTGTTGCCTTCGTGACAGTACCCGTACCGCTATTCTCGAAGGGCGCCGCGAGGGTGGTACATGGCCCCGATAATGTATATACCTCGATGTCGAGCTCTCCATCGATATATGTTCCGCATCATCAACATTCAGGATTAGGGCTACAAGCAAGACGAGTACGCCCACATGCCAACAATATCGAAGACTGATACGCACATGCTAGACACGTGGCACGAACTACACGGCGATGATCATCGCCACGTTTCGCAGCAGACATGTATGTATGCCATCGATGCTGTGCCTCACACTCGCATCAATGAGGACGATATCGATGAAAGCTCTCGAAACCCGATGTGCGCGGTGAGAACAGAAGGGCATCAATTGGGGACCGTGATGGCCCAAAAGGGCTGGCTCAAGATCACTAGCTTCATTTTCCCCACCGGATCGTGCGTCACGAGATCCGACTTTCAGAAATACATCATCGCTAGGTCTCCCCGATAGATACTGATGGAAGCTGCTGGTATTGGTAGAGGGATCTGGGGGCGGCCTAAGCAAGCAAGCTCTTTAACTCTATTGAGAAGTGTAAGGTCTAAAGGCGGAAAGACCTTTCCCTTTTCAAATCATAAGGGTCGAGAACCACAATGTCGGTGTCGATTCGGCACGATGACCATCCTGCATGTACTGATCAAATGGACACCGCAATCGCCGCAAGTTGAGGTGTCTGTGAATGTCCAGTCTTAGTCATATTCAACATTAGACACGCCATCGCCCACCTTCCCATCTAAAGCCCTAGACAAGCAGCATTCAGCAACAGCATCACATCGGCTCAAGCGGACGCATATCGAAGGTCCTCAGTCACGAGACGCAACACTGAACAGAAAGCCAGGAGTTTCGAGTGGTTTACTTCGAACAGTGGTAGGCCACACCTAGGCATTGCTTGCATAGATCATAGATGTTAACCAACGTAACAGTAGACGCCAGCGGTATGCTCTATCAGAGTGATTGGTCCCTCATTCAACTCAACTTGGCCAATTCCCTACAGCCACGGTTGATCTCGACAACTTCATTCTACCAATTGCGACAACCATGCCGGATGGTGGCGCCTTAAGCGCATCCAAGAGCGGATTACCACCTAGAACTTCAAGTACTAGTCACACGACAATAAATCCAGCCAGCGACGGAAAAGATGGGGCTGTCCAGACACAGACAGCAAGATCTAGCAGTAACGACCGCGAGAAGATGTCGGAGTATGTGGCTTTTGTCGACGCGCAGGCGGAGGAGTATTGCGAGCGGTTAAAGAACGAGGTCGAGCGTGCCTCGCGCAGAGCTTGAAAGACCTTGTGCATCGAGGTATGAGAAATGAGACTTGAGCACGTCTTGATAATGAAATCAAGGTACCCGTGGTAGCATTCAAAGGTTTTGGGTTTCAGGTCCTGGGTCGTTTGAGTTCGGTCCGTTGTGGATGAGGCGCTCGCCCTCTCTTGGGCACAAGAGCACTTCTTCCTCGCAAAGGCTGATCGGTATACGTTTTACATCACAAGGGCATTCTCGTATTAGCAGCAGTTGATAAATATAAATATATGTAGCGAATGAAATGGTAAGCAACGCGTGGCCGTGACAAGATCCAAGGTTGTTCCAAGTTCTGGGCAGCAGGGCAGCCCAAATTGACGTTGCCCTGGCGACCTCGGCCTGCAAACAGCCGCCGGTGGCTCTTGATAACCACCGTATCTGCAGCATTCCAGATGACCGCATAGGGCAAATTTATATTTGCAGCTGCAATCAATGCCATCGCAATCAGAGTACTCGCGGGCGCCACGCGAATCGCCCGCCCGGAGAGAAAGGAGGCGGCGTACACATCAGCGAATCGACAGCAACGGGGACCTGCCAGCGCCGCGGAGACACAGAGACCGGGACGAGGATGTTGAGTCGCCGAGGAGAGAGAGACGGCGGCGGGAGAGAAGACACGAGTTGTCAGAGTCGGAGAACAGCAGGAGTCAAAGCACAGCATTGTCGTCTGCACAATTAGCGGCGCTGGACCAAGCCAACAGGGACGCCGAATACAACGAGTACGACACATACGCCAGACGCGAAAGACGCGAGCGGCGCGAAAGCGAACGGAGGCGCTCTACACACGACAGAGAAAGAAGTCGTGATCAGCGAAGTAGGGAGGAAGATCGTGAGCGGAGAAGACAAGAGCACAAGGAACGAAGACGACGTGAGCGAGAGGAAGAGAAGGCTGCAGCATACGCAGAAGAAAGCGACGGGCTAGTATACGACCGTCGAAGATCACGGCGTGCAGAAAGCGAGGATCCTGGTAGAGGTGGACGAAGAGTCGTGAGCGGTCAGGTGTTGGAAAGAGGACGCGACAGCCAATATGAGGAAAAGTCACATTACAGGGACGATGTGCGGTTACGAGGAGGCGAGAACGACAGCGATTTTGATGGGGAGAAAGCAAGGAAGAAGAAAAAGTGGAAGAAGATTCTGATTGGTGTTGGCATTGTTATTTTGATTTTGGTTATTGCGATACCCGTGGGAGTCGTCGTGAGCGGCAAGAAATCCTCCAGCGAGGACAACAGTACGAGTGGTAGCGGCACCACATCTTCCAACTCGAATGGCCCCTCCAACAGCAACCTGGACGGTATTTCTGAGGACGACATACCAGCTAGCGCGAAGGGAACCGAACTGGATCCTTTTTCATGGTACGACACATACGACTTCAACGTTACATACACAGACGAGACGGTCGGTGGGCTCAGCATAATGGGGCTCAACGCCACATGGGACGACAGTACAAGAGCGAACGATAACGTACCTCCACTGGACGAAAAGTTCCAGTATGGCACAATGCCTGTACGAGGCGTCAATCTCGGAGGCTGGCTGAGCATAGAACCTTGGATCACACCGTCATTTTTCAGCAGCTACAGCACGCGAGACGGTGTTGTGGACGAGTGGACCTTGACAACCAAACTAGGACCCACGAGAGCAAAGACCCAACTCGAAGAGCACTACTCCAAATGGATCTCAGAGCAAGATCTGATCGATATTCAAGCTGCGGGCATCGACCACGTTCGCATTCCTTATTCATACTGGGCAATCACCACATACGATGGCGATCCATATGTGGCCAAAGTGAGCTGGCGCTATCTTCTAAGAGCTATCGAGTGGTGCCGCAAACACGGTCTTCGGGTCAACCTTGATCTTCACGGAGCACCAGGCTCGCAGAATGGATGGAACCACAGTGGCCGACAAGGCATGGCACGCTGGCTCAACGGTACTGATGGCGACTTGAACGGCGATCGTACCATCGATGTACACAAACAAGTCGCCACCTTCTTCTCGCAACCACGTTACAAAAACGTCGTGACCATGTATGGCCTCGTCAACGAACCTCGTATGGTCGAGCTTGACCCCGATGCAGTCATCGCCTGGACCAGCAAAGCGACTGATGCCGTTCAAAACGCAAATTTCACAGGCGTTATCATCTTCGGAGACGGTTTCATGGGACTCGACAAGTGGCAAGGGCAGCTTCAAGATAAAAAGAATCTGCTCTTGGATGTCCACCAGTACGTCATCTTCAACGTCGACCAAATCGTGCTCACGCACCACGACAAGATCAATTTTGCCTGCGGCGGCTGGACGAAACAAGCTCTGCGCTCGCAGAACAAAGCGACAGGTTTCGGACCCACCCTTTGTGGCGAGTGGTCGCAAGCCGATACAGACTGCACGCAGTACCTCAACAACGTCGGCGTTGGCTCAAGATGGGAAGGCACTCTCAACATGGTCTCCACACCAGGCGGCAGTATCAGTGGCTCCGTATTGGAACCAACATGCCCAACGAAGAACAGCCCACAGTGCTCATGTAAAGGTGCCAATGCGGACCCCAGCGACTATAGCGACGGCTACAGGCAATTCCTGCTGATGTTCGCGGAAGCGCAAATGCACTCTTTCGAACAAGGATGGGGTTGGTTCTACTGGACATGGAAGACCGAGAGCGCGCCGCAGTGGAGTTATCAGTCCGGTCTGAGTGCTGGAATGCTTCCTGCGAAGGCGTACGAGAGGTCTTTCAACTGCAGCTCGGATATCCCGTCGTTTGATGGCTTGCCGGAGTTTTACTAGAAAGGTTGCATAGGCATGGAGATGATGAGCGAAGGGTTTCTTTTGTGGTTTGGGCGCATCATCTATTGGCTGCGGTACAGTACGCATTGGACATAGGAAAGGCGTAAATGAACTTTTGCAGCTACACTAAACGTATTCGCTTTCAGCAACATCAACTGAACCCCCAAAGGACGTGGACCAATGTCACTTTTGCCCCCTCCGCATGAGACAGCACAAACATGACCTCCTGCACTACAATGTAGCTTAAAGCATTAATCCTTCACACAGCAAATATAGTGAAAGTGAGAACAATGAAGATCGACGCGGACCAGGCGCACGTCTGTTTGCTAACCTACAGAAACCAAACATCGCAAGCCATATAAAGTCCCCTCCGCTATCATCTATCGACATACACACCACCAGAACATCTAATCTCATACCAACCATTTAAAGCCTGCAACCATGGAACCCGAAATGATCACCACCACATCCGCCCTCACCTCTTTCCTCGACACCCTCCCCCAGCCCAACACCAGCACCCAACCAACCCTCTTCATCGATCTCGAAGGCACCAACCTCTCCCGCCACGGCACTCTCTCCCTAATCACCATCCTCGTCGAACCCCGCCACAAAGTCCACCTCGTCGACGTCCACACTCTCGGCAAAGCCGCTTTCACCACCCCGAACACGAACAACACTTCGACTCTCCAGCAGATCCTGGAGTCCTCGACCACGACCAAAGTCTTCTTCGACATCCGCCACGACTCCGACGCCCTCTTCGGACTCTACGGCATCCGCGTCTCCGGCATCGAAGATTTGCAGCTCATGGAGCTCGCGAGCAGGAACGCGTTCGAGAGCAAACGGTACGTCTCGGGTTTAGCGAAATGCATCCAGAACTACTCCCAGCTCAGCTGGGCGGAGAAGCGGGAGTTCCAAGCGGTTAAAGAGCGAGGTGTGAGGCTCTTTGATCCGGCTCGTGGGGGCAGCTATGCGGTTTTTGAGCAGCGGCCGCTGAGTGCTGAGGTTGCGAAGTACTGTGCTCAGGATGTGGTGCATATGCCGGGGTTGTATGATGTTTTCGGGGGGAAGCTTTGTGATTATTGGAAGGAGGAGGTGAAGAAGGAGACTGCTGCGCGCATTGCGTTGTCGCAGAGTGTGCAGGGTGTGGGACGCGGTCCGCAGAACGCGCTGGGACCGAAGGGATGGTAAGCAGGTCAGTAGGTACAGTGTCTTGTTGGAAACATTCCACTAACGACTTGGGCGATGCTAGGTTGCGTCAATCGAACGATCTTGCGGTAGAAGCTCTTAAAAGATGTTGAAGAACGATACCCGTGTTGACGACTACAACGATGATCTGCTGGACCGTTTGCGGGAGGAAGATGCTGTTGTCGACAATTACAACGACGATTTGGACCAGCTGTATGGAGATGATGACTGGTAGTATCGCATAAGATCAGGTCAGTTCTGGCACAAGTTCTTGTAGTCCTGAATGTCGCCTTTCTCCAAGTGGAATCGATTTGAATGTATAGGCATGACGTGCCTACCAAATCCTCTTAGCAGCCATCATATACCTCCCCACTCCATCCAGCCCATCCGTCTCCTTCTCAGCCTTCTCAGCCTTAGCCTTCGCCTTAGCCTCTTTCTCCCTCAACGCACTCAGAGCATCCGGGTCATCGTCATAAATCCAGCGTCTTTTCTCTTCGCCGACCTCGACAACGCCCCATCCACCAACTCTCTTCCCCTTAGTATCCATCGACTGCCGTTCTCTCTGCTTCATGCCCTCGTATCGTCGACGAGCGAAAGACAGCAAGATCATTCCGAGGACAAGTTTGAGCGCGAGGAGGATTAGGAACATGACGAGGAAGAAGATGACCATGGTCGCGAGGGCGATGAAGTCGTCCATGGACCAGGAGAAGGCAGGACCGGAGTCCATGCCGGCGCCGAAAGTAGAGCGGCCTAGGGCGCGACGGAAGATGTGGTCGACGTGCTGGAGAGCCTTCATTGTGGCTGGGCTGGTTGCGGCTGAGTCGATGTCTAAGGCGACTGATGTTGCAGCCGCTGGAATAGGCATCGGCATGTGGGTGGCGAGTAGCATGTGGTACGTCTGCATGCTAGCTCTGATGAACAGGCAGCTTAGTGGTATTACAGGCAGGCCAAGGCGCTTGGTAAGATTCTGGTCGGCGAAAGCATGGGAGTAGTAGTCTTTGGCCAGAACATCGAGGAAACGCCCGTAGATATCTGGTTTGACATTGTTGAACTTGTTGATGTAGGCATGCTTGAGCCAGTCGACGATCATCTCGCTGCCTAGTACAATCAGGAAAGGACCCAGCACTTCGCCCGTCCACCTAGGCATCAGAGTGAAGGCCTTGGGGATGATGCTCGTCTTGAAGGGGAGCCCTGTAGCATTGGCGCCCAAGCCTGAAGTAGCTGTTCCAGCTAATGGTGAGCTGCCCAATGAGATGGTCAGACCGCCGACTTCGACAATGTTACGAAGCGCAATGATCATGAGCATCAGCCAGAGTTGGAATCGCTCAACAACATCCGCGCATGTGAGTTGGAACAGATTCTCTTTTTCGAATTTCTTGAAGACAGTGCCCTTTATCTCCACAAACTGGTTGCTCATGAGGAGGGTCAGTAGGGCATTGGAGTACGAGTTGACCGCGACGTTGAGTGTGACGACCTGGTAGAATAGCATAGTCGCGTGCACGATGTTGTAAAGCAGTGCCAAGAAGAACATCCAGAGTGGTCTGATGACTTTGCTACGCCCGTTCGGGTTACGCTCGAGT
>Ga0265797_10008376_pt1 | contig 13797 bp, 15 predicted proteins | sample P2T30metagenome_FD_192433 | JGI IMG/M metagenome (GOLD analysis project Ga0265797, IMG submission 192433) | Plant litter microbial communities from East Loma Ridge, Irvine, California - P2 T30 | ecosystem: Environmental > Terrestrial > Plant litter > Unclassified | place: USA: California... | reverse complement strand
GTTGTCGCAAGGGATGGAAGAAGAAGGGAAGGTAGCGGCAGCAAGGCAGCACCAGAGCGGGTAGCAGCAGTGAAGTAGAAGAGATCGACAAGACGGGAACAATATAAACTATTTCTACCACGTGCCTAGATCCGCATATTCTACGGCAACACAATTGCATTGGGTAAGGCCGGAGTAGACCAGCACCCGGTACTTACATAGCACCACCAAGCCGTTGCAAGCATTCGCTCATCTCTGGGCTCCATAATGTAGAAGGGTCTTAGCCGAAAGAAACGAGTCTTCTCTCAAAGCTTGTTCCCAGCAGAACGTCCGAAACGCTTTCCATTGGGTAAAATGGGCTGGATTTAAACGGATCGACAGGTTTAATCCCGTCTCTGGGAGTCTACGTCGATGGCGTGCGAGCGAAGCTGCGTCCGAGGGTTCAATTTCTACGCAACGCTCCGATTTTTTGGGGCTCCAGACATATGAAGAGGCATCCACCCTGTCATGGAAGACGGAGATCGCGCCGCAAGATGCCGTTCAGATGAATGCTGAGGGGCGCCATCGAGAAAAGTCTGTAAGCGTTTCGTTTTTGCCATGTGCTTTGCACGCGCGCGCTGGCGATGATGTGATCATTGTAGTGGAGTCAAGCTCAACCGGGCAGCGGGGCGAGCCGTGCCTGCCTCAGGTTTCGAGTGTTGGAAGTGAGGAGGTCGTGGTACAGATGTGTTGTAGTCTGTCCGCGGACTACGGCATCTTAGCTTTCAAGAAGCGATGCAATGCCTCCATAACGCGCTGATCCGGACGCATCATATCACTTCCCGGAAAAAAGTGGCCAAACTCAAGCAAGCAGCCACGTTCCATGATGTGTTCGTTTTGCTGCGTTACGGCGGTGCTCCAGGTGTGATGTATGTCGAAGGAAAAGCGGATGGTGTCAATCAGTGGGTCAGCGATGTCCAAGTTAGCGAAAGAACCCAGATACCGTGTCTTGATCAGTCAGATCTAACAGTCGTCCCAGAACCTGAGATACAAAGATTACCAGCTCGTCTCCCGCACCGCCGCCGTGCACCGCGAGAACATTCCAGACGCCGAACAAATGAAACGGACGGGCCTGTTCGAGAGCGATACTGTCAAAGACTTTGGCAGTCAAATGCAACAGCGCGGTGTGTACGCCTGGTGGAGGAACGCCATGGGTTTCACGGGTTCGTACGACAAGATATAAGGATGTCTTCATGCAAGGAGCACCTCATCGAAACCTCATCGTACATCATTGCGAGCGCCCAGAACCCGAAGAAGCTTGCTGGAGTAGAGAAGCAGAACTTACTCTGCACTTGCGGTATATTGGACTTGAGCGTGGCACTATGGATGTGCTTATCTAAGAACCTGCGATTACAAGATAAGAACGCAATCAATGCAGCTACTACGAAAATCAAGCACAACTCACGCCAACCACAAGATACAAATAGAGTGCAAGTCTCTCACATTGATTCATTGTTCATTATCGCTCACCCCAAGTTCACAAAGACCAACCAACCACTGCAACTCCGTCAGTATCCTGCGTCCAGCTGTCCCCAACCCGCCCCATGCTGCCACGTCCCTCGTCACATGTTTCTTGTCCCCATCAAGGGTATCAAATTTGAAGAAAGAAATCCCGCCATCCAAGCCAGCCCAAACGTTTTCATCCCATCTTTCTTGTTTTTGCGCCTCTATGTTGCCGATCTAGGGAGTCAAGAATGTCCTGCTCCTCGCTCCGTATTGCTTACTACTCGCGGCCGTGTATACCTCGCCCACGTCGCACCTACAAAGGAGAACGAGGCTGCCTTGCTCTTTCAATTTCCGGCGCGCGAGCATTTCTCTCGACGCTTTGCTTCGCACACGCTTGTTTTCATGGTCGAATGTGGATAACCCCTGCAGGAGCTCTCAAGTATTGTATCGCATTTCTGCCATCCTCCTCATCTGAACAGGTCGTGTCTGCTCGTCTTACGCTTGTGAGCCTTGGGACCCTCACCAGCCAAGCTACCAATGCTAGGCGGCGGCTTGAACCAGCTACCGCCACTCGCCTCGCTGTTACGGTCCTGACTGCTGAAGCTACCAAAGCGACTGCCGCCATCGCTGGTGCGAGGTCTCGGAACCTCGTCTTGAGGCACAGCCAGGAAACCGCCGAAGCCGTTGCCGACCATGACACTTCTGCGAGCCTCGCCGCCGAAACCACCTTGTGCCCATTGCGGGCCGAGACCGCGGGATGCGCTCATCATAGAGATGGGCCTACCACCTGAGGCGCTGCCGCGGCGGTCGCCGGTTCGTGAGGGCGGCGTGATGGATGTCATGACCCATTCTAGCTCGTCGATGCCTTTGGAGAAGACTTCGAGGGTTTGGTTGAATGTGCTGTTGTTGGTCATGGCGGGGCCAAAGACACCGCGAACGGATGTGTGGCCGTTGGCCATGTGTGACATTCTGCTGTTTGCGCTGCCGGAGCCGGGAGATCCTTGCGGAAGGGCAGGAAGAGGCGGAAGAAGAAGAAGGTCGGTGAATGCCTGGTCGCGGACATATACAGTAGTGAGCGCGGGAAGTGCGTTGGCGTGGAGTGATGTAGCAAGATAGGCGTAGTACGACTCGGCCGGCTTTTGCAGGCCGTGAGCATCTTCAGAAGAGTCGATTTCGAAGTTCAGCGTCTTGATGCTGATTGATGTCATCGGAGGAAGATCTTGTGTTTGCAGGGTGATTGACTTTGACACTGTTGCGATAATAGCAAGGTGGTGGAGACTGCTGGCTTCGAACAAGAAGGTGTGCAGATCTGGAACAGCAACACCAGTGTTTTTGAGCGTTAGAGAGTAGAGTGTCTCTCTGCAGTAAGGCGATTCCAGGTAGCTCGCAAGGCCGGCAGCAGTGACGTTAGGGCAGTCTTCGATTGTGAGCGATTGGAGAGCTGGGAACTCTGGTAGTGTGTTATTCTGCGCGACGTGGAAAATTGTGTCGTCCATCCACTCCAAGTCCTTCAGAACCAACTCAGTAAGCGAAGGCAAGCTCCCAAGCACAATTCGCAAAGTCGCAGGCTCGATAGCAAGGTTCGAAAGTTCCAGGTATTCCAATGACTGCCAGTGTCTGTGAACTAAAAGCTCCAGAGCGTCCTCCGACCCTGACCTGTACATCATCTTCCTAATATCCGGGCATCTTGACTGCAATTCCTGTCGTAGAGGAATACAGCTTGGGTCATCCGTGAAGAAGCCATCCGGCAGATCGACGTGTCGCAAGTTTGGCAGAGCAGAAACAGTACGCGCAAGATCACCCTTCGCAGTCTCGCGCGTCATGTACGGCACCTTCAGGAACAAGACCTGCGACGCCAGCGCCGAGTTCTCGCGGACTGTCCTGCAGAACAGTCCCAGCCTGATGATCGGGATTTCGCCCGCGGTGGGAACATTCGACTTGCCCCTAAAGTGCCTGCCCTTCTTGCGTTTGTCCGCCAGCTCTTCTTCCAGATAGCAATAGTGCACCGCATCGATTCGAACGCTCGTGTACCTGCGTGAGACATAGTCAGTAAATAGAATTCCAAACATACAATTACAACAAGAACTCACATCAACTGCTGCGCAACTCTGTACCAACGCCGACACACCTGCGCGGTCCTGCCCATGTCGCGCAGGTCGCACAGCATGCATCCATCGCCAATCTCCGATCGCTCGCTCGTTTCGTAAGTCTGGTCCTGCACGTGTGGGCACACATATTTGAAGATGCGCTCGAGGATGTCTTCGTTTAGGCGCTGGGTGAGGTCGCGTCCTCCGCGGACAGGCATGTGTGGGATTTGGCGGGCTGACTGGGGCGAGGCGGCCTCGCGCAGACGCGATCGCGAGCGGAAATGTTTGAGGAGGCCCATGGTGGTGGGCGATTGTGTGTGTGAGGGAGATAGAGAGGAATGGTGTGTGTAGGTATTGCAATTGCTGGAGGGCGAGATTTGGTGGTGGTGGTGGTAATGGCGGGTGGTGGTGGATTGACTGCTGAGCTGGCAGTGAGCGGGGCAGGGCAAAAGACAGGCGGGCAGGCGTGAGCAGGACAGAAGAGCGTCGGAGAGGTGGTGGAACAACAGAAAGGAGCGGTGGTGGTGGCGGTGTCTAGTTGGCAGAACAGACAGACAGACAGACACGCCCAGGAGACAACAAGAGAGATCTTCCTTCTTGGTGGAGGAGGACAACGACGACGACGCGTCTGCGGCTGGCAGGCGGCGGGCAAATTATGTGTCTCTGCTATGAAGGATGGCCCGCCGTGCTAGCCGAGTGGGCGGTGGTTGTTAGTTGTCAGCTGCTTTTGGGCACGAGCAGCCGCCTTCTGCTGGTATGATTGGTGGAGCGCCCCTGTTTGGCATGCAAGTCGGGAAATAGGAAATGGCCTGGGGGCAGGGATGTGCAGGTGGCAGCAGTCCATGCAGGGCCGCACTCTCGCACTACTCCAGGGGCAAGGGCTCACTGGACGAATGAGACGACAAGACTCCACCCCGCGTTTCACCATCCGTTGAAACATCACACATCACAGTCCACGGACACAGACAAGACTTGATCCGCGGTAGGGTAGTGCGATCCCGTTACAGATCCTGAAGATGGCAGGATTGTTTCCGGAGTCATCAAACAGCTAGTACGTCACGAGGAGATGTGGTGTCGTTGACTGTAGGTGGATGGAAGGAACGCATGTGATATTTGCCCTCTACGATGATACATGAAGGTTTCGACCTTTGGCTTTTGTATAATTAGAAAGGAGGAAAGTTTGACCACAAGGCGCTCACGGTAAAGCTACAACTGTGGTACGGCTGGCAGACGCCCCGGCCTACCGAGAGCCAGAAATCTCGCTAGTCGATGCTCAAGTACGAGGGATGTTCATGAGCATGTATCAGATGGGTGGAGCAAAGAATAGACTTGAGGGCCGCTGAGAAACACAGCGAAGACGAGGTGCGATGGCCTCGAGAAAGCACGAGTCCAATCGAGTACCACCAGACCCTCAAGAACATATCATACACCTAGCGAAAGCAGGAACCAAACATTCACAAGCACAAGACACAGCGAAGACATGATGAGAGACACACGATATGGGTTTTTGACAGAAATCTGATTGACTGCCTCAATCTTAAGGTATAGCAAAAGCAAAAGCAAAAGCAAAAACAAAAACATAAAGCAAAAACAGAACAAAACTCGCGAAGAGAATCCAAAAACAAAAACCCCAAAAACCCCATCGCAATGCCCATCTCATATGCTGCTGCCAAACACTGCAGACTCATAAGCGCAAGCTCGATCCGCGGAGAGCAAAACAACGCGCGCGAAAAACCAAAAAAACCAAAAAACCAATGCGGTGCAATGCGAAAAAGCAAAAAAGCAAAGCAAAGCAAAAAAAGCAAGAAAGCAAGAAAGCAGTCGAAAAAGCAATGTCGGGTATCCGCGAGAGTAAGCTGAAATGCGCTGCTGTGTGTCGCGAGAAAGGAAACTGCTCTCAAAGGCAAAAAGTGTCGTCGAAGTCGTCGAGGTAAAAGGCATTACCTCCTCAAGCGTCATACCCCTCAGCAGAGACGTCCACCGTGACGCCGGCACGGAATCCGGACTCGCCGCTCGCATGGTCAGCAAGCAAGATCTCGCGAATCTCGCGCGCCGCCTGCAAATTGTTCTCGCCGATGACCTCGACGCGAAGCGACCGGAGCATCGGGCAGTAGCGCGCGACGCGGCGGAACTCCCAGAGAGCGCGGGCCTGGTTGCCGGTCTGCTCGGCCCAGATCTGCAAGTTGACCTTCTCGCAGTGGAGAGCCGTCTCAGGCTCGTAGATAGCACCACGACGGATGGTGTTGCCGTCGTAGGAGCGCTGCTCGTCGTCTCGGAGGTCGACGACGGTCATCATGGTGCTGTGCGCCCAGATGTTTGCCTTGACGAGGTCGTGGGCGAGGGGGTTGGCGCCGTACTGGCGGCACTTGTTGACCAGGCTCTCCTGGCTGTGGATTTGCGCCGGGGCTTGCTGCGCGGTGAGCTGCTGGGCGGCGGTGAGGCCCTCGGCGTTGGAGCGAGCGACCTGGGGGAGGAGGGGGAGAGCGGCGGCGTTCTCCTTGGCGGCCTTGTAGGACCGCAGCTTGCGCAGTTGCTTGATGTGCTGCTTGCGCACAGCACGGTCGGCCTTGAGGGCATCCCTGTTGGCACGGAATGCCTGGCTGAAGGCCGCCCTGCGGATGGCGGCGATGGTAGGCCCGGCATTGAAGGCCGGGATGGGCAGATAGACTCGCGGGCCGACGAGGAGCGGGTTGTGAACCAATGCGATGGGAGCAGCATCAGCTGGGACGGCGGCGACGGGGAGAGCGAGTGGGGCGGCAGCGACGGTAGGCTGCTCTGCCGGGGTGATGCGCTTGGGCATCCCGGCGGTCTTCAGGACAGGGTCGGTGACCCCGCGGCGGTCGACAAGCACACCGTTCTGCTCGACGACATAGTAGGGGAGGCTGTGGGTGCGGTTGTTGTTCTTGTTGGAACACATGGTCGCGATTGGTTGGGTGGTGGTGGTATGTGCTTGGGTAGAGTTTGTGAATGGGATGAGTAAGCAGTTGGTGTGAGGTCAGGTGATCAGGGTGGCTGTTGGACTTGAACTGCGATGTGTTTCTGCTGTGGGAGAAATTGGGCTGTTTCTGCGAGGGATGGGCGGTCCCTATATACAGGACAAATGATGCAGAGAGGACATGAGGACAATCCTTGGCGGTCAACAATAATCCTCTCTTGCGCTCCGTACCATGGCTGGCTGTCCTCATGTGCACCGAGCGCGACGATGCCCACGAATGGCAGCAACTGACATGGTATCGTGAGGACTCCGTAGAAGTAGATCGAATGGGTGACAACTTCTGAAGCCAATGGACCTTTCGGATGGAGTAAGAAACAGTCCTCAGCTGCGAAGCACTGTGCGTTTCCTGACAGCGAGAACGTGCGTGTGTCGACGAGGTCAATTATGTCAGCATCAATGATTTTGTAACAACGCCTTACGATACGTTGTGTAGATGACGGAGCGTAATGAAACAGTCCTATCAAGTCTCGACGTTCCATACACAGACCTCGCCATCTCCGCCAGCGCTTGCCAGCTGCTTACGCATCTGATTCCATGCGACCGCAGACACGACGTCCTTCTTGGAAACTTGCTCACCAGGTGCCTTTTGACCATTCTGACGATGCCAGAGCTTGTGCCTCAACTGCCCAGAGAGCACATCCCAAGCGAAGACACCACCGTCCTCCGTGCCACTGACAGCAAGCGAGTCCGCCATCGCAAAAGTCGATCGGACGCGATACGTCGCATTGCGGAACCCATCGTCGCGGAACGTCTGCAAGCATTTTCCAGTAGGGCGATCCATGAAGCGCATAGTAGAATCCAGTGTAGAAACCAGATAGCCTTCCCCGTCCGTAGAAGGCGCGACGCTCGTCACGCCGCTCGTGGCAAGAACGTCCACGTCCACTTCGCCGCTCCGCAAGTCGTAGACGCGCACCCGCCCATCAATACTGCCAGCAAACACTTCCGCACCTCTGACTGCGACGGTAGAGACAGCGTCCTTTGCATCGCCGAAAGTCATGATCGGCTTGTCGCTGCGGGATTTGCAGTCCCAAATCTTGACCGTGCCGTCAAAACTGCCAGTGCACAAAACACTGTCTTCATCACCTCCAAAAGCACACGCATTCACTCTTCCAGCATGCCCGTTGAAGCGACGCAGCGTTTGTGCCGTAGTGACGTCCCATAGAAAGACAGTCTTGTCTCCGCCCACGCTTGCGAATCGCGCATTGTCGCCGCTTACAGCTATATCCAGAACTTCGTAGCCATGCGCTTTATACGACTGGATCGTTTTCCGACTAGTCGGATTCAACAGGTTGACAGTCCTATCCGCAGATCCAGTGAGGAGGTATTGTCCACTTCCAGAAGAAAATGCCAGAGCGTGGATCGGCGCATCGTGAGCAGAGATGCGGACTGGCGAGTCCGGAAAAGTTGGGGAGGCCATCACATCGTATGAAAATGCTGTTGCGTACTTTTTTGTCCGATTGCCTTACATGAGTTTTGTGTACAAGTTGAAAGTGCAAATGAATCAGAACCGCATTTCCGAGCTCGACGTCCATCATACGCGATGCTGATTGGTTCGGCGTTTTATGCGCGCTAGGAGCGTGATCGGAGGGGCACGCTGTTGCACCCAAGGATTCAATCATTCACTCACATCAACCGCAGCTGATCTCACGTTTGTAAAACCCATGAGTGAGACTGACAGACAAGCAAGAAGGATATCAATCCTCACTCAAGATGTACAGTGATCTGTTCTTGTTGCCGGATCCATGCACAGTTATACAGATCCGTAAGATGCTGGCCACATCACACACAGGCTGCCATCAACGATAGAACTCCAGTATCGAGACAAGACTGGTGCATGATCATGAATTATTACAAGGCTACTCGCCATTATCAACTACCACCACAAAAAGCAAGCCAACCCAAATTCGCCACAGCTTTCCAGCTGCAAGCATGTCAAAAGTAAAAGGAAGTGGAAGATAGGTAGATACAGAAGGGAAAAGCCGCGCAAAGAAAGCCCAAATGAGACCAGGTATCTTTTGCAAAAGCTTGGGGAATCAGCAAAGCACTTCTTCGTCTTCCTCTGTCGTCCGTGTGCCCGCGCGCCCTGCCTTGCGCTTTTTCGTCTCAGTTTCGCGCTTTAATCGCTTTTCGGGTAGTATGCAGTATATTTGTAGAATCGTGTCCGCCGCGGACGTCCACGTCACATTTAGCGCCTGCCGGTCCTGGACATGCTGCCCTGCATGCCCTCAACCTCAGTCTCGAGCTGCTTAATGATCGAGTGGCTTTGCTCGAGGTCCTTGTTGAGGCGGTCTCTCTCGGAAATGAGCTTCTGCTCCCACTGCCTGAAGCGCTGCTCCTCAACCTTGACCTGCTCGGTGAAGCGCTTGCGGAGAGCCTCTTCCTCTTCCTTGAACTTGGGGTTGTCCAGCTTACGGGGACGAGCCTCGCCGAACTTGCGGGTCTCCATCTGGCTTGCGCGGTAGACTTCGTAGTGGTTCTCCTCGGTTGTGTGGATGAGGTCAAGCATGTGTGTGCGGATGAGAATAGCCCGGAGTTTCTTGAAATCGCAGTGCTCTTCGTTCTCCACCTCGGCAACGCCCCAGCCGTATTGACGACCCTTGACAGTCCTTCCGTCGGGAGTCGAGACGTCGCGCTCGCTGCCAATGACGGAGAAAGGCATGGCCTGGATGAGGGAACGTGCGTGCTGGAGGCCAGCGTCGTCATCCTCCTCGAGAGGGGGAGTGTAGATCTTGATGTTCTGGGCGTCGATGACAGCGCGGATCTGAGGAAAGTCAGCAAAAGTATTTCGGAAGTAGTGTGGCGTGTGCGCATACCCTCTGCTTGAACTTGGCAAGATCGGTGGGTGTGAGGGTATCAGCCTTTGCGACCACAGGGATAAGGTTGACACGAGTGCAGAGCTTCTTCATGACCTCAATGTCGAGAGGCTTCAGGCTGTGGCCAGTAGGACGAATGAAGTACAAGCATGCGTGCACACGAAGATCAATCTTCTCAGTGCGGCGCGGCTGCTGCTCCTGGAGCATGTAGCTCTCATGCTGGTCGTCAAGGAATTCAATGATTGGCTGCCATGAGTCGCGGTTGTTCACGTAGTCGCCGAAGCCAGGGGTGTCAATGACAGTAAGGCGGACTGCGAATGGTGTGTTAGTCAATGCTAACGCCACCTGGTCATGTCGCAACCAGTTCAATATATTTGTTCTCGCTCTTACCCTTGAAGAACTTCTCCTCAAGCTCGGCCTTGGTGATCTCGATCTCGACAGTCTTGTCGACCTGCTTCGCATGACGACGGCGGTGGTCGGCGTAGTTCTTGATAGTGGTGGAGAAGAGAGTGTTGATGAAGGTGGTCTTGCCCAGGCCAGACTCGCCAGCAACCATGATAGTGAAAGCGGCACCGCGCTTCGCAACGATCTTGTGGCGCTGGTTGGGTAGCTATATGCTGTTAGCATCTGGCGAGGCGCGAGCACTTGTATGGTGTGTGATACGCACGTTGGCAATGCCGATTGGCGACATGGTTTCGGCCATTCTGATTGTGGGTGGTGTCTCTGCGATTACTTCTGGTGTGTTTCTGGTGGTTCTTCTGGCGTCAACTCTGAATATGATGCCGCGCAGAGTTTCCGGAGGGACGTCAGTACGGGCGAAGGCGTATTGGGCAGTGCTGTAGATCTGCTGGGTGAGGGCAGGAGGGAGCTGGTCGTGTGCTGGATGTTTGTTGTCAGCGCGTGGACGAAGAGAGGGCGAGTCGGGCGGGAGTTGGATGTTGGGTGATGGTACGGGGAAAGGGTTCCATATTCCGCCCAAGCTCTCCCGTCGCCGCGCCTTCCTCTGTGAGCGCGGTGGATGAGTGAACACTTACCGTCAAGCGAAGGTGATGCTGTGGATGTTGTTGACGTGTGGGCAGCACGTGAGGTGTGGGTATGAGGCGAGCAGGCACGATGCGATTGAGAACGAGAGGCAGAGACAGAGACCAGCACAGCTCGACAGCGCCAGCAACAGCGAGCGAACCCTGGGCCAAATCGCCCTGTCCGCGCGAAGGAAAGGGGAGCCCCCTCAAGTGGTTAGTGCACACTCGGCCCGAGGGTCGGTCCTCTAGCGGCCGTGCGGGGTGCAGCTGCCGCCGGCGCTGGCTTTGGCTGACTTTGCTTGGGCGCCGCGGCTTTTGAAGATTGCGAGTGAAGCTTGTGAAACTTTTCGGGCGGCCTGTACGAGCACTGTACAACCACTTGCATACCACATTTGTTTAATTCTGGCGCAGGGCGAAGGAGGCGTGCATTAATCTTCATACCACATTCAGGATGAAGACCGACTTTCATGTATGTGGTGGCGACCTCGCACGCAGAGATTATTACTAACAAGCGAACAGTTCTCGAACTTGCTCGGCACTGTCTATCGCAAAGGCAACCTCGTCTTCACCGAAGATGGCAACAGCCTGCTATCCCCAGTCGGCAACCGTGTTACTGTCTTCGACCTCGTAAACAACAAATCGCACACCCTACCCTTCGCACACCGAACAAACATCTCGCGCATCGCACTACACCCGAAGGGACAATTGCTCTTGACAATTGACGAGCAAGGTCACGCGATTCTGAGCCACTATTTGAGACGAGTCGTACTATACCACTTCTCCCTGCGTGGAGCAGTGTCAACGCTCGAATTCTCGCCCAGCGGCAAGCATTTCGCGGTTGGTCTGGGACGGAAGATCGAGGTCTGGAAGACACCCTCAACACCCGGCTCGGCAGAGGGAGATAGCGAAGGCGGTGGATTGGAATTTGCGCCATTCGTAAAATACAGAGAATACGCTGGACACCACGACACAGTACAAAACATCGAGTGGAGTAGCGACTCTCGCTTCTTCCTCTCTTCAAGCAAAGATTTGACGGCACGAATCTGGAGTCTGGATCCGGAGGAGGGCTTCACACCGACGATACTTGCGGGTCACAGAACGGCAGTATACGCCGCATGGTTCTCTGCGGACCAAGAAACAATTTACACAATCTCAAAGGATGGCGCACTCTTCCAATGGCGCTACCTGCCCTCGCCCGAGGCTGATCCCGAAGACATTGCTGCGGATGATGAGAGATGGAGGATCGCTGAGAGGAACTACTTCTTCCAGGACCAGGCACACCTGACCACGGCATCTTTCCACGCATCTTCAAATCTTTTGGTTACTGGGTTCAGCAATGGTGTCTTTATGCTGCACGAGTTGCCAGGCTTCAGCGAGATTCACAAGCTCTCCATCTCAGCTTCGAACATTGATACTGTTTCCATCAACAAGACTGGCGAATGGCTTGCATTCGGATCTTCTGCACTTGGTCAATTGCTTGTATGGGAATGGCAAAGCGAGAGCTACATCCTGAAGCAACAGGGCCACTTCGACAACCTCAACGCACTCACATATTCACCTTCTGGTGACAAGATCATCACATGTGCCGACGACGGAAAGATCAAGGTGTGGGACGCAGCCAGCGGTTTCTGCATCGTTACTTTCACCGAGCACACTTCCGGTGTCACTGCCTGCGAGTTCGCAAAGAGAGGCAACGTCTTGTTTACAGCATCATTGGACGGCAGTGTTCGTGCATTCGATCTCATCAGATACCGTTGCTTCCGCACATTCACAGCACCTAAGAGACTTAGCTTCAGCTCGATTGCTGTCGATCCTTCTGGTGAAGTTGTTGCAGCTGGCAGTCTTGATGACTTTGACGTGCACATTTGGTCTGTTCAGACTGGTCAACTTCTTGATCAGCTTTCTGGTCACGAAGGTCCAGTATCCAGCTTGGCCTTCGCACCAAACGGTAGCTCGCTCGTTTCTGGCTCTTGGGATCACACTGTTCGCATCTGGAATATTTTCAACCGCACACAAACGTCCGAGCCCTTGCAGCTCCAGTCAGATGTGCTTGCCGTAACAGTGAGACCCGACAGCAGGCAGATCGCCGTGTCATCCCTTGATGGACAAGTGACTTTCTGGTCAATCGACGAGGGTACCCAGGAGTCTGGCATGGACGGTCGCCGTGATGTCTCAGGTGGACGTAAGGTCAGCGATCGCCGCACCGCCGCCAACGTTGCTGGCACCAAGAGCTTCAACACCATTTCATATGCAGCTGACGGATCAGTGCTACTTGCCAGTGGCAACAGCAAATACATCTGCATGTATGCAGTCGAGACTGGTGTCTTGCTGCGTAAGTTCACAGTCTCCGTCAACCTTTCGCTTGACGGCACACAAGAGTTCCTCAACTCAAAACTCCTCACCGAAGCTGGACCTCAGGGACTTCTGGATGAGCAAGGCGAGGCTTCTGATCTCGAAGATCGCATGGACAAGTCACTTCCAGGAGCCAAGCGTGGTGACGCTGCGCAAAGGAAGACAGCACCTGAAGTGCGTGTCCCTGGCATTGCCTTTGCGCCCACCGGTCGCTCCTTCTGCGCAGCAAGCACTGAGGGTCTTCTAGTCTACTCTCTTGACACAACTGTTGCATTCGATCCCTTCGATCTTGATGTCGACGTCACACCTTCATCGACCCTCAAGACACTAACCCGTGGCGAGTACCTCAAAGCCCTCGTCATGGCCTTCCGCCTCTCAAACACAAAACTCCTCACACGCGTATACCGCTCGGTACCCACCTCCGACATCGACCTACTCGTCCGTGACGTGCCCATCGTGTACCTCGAGCGCCTTCTGCGCTTCGTCGCACAAGAAGCCGACGCCTCGCCACACCTCGAGTTTAACCTCCGCTGGATCGAGTCACTGCTACGCCAACACGGCCGCGAACTCAAAGCACGCCAAGGCGACTACGCAGAAGTGACCAGATTGATTCAGCGCGCTGTCACCCGTTTGCAGGGCGAGATCATGAAGGTCGCTGAGCAGAACGCTCATACTGTGGAGTACCTGCTTGCTCAGCCGAGAAAGGTTGACGAGCAGGATCGCGTGCGCGCTTTGACTAATGGCGATGCTGCTGAGGAAGATGAGAGCATGGATGAAGCTGGCGAGGGAGATGGCGATTGGGTTGGGTTCGATTAGATGGGAGGACTTGAGTGTAGGAATACTTGTAGACAAAAAGATACCCCAGATCATATCGGTACAGCTTCTCGCATTGCGTCAATTATTGCTCTCCTTTCCAAATCTTCATAATCATGCATAACAACCCAGTTGCATTCAGCTCTTCGCCTTTTTCCTCCCGACCAAAACATTCACACCAGCAGGAGCAGCAGGTTCAGTTTCCTTGCTAGCCTGACTCCCACTCCCCTCCGCCTCCTCCCCATCATCAA
>Ga0265797_10008375_pt1 | contig 13800 bp, 7 predicted proteins | sample P2T30metagenome_FD_192433 | JGI IMG/M metagenome (GOLD analysis project Ga0265797, IMG submission 192433) | Plant litter microbial communities from East Loma Ridge, Irvine, California - P2 T30 | ecosystem: Environmental > Terrestrial > Plant litter > Unclassified | place: USA: California... | reverse complement strand
GCCCATTGATGGCGCCAGCGACGGGGCCAGCGCCGTGGCCGTGGCCCTCGAAATAGCCCGCGTCCTCAGCCTCCAACCCGAAAAGCTGGCTCCCAACGTGGGCGTAGACGTTATTTTGGTTGATGCGGAGGACTGGGGTTTTAACACCTCTAGCCAGGCTGGCCAAAAAAACCTGCTCGAAGGCCAGGGCGATGGCTGGTGCCTGGGCTCGCAGTACTGGGCTAAGAACATGGTGCCGCCCGGCTACAAAGCCGAATACGGTATTCTGTTTGACATGGTGGGGGCCAAAAACGGCCATTTCACGCGGGAAGGGACCTCGCGCCAAAACGCATTGAGCGTGGTGAATAAAATCTGGAACACGGCCGCGCAACTCGGTTACTCCGATTACTTCCTATTCAAGGATACCGACTCGATTACCGACGACCACGTGTACACCAACCAGGCCGGGATTCCGACCGTGGATATTTACGACCACCCGGCTTATGGGGAAGAATATTTTCCGCCCTACCACCACACCACTGCCGACAACATGTCCATCATCGACCCCAAAACGATGAAAGCGGTGGGGCAGACGGTGCTGCAAGTGCTTTACAATGAATAGATTGTTTGCAAATTAAAGTCTCCTAACAACGGGTCATGCTGAACGCAGTGAAGCATGGCCCGTTGTTGTCTTCTAATCTAGGAATGAGTCTAGCTAGGAGTGCTTGGTGGCGTTGGTTATCAACGCTTGTTCGGCCTGGCGGATGTAGGCTTGGTAGCTGGCAATCAGCAGTTCAAGTACGTCAGTGAGGCGTAGTTTGAGCCAGGGGCGCAGGGGGCTGGGCACGCGCACCGCGCCGGCATCGACCTGGCGGGCCAGTAGAAGTAGGCGTAGTAGCTCGTCGAGCTGACGGTTGAACGCTTCGACTACCGTGCCCGTGAGGCGCACGCCGGTGGGAGCCAGCTGCTTGGGTACTTTAAACAGCTCTTCGGGCTCGTCGGTGTGGCGAATGGCGTTGGTGAAGCGCCGGCCCAGCCAGCCGCTGCTCACCTTGCTGCCGGCCGTCGAGCCCTTGGCCTGGGCGGCTTTGAGGCGCGCTTTTACCGAGGGCAAGTAATAGCCACTGAGGATGTTGAGGTGCTCTAGGCACTGGCCCACGCTCCACTTGTCGTAGCCGGGGCGGCGGTTTAGCTGCTCGGTGCTGAGGGGGCGCAGGCGTTGGTGCGAAGCCACGCGCAGGGCAAGCACTTGGTTGGTAAGCTGGTCAAAAAACTCGGTGGTATCGCGCGAAGAAGCACTCATGCGGTGGGCGGTAGTCCCGCTCAGATAGCAGGTTGGAGTCGTAATATTACGGCGTACACCGGAATGCAGTTAGTCCTTTTCTATCCTAGCGGGTCATTATGTTATCAACTCCTTTTAGCGGGCGGCGGTTGCGCAAGCTGTGGCTAGCCCTGCCGGGGCTGCTGGCCGGCGCTGGCGCTGCCCACGCGCAAGCAGTGCCTAATCCAGGCGAGAATATCCAGTTCGTCATCACGTTTGGTCCCAAGGCCGACCCGGCTTGGGGCGACGACGACTTCACGCAGACGTTCTTTTTCCTGGTGCCGCAGGGCCAGCGCCAGCCGGTGTACCTGCGCGTGTTTGACCCCGATTGCGGCGGCACGCTCGACTCGCAGAAGGGGCCGTTCGATACCAAAACTACCTTCAGCATCTACGGCGGCCAGGGGGCGCACTCGGGCGACGGGGCCCGCGACCCGCGCCCGACCCTCAAGCCCAAGCCCGTAACCGGCCGGCTCTTGCAGGAAAAGACTTTTGGCAACGACCCGCAGTATGATGGGACGTACTACACTTTCGGGCCGCTCAATCCGCTGGAGGGCGAGCTGGTGGATGAGTTTAAGGGCTACGTATTTAAGGTGGTGGCGCGCGGCACGGCCGGCAACGATGGCAACGTGTACCGTTACTACTTCAGCACCAGCCCCACGACCAGCCAGCCGGTGCCGGGCGGCAACGCCTTCACCTACGAGTACTGCTTTCGGATGCCACCTGCCCTCAAGCAGAGTACCGTGCACCTCTACCCGTTTGTGAATGACAAGGTGGTGAGCATCAAGCAGAGCAACTACGACATTGACGGCACGGCCAAGCTCACGGTTTTCAGCGTGGCCAAAAACGGCCATTCCGCCACCACCAGCGGCGATAAGCAGTGGGCTAGCAGCGTGCTGCCCATTACCGACAAGGAGCGCGGCCTATCCTTGGATATGCGCCTGACGACGACCAGCAAAACGCCCAACGACATGCAGTTCTACGTGACTGACCAGTACGATACGGCGCTGCCTTTCTTCGCCATTCCGCTGGGTGGGCCGCCGCGCTATAAGTACGACATTGACATGAAAATCCACCGGTAAAACAAAAAGGGCTGCCCATTTGGGCAGCCCTTTTTATGTGGTATAAGCTTTTGCTTGCCAAATTCAGCATCTGGGTAGAACTGGTTGTAGAGACGCGTACTTGCGTCTTGCCGTTGCTAAGCTCGCCGAACGCAAGACGCAAGTATGCGTCTCTACACTCGCCCATATCCAACTGTCAAAATTGCGCTAGCTTTCGTCGCGACCGGCGTTGCGGCGGGGGGTGGGGCCATAGTCGCTTTCTTCGGGCTTGTCGCCGTCTTCGGGGCGGAAGTCGGCGCGCTGGTCTTGGCCGTAGTTTTTGGCCTTATCCTGCTGGCTGAACTGGTCGTACTCGGGGCCACGGGCGCCGGGGTTTTCATCGTCGTAGGAGCCACCTTTGGAGCCGTGGCCTTGGCTGGCGTCGCCCTCTTTGGAGCCGCCGGGGCCGAAGCCGCTGCGCGAGTCGCCAGTGTCGGGGTTGCCGGGTTTTTCCTGCTCGCTGCGCTCGTGGCCGTAGCCGTAGCCTTCGGTCTGGGGTGCGTCGGGCGAGTTGATGGGGGCCGGTGCACCGCCCTGCTGCGAGGTGGTGGCTTCGCTCTGCTGGCCATCGTAGCCGCCGCGGGCCGAGGCGGGGTCGGTGCCCACGCCGTGGCCGTCGGGGGCCATTTCCAGGTGGTTGTCGGGGGTGTTGGCGGGGAGGCTTACGCCTGAGGTATGGCCGTAATCATCGGCGTAGGCGGCGCCCACGGTGGGCGCGCCGTTATCGTTTTGGAAGGCAGCATCAGGGCCGGTTTCGCCCACGTCGTTGCGGGTATCGCGGGTGTTGCCCTCGCCGCTGGCGGGCCGGCCGGGCTGGTCGTCGAAGTTGCGCACGCGGGCGGCGGGGGTATCGTGCACGGCGTGGCCTTGCTCGACGGGGCGCTGGTCTTGGCCGTCGTAGTTCTGGTAGGAATTATGCTGCGGGCCGGGGCGCGAGGCACCATCGCCGTAATATTTTTCTTCGGTAGCCTCGGCGGCGGGGCGCTCTTCGGCAGTATCGAATTCGCGGAACTGGTTGCCGTAGCCGCCGTGGGTGGCACCCAGGTCGCCTTGCTCGCCAAACTCGCCCCGGTTGGGGTCAGCGCGCTGGTTGCTGGCGCGGCCCTGGTCCTGGTGCACGGGCTCCACGCCGTTGCCAAAATTGCCGCCGTAAGTGTTGGGCTGGTCGCCGGCCGGGGCGGCGTTAGTGGCGTTGGCTTGCTGGTCGCCGGTCACGTAGTCGGCTTCGGCATCGCCGCCCACGGGCTGGCCGGTATCGAAGGCGTGCTTGCCGGGGAGGGCAGCGGCGCGCCCATCGGGCGGGGCCGAAATGAGGGGGTTGGTGGCCAGCGAGCCGGTGGTTTTGTTTTCGGGTTGGGCGGCGGGCGAGTTGTCTTCGTTGCCCGCGATGTGGTTGGTTTCGAGCGTATCGTCTTGGTCAGGCATGGGGCAGGGGCGCAAGGGGCCAAAAAGGTGGGTGAAGCACGGCGTGCCCAGGCTATACGCCACCGTGCGAAAGGGGGTTGGCGGGCGGGCCGCCGCGCTATTTTGGGCCGGGCGGTTGGCGGTGGCTGGCGGGGCGGCTTACATTTGAAATTGCTCCTGTTGCTCCTTCTCTTCTTCGCATGAAACGTCGTCAGTTTTTACACCACGGCACCCAGGCGGCCGTGGCTGCCACACTGCTACCGCTGGCCGCCGGGGCCACGGCTAGCCTTTCTGCGGCTGCTGCCGAAACGCCCGCTTTTCCTTCGGCCGCTGACTTTGACGTGGTCGAAGCCAGCATTACCGACCTGCAAGCCCGCCTGCAAAGCGGCAAAAGCACCAGCCGCGACTTGTGCCAGCACTACCTCGACCGAATCGCTAAAACCGATAAGCAAGGCCCGAAGCTGAATGCGATTATTGAGTTGAACCCCGACGCGCTCAGTATCGCCGATGCGCTCGACAAGGAGCGCAAGGCTGGCAAGGTGCGCGGGCCGCTGCACGGTATTCCGGTGCTGCTGAAGGACAACATCGACACTGGCGACAAGATGCAGACTACGGCCGGCGCGCTGGCCCTGGCTGGCAACCGGGCCGCCCAAGACTCGTTTGTGGCGGCCCAGCTACGCAAGGCTGGGGCCATTATTCTGGGTAAAACTAATCTGAGCGAGTGGGCCAATTTTCGCTCCTCGCACTCGGCCAGCGGCTGGAGCAGCCGGGGCGGCCAAACGCACAATCCCTACGTGCTCGACCGCACGCCCAGCGGCAGTAGCGCCGGCAGCGGGGCGGCGGTGGCCGCCAGCCTCTGCGCAGCGGCCGTGGGCACCGAAACCAACGGCTCCATCGTGTCGCCCTCGGCGGTGAACGGGCTCGTCGGCCTCAAGCCCACCGTGGGGCTGGTGAGCCGCACGGGCATCATCCCCATTTCAGCCACGCAGGATACGGCCGGGCCGATGGCCCGTACTGTGCGGGACGTAGCAATATTGTTAGGTGGGATGGTTGGCTCCGACGCGGCTGACCGGGTTCCGGTGCCAGCAAACTATAAAAGCAACTTCGTAGAAGTAATGGCCAATGCTGTTCGGCCCGACCTATACCACGCTAGTAAGCTGCGCCCCGAGGCCCTGAAGGGCCAGAAGCTCGGCGTCGAGAAGTCGCACCTTGCTAGCCAAACGGCCGCCGGCGAGCTGCTGCGGCAGGCCGTGGCTGCGCTTAAAGCACAGGGCGCGACGGTGGTCGAAGTGGACGTGCGCACGCCTACCCAGCCGGTTGGCGAAGCCGAATTTGACGTGCTGCTATACGAGTTTAAGGACGGGGTGAATAAGTATTTGGCCCAAGCCAAAGCGCCCGTGAAGACGCTGGCCGAGGTCATTGCCTTCAACAAAGCCAATGTGGCGAAGGCGATGCCTTTCTTCCAACAGGAAACCTTGGAGCAGGCTGAGAAAACTGAGGGCCTGGCCAGCGAGAAATATAAAGCTGCCGTGCGCAAGGTGGTCGATATTAGCCGCACCGCCTTGGATGCGGCCCTAAAAACCGACGGTGGCCTGGCCGCTATTGTTGCCATCACGACTGGCCCGGCCGCCTGCATCGACCTAGTGAATGGTGAGTACGGCACCGGCCCCGGCTACTCGGGGCCGGCCGCTATGGCTGGCTACCCGCACCTCACCGTGCCGATGGGCTACGTGCATGGCCTGCCGGTGGGACTCTCCTTCGTGGGCGGGCCGTATACCGAAGCCACTTTGTTGAGTTTAGGCTACGCATACGAGCAGGCTACCAAGCACCGTAAGGCTCCGACGTTTCAGGCGGTAGTTGGGTAGGTCATTTAACAGGTATCAGGTAACATTTAACAGCCCGTCTGACACGCCATTGCGGTGCGTCAGACGGGCTATTAAATGTTGCCTGATACCTGTTAAATGACTTAAAATATCTTGCCGGGGTTCAAAATGCCCTGTGGGTCGAATACCTGCTTGATGCCGCGCATCAGGTTCAGATTGGCTTCTTTGAGGGCGATGTGCATAAACTGTTTTTGCACCAGCCCGATGCCGTGCTCGCCCGAAATGGTGCCGCCGAGCTTCACGCAGAGCTCGAAAATTTCGGTGATGGGCTGGCGCAGGCCCACGTTCCACTCCTCGTCGGTGAGGGTGCCGCGGATGATGTTGACGTGCAGGTTGCCGTCGCCGGCGTGGCCGTAGCACACGCTCTTGAAGCCGTAGCGCTGGCCAATTTCCTTTACGCCTTTGAGCAGGGTGGGCAGCTCGGCGCGGGGTACCACGGTGTCCTCCTCCTTATACACGGAGTTATAGCGCACCGAATTGCCGATGTTGCGGCGGATTTTCCAGAGCTCGTCTTTTTGAGTGGCGGTGTCGGCCAGCAGGATTTCGCCCACGTCGTAGCGCTCCAGCACCTCGTATACTTGCTCCGCTTCCTTATATAGCTGGTCGATGTCTTGGCCATCGAGCTCAATGAGCAAGTGGGCGGTGATGTCCTCGGGCAGCGCGAGCGGGATTTTTAGGTAGTCCGAAGACCAGGCGATGGCCTCGCGCTCCATAAACTCCATGCCCGACGGAATGATGCCGGCCCGAAATACCGCCGAAACGGCTTCTGCCGCCTGCGCTTCCTGCCGGAAGGGCACCAGCATCAGGATATTGTGCTGGGGGTAGGGGAGGAGCCGAAACACCACTTTGGTAATGATGCCGAGCGTGCCCTCCGAGCCCACCATGAGCTGCGTGAGGTTGTAGCCGGTAGAGTTTTTGAGGGTGTTGGCGGCCGTCCAGATAATTTCGCCGGTGGGCAGCACCACTTCCAGATTCAGCACGTAGTCGCGGGTGGTGCCGTATTTCACGGCTTTGGGGCCGCCGCTGCTGTGGGCCAAATTGCCGCCCAGCGAGCAGCTGCCCTTGCTGGCCGGGTCGGGCGGATAAAACAAGCCGACTTCTTTCACGGCATTCTGGAACGCCTCGTTTACCACGCCTGGCTCGACGGTGGCCTGTAGGTTGCGCTCGTCGATTTGGATGATTTTATTGAAGCGCTCGGTGCTCAAAATGACACCGTGGTGGATGGGCAGCGCGCCGCCGCTGAGGCCCGTGCCCGCGCCCCGCGCCGTAACCGGCACGCGGTGCTCGTGGCAGAGGCGCATAATCTCGCTGACCTCCTCGGTGGTGCCGGGGCGCAGCACCACATCGGGCGCGAAGTGGAAGTCTTCGGTGTGGTCGCGGCCGTAGGTTTCGTACTGCGCGGCCTCGGTGCGCTGGGCGGTGAGCACGTGCGCCGGGCTTACGATGGCCTCAAAAGCGACCACTAGCTCGGGGGTAAGCGGGGAAAAGTTCATGCTAACGAAAGCTCCGCCAAGGGAGCGAAAAGTATATTTGCTTTAATGCACGGTGAAAGAACGAAGGTACAGCGGATGATTCCAGGGCCAATGCCAGCGCGGCGCTCGCCCCTGCTAATGGGCGCGAGCCTGCTCGGTTTGTTGCTGATGCTACTGGCTAGCAGCTGTTCGCAAAAGCTCAATCAGCACAACGGGCGCTACTACTCGGCCCGCGATATGGCCCGCGTGAAGCGCGGCGAACGGGTGCCCAGCCGCTCGGCCGCCCGCCCCGCCTTGTCAAAAACGAAGGTGAAAACCGCTGCCCCCAGCGGCAGTGGCTCGGTGGTGACCAAAAGCGTGATAAAGCGCCCCACGCGCATGGGCAACGCCACCGGTGCGCTGGCCAGTGTGATTGAAAACGCCCGCGCCTACCAGGGCGTGCCGTATTTATTTGGCGGCACCACGCGCCTGGGCATGGACTGCTCGGCGCTGCTCCAGCTCTCGTTTGCCGATGCGGGCATCGATATTCCGCGCTCTTCTAATGAGCAGGCAGTCTGGGGCGAGCCTATCAAGCCGACCGAATTAAAACCGGGTGATTTCCTGTTTTTTGGGGCCTCGCCGGGCTCCAGCACCATCACGCACGTGGGCATGGTAACAGTGGTCGATGCCGAGGGCGTCGAGTTCATCCACGCTTCCACGTCGCTGGGCGTGACGGAAAATAGCTTCGAGCTGGACTATTATTTAAGCCGTTTTATTCGGGCGGTACGGCCACGCTTTTAGCTAAAAAAGGTAAGCACGCCGCATTTTTTAGGACTTTAAGAAAAAAGGTGCCGATTTTTTGGGGTAACCTAGCAAAAGTGCTAGTTTGTGTGGCCTAAGCATGAGGTCTTCGTAACATGGGCGTAACATAAGCAGTGCGGCCGCAGGTGTAACTTTGCACTGCTGTTAGGCATGTAAACTTTTATTTATTTATCCCTTCTCGCATGAGACAATCACTTTTACGCAACTTGTTGGTGTTGCTGCTGAGCCTGTTGGCGGTGCAACACGGCTGGGCGCAGGGCACTACTACTTCCTCGCTAGTCGGCGCTGTCACCGACCAGCAGGGGGAAGCCTTGCCTGGTGCCACGATTATCGCGATACATACTCCCACCGGTACGCAATACGTGGGGCCATCGAACGCTCAGGGTCGCTACAGCATCCAAAATATGCGCGTAGGCGGTCCATATACGGTAAAAATTTCCTTCGTGGGCTTTCAGGATGTTACACGTAACAACATTCAGTTGACCGTGGGGCAGGACTATCGCCTCGATGTGAAGCTGGGCGAAGCCGCTACTCAATTGGGTAGCGTAGAGGTCGTGGCCTCTAACCCTCGCTCGGTCCTGAACGCCGAGCGCTCGGGTCCGGTAACTAACGTTAGCACGGAGCAAATCCAGCGCCTGCCCACTATCAACCGTAGCCTCAACGACTTTCTGCGACTGACGCCTCAGGCGGCGCCTTCTAACGGTGCTTTGGCTATCGGTGGCGGTAATTACCGCCAGAATAACATCACTGTTGACGGGTCAGACTTCAACAATAACTTCGGCATCGGGGGCAACCTGCCCGCTGGCGGCTCGCCCATTTCGCTTGATGCTATTGAGGAAATAACCATTAACCTGACGCCTTTCGACGTGCGTCAGTCGGGCTTTGTGGGCAGCGCGGTAAACGCTGTGACCCGCTCGGGCTCTAACACGGTTACGGGCTCGGTCTACGGCTTCTACCGCAATCAGAATTACTATGGCAAGCAAATTGGCCCTGACCCGCTGACCATCAACAATACTTCGGTAAAGCAGTATGGTTTCCGCATTGGCGGCCCCATCGTGAAGGACAAGCTGTTCTTCTTCTTCAACGCGGAGCGCTCGACGGAGGAAACGCCCGCTACGCTGAATACGGCTTCTACCATTACTAACGGGGTTTCGAACTACAACTCGTCTAATCCTACCATTGCCCGCCCCACGGGGGCCCAGCTCACCGACCTCAGCGACGTGCTGCGTACGCGCTACGGCTACGAAACGGGTCCGTACCAAGGCTATAATTTCCTGAGCGAAAACACCCGTGTGCTGGGCCGTATCGACTGGAACATCAACAGCAAGAACCGCTTCACGATTCGCTACAACCAGGTAACCAGCCAGACGCCAATAGCAGTGAACGGTACGTCGAACCCGATTAGCAACTTCTCGAACACTGTCAGCCGTACCTCTATCAACTCGCTGCCTTACCAGAACACGAACTACATTCAGCAAGCTAACTTTTACTCGGGGGCAGCTGAATTGAACTCGACCATCGGCAGCCGGTTGTTCAACACCTTACGGGCTACTTACACGCGCCAGAACGACCCGCGCAGCTCGAATAGCTCGGTTTTCCCCTTCGTCGACATCCTCAACGGGGAAGCCCCGCGCGTAACTACTGGTGCTGGCACTGGTGGCTTCAGCGCCTTAAGCACGCCCCTCACTTCGTTTGGTTACGAGCTATTCACCCAAGGCAACCTGCGCGACGTAGAGACCTACTCGGCAGTAGACTTCCTGTCGGGCACTTTCGGTAAGCACACCATAACGGGGGGCGTGCAGTTTGACCTACAAAGCACCAAGAACGGCTTCCAGCGCTATGGTACCAGCTACTACGCCTACAATACCATCGACGATTTCAAGAACGGCGCTAACCCGGTAGCCTACGCGCTCACCTATTCGCTGCTTCCCAACTACGAGCAGGCATTCCCTCGCTACAAGACGGCCCAGTACTCGGCCTATTTACAGGATGAGTTCGCTATCACGTCCCAGTTTCGCCTTACCTATGGTTTGCGCGCTGAACTGAACTCGTACCTGAACGTAGACGAGGTAAAAACCCACCCGCTGGTAGCCGCTGTATCCTTCGGTGAAGGCCGCCGGGTTGATACCGGCGTGCTGCCCACCAACCGCGTGCTGTTTTCGCCGCGCTTAGGCTTCAACTGGGATGTGAAGGGTGACCGCACAGTGCAAATCCGCGGTGGCGCTGGCATCTTCACCGGCCGCGTACCCACCGTGTGGCTGGTATCGCAGTCGGGTGACGCTGGCTTGCTCCAAGTAACGCAAACCTACTCTACCTACTCCACCAGCGGTGGCGTATCGCCGGCTACGGCCTACGGCGGCCTGCCCGGCTACGCCAATGGCACCCTGCCTTTCAGCCCTGACCCCGCCGCCCACCGCCCCACTACGCAGCCGGTAGCCGGCTCGGTAGTGCCGAGCTCGGTGAGCGCCACCGACCCCAACTTCCGCAATCCACAGTCGCTCAAAACCAGTTTGGCTGTTGACGCCAAGCTGCCCGGCGGCATCGTAGGTACGTTGGAAGGTATTTATAACCGCGACTTTATCGTTGCCTACGGCCAGAACTATAACCTGGTTAATCCTACGCAGCTAAATGTAGCGCCCTCAACCCAGTACCCCGGCGGCTACGCCGACCACCGCGAGATTTATCCCTCGTCGAACACCGCTAAGTTTATCAATCCTCTTAACTCGGCAGGTCAGTTCAGCACTACCGGCACGCAGGCTTTCAACGCCTACGTCCTCACCAACGGCCACAAAGGGTATTACTGGTCGGCTACGGCCAAGCTGGATAAGCAGTTTGGTAGAGGCTTATTTGCCTCGCTAGCTTACACCCGTAGCGATGCGCGCAATATGTACGATGGCACTGGCGACCAGCTTTCTGGTACCTGGAGCGGCACGCCCATTGTGAACAACGCAAACAACCCCCCGCTGAGCTACGCCAACTACGTAGTGCCCGACCGCGTGGTAGCCCAACTCTCGTATCGCAAAGAGTATCTGAAGCACTTGGCTACCCAGGTTTCATTCTTTTACTCGGGTTCGAGCCAAGGCCGCTTCTCTTACGTGTATAACGGCGACCTGAACCGCGACGGGGTGAACAACAACGACTTGCTTTACATCCCGCGCGATGCGTCGGAAATCACGTTTGCCCAGGCTACCTACAGCGGTGTTACCTACACTGCCCAGCAGCAGAGCGACTTGTTCTTCCGATACATCGACCAAGACGAGTACCTGAGCAAGCACCGCGGCGAATATGCCCAGCGCAACGGGGCCAAGCTGCCTTGGCGCAACCAGGTGGATTTCCGCCTAGCGCAAGACATCTTCGTGGCTGGTACCACCCGCAACACGCTGCAATTCACGCTTGACATAATCAACGTTGGCAACTTGCTCAACCGCAACTGGGGGCTGTACCAGACCATCAACAACAGCTCGCTGCTGAGCACCGTTGCTGCCAACTTGAACTCTATCTCGCCGACTGGTACGGTAGTACCGCAGTTTACGCTGGCTGCTGACCGTGGAACTCCTATCTCTTCTACGTTCCGCAACACCACTGCTATCTCGACTAACACGGTACCGGTTTACTACATGCAAATCGGCCTGCGCTACTCGTTCAACTAAGCGCAGTTGATATTAACTATCAAAATAGGCGGGGAAATATCCCTGCCTATTTTTTTGCCCTTGATTTTAGGGTACTTAGCAAAAAAATAGTCCCTACCACTTGCACAAGCCAATAATAGCCGTACTTTTGCACAACCAAAACGCAAATGGCGCGGCGGTAGACTACAAAAGGGGGATTAGCTCAGCTGGCTAGAGCGCTTGCATGGCATGCAAGAGGTCATCGGTTCGACTCCGATATTCTCCACTTTTGTGAAAGGCAGCTACGGTTTACCGCAGCTGCCTTTTTTGCTTTTCAAGCAATTGTGAGAGCTTTACTAACTCAATTGCGGAGTAGATGCGAAGCGGCGGCAGGTTAGTAGTTCATCGATACCAGAAAGCAGGCAGGCGAAGCCGCAACGCGGCGGCAGTTTGCTGTGAGTGCCGCTAGCATACGGCTTACAAACCTCAAGCCGCGTAGCGGCATCCCATCGGTGGAGCCAGCCTAGAGCAGAGCCCCAGTAGGGCGGCCTATGCAGACAAATGGGTTACCCCTAGGGTTTTCATTCAGCTTCAGGAGAGTAGGAGGCCGGTCTGCGGCTGCTCCGCAGCCTGGGTCTTATAGGCTGCGTTCGGGGTGGTGCAGCTGGTTTGGCTACAAAGCCCGTCAGCATTGCCTATTGACCCAAGGTGTAGGAGCGGTTCTCAGGCTAGTGTACAGGCTGCCTCAGCTGGAAAGCAGCGCTTAGTGCTACTTCCTGTACACTGTCCTGACAACTTCTCTAAGGGGATTAAGCCAAATGACCGGCGATGAGTTGTCCCGAAGTGCCGTTTGCGTACGCACAGTCGCGTGTGGTGCGGAGTAGAATCGCTACGCCACGTCTACCAGCCAACATTGCTTGCGAAATCGTACTAATCGCCCTGATTTTGGGCTTGTGTTGAGTTGCAACGGCTGCCCGCTGCCCAACGACGTTACCAGTTCCCGCAAGTAGTGCGCAGGCTGCCGCCAGCGCAGTTTTAGAGTGGCTACCCAGCGCGGTTGCGGCGTGGCTTACTGTATTTTTCTAGCACCGCAGTTCCAAAATGCCACTAAAACGACAGCGCCGCCACTCAAGTAATGAGTGGCGGCGCTGTCGGAAGAAAAGGCCAGAGCGGATGCTGACCTACCAAAAGCGGTCGACGCAAACTACCTTCTTCTTCTTCTTAATCTTGAGGCCCAGAATTACTTCGTGGCTGCCATTTTGGTAACGGGAGATATCCGAGGTACTCGCATCGTAGGAGTAGCTTAAGCTGGCAAAGTCGCTGAAGTTGACGCCCACGTTGCCCACGAATGCGTCCTTAACCCGGTACGAAACCCCCACCCACATGATGTCCTGAAGTTTGAGCTTGGCATTGACATCGACCGATACCGGCGCGGGCGACATGTACTTGACCAGCACCGAAGGTACCAGCGAGATGCCCTCGCTTAGGGGCAGGCGCACGCCGGCGGTGCCAAAATAGTGGCGATAAAGCCGGTTGTTAGTGATGGGGATGGGCGCATTGGGCTCGTAGGCAATATCGAGCTGGTTGCCCAATAGGTTGGCCGCCGAAGCCCCAACGTAGAAATTGTCATTGTACAGCCAGAGCCCGATGGTCGCATCGGGTACGATGGAAGCTTGGTTGGCTACCATCGTATTCACGTTGTGAAACCGCAGCTGCGAGCCATCGAGGGAGTACTGCTGCATACCCACCGAAGCACCCATGGCCAGGCGCAGGCTGCGCGTGAGCGACAGGTTGTAGGTGTAGGAGCCGTAGGCGCCAGTGCGGCGCGTAGGGCCGGTTACGTCGCTGTATACGATGGCCCCGAGCGCGTGAAAGCCCCGGCTCCAGTCGTGCAGCGTGCGCTTGTTTTGGGTGTGCAGGCGGCCCAGCGACGAGTTGACGCTGGCGTAGTACGTTTTGGGCGCGCCCTCAATACCCGTCCACTGCGTGCGGTAGCTAAACTTAAGGTCGATATAGTCTTCAGTGCCAGCTACGGCGGGGTTGAGGATATAATTATTATTCATGTACTGGCTATACTGAGCCAGCTGCTGGGCGTGGCCCTGGTGGGCCAGGCCCAGGGCCAGCCCGCCAACGAGTAGCGCGGGTAAGTATTTTTTCACGGGGGACGGGGCGGTTGAGAGTAGAGGGAAGAAGGAGAAAAACGCGGCGCCGGCCATCCGGCGCCGCGTGGGTTTC
>Ga0265797_10008374_pt1 | contig 13800 bp, 6 predicted proteins | sample P2T30metagenome_FD_192433 | JGI IMG/M metagenome (GOLD analysis project Ga0265797, IMG submission 192433) | Plant litter microbial communities from East Loma Ridge, Irvine, California - P2 T30 | ecosystem: Environmental > Terrestrial > Plant litter > Unclassified | place: USA: California... | reverse complement strand
GCGATGATCTTGTGCAGGTGCTCGCCGGTGTAAATGGCCACCTTGTCGCCTCCGTGTCCGTCGTACACGCCGAAGAAGGATATGCGCACGTCCGAGGCGGCGGGCTTGAGCTCCTCGTCGCCCTCGAGCGGCTGCAGGTCGAGGACGCAGGCGTGCGCGTCCTCCATGCTTATCCGCCAGCCTTGCATGGCGCTGATGCCGAACGCGACGCGGTCATCCTGGCCCTTGTCCGAGTGCTGCGAGCGAGGCACGTGGTCAGTTTACTATGTGAGGGCGTTCGTTGCACGGCGGGCAGCCCGCCAGCCGACGGCGATATTGGAAGACTCAGCTGCTGTTGTGCGCGCGTGCGGACACAGCAGCTGGCGGGACGTCGCTCAGTCTGGGAAGCATACCTTTTCAGTCACCGGCTCCGACAGCGTTTGACCCATGATTGCAGGTTTTTGAGTTTGGTGGAGGTGTGAGGGTGGTGTATGAGGAGAGATGGCAAATTGAACTGTCGTGGTGGATATGTGGGGTTCGCTCGCGTCAGGCTCAGACTGACTCTGATCTGGACTCTCTCAGCGGCGGGGGCGGTCTAGTGCGCGAGCGTGATAAGAGCGCAAGCAGACAGAGACGGATCTAGTGAAGGCGGGTAGGAGGTTTGTGAGGTTGATAGGTGAGTCTTGCGGTTGGTATTTTTTTCAGTTGTGTGTGTACGGCAGCAGCTTGTTGTCTCGTGGACAGAGAGCAAATAGGACAGGAGTGACTAGACCGCTGACGTAGGGCGGAGCCGAAGTCGTGTCTGCACTGGCCTGGCGTTGTTGTCTTTTCCAACGCCACCACCACCCTCTAGACCAATTCCAGACGCTCGCCTAGGAAGAGCAGCGTCTTCTTTGTGCTTGCATAGCTCTACCTACCGTCGCTTCTCATATTTGCCGGCCTCAAAAATTGTACTGCCCACGTACGTCTGATCTCATAGGGCAGGACTGAAGTCCGTTCAGGGCGGGGTTGTGGTTGTTGTTGGCATGGCACCATGAGTTCAGGGTGTTATATGCCGCATGTTGCTATTTGATCGTAGGAGATACTCGAAGTCGATACATGTACACGATTGTGCTTGCAGCTTGCATGCATGTATTCTCAGGTCAGTAATCTCACATACACACATCAGCCTCATCTGAAGCTTGAGCGTTCGTCATATGAGCCGATACTGTGATTGCGATGCCTCCCTACCAATACCTTATTGACAAATGTCTACAGCTGTGGAAAAAGAGCGCATCGTGCTGCTATTTGTTCTACTGCGTAATCTTTGTCACAACATGGTTAGGTCTCTTTGCGCTGATGTGAAAGTCTACACATATCTCGAGCTATACAACTCAGCATGATCGTATACTGTGCACGGTAAGGTAGGCATCGAAGCAGATCAATATACCATCTATGAAATCGAGATACTAGTGGAAGTCTAATTTATGTGTTGACGAGAGCTTCCAAATCGGCACTGTCTGGTATATATGGAAGTTTCCCACTCTCCGCAAGGTGAAGAAAGTGCAAAGTACTATATCCTGTGTGCAGACTTGTGACAATACTTTGATATACCTAAAATTCTTGAAAGCATATGCATATATGCGCTCGTATTTCGAGACGATGCCGGGATGTGGGCATGTCACATGCGATCATATATTTGCATTCTAGTCATATCTCGCGAGCAGAAATGCCTGGTGTACGTACATATATGCCCGCAAATCCGGCCAGACGTCCAGGGTTCGGGTTGGGGTTCTGCTTAAATCGACAGAAATCACAAGATGGCTCTCAGCATTTGTATTTTGCTTGAATATTGAATTGTATAGCATCAGACCGTTCTGTTTGAGTGTGTACATGTATCTAGCTTCGTTTATGTGTCTCGTCGGCGACGGTGTTGAGTTTAGACTGCTCAAGTCGACTTCATGTGAAAGATGACCACACAGCTCTGCTGAAGTCGTCACTGTGACCCGACTATGCAACAGGCCGATCGATAAAAAATGTATACATATGTACATGTATGTTCAAGCATTCGTATGCATCGTTGCACAGTGACGTACATGTATACCATAGCATCAAATTATCACTGCTGATCGTGGTCCTTTGCAACAAAGCTGGACAGTAATCCGTTTGATCGCCAACCTACCCATCGCATAGTGTTTACTCCTAGTAGCCTCCACGGCGATGAATATAAGCTACAGATTTCATGTCGTTCATTGCTCAAGCAACATTCAAGGCTATCGTCATGATATGTAATCTTACCGTGATCCTACCTCGGATCTGATCTGACAGTTGCTGCTGTGCAAGCCGGTGCACCGATATTATTCCCGAATCACGTGAACTGCGTCATGTTCGATCGGTGGCTTCCGAACTCAAACAACAGAAGAGTTATCATAGTCGTCGAATACCCATTCATTCATCCATATGGAGTGTGAATCACAAGAAGCCCGTCTCGCCAGCAGCATTGTCCAGTGGTCATCACGAAGAAAGAGCACATTTCATCACCAGATCGATCAGAAGTAGTGGACGACTGGAAAGGCTGACGATGCCGCGACTGCTTTCCGCTTCTTCAGGGCAGCCCTAATTGGCCGCGAGTGCCGCACGATGATGCGTGCATTGACGCTTTTCAATGTTCCAAGGTTGCCCGTGGGGGTTGGGATTGGCCGAGCGCTGCGAAACAAAGAATGGCACAAAGGAGTATGGATTGGACTATGGAGGAGTAGTAAGCAGTCAAATATGTTGGCAGTAAAGATAGGGAAATGGCATGGATAAGCCTCACACAATCATGTCGAAATCAAGCATTCGAATAATGTGGCAGTGGCAGGGGTGGGTTATCCAAGACAGGGTCTGGTCTCTGACTCTCTGTCGGAGGGTAGAGAGTCAGGTTGCTGCAGAGTCACGGCCGGCGATGCGGTAGAAGTCGGAAAGCCTTTCCTGAGCGAGCAAGGCGTGAGGCGTGCTGCCCTCCCCCACTTCTTTCATAGCCGGCGGGCTTTGGCAAGTCGATTAGAAATCTCCCACACTCAACGATTGACTGGCGCCAAACTCCAGACTCCGCAGGACCCATACTGTATCGCCGACCGCACCTCGCGCACTCCCACACCCCGGCTGCATCCTCGCCTGCGTCTATTGCACCATCCCCTCGACGCCCACTACTGCACCGCGACTGCCATACCAGCAATACCACCGACCGCCCGCCAGTCTCTGCGCTTCTGCTTTGTCCTCATCGGCCACTCCCGGCTATTGCCACGCGCCACGCCCATACCCGACAAAGCAAAGACGTCCGCTTCATTTCCATCTATCTACCACTCGAGTCCGCAGGCGCAGATTGCTCCGCCAGTCTGCGTCGCTTCCAGCACTGTCTGTCGCTGCGAAACCTGAAATGTCAAACTTCACTGGCCGCAGGGCACCTAACGTGTCTCAATACCTCGCCAACCTCAACACCATCCCTACCCACGAGGAACAGCAGGCCGCCGCCGACTTCTCGCTTGACGACGGCAACCTCGACTACCTGTCTACCGCCGAGTTCTTCGACTTCGACCTCAGCGTCCCCGCGCCTGTCGACTTCCAACAGCATGCGCCGCAGCCCCCGCAGCAGCAGCAGAACAACATGACCGGTACGACAGAAGCACCAAACACTTCTCACCTGCCTACACATATACTAACACCCAACTTCAGGCCCCGGCTACCAGTTCTCGGAGTTCCAGACCTTCCCGCACTCGCTCGCCGAGTCACCTGCCAGCCTTGCGCCCAGCCCGACCAACGGTCTCCAAGGTCCTTACCCGCCTCAAGCCAACCGCTTCGTCCAGCCCGGTGACAAGCGCAAGGCCTCTGCTGCCAACCTCGCACCCATCAACGACCTCGAGGAACAGTCGCGCTTCGCCGCCGAGGAGGACAAGCGTCGTCGCAACACAGCCGCCTCTGCCCGTTTCCGTGTCAAGAAAAAGCAACGCGAGGCCGCTCTCGAGAAGCAGTCCAAGGAAATGACCGACAAGGTTTCCGCACTTGAGAACAGGATCAACCAGCTCGAGATGGAGAACAAGTGGCTCAAGGGCTTGATCACCGAGAAGAGCGACGTCAAGGGCATGGAGGAGCAGTTCAAGAAGTTTGCCGCCGAGCGCAAAACACAGGAAGACGAGAAGGAGGCCCACCGGAGTACTGAACTCAGGACGGATGGTGTTGGCACCGAGTCTCCTGCTCCTTCCTCCATCACCGCTTAATTTCTGAGTTTTGATGATGGGAGGCAATACGTTTTGGTCATGCTTTTATGCCCTGTTCTGATTTATTGATGTTGTTTTACCTCACTTGATTCTTTCATGGTCAAGCAGAGAAGAGAAAGTTAAAGCAGCTTTCTGAGCTGTTGTCATGTTATTTTGTTTATTGTTTTTGATCTCGCGAATACCATCTAGAGAAAGGACCCCCAAAACCAGATGAAACTATTTCTATCTATCGTTACAAACAACGATATTCTACCTTTAGTTTTTGGAACTCAAGTGATACTCCTATATCATACACCCTGACCTGGCCTGCCCTGGAAACATACCCGGACGAAGGCCTGCCACTCGCACTACAAGACAGAGACAACAATTCACTCTCTCGCGGCGCGCAGTCCGAAGCCTCACAGCTCGTGCACCAGCTCAGACCCTCACTTCGCCTCGCCTGACCTCGCCTCCCATCCTTGCCTCGACAGAGTCGCCACAAGACCACAGACCACAAACAGCAACGTCCTCCACGGTCAGCAGAAACCTCCATTCTCCACCCAGGGCCACCACACCCACCCACCCACCCACTTGCCTACCACCCCCCCAATACACTGGTTGCACTGGTCTCTTCCCAACGAACACCTCGCGCCCGCGCCCTCTTCTACCCAAATGCCTAGAGCCGGCAGGGCCGCCTTCTGAAAAATCGGAAATGATCGCCCGCCCAACCTCCCTGGGACCCTACGCCCTGTGCGCTCTCTCTCGCTCGCTTCTGCACCGAAGCGCGGACGGAAAGACCAAGGACCCAGACAGACTAACTAACCACAGCATTGCTGACGAGCAGGGCCCTCCCTCCAGCCAGCCAGACTCGCCAGCCAGACAGAGAAAAGGCCCGGTGGGCAGTGGGTAGCGGATACAGTAGTAGCAAGTGGACCCCCACTGCCACTTGCCGCTGCAAGAGCGCTGCCACGTCCCCTACGCGCGGTATTGCGCCATCGGCACTAAAAGGTGACTGCAGGAAATTGAGGTTGGTTCGCTGGAAGAAGATAATCCCACTACTGGTAACTAATGCTATGCGTGGCACGGCGTGGGACACCGACAGGCGGGCTTTGCTTAAGCGAGGGTTTCTGCACGTCTGGTGGTGACGAACTACCGGTGCGAGCGGTGGCTACTACCTACTAGTTACTACTCAGTGGCGAGACGTGCATCTCCGGGGACTGGTGGGATGGGTATGAGATGGTTCTGGCTGCGGTGGTCTCGAAGCCTTGGGTTTTGCTGGGAGGGCCTGGATGGGGTATATTGGGCGATGGAGTATGAAGTGTCAGGGCGCATCGGAAATGTACAGCACGCTGGAGGTAGACCCAGCAGTAGCTGCTCTCCCTGTATGTGTAATGATGCAGATACAGATACCGGTTAAGTAGTAAGTAGTAGCACGTTAGTCACATGTACATGCAAGTCTAACGAAGCCGATCATCCCCAACTTCACTTCAAGCCGTAGATCTCCTCCTCGACACAGAAGGTGATATCGACAACATGCATATACGAGCCCATGACGAGAAGAGAAACGAGAACCAAACTGGAGGTGCTTACCTACCTTGTACCTACTTCCCACCAAGCAGCGCTCGAGCCGCGCGCGCAAAAAACCCCAAAACCTCCCACGGAGATCCGCCCACGCTACGCCCGTCACGCCATAGCACGTGATTGATGACCGCGCGCGAAAAAAACCAACCAGAAGAATTGGGATGAAGTAATAAAACGACTCGCTCGTTGGTATTGTCAGGTCGGGCCTTCTCCGCTCCGAATAATGCGCAGGATCATTAACCGATGGATGCTTCATAGAGTTGATCGAGAAAGAAGAAAGAAAGCCATAGCTCATGAGATGTTTTGTCACATGTCAGTGAGGTTTTCGGTTGAGAGAGTAAGGGTAAGTAAGTTTAGGTAATCGAATCCTTCGAGATCCATAGGTTATATATTATTTTTTGTTATTATATTGCTTTCTTCAACGATATTCTCAAGGGCGAGAATTGGAGTGGGTTTCGATGGGATGGGATATGGTGTCTCGGACGGGCAGACTTGACGATGGGACTGGAGGTGGTGTCTGTTGTGGAGAGAATTGCGTGCTCGACGTTGGCGTTCCACCGAACTGTCACATGGACATCTCCTGGGTAAGCTACTTACTCGCTGTCCTGGTGGCGGAGCGATCGTGTGTACGACGTTGACGTTGCATTTTCAAGAATCACCAGTGCCTTTGTACCCAATTCTCCGAAGAGCCGCTCTCGAGTCATCCAATACTGAAGGCTACCTTACCTATTCCTCACGGATAAATCGCTAAAACAGATCTGACGAGACAACCTCCCGGAGTCACCCGTAGTGTTATTGCTTTTCAAGAAACCTGCTTGCTACAAGTTTGTGTGGTGCAGTATACAAACAACCCCATATCTCAGTTTCTTTCCTCCTACAGGTACAAAGACTGCGCAGCGACGATGTCGCGCCTGACTTTGCCCAGCGCCGTCTCGAATTTCTGCTCGAGCTCCTCGCTGCCCATCACCTTGGCCGCCTGGGCGATCTGGCGCAGCAACTCTTCCAGACGTCTGAACAGACGGATCAAGCTGCCTTCGTAGACATCTGTCATTTTGCTGTGGGAGACATGTTAGCATTTGCGTCAAGTACAATGGGCGTTGAATGTGATTAGGGGTGAGAGACTTACCAGATGGTAGCGAAGCTGGCGCCGTTGGTCCAGGCGTACACGACTTCCATCAATTCCTTCTTGAAGGTCTGCACGTACTCCTCTTCGTTCAACGGTACCTTGCTCTCCATGCTGATCTTGGCGATCTTCCTGGCCTGCTGTTGGATGTCCTTGAAAGGCTTGGCCAGCTCGCCCTTGAGGGACACCTCCTCCTTGGTCTTCTCCTCGAAAATGAAGCAAGACAGCGCTGCAGCACAAAGCTCTGGGGTAAGCTCGTTGAAGAAGCGGTTGAAGAGCAGCTCACTCAGCACCAGCTCGTCACCAGTGCTGATCTCGCAAGCAACACGAGCCTTCAGCTGTACGACATCGGCGTCGTTAACGAAGTCCAGACGACGAAGTACACGCTTGCGGTTCTTGAGCTCGTCAAGCTGAAGTACGGAGAGAGCATCTTGGATCTGCTTCTTGAGACCCTTGATCTCGTTGCCAAGCTCGACCTTGGCGGCGTATTGATCGTACAGTGTAGGCAGCTGCTAAGACTCGTGCATGGGGTGGTTGAGCAACCTGTGTTCGAGCACTTCGATCTTACGCAGCAGCTTCTTGAAGCTCTCGTCTTCGATGTGCATGTTTTCGATAGGGTCCAGGACTGCGATGCCATCGGGGAAGCGAACCTTGACCTCTTCCATCTGCTTGCGGACTGCGTTCCTCTGCTCTGCGGTCCGTAGATCCTTGGGGAGGTGGAGGCGCAGGTGTCCGATAGACTCGATGGTGCCGTTCAAAATCGGGACGATCTCCATCTTGCCCTTCTCGCCGTTTGTTGGTGGGCGCACACCTGGAGGCAATGTGTCTGTAGGCTTGGTGCCCTTTGGTGGCGCGACGGAGTCGCTCGCAACCAGCATCAAAACATCGATCCTGTACTGTTGACTGGCAGGAATGTCTTCCTTCTTCTGACTCTTCTGGGGCTTCTCCTCGAGGTAATTGACGACAACACACCAGCCAAAGTCGTGATCCTGGTACTTGACTTTGACAAGACGACCGCCTTGCAAGAATCTGAGTAGGTATTGTGGGTGTGTAATCACAGCTCTCATGTCCTGTGTGTAGCCGGTGATGTTTTGACGAAGTTCGTAGTATTCCTTGATATCGGCCTCGTCTTGGATGCGCATGGATGAGCGCTTTTGCTCCTTTTCGGACAATTGCTTCTCAAGACCAGAGACCGAAGCAGCATTCTGGAACTGGAAGAAACAGCGCTCTAGCATGAACTCCGGGCTGATAGCCTCAACACGCATCAAGTTGAGAATCATGTTGTAGCCAAGGTAGAAAGCACTGTTGAGCTTGTCCTGCTCACCACGCACAATCTCCTTCGCTGCGCCAGGCTCCATAGCCTCGTCAATCATCATGATCACAATACCACGTTCATCGAGACCTCTGCGACCAGCGCGACCAGACATCTGGATGAACTCGGATGGTGTCACCCATCTCATTCCTGAGCCGTCGAATTTGCGAACGGATGTGAAGACGACAGTCTTGGCGGGCATGTTCAGACCAATAGAGAACGTCTCAGTCGCAAAGAGAACCTTGATCAGTCCCTCCTGGAACAGAATCTCGATGGTCTCCTTGAGAATGGGAAGAAGTCCAGAGTGATGAATACCGATACCTCTGCGCAGAAGCGGCAGAACGTGCTGGATTTGGGGCAGTTCCTTGTCTTCGTCGGATAGCATCTCGATTGCTGAGCTGAAGACCTTCGACACCATCGCCTTTTCGGACTCGTCGTTGAATGCCAGCTGGCTCATCTGCAAAGCGTTCGTCTCACACTCGCGTTTCGAGAACGAGAAGACGATAACAGGGTTGTAGTTCTTCATCATGATCATCTTCACGATCTTGTAAATGTCTGAAGGACCATCCTGCTTTCCTCCCTTGTTCGTCTTCTTATCCTTGCCTTTGCCCCTACGCTTCGCCATAGGATCAGTGCCGTCATCGCCAGCCTTGGCGCTGACAGCAGACATCGCCTTGTCGAAGTTCTCATCTCTGAAGACACCCTTCTCATCAACGACCAGGTGGATACCGTCCGCGCCTGCGGGGAACAGGTAGTGCTGAAGTGGTGTAGGTCGGAAATCGGTGTAGACAACGTGACAGGGCTGGTTGTGTGTTTTCGTGATCCATTCGGCAAACTGCATGGCGTTGGGGATTGTAGCCGACAAGAAGACGTAACGGACCTTGTCCGGAAGCAGGATAATGGTCTCTTCCCAGACTACACCTCGTGACTTGTCACGCATGTAGTGAACTTCGTCGAATACTACCCATGCGACTTCGCGCATGATCTCAGAACCGCGGTAAAGCATAGATCGCAGAATCTCAGTCGTCATGACCAAACAGGTCGCAGTTGGGTTGATTGTGACATCTCCAGTCATGAGACCAACATCACCGAACTCGGCTTGGAACTCACGGTACTTTTGGTTACTTAGCGCCTTGATGGGACTGGTGTAGATGACTCTCTGGTTGTTCCTCAAGCACTGCGCAACCGCATATTCGGCCACCACAGTCTTACCCGCACTAGTGTGTGCAGACACCAGGACACTCTCATTGCGCTCGATTGACACGATAGAGACCTCCTGGAAAGGGTCGAGGGTGAAGGGCCATGTGCGCGCGGGCTTCTCCGGACGCTTGTGCTGGGAGATGGGCACATAGTCGTAGTCCGGTGGCAAAGAGACCTGATGGCGGACTTGATGTGAGAGCACGACGGCGGTGTCGTCCTTTTGTGCCTGAAGACCGGCCGAAGCGGCAATCTCGCGCGACTGTTGCGTCTCGAACTCATCCGTCACCACCGGCTCTGGTTCATCGTCTTTCCGTTGTCGTTTTTGATCGCGCGCGTTGTCGTCCTCGGTTTCGGCAACACCGCCCATCTCCTGGTCCTCGACGGCGACGGTGCCTCCATTCTGCGCTGGCCCTGGCGATTTGATGTCGCCGTTCAGCGAGCGCTTCTTGTTCCTCTTCTCTTTCCTGCCGGGCTTGGCGCCGGTCTCGTTGAAGACGTTGAAGAGTTCGTCCTCCATGGTCAGGTGACCAGTCGGGTGGTGTGAATGGTGTCGAAATTGAGCGCTGCAGTGGGCGACCGTACGGATTGCGATCGACCAGATTGCGCAGGCGTTGGCCAAGATGAGAGCGTTGCTATAAAATCGCGAAGTAAAGATCGAAACGCGGGAAGCTCCCGCGTGGAGGCAAGATCGGGCAAAGGCAGCGGCGATCCACATCGACGGGCCTGCTCACAGCTCTGGCAGACGTTGACCATCTCCAATCTCTACACCACCAAGCTCACGGCCCTCCTCCGCTCTTCACCTGCCCGGGCCCAAATGAATATAGGCGGTGATATAGCCTGCTGTCTCTCTTCAAGCTTGCATCGTCGTCATTCATCAACGCTCGCGATGTTGCTGCGTGCACACTTCAACGCTCGCATTACACTGTGAGCACTCTTCAACGCTCGCCATTCCAGATGCGAGCACTCTTCAACGCTCCCATTACAGATGCGAGCACTCTTCAACGCTCGCCATTCAAGCTGTGTTCACTCTTCACCGTCCCCACGTGCCTGACCTGGCCGGCGGTACGCACCCAGCAAGACATCGTTGCCGCCTCATTAGACATCTCATTCTACCACCCAAACTGCCACACTCGATGCTGCAGTGCAAGATTACGCTGCAGCGAGGTGCTGCCCGTCGAGGAGTATGCCAGAGGTAGGCTGCGTCGACTTCAAATACGTCTTTCTCTCGCTGTTTGATTACTGTCTCTCTCTCATCATCACATTCTCTAATCACTCATCTCGCCTTGTTCACTTGTGTCTTCACTCTCTCAGACACTCATTGTTCTTGTTGTCAACTCACTCAGACACTCTTTGCTACTCACCCAAGACAGTCTTTACTACTACACACAAATCGCCATGGCTACCAACTGGGGTCTTCTTCTTGGTCTCATCATTTCCGTCCTGGCATGCTCAATTGCCGTTGCTTTCCTAATTGCTTATTGCTACAACCGCTTCATTCGCCCGGAGGAGGAGGTCGAAGAGCTGAACGAGAAACATCTGTCTCTTCCTCGCCCAGCAACAGCGCCCACTGTTCCTGACACACCAATTACTGGCACTGCTATCCAATTCAACTTCTCTCGCCCTGTCTGGACCAGCCGCCTCTCTCTTCCCAAGAGGTTCTCGCAGTTCACCATCCCGGAGCACATGGCCGCAGGTGCCATTCCTGAGGATTCAGCTGCTGAGAGCGTGACCACTCCCGCACGCGCACACTACAGGACTCACTCTGGCTGGACACCCCAGCACAAGAGGAACCAGTCTCGCGCTCTGCACTCTCGTGGTCGCTCCAGGCAGATCGGTGACTTCATCATGCCGCCTGCCTACATCCAGAAGCACCAGAGGAACCGTCCCAGCATGCACTCTCGCACTACCTCCGGCCACACCAGACTCGGCAGCAACTGAGCAATTATTAATGAGCCGGCGTACAATGCCGAGCATGACCAACCACATTCATTACCTTTCTTTACGACTTCATTATTAATATTAATACACCACACATACACAAAGCACCGATCATCCTCGTGCTTCCACTTTGGTCGATACAACGACCCAGCATATACCGGCTATCCTCAACTGGAACAACGATCAAGGCGTCCAACTCGCCGCATCGTGAAGGTGCTCATCGCTCCGGGACATAGTCCCACCACGCCATCATCAACACATCGATGACGCGCTGGATTAGTGAGTGGAGGGTATCACGTTGAAGGGTAGACTTGCGTAGCTTCGCGGCGAGGGAAGCAGTTGGAGACAATGAACATAATGACCAGCGATATCTTGAGGCGGTCTTAGATGAGAATCAGACACGCAGAGGCTTGTGGACTCATCGTTGATGAGCAGTTAGTGGGTGGACATACCATACTGGTATAATGTCAAATAATGCATAGTATAATCAGCAATACGCAATATCTTACACTACATTACATCTGAACATCATATTGTGCTCTTGGTTGCTGGGTGCTTTATTCATCATACAAGTCACAGAGGGCTCCTTCTGATGGTTTCTCTGTGAACTGGTATCAACATTATATTTGACCATGTCTATAAACGTAGTATGCAAACATATGCACCAGTGCTGGAGGACGTAGGAGGTAGAACAAGGCAATCACGATCTCGATTATTCACCGTTCGTTCAACAGTCTTCCGAATAAAGACCTCGATCAAGCTCGATGCGTCGCCATCTTGCCAGCTAGCCAGCCAGTCATCTGAGCCTCTCAACACCGCTCAATCGAAGAGCATCCCCCCTTTCCCATGCCGCTGGATCGAAAACAACACCAGAAACCCGCATGGCTGATTGCGACTTCACCATCTACATGTACATCATGCATGCAAGATGAGGTACACACCGCACATCGCCATCAAGCAACGCAAAAATCCATCTCCCCCTGACTCTCCATTTCCTGCAAATCCACCATCCTCACGATTCGGTACCAAACGGTCTTTGTTGTTGCTGTGCCCTCATTGGAAACGTTTCGCGCAACAGCAGCCTTGGGTAATTTCCGCAGAACGGGACCACGTGGGATCGACACAACTGCCGGTCGTGGTTTCCAGGGTTTCGGACGCGATGCTCGCCCATAACAAATATGTAAACACCAGACGGCTGTTTGCCTTCCTGCATCTTCGTGAGCATAACTTGCTGCCCTCTCTTTCTGATCTTTCCGCCGCGTACTATTGTATGCGTAGAGTCGATAGCGCCTGCCCCCTTTTGAGTTATTGGCGGGGCTCGTGTGGGAACAACGGGATGGACTTTTGGACCGAAAGGCCGACTTGACTGGGCCGCTTCGATCTCTCAGCAAGCTACCTTTCATTCCGCGATAAGAATGCTACGATCGTACAGAAAACTACAGACCGAGGTCTTTCTTGATGAGCATAGATGCTATCCTTTGGAGAGTCAAAGGTTTAGTTAGGTGTCGATTGCCACTCGAAAGCCAGCCGCTGCTCGCCTGTTGTCGCCGATTTCTCTCAAGCTTCAAGGAAAGATGCCACTTTCCTATCCAGAACCAACCAACCACATTCGTCCCCTCCATCATGTAACGTCCACCTGACAAGACTTCGTGTCTCTCTCTCATATGCAGAACGCTACATGTATGTATACAGCCATTCCGCCCAAGCGCACAGTTAGCCCTTTTAGGTATCTTATCCATTCGGCAAGCTCTATTTCACAAATTCTCGAAGCCTGACTCGCAGCCCGCCCATCTAGAAGCCGCCCTAGAACAAGCACTATTGACGGACGTGCCTCGGGCGGAAGTAGGTGAAGCAGCTAACGTAGCAGCTACTTTTGGAAAACAATTCAAAGCTATTCTCACACGGCAAGTTCGGTAAAAGTTAGGGCTTTTGGTTCTCGCCTATAGGAACATCGATAAGGATGTCGGATCCGAGGAGTTGAAATTCAAGAAGGGTTAACTAAAGAAAAATAAGTCGCCGTGCTCGTTTGCCATCTTACTCGGTATATCTTTATCTGAGAAGCCCTTATCGAAGCATTTCATTCCGAGGGATCGAATCGCTTCTGCATCTCGTCGACAGCAACACAATACACCTACCCTGTGAAGCCCAGCAAGCAGATACTGTATAGCAGATCTCCGAACCAGCTCCTCCAGACTCACAGACCAGACGGACCTCTTTCAACCACATCACCAAAACCAACAACAAGCATGCCCACCACCACCATCCCTCTCGCCTTCGCACCCTACAACACCGCCATCTCGCCTTTCAACCCCATAAACCTGCACCGCATCATGCACCTCGACCCAGAGAACTTGGCCTCCGGCCTTGTGCTGATCGCACTATTGACATACTTCTATACGGCTTTCAGCAAAATCTTCCAGCCCGGCGGAGACCAGCAGCAGAAGGATAAGCAG
>Ga0265797_10008371_pt1 | contig 13804 bp, 13 predicted proteins | sample P2T30metagenome_FD_192433 | JGI IMG/M metagenome (GOLD analysis project Ga0265797, IMG submission 192433) | Plant litter microbial communities from East Loma Ridge, Irvine, California - P2 T30 | ecosystem: Environmental > Terrestrial > Plant litter > Unclassified | place: USA: California... | reverse complement strand
CGTGCTGGATGTCGAGCACCAGGTGGTGGCGCTCGTGCTGGTTCAGCACGATGCGCTCGTCTTCGATGATGCGCTGGACCAGCAGCGCCAGCTCGTGCTTGAACTGTTCGGCGGTCAGGCGCTTCAGGCGTTCCAGGTCGATCCGGTCGAGGATCATCTGGTGCATCAGCTTCTTGAATTACTTGTTAGAATCGACCAATGGAAAAGATTGCTATCAGCTACATCAGGTTTTCGACTGCACAGCAAGCAGAAGGTGAGAGCCTTGCTCGTCAAACGAAGCTGGCACAGGACTATGCTGCGTTACACAACATGAGACTTGATGAAAGTCTGACTATGCGTGACCTTGGAATCTCGGCTTTTACTGGCAAGAATCTGTCCCAAGGTGCATTGGGGGCTTTCGTGAAGGCCGTTCAAGAAAAGAAGGTGCCACCGAACTGCTACCTGCTGATCGAGGACGTTGACAGGCTTAGCCGTCTTCCTGTCATGGAGGCGCTAGAAGTGTTTCAGAAGATCATCAACGGCGGCGTTACGGTTGTCACGCTAAAGGATGGGATTCAATACAATTCTGAGCAGCTACGTAATGACTGGACCCGGTTGATGCCTGTATTGGTCAGCATGGGACGCGGTTACGATGAATCGGTTCGGAAGTCGGATCGTATCCGGGATGGCTGGGCCGCTAAGAAGGTGAATGCACGAGAGCATGGCACACCGTTAGGTGCGCTTTCCCCAGCGTGGCTAACGTACGTCCCGCCTGATAAGGATTCAGGGACGCCAGCGAGCTACAAAGTTGACGAATCGAGGAAGGAGACGATCAACCTTATTTTTGAACTATCAATCGGCGGCAAGGGCATGGTCGCAATCGCACAAGACCTTCGTGAACGCGGCATTGCCCCCTTTGGTAAGCGTGGCGTGGGTAGCTGGTCAGGTAGTAGTCTCCAGCGACTGTTGAAGAACCGGGCGCTGTTGGGAGAGTATCAGCCTAGCGAATACATCCCGTACATTGAAGATGGCGTACGTAAGAGAGAGCAGAAGCTCGTTGGTCGAGCCATTCCTAACTTCTATCCCAAGGTCATCGAGGAAGGGTTGTTCCTCAAGGCTGAGGAAGCCCTAGCTTCTCGGAGAATTCACAAGGTAACGCGCTCAGCGAAGAATCCGAACGTGTGGCACGGTGTGATCAAGTGCCATCACTGCGGGAGCGCACTTCATCTGACCACGCGAGAGCACAAGTACCTCATTTGCTACAAGGCTCGGTTGGGCATGTGTACAGAAGCTCGGTACATCCGGCTTGATCTTGCAGAGCAGTACTTCAAGGAGATGCTTGCAAAAATTGACAGCATGGCGTTAGTTCAGTCGTCAAACAGCGAGCTGGAACGTGCGCTGCTGGATGCCAAGGTCAAGCTGTCGAACAGTCAGGCGGATGTTGACTACTTCATGCAGCAGATGCGCTCACCAGAGACTCGTTCTACTAGCATGGCGGTTCTGATGTCCGAGGCCGAACAGGCAACAAGGTTAGCTGAATCGAAGGTCAAGGACGTGGAATCCCTGTTTGCGAAGGAAACCATCGTCGACAAGGAGGAATTCTTCAAGCGTTTGGACTTAATTACTCCCGAAGGTCGCCGTAACGCCAACATGCTGGTAAAACAGGTTCGCGTAGAGGCAAGCGTTGAAGGAAGCATATTCCGCATCAAACAGGATGGTAGCTTGTTGTTCACGCTATCGAAAGATCGGAAAGACAAGATTGTCTCGACGCCTCACACCAAGGACCAGTTCGTCAAGATGCAAATCCAAGACAGCCCGTCGTTGGATCAAGTCTTGGGCTATCACAAGCGGCGAAGGAAGGAGCGAGGCATTCCAGAACTTCAAAGCGAACAGACTACTAACTCCAATCCTCCAGACTGGACAGAGCATGATGCGGCACTTTCAGATGAAGCGTATGCTTGCCTGGAAATCACTGGTTTCGGGGACGATCCTGTGTACTACGAGGTTCCATTAACTGATCCAGGCGATTCTTAAAGCTGAATTTTTGAAAACGGAAATTTTCGGAAGTGGTCCTATTGGTCTGGAACTGTCGTTAGACCAGGAATATCGAGCAAGGGCTGCACCGTTGCTTAATAGGTAGCCGGCTGCCGAGGAATGGGTCCAATTTCGGTGTGAAATATCGACAGGAGGCCCGTCGGAGGGCCAGAAGGGGCAAGGTAGGATTGAGGCTGGAAACGTCGCCAAGAGGCTGTAATCGCGTTTAAACAGCCTACCGTTCACAAACTGTACACCATTCAGACCTCATGAGAGGCCCGTGGTTGAGTTTAAATCGATCAGTTGAGGGTTTGGTAGTGGTTAGGCTCTGCGTGGCTTACAGCGCGTCTCAGCGCTCATGCTGTCTTGACAATGGACAATACCGTAGCACGGCTCACGCAATAATTCCGTGCTAAAGCACTGACTGTCTCGCCCGTACCGTTCGCGTACTCTGCCTTCATCGCTTTTTGCTGCTCTGGTGTCGTCTTTGGAGTGCGTCCGAGCGTCTTACCTTCGGCTTTGGCCCGTGCCAGTCCAGCATGGGTACGCTCGACCAGCAAGTCCCTTTCCATTTCTGCCACCGCTGACAGCATTGTCAACATCATCTTACCGGCTGTACTGGTCAGGTCGAGGTTGCCAAGCTGGAGGACTACAACCTTAATCCCGAACCTTGCAAGGTCTTTGATCGTAGCGCCTACGTCCTGGGCGTCACGCCCGATACGATCCAGCTTCGATACGACAAGCGTTTCGCCTTCACGAATCTGTTTCAGCATCGCCATGAACTGAGGACGTTGGCTGGCGCTGGTCTTACCGCTGATGGTGTCGCTGAAAAAGTAGTCGATCTTGTGTCCTGCTGCTTCAATCTCAAGACGCTGGTTTTCCGTCGTCTGGGTGTCTTTGGAACAGCGAGCGTATGCAAAAGTTGCCATGATGTGTATCTCCCCCTGTTGGTAATGGGTGTTAGAATACACTCCACTGTTGGAAACGTCAATCCCTAATTTTCTAACAGTTGAAGTGGGGGTGTTGGCTAGGTGTTAGAAACCGGTCGTTAGTCGACAGTTGCGAATGCTACGGTGTATGCTTACTGGAACTTATTAGACAAGTACATCATGGCTAAAAATCGGAATTTCCGCAGACCCGCCTCTTCAAATTCAAGAAATTCAGCTCAACGCGAGCCTATCCCATCCACGCTTGACACAGCACAACCGGAGCCGACTGTTACGTTAGAGAATGGTGAAGCTTCTACCTATACGACCAGACCAGTGCACCGCCGAGACTTTCTCTCGGCGGAACTATTCGGTAACGAGGCTGGTGACGATGAGGATCTAGAGGTTTTAAATAGTTATTTTCTCGACAAGCCTGAGTTCGACCGATTTTACTCACCTACTTGCAAACTATCTTTCGTTAGATCGCGCAAAGGCGTCGGTAAATCCGCTCTTCTAAAGCAGACTCTTTATCGCCGCCAACAAGCTGATATTGGCGAACTGATCATTTATGTGAAGGCTTCAGATTTAATCGCTCTTCAAGATGTAAAAACTGATAATCCAGCTGCTCTTGTTTATGGTTGGCAGCAGCGTATTTGCACTCAGATAAATCTTGAACTCGGGGCAATGCTGAATTTCGGCTTTACCGACGATAAGATGTTGTTGATTGAGTCGTCAGAGCTTGCTGGATTTCGCAATAGGAATATTGTAGGGGCTTTAGTTGATAGACTAAAAATCAAAGGGTTGGGAGCGGAGATAGATCGCTCTCGGGTCTCGATTTCCAATTCGCAAGCTGTACTTGAAAGAGTTTTAAATCAGCATGATATAACTGTATGGCTTTTCATTGATGACGTTGATTCGACTTTTCTCAATACAGAGAATGAGAGATTAAAAGCAAGTACATTTTTCAGCGCTTGCCGGAACTTAGTGAGCGTCGTAAATGGTCTCTGCATAAGAGCGGCAGTGAGGACAGACGTATGGTCTGTATTAGCTCAGCACGATGAAGCGATGGATAAATGCGAGCAGTATATGCTTGATCTTAGCTGGAGCACTGAGGAAACTGGAAGGATTCTGCAAAATAAGATTCTCAGCTTTTTCCTTAGAACTTACCCTGACGACCAAAGCTATGCTGCATTCAATCCCATCGAAGACGGACGTGCAGTGCGAAAGATTGTTTTTAAAGAGCCTTTCCCGTGGGGTGCCGGTAGATTAGTAGACTCTTTTAGGCCTATCCATATATTATCCGCTGGACGCCCACGTTGGGCTGCTCAACTCTGCAAACTAGCCGCAAAAGATGCTTATCGGAGCATGAACTCACTTATTACGGTGAATCATATTCGTGAGGTGATGCAGGCTTATGGGAAGTTTCGGGTGGATGACTTATATAAAGAACATCGACATCAATGCGCTGTATTGAAAGACATAGTTGAATCATTTAGCGGCGGAAGAAAGAGATACAACACAGCCAATCTGCTTGAGCATATCGCTGACAAGATAGTTAACCGTATTGGGACACCAAATATTGATGGAATTACTGCTCCAGATGGCCCTCTAACTGTAGCGCATTTCTTGTTTAGATGTGGATTTATAGCTGCCCGAGATGAAAATGATCCGTCGGGATTAGGATTCGTGCATTTTGAAGATCGCCCTAACTTACTTACTTCACACGCGAATTTAGATGATGGACTGGTTTGGGAAATACATCCAAGTTATCGATACGTGTTGCGAATTCAAGGAAATCGAACAGCAGACGGATTTAGTTTCGACTAGCCAATAAAAAAGAAGTAGGATCTGGAGATGGATAATGGTGAGGCGTAAAACTCCAATCGAAGAGAGGTTTGCAAATGCCCAGCGACGATGGATGCGCTTGCTCACCGAATTCATACAACTCAGGGAAAAATACGCCTTGCTTCATCCTATGCTATTCGACAATCGCGTCGAGTTCCAGCACAATGTCCTCAGGAAGCGCCGAGGTTTTGAAACTCTGCAACGGTCACTTTTTCTGTCTTGCTGCCTCGACATTTTCAAGCTAACTCTAGACAGGTCGAGCGATGCGTGTATGTCGAAGTCTATGTCTGATCTAGATGATGGAAAGCTGAATGCCTCTCTCAAGGCGCACTACATCGCTGCCGAACTTAAAATCTACGAAGACGACGAGGACCCCGTAGTTGCAGCAATCGATCGTTCCTTTGCTACCGACAGGGCTGTCGAATTTGGGCGTGCCTACGATGAGCGGCGAGAAGGCGTGATCGAGGCTTGGGGGCAAGTTGAGCAAGGTGCTACCTTCGCCAAGTGCCACCATATACGGCATAACTTGGTCGCTCATACGAGGCTTGCTGGGGCCTACTTCGATCCCATCGACATCAGAGCGCTAGGTATCGAATTCATTGAACTCAAGCCAGCTATCGACCTTATGCAAGCGTTGATAGAGGAGCTTGGAGGGCTGATTCACAGCTCAGGATTCGCATGGGAGCGGTTAAGCCAGAACCTTACCGGAGCGGCTGACGACTTTTGGGGCGTTTCCAACATGAGCATGAATCAAATTGTTTGGCAGTCAGGGATTACGGACACCTCTCGCTAACGCTATAACAAGATCACAATTGATAGCACCGCCGTTTCCCATGCATTCGCGATTGACCTCCCTGTCCATCATCCGGTCGATAGTCCGTGCTTACCTTGGCTGGCGCTGGGGGCTTCTGTATCGCACTTATGTCCCTAAACGACCATTTGATGGCCGCAAAAATAGGACTCTACGAGAAATTTATCAAAGAGTGAGATAATCTTGCAAGCCTGCTTGTCATGAAATCGTTATCTAATACTTACCTTGCCTAATTTTCTAGCATAACATTTTTCGTGCCTAGGTAAGCGTACATTGACTTTGCAAACTTAATGTTCCGAGCAGAGTGACAAACTTACCCTTGATAGAGTCAATTATTTTTCTATAGGATGACGATGAAATATATAGGATGGTTATTGCCATTTATTTGTGTAATTGGTGCGTTTAGCTTTTATGCGTACTGGATTGATTTGCCGATGCATCCCACAGATTTTTCGACTAAGGGACTGGTGGGCGACAGTTTCGGCGTATTAAACTCGCTTTTTTCAGGTTTAGGATTTGCTGGACTGACTTTGACCATTTGGATTCAGCAAGGGCAAATTAAGCGTCAGGAACAGGAGCATTCTGAAGAAGTTCAAGAGCGTCGCTCTCTATTCAATTTAGATGCCGCTATCGACGCTACAGAGCAAGCACGACTTCTATTGACAGACTCGAATAATGACCGCAGAACATGGATCGAGGCTGCGAGATTACTGGGTCACGCGAAAGTGCTAGGAGAAGGTGTGAGTGTTGATTGTCATCAACGAGTTCTAGAGGCTACGCGAATGAAATACCGAAGGTTCTTTAGTCAACTTTTGGAAGAGAAATCTGGTGCGTATTTTTATGGGGTAGACGCCTCACTAAATTTGGGTGATGCAGCATGTGCGGCGACATCGGCAGTAGAAAATAGAGGAATTTCGAGAGGGCAGCATAGGCAACTAGATGAGGCATCAATTTATAAAGTTTGGGAGGCTGCTCAGTGGCCGAAAGAATTTAATGATCCTGTAGGCCAGAAGTTCTCACACGACGATCTAGATAGACTTTCCTTTAATAAGCAGGGTCTACGTGAATACCTTTTACATATTAAGGAATATAATTCAATTCGCGGCTTACTGACCCCGAAAAGGAAGCGGGATTAGGGAGTTTTGGCCGAGTTCAAGTGCCGGCTTGGCCGTCTCGAATTCGCTTGTGTTCGAGTCGGTGACAGTTCGCACATAGACATTGTAGAGCAGCTAAGGTAGTGCCATGCCCGGCACTCATGTGCTGAACTTGCGTATCCTGGTGATGCACCTCGATACATGACTCTGCCTTTTCGGTCCCATAATGAACAACGGGGTCAAGGTTACATTGCTCACAAAACAATTTCCCGTGTTCTGCTTTAAATTGGCTCTTTTTTGCGTTTATCGCTGCGGTAGAGCGCTCTCGTTTTTTATGGGTGACAAGTTTGATATCTCCCTCCGCCCATGACCGATTTTCTTGATCGGGCGGGGTTAAGTCTGGAGCCTGTCCCCCTAATTTTGGTACGATGCGAAAGCCAGCATTCTGGATAATGCGGAAGCATGGTGAGGTTACACCTACAGTAAAGTGATCTGGTCTAATGTCGATCCCTAGTGCAGCGTGAGCGGCGATGCCAAACACTGCTTTGGGTGCAAATCTGTGCCCATCGTCGGTGAGAACGTCGTAATCGGTCGAGGGTGCGAACGGGTGGTCTGCGAAACCCATGAGAAGTTTTAGAACCGCGTTATAAATGTGTTCTGGACGTACTTTATTCAGCTCGGGCGTTAGCAGCGGCTTAGTCGGTGGAGGAATAGGAGTGCCGGTTCCTGAGCTATTTAATTTCCAGCGAATACGCACTGGCACTTCGTCAGTCACATCGACTGCTTGACCTAACCCGGCATAAGTAAACAGGTCACGGCCATTCGCACGCCAGAAGACATGGACCTCAGCATCAAGAGCAGTCATTCTTAAGATAGACGAATGACGACGGATGCTATTAGTCCTGCCCCGCCAAATGAGGTCGCTCCCATCGAAAAAATTGTCGTAGTTGTGCCCAGTTTGTCCGGGATTGCCGACATTTGCGAAGATAAATGTTACACCATCAACGCTAGGATAACCTGTAGCCCAGTTGCCACTCGTCTCTCCTTTGCCACCCGTCAACTGACTGACCTGTTCACGTTTATATTTATGACCAACTTTGAAATTGTATTTACTCATAAAATAATATTATATATTACAAATCAGATTCTAACCCAGATCTAATTTTTCAAAAAAAACAAGTTTCGTAGATTACTTTCTTTTACTTGCTGACGCTTTTTGTCGTCCGTCCACATAAATGATCTCGGATGCTCGACCGTGATCCTCGATAAATTCCGCACGCAGTCGAATAATTTCATCATGCTTTCTTCCCATGTGACCTACATCTATCAGAAGAAAAATGGCACGGTTTGTATCGTCAGCTTTTTTGTAAATTTCTAGCTGTTTTTCATAGCCGTGCTTGACATCAGAATTTGTCGATAGCTTGATTTCTACCAGAACTTTAGAAGCTGCCCCCTTTGACAATTTGAAATCTACAGGCCCGTTTCCGGAATCAGCTTCGGGAGTAAGATCGATGTCGTTGGCTTTACAGTAACTATAGGCTACCGCGAACAAGAGACGCTGGCTAGCCTTTTCCTTGCGCGGTGTATCGTCTTCTGCCCAAAGTTCCTTCCAAAGGCCTTTATTCTCAATAAGATCACGAAACTGAATAACAATTTCGCGGACAATTTTCTCTACTGTGGCAAGGTCTAGTGCTTGTCTCTTGTACTTGGATAGATCAAATGGAAACTGATTGGGAATGGTCTCTAGCAGCTTAATCCAGAAATTTTCACCATTTTTGTCTGCCTCGAAGTCATAAGGTTTCGGTTCCATATTTCTGAGCATTTCGAGCAAAATCTTAAACGATTCCTCGTCTTTCAATGCAGCCTTTTTTATTGCACCTTTCTTGGCAACGGTCATTGTTGCCCAGATTTCGCCAATATTTGCATTTATGCTGTCCCTCAGCTCATCGTTTTGGTTCACAACGTGTGCTATTTCACTCCAGTCTTTTGCTAATGGCAAATCGCGCACTATGTCTCGTGGAACTAGAAGCAAAGGATCATTAGAATAGGGATTTTTAATCATCTCCACGTCTTTGCCTTCGATTTTGTAGATGCCAGTCGGCAGCTTTAATACTGCATTGACCCGGATCGTAAATTCTCGAAGGCTTTTCCAAATGATCCTGGTAGTCATATCGCTTATACGATCTGGCCCGATTCCTTTTTCGAATAAAGCCATAACCATGAATAAATCGACATCCTCCACTCCTAAAGCAACAATTTGAGAAGCAGTATCCATACTTGCTGCAATTAGGTCTGGGCCAAAACCTGATCCACGTACAGATCCCCCTCCGTAGCCAAGGCAAGTCCAGCTCATTTCCGAAAAATCGAACAGCTTTTCAGCAGATCGCCATGCTACATCGCCTTTTTCTTTGGTCAAGCTTAAAAATTTGATAATCCTTTCAAATCGAAGCTTAAATTCGTTTGCTCCATGGTCGTGGATTTCCGGATGCTTGCTATATATCAATAGCATGGGATCAATAAACAAGAGGGTATCTGTAGCCAGCATCACGTTCACTACGTCGAGCTCTTTCAGCAGTTTTTCAGAAACAGAGAATTCTGTTGATATCGTTGCAGGATTTAAAATTTTTGCCATTAATCTACCCATTAGCCTAAGTGAACCACATTTTTATGCTATACGCATAAGCAAGACATTGTTGATAGCGTACCATAACTTCAGTTGATAAAAATAAATTGAAGTGGATAGGCAATAACGTTGCCATCTTGCACTGATCAGTGGGCAGTTGTCTCGATGAGGCGGTGAAAAGCAGGTGACTGCGAAGAGCCACTTGACTTAGACCAAACCCGCAGAAGCAACTTACGTCTTCATAGGTTGGATGTGTGGATAATGTTTCCGTCTTGCAGCCCTAATCTTCGAATCTGAAACAGAATAGAGCGATCGATCTATCGAACTCTTTGACGGCACTGGCGGCATTGCCAGAGGCTTTTGAGAGGCACCCACACGGAGCGATGTGGGTGGTTTACTTGATCTGACGATAACTTGTTGTACTATCGTCGGCATTAAAAAGAAGCACTAACGGATTTAGCGAGCGCGAGCAGCAGCCGGCTGTTTTTTCCAGTCGATGTAGCCAAGACCACCTGCCATGCACTTCATGTAAATCACCTTTCGTGCCTCAGTAGCGGTAGGTCGCATAGTAAATACATACTTTGCGATATTAGTATTATTTTCATCTAAAACCTTCTGTCGTGCTGCTGGTCGCTTGCCCTTTTCGTATACAGGGTTCGTTAATATATCGATAACATATTCTTCGCTCTGACCGTCATGCATCAATTCAGCACTGCCTTGAGCAATAGTCCCCGCACTCAGACATTCGGCCTCAGATTGAGCGTATAGAAAAGGCGTATAGAGTAGTGTAACTAACAGAGCACATCTTTTAAGCATTGTCATCCGTCCAACTTAGGGTTATAGGCAAAAAACTCACGATTGAGGCATTTCATATAGACAAGTCTGCGAGCATTCGACGAGGGTGGCTCAATCGTGTAAACCCAAGCCACGACCTGTTGCAGCGCGATATATAGATCGCCACCCGGCGTTCCCTCTCTTCCGGGAGTCAGTATCCGAAGTGCTTCGCCCTCCGACCTTCCCTGCTCTCGTGCTACAGCAATTCCATGGGCGAGCTTGCCAAGGGCTAGGCAGACAGCCTCTCGTGGTTGGTTAGCTGCTAAAGTTGCCTCATGCGCGAGGCAAGCAAACGCCAACACTGCCATAGTTGAAAACTTGTTGTTCATACAATCTCCCTTCCCCAATGCTACCAATTCGGTAGTGTGGAAGCAAGAGCAAACACGGACTATCTCTACCTTTTTGGTAGGGAAAATGTCTACATTGGGCAAGCGCTTGAAGTCAGTAAGGCTGTCGGCTGGGCTGTCGCAGGAGCAGCTTGGAGTACAGGCAGGCATTGAGGAGGCGAGTGCCAGCGCTAGGATGAATAGATATGAAAAAGGAACGAGAGCACCAGCGATAGAGATTGTGCAGCAGATTGCGTACGTTCTCGTCGTACCAGTCAGCTACTTCTTCTCGGAAAACGATGATGAGGCTGAACTACTGTTAGCTTTTCATCGGATGTCAGCAGAGGGGCGAAGAGGAGTCCTTCAGTTTGTTCATTCGGTGTCAGCAGAATAATAGGTTAAGCGAAGGATAGTCCGCTACTTCGTAGGTTACTAGCCTGTGCTTTGAAACGACGGAACTGAATTTGCGATGTAACAGGCTGCCGGCGTTACGGTTGCTACCGGCGTATGCCTGAGTCAGCTTCGCCACCATCTTACATTAAACGACCACTTACTGAGCCTTACGGATTAAAAGTAGGCAGTATGTTTAAACGCTCCAAGACTCAGGAGCGCTCTAAGATGAGGCTAGCGCTGGCTTACTACTATTGTCTAGATGTGATTATAAGACATCCAAGGCGGAATATCGGTAAGTCTGTATCTATCGCACAGAGTTCGGCCAGTTTAATGTCTAACTGTTGAAGTGTATTGGTGTGTAATACGGAAATCTTGAGGGCGTCGATACTCACCATCAATGATGTTTTCCTCTTCCTCTTTTAAAACAGCCTCATTCAGTAGTTTTTCTATAATCATCTCGGCAGGCATTTCCCACATCCATTCTAGCCTGTGGAGCGAGTCACCAATCCCGGTTAAGAAGGCTGAGTTCTCCGTGCGGGTTTCAGGCTTAGTTAGGACGAGTATCAATTCATGTTTCATTGTAGTTCCTTTCAAATAATCTTAGGTTATCTCCGTAGAGTTATATTGATGGCTTGAGGGTGGTAATCCCTTATGGCCATAGCATTTTAATACATTAAATTGATTATCACATAAACCTGTAATTTGTAAATACGATTTACTTTATCTAAGCAATTTTATGCGTTCAATCAACGCCCATATCGAAAGAACGACCACGTTCGAGAATGATCAGTCAGACTTTGGCGGATACGAAGTAAGAAGCTCCATTGTATATAGGTGCCATAGGCACAGAATATTCAACTACGCCTATGGCGGAAGTGCAGAATACGTAAGCCTTTAATCACTCTATTTCCCTTACAGGCCCGCTGCCTCGGGCCCTCACATGTGCCTACGGCACCGACTGGAACGCTCACAAATGAAACCTGCTCTATGCCTATGGCATCTTTCCGATGGTGCCATAGGCCCAAACTAAAGGCGCGTGTAGGCGCGCCAATAGGAAGGAAGAGTAGGCTTTACGAAGTCTAGGGATCTCAGTAAGCGTGACTAAGGGTCCATAGGACCAGTCAGACGCTCTGTGCCTGTGGCACCTTAATAGAAACAGTCTCACTAGCCTCGCTTTCGCACGGCTTATATATAGGTGTCGTTTAATCGCAGGCAAACAAATCATTGTTCTCCAAGTCCGCCCAATCATCTTCAGCGCTCACCTCAACTCCGTCTAGTTCGAAGCTCATTTGCTGGTGGTCTTCTATAATTTCTGACAAGCTCCACGCTTGCTCTACATTCGCAGATGATCTACAGATTAAACAGCCTTGCTCGCTGCAAGGAACGATGGTTCGCATCGCTGTGTATGAATCCGCCTCATCAATATGGCTCGGTTCCGGCCATTTGCATTTCACTGTTTGTGCAGCCCGTTCGATGATGCGTAAGCACATAGCCAAGCGCTGAGCATGACGCTCCGAGCAGTGACGCAATGACAGCTGCATATCATCCAAGATCAGCTGTGTCGAAATCATGTCTAAACGACGAAGAAGAACGATAACCGTCTTGATGCTTAACGGCCTTGTATTCTTGCAGTAGTCTAAATTAACTGCCCCAGTAACTATGTCACTAAGATGAGGAAGCTTCGCAAGTGCGTGCCCTGGCGAGCTGTAAGCTTCCAAGTAGTTTTTTAATGTGTTGGTGCGAACGAGCGGTGGACGTCCCCTACCTCTAGGCTTTGCTAGTGTTTGGATAGAAGTCCTTGTCGCCTTTCGATTCGATCTCGGCGCTAATCGAACCCTTTGAGGCGACTTCGCGTTTACTTCGTTATACGATGCCTCGCAAAAGCTAGGAGGCAATAAAGCTGGATAATTAACACAGTGGAGGGGCAAGGCAGTATGGGTCATAAGTTTCCTTAGTTAAGCTGCCGTAAACGGCTTCGGTCGTCTTGTACATAGCAAGTTCCGTAAGTTAAAAAGCGGACTCCCCGTTAGTAGGAAGACTTTGCAGAAAAGAGCAGCAGCACATATGCGCTACTAGCTCCGAGAACAGCATTCTTACACGCGATTTCTATTAAGTCAAAAAAAATCTTGACTTATCAGAATATTTGTGCGTACAGTTTGCAGAGGGTGGTTCACAACTTGTACAGGTATTTAGAATTTAGCTCAAAAATTTAGGCGAAAATTTGCAGTCTTAAATAGTCAATTTGCTTGGCTAAAGTGCTGTTTTCTATAAAAGACGATAGAGATTGGCCGATTACACCTGACTAGCAGCTGTTCCCATCATCAGTATCAGGGCCATCCACTGGATGTTGTCTGCTAGGCAATCCTAGCAATTCCGTAATCACGTCCCTGTCCACACCTTGTTCTTCCAGGAAACATCGGGCGTAGAACGGGCCATGAAGCCGACATAAGATCAAGGCCGCTGCGAGAAGCGCAGCCGCCTGGCTTGATGGGGTATGGGAATCGGTAAGCATGAGCGAAGTCTTGCACCTCCGTCCAAGTTGCACATTGACGATAATCAACAAAATTGTTGGTGTATTCAAACATAGAATTTGAGCTCCTGGTAGGCCTGGTTGGGGGCGTCGTGCGTTTCGGCGCCACTCGGGCGTTCGGGGTCGGGCAGCGCAAGGCGTTCGCGAAGGGACATCGATTGTCTCCGGTGCGTGGTTCAAACGTGAGGAACGAGTCAGTCGACGTGATCCTGGCGCCCGAACAGGCGCCCCAGCAGGCTGCGGCCTTCGTGGACCCGCTGCGCGGTCACCAGTTCGACCAGATCGGCCAGGCTGCGCGCGGCGGCGCTCGAGCGCGACAACTGCAGCACCGGCACGCCCTGGTTCACCGAATCGGTGACCGCGATGTAGTCGTTGGGGAAGGTGTGCACCACTTCGCAGCCCAGCGCCG
>Ga0265797_10008370_pt1 | contig 13805 bp, 6 predicted proteins | sample P2T30metagenome_FD_192433 | JGI IMG/M metagenome (GOLD analysis project Ga0265797, IMG submission 192433) | Plant litter microbial communities from East Loma Ridge, Irvine, California - P2 T30 | ecosystem: Environmental > Terrestrial > Plant litter > Unclassified | place: USA: California... | reverse complement strand
GTTGTCGTTGGCGAGGCGGCCGTCGTCGTCGTCGTCGTCTTCGTCGTCGTCCAGGTCCATGGCGGCGTCCTCGACATGGCGGGCGGAGGATGAGTACATTCGGTGGTCGTCGCGGCGGCCACCATCGTCCCGATCGTCCTGGTCATACTCATACTCCAACGAGCCGTTGCCGAGAGTGAAGCTTTCACCTTCATCGTCCTGGCCGTTCCACATGTCGCTCAAGTCATGGTCGTCGGCAATATCTGAATCTTGATCGGCGGCGTTGGAGTTGGCGTCTTCGTCGGCGTCGGAGAAGCGGCTGTCATCTGCGTCCACGCCGTCAAGAAGCGTCACTGCGCCGTGATTAGCGGGTTGGCCGAGTTGCTTCGGAATGCTGTCAAAGCCCCAGCTCGGGTTATCGAAATTGCCATACTGTCTGTTGTTGTTGCTGGACTCCTCCTCGTCGCCCATGCTGATCCCCTCATCATCGCTCCCCGCCGGACTCTTCCCCGTCGTCGTCTGATTCCGCGCGGCTGGCAGGCCGGCTGAACCATTTCCAGCGGCCGCTTGCTGTTGCGGGAGTGCTTTCGCTCCTGCTCCTGCTCCGACTGAATTGCTCGACGATCCACGCAGGGTTGAGGAAAGATCGCCGAGACGGCCTTCCCCCGAATCGGACTCGTAGGCTTCATCGGCATCGGCGCTGTTGTTCTGCTGAGGCGGGTTGCGGAAGTCGGCGACGATGTCCTGGAGATACTGCGGACCTAGCGGCTTGTCCGAACGGCGACGGTAGAACAGCAGGTATGCTGCGGCTGAGTTGCGGGGGTGGTCACCAAGCTTGGAGACGGATGAGTCTGGTGGGAGTGGAGTGTCAGCAACATGATCGAGGTTTGGTGGAGTGTTAGCAAGCGACTTACCATTATAGTCATACCACTGCCCATCAAAGAAGTTCTTCGCAGAGGCAGTGTAGTGCCCACCACCAAGCCCACCAAAGTGATTATCCACGGCGAAGAGATCGTACAGATAGTTCTTGCCATCCTCTTTCTGGCCAATCTTTTCAGTCAAATCAAGACCTTCGACTGGGTAGTCAACCTTGACATCGATCTTGTCTCTGAAGCTTCTCGTACCGCCGAAGCGCTTGAGGTGCACGACAACAATGTCGGGGCATGTCCAGATCTCCAAAGTCTTGGTAGCCTGGCGCAGCTCCTTGCAGCGGTTGCAATACCAGGCGTTGTCTTCGGAGAGTTTTTCGCGCTTGCCGGTCTCCATGAAGCAGTCTTCGAGGGTTATGCCATTCTTCTTCCGCAGTTCGCGGCGCTGGCGCTTTGCTTCTGTGGCTGGGTCGTGCACGAACGGAATTCCTTGGCCATTGACGGCCGACAGCCAGTGACCGCGGGTGTCGGCAGCGTCGTTACGGTCTCCGTCGAAGATACTATCCAAGGCCTCGGGATACCAGTCGAGAATGATGCACTCGCCGAGCTTGATGTAGTAAGTCTCGTCGTCGGGCTCTTCGTTGCTACGGACGGAGCGGGGTGATTGTTGGGCTACCTCGCGGGCTGCCGCCCTCTTCAATTCCCTCTTCTCTTTCTTGGACGGCTTGTCTTTGGTCTTGCGATTCTTGTTGCCCTTGAATTTGTTCACCTTCTGGTTGCCGCGCATGCGTGAGGCAACAGGAGCACTTTGCGTCGGATCATCGGGAAGCTCGCTCTCTGCCGTTTCGCTCTCGTCATCAACAAGAGCTGGTGGGTCTTCTGCTGATGTCTGCACAGTTCTCTCCTCGTCCTCGTCACTTTCTTCTTCGTCCGCAGCAGGGCTAGCCGGGGATGATGCATCGTTAGTGCTTGACTCACCGGCTGTGCTAGAGCTGGATGAGAGGCGTCTCGAAGGGGCCTTCACACGAGACTTCATAGTGCGAACGCTTTTTTCCTCGAAACCACTAGTCCCGAAGCAATGCATACTGTCTGACCCCTTAGCGTAGCTGAGAGTGAAGAGTTGATCCCGAAGGATTACCGGGAGGCTGTAGTTGGCATCAAAGAAGCCAGCAGGAACCTTGGCTCCTTCAGCACCAGGCCTGCTTTGAGCCTCGTTTGCCGCCTCGTTAGTCTCCGAGGCCTGAGTGTCACCGTTCATGGAGACAGACACATAGCCATCCTCGGAAGAAACAGAGTGGTCGCTGAGTCGGGCTTCAGCGTCACCCTCGGTCTCTGGTCTCTCAGTATCTGACGAGGCAGACCGCTCTGCCTCTGCCTCCATCAAGATTGGGCGGCTCGTCAGTTGGGCGACGGTGTGTAGAATTTTCTTGAGAAGCGCGTCGTAATCTTTGGCTTCCTCGCGCTTGACCGTGATGTACTGCGGGTGCATGATGGTATCCCACCCGTTACCGTAGCGACTCTTCTTTCGGTGAAAGATGGGCACCGCAAAGTTCTCGGCCATCTCTGAGTCCATCTCGGGAATCACTTCCAATCGCCTTTTCTCAGCTGATGATAGGTAGCCGTGTTTAGCGCCTGGTGGGATGTTGCTGGGTACATCGGCCAGCTCAAAGGCGAAAACGTAGTCGTTGGCTTGGATGTTGGCTTCTGCCACTCCAGTGCGGTCGTCAAAGTACTTGTAGAATCTATGGTTGTAGACTTCGACCATCCAGAGTTTGCTCGAGTCAATATTGTCATGCTTGGAGGCAATGATCTTCTTCACGTCTTTCATGGTCAAGTTCTTCTCCAGATCCAGGTTGTGGTTCATCGGCTTTCCGACAAGCGGCACAAACGTGATGTTGAGCATGACAGTGCTCTCCATCGGAAGCTGAAGGGTGAGAGAGGCGAAGGGATCAAATGTGACGCTGACCTTGTCGCAATTAGGGCACTCCATTGTGTTCTTGTAGAACCCGCTGAAGAGGTCCATACACACAGACTCGTTGCGCTTGGCGTGGTTTTGTCTGTACGTATCACCGAGCTCCTTGATGTATTCCGGGTCATTGACACGCGCATCGTCAGAGTCGGGGTTCTCAAGATAAGGCTTCTTCTGGATCCTGTTCAGGTCCTCATGAATGGAGTCGACAAGATAGCTGAGGAACTCTTGGGAGTCTTGTTGGCCCCACCCTGAGAACACAGGGTTCTGTGAACTGAGCGTTCTCTTAAAGTTGTTGGGTGAGAAGGCTGAGCTCGCGTTCTCGCCATACAGGCCCTGCAACACTTCAGCGTACTTTTTGGCCATGATGCCTCCAGATCCCAAGGGGTTGCTTGAATTGATCTCAGACTTGTACTTGTCTTGCAAGAAGTAGATGGCGAGTTCCTCTACGCTGCGGATGCACTGGAGAGCTGAATTCATATAGCAGGTGTTACCGAGGTTTGTCAAACCAACAGTCCCTCGAATCTTGCCGTCGCGCTTACGGCTTCTAGTCATCGTGCCGCCGGGTGCTGGGCTGGTCCGACGAGATTTCACGGTCGAGCTTGGTTTGGAAGCGCTGTTATTGCTTTTGGCAAGGATTTTCTTCTTCTGGTCAGAGAGGTACTCGCCGCCAGCAGGACCACGGGTCTGCTCCTCAAGAATGAGAGTTTGGTTTTCGAACAAGGAGAAAATTTCGATGGTTGACGAGCCGTTGTATTTTGCGTCAGCAGTCTTATCAGGCATGTCGACATGTTCAAGATCCTTCCCAACATCCATCTTTTGCCATTCTGCTGCTCCAACAACAAGCTTGGTTCGCTCCAGTGGGACAGAGGAAGGCGAAGTTTCTCTGGAAAGTGGCGGTGACGCAACACCAGACTGCGTGTTGTCAGGCGCGTCCACTGTGATGTTGGTAGGGTTGAGTACCCGCCAGATCTTGACTTTGTGGTTGAGAGGGATTTCCGCAAAGTCTTTCACCCGCGTCAGGAATTTGTTGGCCTTCTCCTGACGAGAGGAGACCACCATCAAGGCATCGTCTGCTTTCATTTGTCCCCGCTGGCGACGTTGATTTCTCCTTTGGAGCTCTATAGCTGCGGATCTTGCCTTGTCTTCTGTCTTTTCGCCGTCACTGGTGGGCGCAGGAAGCTTCCTGATCAGGAACACAGGCGGGTTGAGTTCGTATACGACGTTCGGCATGACGGCGTCATCCGGCGCAGTGTTGTGGGCATACCTCGTGATTTGCTTTTGTCCTTTGGCGATGCCGTACCACCCGATGATCTTGCCCCAGGCGTCATCAGGAAGCACCATGAAATCCTCTTCCATGGTGAGGCCTTGCTTGAGAGGAATATACGGATAGCCATTGATGTCGTGCAGGATTGGCTCGTTAAAGGCGTTTGAAGGTACAATATCGGAGTTGTCCACTGGTCCGATTTCACCCTCGCGGGCTGCTTTTGGGAAGTTGGTGCTGTTCAGCTCGTCTGTCGTCCTCGCTCTAACTCTCTGAAGCCATCGCACGGAGATCACGTTACCCCGATCGCCATGTTCGATCTGCTTCATGGAAAGCTGCATCACCTCGTTCACTTGCTCGTCGATGCTGGGAAGAGGCGCACCGCCAGCCACTTTCCACTGGTCGCCATTGCTGTCCTCTACGGAATAAGGCGGAGGTTCCTCAGACTGGAAGCTTGTTGCCGAAGTGTTCGTTGACATTGTGCCTTGCAGCGAGGTTGAAGCAGTGTTTGCGCCAGTATCCTGATCATACAAGTCGTTTGACGTTCCAGCCATCGCTACATCCTCGTTCGAATCCGGCTGTTGAGCAGCATCCCCATGCCTTCCAGTCCCTTCCATTTCGCCAGCACTTCTCTTCGCAGGGCTCGCCGCCCTCTGGATCTCAAATCTTTCCGCGTGAACCTCGTTCTCCGTCTTCACGGAATTGTCGTGTCCATTTTCACTGCCAGACATGTCCGTACTGCTGCCGCTATGAATGGTGATTTCGGCAAACGCTCCGCTCGGGCTCTGTCCTGCTAATCCCACACCAGCACTGCCAATCTCTTCCTGCACGTGTGGCGGCAAAGCTCCGGATCTTCCGGTTGTGTTTGTCGAGGGCGATGCGCGGCCTTGCTCGGGACTTGGCGCGTTGCTCTGCGGTGACGATGATTCGCGCTGGTGGGCCTCGTACGTGTCGGTATCAAATGGAGCGGCCGAGTCGGCGGCGTGCTGTATAGATGCAAATGGAGCAAGCTTTCGCTTCTTGGTCGTGGACGAGGAGGCCGTGTTGCGCGGCAGACTGCTCTGCAACGGCGAGCAGCCCCGGATTCAGGATTTGCAAGGAATGTGCAAAGCGGTCGGGGTGAGCGCGTGGATGGGAGAATAAGAAGGCTGGTTGAATGCGCGGGTGTGAATGCGCTGAGGATGTTTTGGTTGGGTTGTGTTGTGTACAAGGGTAAAAGAAAAGGACAATGACAGTATTGTTTGGTGAGTTGAGATCAGGTACGCCAGTGACGTTTCTTGTCAACGACTTCCTGTCTCGTGTTTGGAGTTTGTGGAGAAGCCTTTGGAGAGTCAGTCGGTACAAGTAGCTTACGTAATGCGGCTGCCTGAGGCGAGAGCGATGTCGTTCACATTGTTGTACAGTACCTATTTTTCAATAGTGCTGAATAAGACTGTCTCGGTATTCAAGTCACGAGACCTCCCCTACACGTTACACAACATTAATTATTGTTGTTGAAGCGCCACTTATTCAACACATCGCTGCTGTTGTCTTCTTAGTGTAAGTAGGGTTAGGGTAGCTCGTCCCTCAACAACACATTATCACTGCTAGCACGAGACATTGCAGACAAATGAGGTGGCAATCAAGTCATGATGTGATCTTCGAGAGCTGGCCACCAATCGATGCCATTCTGACTTGACGACGTGGTGGCTGCGTTTGTGAGCATTGCTGAGTGAAGTTGTGAAGTGAACGGTTGAATGTATGCCCATAAAGCAACCCAGGAAGCTCGCTCGATGCATTCATTTCACCTACCAAAATGCATGTGAATGGAAAATTAATATGAAAGCCAAAGGCAGAAACTTAGGGTCGAATGTTCCTCCCGAACCGACTCCGCCAACTCTTCGATCAACTCGCAACAACCTTGACGAACTCAGCACTTGATACGATACGAAGGCAAACGCTTCAGGGGATTGATCTCATAGACCGCGACATACTCCTACTATGATCTATACACATGTGATCAAGACTACCCAACCGTCAACAGGCAAAACATGAGCAAGAAATTCGCCGCAGACCCTCCAACCCATTTCCATCGACAAAATACCACCAACCCATCAACCCTCCAACGTTGCCATCTCAAGAGGGACACCATCCGTGATGCCCCCATAAGGCACAGCCTCATAGTCACCAAAACAAGCCCACTCATAATCCGCCTTCTCAAGACTCTTCTCCTGCACTTCCAGGAAAGTCTCCAACTCGCACCACCCATCGTCCCTCATGCCACACTCCGGGAAGCTCAGCCCTAGGGGCAAAGTGCGCTGGTTGAGAACGAAATGGATATATTTAGTCTCCTTTCCTTTCGTGTAAACCGCAGCTCCATTTGAGCGATCGCCAGAGAGGGGAGAGGGGGTTTTGATGATTTCCATGTCCAAGCGCGCGGCGAAAGGTGTGAGATGCGCTACGCGGAGTGAAGAGACGTTTCGCGACGCTGGCATGTGATCCGCAGGCAACAGGTCTGCAAACTGCGTGAAGCCAAAAGCCGTCAGGATGGCCATTATGTTCGTGTCGTGGGAGAAGTCGAAGTTCAGAGACTGGTTGAGGGGGAACGTCGCTTCATTACTATCAAGCGTGACATTCACCTGCGCGAAGGGCTCACTTATAACGTGTTGTTGCAGGCGGGCGAGAATCTCTTGCACATAGCCGATTCCAACGGCGCGGCCGGTGGGGGATTGGAAGGCGTTGTTGCCCGCGAAGGAGAGGTCGATGCTGTACTCGTAACTCTCCCATTCGGCGTAGGAGAAGAGGCCACAGAAGGCCGAGTAGCCGAGGGCGACGGTCTCGTAGGCGCACATCGACTGCGCGTTGTATGAGTCGGTGGTTGTCCAATTGAAACCGGGTGCTTGTCCGTGCAGCCTTTCGGTGGCGTTTGCGAGATATATGTCCGTCCATTGCTTGGTTGCGTTGTTGCCGCCTTGGCTGCGGAAGTTGTTGGCGTTGGGGCAGTTTTGGTAGCCTGCGAGGGAGTTGTTGAAGGTACCTGTCAGGTTCTCTCGGGCAAGCACTAGGGTTGCGTTGTCGGTCCAGCCTAGGCCGAAGAAGCCGGCGAGGAAGTACTCAGCGGATTCAACCATGCGGCGTTGGGTCGTCGAGCGAGCAACGATCTTGCCGTCGTTTGGGTAGAGGTGTCCGTAGCTGTATTGGTGCAGGGTGCCGGATTCGAAGAGCTCCTCCTTGCCCACTGGGACTAGGATCTCCTGGCCAAGTTTGTAATCCCACTTGTTGAGGAAGCTGAGATCGCCGGTGAAAGTGACGTCCCCAAGCACGCCCGTGGTGTAGTTCTTGATTTTCGCGGCCAGGTCTTCAACGCCTGATCCTTTGGTGGGATACCGCGCGCCATGACGAGACAGCATGTTTAGCTGAACGATGGAAGCATTTTCAGGCATCGAGTACTCGTCAACGCCAAAGCCATCAGGGTTGCTGAAGTAGTGGGACAGTTGACCGTGCTTGTGGAAGATGCTTTCGTCATCGCCGACCTGTCCTTTGATTGGGACCTGAGTCTCCAATGGCTGAGGTGGCACGTATGTTGTTGATGCAAAAGGTGCCGGGTTCGTTTGAGCAAGGAACGCCGGCTCACCAGTCGGAGTTGGACCTGTTGATAGCAGTCAGAGATAGATCACCTGTCAATCGAACAACTTGAGGGACCAACCAGGCAAGAGTAACGGATCGGTTTGATAATAATCCGGCAAACCGCTCGTCGAAGCGCTCGCAGCAGAAGCACTTTGCCTCCTTACAACACCAGCATCAACCAAATCCGCAGCAACAGCCGCAGCCGCAACAGCATAATTGCGGTACAGCATGACGAACTGCACAAGGACAACCCCAAAAAGCACGACTTGCCCAAGAAACAAAGCCTTCTTGCTGATCCTAGTAAACCACGGTCCGCTGTAAGATGTAGGCTGCAAGAAACGAGGGCGACGTGTAGAGTCGGAGTAGTCTTCGAACAATATTTCCTCGGACTCTGACACCATGGCGCATTTTATAAGACCAGCTTCCCCGCCGTCATCACCACCACCGCCAGCAGCACCATGTCGGATGCCTGCAGGTACATGAGGAGGAGGATCCATGCTGACTGCCACTCCCGTCATCGCCTGTGGCCGCCAGAGGGCAGAAAGTAAGTTTGTCCCACGTTTCTCACGAGGTAGTATCGCCTTGACTTGTGATCAGCGTGCAACCTGCCGTACGAGGAAGGTAAATTCTCCAGACCGGCAAAAACGTGTGTCAGTAGTCGGTTTCCAATGGCTGGGCGTGTTTGTTTGCCGATATCGCGCGCGGACTTTCAAGCTTCTCCTCACGCGTTTGGAACGGCGAGCTTAATCAGCCTTAATGAACGAGAGCATCCGAGATAGCCGTGCGCACGCCGTTTACGCCGGCCCTGCGAGTGGTGGGAAGAGGAGGAGTTGAGGCGAAGCGAGGATGGATGCATTGTGCATGATGGGTCGTATTTAAGCGAGAGGGATGGAAAGTTACTGCGAGTGCTTGCAGTGATCGATGATACCGTGATGGTTGCTTGCCAGTTCCCGTTTGCAGTCGTTGCCAAGAGGGCGAAGCATTGGGCTGTCGTCACCAAGACTTTGCACATCAATGATGGATCTGTCGCTCGCTTGGACAGCCTTACGAGGCGAGGTGTTGATAAGCAGAACAGCAGGACTGCAAAGTATAGGCCAAGCGTTGATATAAATTCAGGACTGATGTTTCGACTCGATTGTGCGGTCATCCATCCAATACTGGAATGTTCATTTATTGCCAGAGCCTTCCAATTCATCATTCCGAATACCTTTCGTTCATGCGATGCCATTCCATGCATGTGTTCAAAGCCTTACCAGCTCCCGTGTGACTACAATGATTTACACCTGGCCAGCTCAGAGACCAATCGTTGTCATGGTCGAAGAGCCAAGTGAGAGTATCTCTCCACCCAAACCTCACTTTATCCCAGCTGTCCTGTCTTTCTGAACCCATCATCCTCATACAATCATCCTACTCCCTCCCAAACCCACCGTCCTCAAACTTCCCACTAAATCGCTCCACCACATCGAAAGGCATGGCATAGACCGGATGCACGAGTCCAACCCGATCACTCGCCTCAATACCCAACATTTTCATTTTCTCGCGACTAGGGCCCTCGCCACTCCAATTGAACCCAGCAGTCAACCGTCCGCTCTCGCCCCTCACAGGCGCCTCAGTATCGTAATGGTAGTGGTTCATAGCAGCCGACAAGCCCGCGAGAGAATACGTCGTATGGTATCCGTCCGGCTTCGCACTCGGCTTATCGCGCATCCCACCCTTCTTGCCCGGCTGCTGCGCGCACGTAAGCAAGTACCGCACCAGCGCAGCCTTGTTCCACACATTCTCGGACGCTTCTTGTTGGCCGGGGCCGAAAGAAGCCTGCAAGAGCGCCCACGTGCCTCCGACCCATTGGCTGTAGCAGGAGTCGACGAGTTTGTTCGTGCGCCCTGCGAAACCGCCTTCGGGTGTTGTTTGCGCATACACCATCCAGCGCAGTAGCGCGTGGGTGTCGAGGTACTTGGGGATGATTATGTGAGGGGCGTCGAGCATACTCAGCACGCCCATGGCGAGGAAGGCGTAGGCGCCGTGGGCTTCGTCGCCGGGAGTGGCGCCGATGCCGCCTTCGTAAGTCTGGAGCGCGCGGATGTAGTCGCCGAGGCCTTCGTCGAAAGTTTTGAGGCCTGCGTGGCGGGCTGGTGAGGAGGGCGGGAGGTCCCTGGGAAGGTTGAGGATGGTGATTATGATGAAAGCGCAGTAGGCACCGCGAATGTCTGATTCGCCGTTTTCGGCCATCCTGAAGCCGCCGTTGGGTTGTTTGATCTTGCCTAGCCAGTGCCAGATGGTGTTACGGTTAACTTCTTCCAGGCCGTCGACCATGGCGAGGGCGAGCACGCAGGCGTAGCTGGCGGCGCAGTGGCTTGTTTGGCCGTGGCCGCCTCCATAGCCGCCCGATTTGTTTTGCAAGGGTCTGACGGTCTCTATGAGGCGTTGGCGGTATTGCATGACGTCCTCGCCCAGGGCTGTCAGGCCCGAGAAAGCCCAGTAGAACAGCCATGGTCTTGCGGCATCAAGAGCGACGTAGGGAGCGGGAAGGTCTCCGAGGGAGTTGTGTAAGAACCTGATGTGCTGCTCGCGTCTCAGATGTGGGATGCCGTATTTGTTGAGTGGAAGATCCTGGGTGTCTTCGCCGAGCAGATGTGGCATGCACTCGTTGCGGACCTTTTCGAAGGCTTCCGACGAGGGTGTGGAATAATTTTCGGGGAAGAGGTTGAGGACGGGTGAGGCGAGCCATGGCGGTAAGACATGAGCGTCTCGTTTGAGGTGGCCACCGGGAAAAGGAGGGCCGCCATCTTCAGAGTCAGAAAGCTCGACGATTTTCGCCTTTTCCCTGAGGAGGTTGTCCAGTGCATCGTTTGTCGAGGAGTCCATTTTGGTTGGTTTTCTTGCAGGAAACTTGACAGTGCGCTTGGGTTGTAGGCGACGTCTGGGTTGCATGGGAGTTTTGAAGCAAGGCTTGGTAGGTTGATGGCAGACAAGGAGACGTTAGTATTGTTGTCCGTTTGTGCCGCTTGATGGCATGCGGCAAGGATGTTGAAAGCGGCGAAGCGCGGTGATGTCGTCTTTTCTTTCCCTCTCTTCTCTTTCAGGCTAATGGTATAGCAGAATTGCAGCAGTAATGTACGGAGGGTACAGGAAGAGAAGAGGCTTACGCTCGCGGATAGGTATCAGCCTGTTGCTTGCTTGCGCTTTACTGATATTGAGCCTCACACCTACAAGTGACTGCGTAATTCCTCTTCTTTCTTTGCTCTTCGCGACGAATATGAGGTATCGCAATGTTCACTTCACTCGGCTTTGATTGGAAAGGAAGAAAGTTAATGTACGTTCGGTGCAGTTGGGTGATTCCTTACTGGCAGGCAGGCTGACGAATTTGGAAGCCGCTGGCGGCAAATCGAAGCGTCACCCGAACGTGAAGCATCATCGCGGTCCAGCCGTCTCGCTGTCCATAGTCTGTCCATCATCACCGTCGCCGCCGCGACAGGAACATCACCACCACTTACACTCACGACATTACCTTTCCATTCCTTCGCGTTCTTCATCAATACCACCGCCAACAGGGCCATCCTCACACGTGCCACCTCGCCGGCTGGGCGCCCTCGACAAACACTCTGCGGCAAAGACCGCTGTTCTGTGCCATCATGGCCGCCACCGCTGTATGGGGCGAGATGTTTTCTCGCATGGCTATGCGGAATACGCAAACTAGCCTAGGCCTGCGCTCTGTTGCACCCACCACTCGCAACATCATCTCCGCCCACCGCTCCATCTCGACTGCCTCACCGCGCTCGCTCGGCCTGTCTGCGACCGCACCCAGGTCTCCTCTTCAGGCATTCATTCAAAAGAGAACCCTGTTCGGCACATCATGGGGCGCATCGAGCAATCGCAACATGCTTGCCTACATGGAACAAACCGCCAACAACAACCCCGGGAGCGCTACCGCTCAAAACGCCTTCTACTCTGCCCTTCTCCGCTCCAACATGCCCGAAATCGTCGTCGAGCGATACAGCACTGGTCAATTCGCAACGAACTCCGCCTGCGACGGCGTATACAAGAAGGCCCTCCAACAGATCGGCGCGACTGAGAGCGGCGCAATGGCAAACGCTGGAGGACAAGCGGCACAGGGAAACGGCATGAGCAGTGACAAACTTCAGTCTATCGGACAAGCGGTCGCGGCAAGGTACAATGGAGGCAACGTCGGCTTTGGCGCTCGCGCTCAGTCTGGAAATGGAAGCACTTCAGACCCTCTCTATGTTGTGGTCGACGAGAGCTGGGGTGCGTACATCTTCAAATGGGTCAAGTTCGCCATGATTTTCGGTGTCACTGTCTATTTCGCTCTCGTGGTCTTCACATTGGTCATCGAAACTTTGGGTGTCATGAAGAAGGCAGGAGGCTCGCAAAACGCCGAGACCAAGCCCGAGCTGCAGACAACCCGCTTTGCCGATGTTCACGGCTGCGACGAGGCCAAGGAGGAATTGCAGGAGCTGGTCGAGTTCCTCAAGTCTCCCGAGAGCTTCAGTACTCTTGGCGGCAAGATGCCCAAGGGCGTCCTGCTCGCTGGACCTCCTGGTACTGGTAAAACGCTTCTGGCTCGTGCTGTTGCTGGCGAGGCTCAGGTCCCTTTCTTCTACATGTCTGGTTCTGAATTTGACGAGGTCTATGTCGGTGTTGGTGCAAAGCGTGTCCGCGAGCTCTTTGCCAACGCTCGCGGCAAGAGCCCTGCAATCATCTTCATCGACGAACTCGACGCCGTGGGAAGCAAACGCCATGAAAGAGACGCCGCCTATGCCAAGCAGACTCTCAACCAACTTCTGACCGAGCTGGATGGATTCGAGCAGAACTCGGGCGTTATCATCATTGGAGCCACCAACTTCCCCGAATCTCTTGACAAAGCCCTTACTCGCCCTGGTCGCTTCGATCGCAACGTCGCCGTATCCCTGCCCGACGTTCGCGGACGTATCGCAATTCTCAAGCATCACCTCCGCAACATTAAGATCGACGTCGATGTTGACGCCTCTATCATTGCACGAGGCAGCCCTGGTATGTCTGGAGCCGAGCTTGAAAGCATTGTCAACCAGGCTGCCGTCCACGCTTCCAAGCGCAAGGCAACCAAGGTTTCGCTCGAGGATATGGTCTGGGCCAAGGACAAGATTATGATGGGAGCAGAGCGCAAGAGTGCCGTCATTCAGCAGAAGGACAAGATCATGACTGCTTACCACGAAGGTGGCCACGCTCTCGTTGCCCTGCTGACCGACGGCTGCGACCCACTGTACAAAGCCACTATTATGCCCCGCGGTCACGCCCTCGGAATCACCTTCCAGCTCCCGGAAATGGACAAAGTCAGCGAGACGAAGAAGAACCTTGAAGCACGCATCGACGTCTGCATGGGCGGCAAGGTCGCCGAGCAGCTCATCTACGGAGACGACGGCGTCTCAACCGGCGCTTCAAGCGACATCCAGCAAGCAACCAACCTGGCCTACCACATGGTCACCCAAGCCGGCATGAGCGAACTCCTTGGCAACATCGACCTCTCCAGCAACTACAACCGCCTCTCATCCGACACCAAGCAGAAGATCGAAAGCGAAGTTCGCCGCATCATCGAAGCAGGCAAGGATCGCGCAACCAAGCTGCTGACTGAGAAGCGGACCGAACTCGACAGGCTTGCGAATGCGCTTGTTGAGTACGAGACGCTGGATAAGGCCGAGATGGAGAAGGTGATCAGGGGCGAGAAGCTCCCGGACAAGATCAAGGCGAGTCCTGATGCTCCTATCAAGTTGCCCAGTGTTCCTTTGCCACCGCCGTTTGGTGTTCCTCCGCCGATTGGAGGACAGGAAGGTGGTGAGGGAGTGGCTGGTCCTAATGGTGGCGATGAGTCGAAGCCTTATCCTGCCGCCTAAACTTGATGTCTTGATTATGATTCAAGTGTACGAGGCTCGCATGCCGAGATCACTAGGCAACTCGCCTTCGACTTTGTGTCACACCACAAAGGTCGAACAAAGACCACGAGGGTCACGAAACCCCACTACGGCTGGCCATGCGCCCGCCAATCTGCGAGGGGCGGCTCCGCTGCTGTGACCTCACTCCCCTCGTGATTCTAGCAAGGAATGGAACACGGGATATTGAGTAGAAA
>Ga0265797_10008369_pt1 | contig 13806 bp, 12 predicted proteins | sample P2T30metagenome_FD_192433 | JGI IMG/M metagenome (GOLD analysis project Ga0265797, IMG submission 192433) | Plant litter microbial communities from East Loma Ridge, Irvine, California - P2 T30 | ecosystem: Environmental > Terrestrial > Plant litter > Unclassified | place: USA: California... | reverse complement strand
TTATTGAGCGGGATTTAAGCGGTGGCTGGCTTTGGTGGAGAAGAAGGTGGTGGTGGTGGAGGTGGAGTCGTCTTTTGGCTTGTGTGATAAGTGACGAGAGAATCAAGCGAGAAGCAAAAGGCGTCCCGTCCTTGGCTACTCTACTACCTCAACAACAGTGCCCCCCTTCGCATCCTTCACCTCGCTCCGTTATTAACAACCACATACGTATGCGCGCAGATCCAAGTCGTGCCTAGAGCGGCAGGCGCAATCTAAGCTTTTTTTTCTCTCTCGCCTGCAGCAGACCTCGACCCATGTCAGCGGTGCGCGCGGTCGCAAATAACCCCCAAATCCCGTCCTTAAGCGCCATCCCCGCGTTAATCCCGGCCTCACCCTGGACTAAGCGTTGCATCGATATGGCCATCCATGGGCTTCCAGAAGCCTGCACTTGCATGCTACTGACGGCATTCCTCGCCGTGATAGACCCGTTGGGTAACCACACTTGCGGAAGCTGCGTGTTCTAGTGCACATTTAAGCTCTGCTGGATGCGCTTGGCAAATGCTTGACAGGGCGTATGCAGCCTGTGGCAAGGCGTGGAAGGGTGTGTGTGTAAGTGGAGATGACACCCCATGAGACCAACGCCGTCAGCACGGAGCAACTCTGGCGCGACCAAGGGCGAGGAGATAAGGATACGAGCCGCGCGATTCAAACTTGGACGGCAGTCTTGGGATACTCAACACACCAGCGTTGTGGACTAACATTCAATTCAACTGCTCTAAATTTACAATGTACAATTCAACATGGCCATCATCAGCTCAACAGCTCGTCGCAAAACAAGACAAATAATTGAACTGCTCTACGCCGCCATCTTTCCCCACTACTACTCGGCCAATCATGATACCCTAGCAAACAGCTTATCCCGCCTAGACTTCTCGACCGGGATCAAACCAAAACCAAAGGAATACGTGGACTTGAAATACTTGTCCGGGTACTATCAACACTAACATATAGATACAAGCCAAATGACACACAATGCAAGGAAATGAAACTTGTTAACAACTATGACGAAGGATTAGGGCCGGTAGTGCCAGGCTCACAGCACTGCTTGTTTCCACCGCAGCTGTCGGGGCACTCGAGGAGACACGAGTCGGGCCCGCCCTTGACGCTGGGGTTCTTGCTGGCGCGCCCAGTATCCTCTGCACCACTCTCATCCGAGGCCTGTGCCGAGTGATCATGGCTGGCATTGAGGCAGAACTCGGGCTGGATCGTGGAAGAGTGGATACCGTACTGGTGGAGGCATTCGCGGATCTGGCGCGCGAGGCCCATGTAGCGTGCTGAGCCCTCGTCCTTGAAGTCAAAGTTGACCTGGACATGCAGCGACGCAACAAGCTTAGTATCCGAAAGTTGCCAGACGTGGAGATGATGGCAGGAGATGATGCCGTCAAGGTTGGTGATGTCGTCGGTGATGTCGTCAATCGACATGTTCTCCGGCACCGCCTGCAGCAGAATGCGAGATGCGGCTTTGCACAGTGGGAGCGCAGAGAGAAGGATGATTACGGTGATGAGAAGGGACACAGCCGGGTCAGCATACATCCTCCACGAGAAGTCGGTAAGCCAGATGAACAGGGCAGTGGCAATCACACCCACATTGCCCAGAGCATCTCCCATGACGTGGAGAAAGACACCGCGCATGTTGAGGTCGGCGTGAGAGTGGCCATGCCCGCCACCAGATGCTGGTTGCCTAGGCTGGTTGTGCTTCTGATCCTTGTGCTGATCCTTGCTTGGTGGCTTGCCATGTGCGTGTGAGTGGGCGTGTGAATGAGTGTGCGAGCCGTTGCTCTTAGAATTGCTCAACAACGATGTCCGCTCGGTAGGTTCTTCATCTGCCGTGTTGTTGTCCTCGTCATCAGCCTCTTCGTCGTGTAGCCTGGATGATTCGATAATGCTGTTCCTAAACGATGAGGGGTGCACGTAGATTTCGTCCAGAGTGGCATATGTGCGTGATTGGGACCTGCTGTGGCGCTTGTTTTTCTTCGAGACAGAAGACCGGCGCTTGTCTGCGCTAGGAGAAGACGATGCTCCAGTCTTGGCGGGGCTCTGCGTCAGGGTCGAGGGGAAGCCAATGCGGTTCTGGGGTAGTACATCGGCCACATTACCGCTCTCATCCGCCACAACGTGGTCATGTCCATCCACGCCATGAGAGTGTCCCTCCTCGGCATGCGAGTGTGCGTCGTGTCCGTGTGAGTGACCGCCGTGGCTGTGGCCATGGTCGTGGAAAAGGAAAAGGCCGACAATGTTGGATAGGAGGCCGCAAGAACCGACGATAAGGATAATGACGGGGTGCGAAACTTCTTGTGGCTCGACAAATCGCTGGATCGCTTCGAGGAAGATGGAAAGGCACAGCGCAACGAGGAAGACGCCGTTGATCAGGGCACCTAGAGTTTCGGCGCGTTGCCACTACACTCCTTGTCAGCAACATTCCACCATGTACATCCAAACAGCATACTCACCCCGTATGTGTATGTCTTCGAGTTGGTCTTCTGGCTGGCGACCTTGACGGCCCACAATCCGACGAGGAGGGATATTACATCATTCAACTGCGCTTGTTGTCAGCATCCACTAAACACATGTCGCCAGGTGTACACACCATGTGAAATGAGTCGGCAACCAGAGCGAGGGAATGCACTGCATAACCCGCAATCAGCTCAACGAAGAAGAAGGCCGTATCAATGCCCAGTAGGATCATAATCCGCGTCGACTTGGAGAGCCCCATCTCGGCAGTATCGGAACCACGTTTGCGCCCGGTCCGGCAGTTGGTGGTTGTGCAATCGATGCAGCGCAAGGCCGTAGAGCCTTCTTTTGGTGGTCGCGAAAGCTGCGCCGCGAAAACGGGTGTGGATAAAGGGATAAAGAAGTGGCGTTGGTGAAGACGAAAGAGAGGAGTAATGTATCACGGTTCGCGGTTGCGCGTAGTAATTAACAAGCGGAGTGGCGCCCGAGCGCAAAAAGCCCGAGGCTCCACCAAACACCAAACTAGGCTGACTTTGTTCGACCAAAACACTAGCATTGCTAAGCCGTCACGGACACCTGTGTGCGTATCATGGTCAGCCCAGCTGGTGCCAACGCTGATCTGCTAAGACGTGGATGCGGCGTTGATCACGTCTCATCCTTTACCTCAGGCTGTTGTGGGATGCCTGCATCGTTGTTGCTGAAACTACTTTTTTGTCTCACGTCATCACCATATCGATGACATATCGGTGGCCCAAGAACAAAAAAGTCTGACCTCCTCCTGCACATGACAAACCCGCAAATACCACTCACGGCCCGCAATGTTTGCCCCTCGCACTCTCTTTACGGGAGCGTCGCTGTACACCCTTTCGGTCATTGTCAACTCTAGCTTGCGACTCGTCATGCCCGACATGCAAAGTTCGCTAGTGTGTATCCTCACGGATAGCCCAGGCAGGATGGCTAAGATTTTATTTTCAGAATTTATTTTTTTACTCGCTGCTTCCAACCACATTCTGAATAATGCAGCGCAGAGTCTGTGGCTCAGTTTGGGAATAAGTGTCCAAAAGTCCACGATGAAAAGATATCCCAAAATGGATGACCAGTATGTGCGACTCCCTTCGTGTTGCGTATATGGTTTACTGGGCCTCGTGCTACATGATTCATATACCTAACGCGTGCACCACACATGGTGTTACTATAATCATTTGCTGTCGTTGCGAGTTTCTGGTACCGATATTGTGGTTAGATTAAGAACCAAGGTTATGACCCAATTGAAGCCAGGGCTTATATCCACACATGATGTAGTTTGCACGCGGTATTTGTGCGAAGCGACATTTGTGCGGAGCGGTATTTCCGCGTAGCTCGCTACGTTCAGTACACTATATAGCCAGATTCTAAATCAAAGTGAGAGCGCACAGTGCAACTTCCAAACAGGCACTCAACACCAGTACACTGGCATCCACCGCTCCTACTCTATCCTCTGCAACAAGCAAGAGTGGCAAACAACCTTATCAACGAAGCACCCAGAAATAGTACACTCCCTAGGTAGCATCTACCTCTTACATCGTCACGATGCCTCTCCCTGCTCCAGAGCGCACCGCCTCCCTCAAGCCCAAGTCGCCTAGTAGTGAGGATCTCGTAGCTGTCAAATCGTCGACAACTCAGAAGGCTTACAAGGCTACGTTAGCCATTACCGGGATGACATGCAGTTCATGCGTATCTACCATCACCCACGCAGTCCAAGGAGATCCATGGGTGCAATCCGTCAATGTCAATCTCTTAACAAACAGCGCAACGGTCATCTTCACTGGCAAGGAAAAGTGTGAAGAACTTATTGAGACAGTCGAAGACTGCGGATTCGACGTTACAGTAGAGAAGTTGGAAGAAGTTCAAAGTATATCATCCAAAGCGGTAGTGTTGCCGAAGCCACAGACGGAGAGGTGGCATGCATCATATTCCCTCGGGGGTATGACATGCTCCTCTTGCGTTGGCAACATTACCCAGGCGTTGACACCCCATACGTGGATCGAGAAGGTCGACATCAACCTCATTTCGAACAGTGCTACTGTCATCTTTCGAGGCAAACAACATCTGCCAGAAATCAAAGAAAGTATCGAAGATGTTGGATACACCGCCACGCTCGACCAGGTCCTTCAGGATGGTACCTCAGCCACAGGAACCATCGAACGGTCTGTCGCAATCCGCATAGATGGCATGTTCTGTCCCCACTGCCCAGAGATCATCACAAGGGGGTTACAAGAAGCATTCGCTAGCCAGGACACTTTCTGTATCATGAATCCACCAGTTTCACTGCAAGAGCCCATCTTACACATTAGATACGTACCATCTCCTCCCGACTTCACAATTCGACGCATCTTCGCTACTATCAAAAGCCTCAACACACAGTTTGTCCCTTCGATATTCCACCCTCCTACCCTGGAGGAGCGAGCCCGGCAAATGCATGCGAAAGAACGGACGCGTATCTTGTGGCGTCTTGTACTTTGCATTGTTGTTGCTATACCCACATTCGTTCTCGGTATCGTCTACATGAGCCTTGTCAGCTCCAAGGATCCTATACGCAGGTATCTCATGGACTCCATGTGGGCTGGCAACGCCACTCGACTCAGTTGGGCCTTGTTTTTGCTCGCTACACCAGTCTACTTTCTTGCTGCGGACACGTTTCACCGCCGCGCACTGAGGGAACTGAGGTCAATGTGGCGACGTGGGAGTCGGACGCCATACCTGCATCGCTTCACCCGATTTGGTAGTATGAACATGCTAATATCTCTTGGTACTACCATCGCATACGCCGCTTCCATTGCAGAACTCATCATGGCTTCCACAAAGACGTCCAAAGGCTCCATGGACGACTCATACTTCGATGCGGTGGTTTTCTTGACCATGTTCTTGCTTATCGGTAAGTTTTTGGAGGCTTACAGCAAGGCAAAGACTGGCGATGCAGTCACCTCGCTTGGCAAGCTACGTCCAAACGAGGCTGTCCTAGTCGATGCCGAAAGCGGCGATACTAGGGTTGCTACCGATCTCCTCGAGATTGGTGACACCGTCCGTGTTCATAATGGTACCTCGCCGCCATTTGACGGAGACATCATCGAAGGCAACGCGAATTTCGACGAGTCGAGCCTCACTGGTGAATCGCGACCAGTCAGGAAAGCGGAAGGTGACACTGTATTTTCGGGCACTGTCAACAAGGGCGCACCGGTCAAGATCAGGGTTACGACTGTGTCGGGCACGTCAATGCTGGATCAAATCATTAATGCTGTACGAGAGGGACAGTCCCACCGCGCACCGGTGGAGAGAGTTGCAGACAAAATCACTTCGCACTTTGTACCTTTTGTCATCGCCGTCGCTATCATCACATGGCTTGTCTGGCTGATTCTCGGAAAGACCGGTATCGTCCCCAGCGACTGGAAGAACGAGGGTGCTGGTGGCTGGGAGCTTTGGTCCCTTCGCTTTGCTATTGCTGTCTTTGTAATTGCCTGTCCCTGTGGCATCGGACTTGCTGCGCCGACTGCACTATTCGTCGGTGGGGGTTTGGCTGCTAAACACGGAATCCTCGTCCGAGGTGGTGGTGAAGCTTTTCAGGAAGCAAGTTCTCTCGACTGCATCGTCTTCGACAAGACTGGTACACTGACACAGGGTGGCGATCCGGCGGTCACAAATCACAGGTTTTCTGGTGATCAGAACAGTGCACTTGTACTGGGTATCATAAAGGCACTGGAGCAGAACAGTAACCATCCTATCGCTAGGGCACTGGTCTCGTTCTGTGATAAGGCTGTGCATGAGACACCGACTGCGGTTGATGTAGACGAGATACCTGGTAAGGGTCTGAAGGGGACGTTCAGAGTCGATGGACAAGAGATTACTGCTATCATCGGTAACGAAAGCTTCATGGCTGACTACCATGTTCCCATTCTCACGGATGATGCTTCAACGCTTCAGACATGGAAATCTCGTGGGGACTCGGTTGCACTGGTGGCACTACTTCTACCACAAATGGTCCAACCATCAATCCAGTCTGCAGTATCATCCAACGACTTTGATTCACTCTCGACCACCACTACCGAAGGCCAACAAGCACTAGCCTGGCAGCTCGCGTGTGCCTTCTCCATTGCGGATCCTCTCCGCCCCGAAGCTCCCAGAGTCGTGGCTGCCCTGAAAGTGCGTGGTATAGATGTCTGGATGCTCTCCGGTGACAATGCTACTACAGCCAACGCAGTGGGCTCTCAAGTCGGCATTCCCGCTTCCAACATCATCGCCGGTGTACTTCCAGACCAGAAGGCAGAGAAGATAAGATACCTTCAGCAAACGCTTGTCAAGCACCAGAAAGCGGTGTTCCGCATTCCGTTCTTGTCAAAGTGGAACCAGGGAAAGATAACAAAGCGAGCAACCGTAGCCATGGTAGGCGACGGCATAAATGACGCCCCAGCCCTGTCCACGGCCGACCTCAGCATAGCCATAGGTTCTGGCTCCGACATTGCACTCTCTTCGTCCTCGTTCATTCTCATAAACTCCCGCCTCACCACCATACTCACTCTTCTCGACCTATCTCGTGTCGTCTTCCGCCGCGTCTACTTCAACTTTGGATGGGCTCTCATCTACAACCTAGTTGCCATGCCCATCGCCGCTGGCGTGCTGTACCCTATCACAACTGGCGGCAAGAAAATGAACATGCATCATAATGGCGTGGGTATGGAGGGAGGCATGGGGATGGAGGACTCGGGACGAAAGCATGTTAGACTTGATCCTGTCTGGGCTAGTTTAGCCATGGCGCTGAGTAGTCTGAGTGTGGTTTGCAGTTCGTTGGCGCTGAGGAGTAACGTACCACTACTGGGATTCAGAGTTAAGAATGACTGGGACCAGGAGGATGGCACGGTGGATGGAGCAGGAAGCAAGGATGGAGATATGCCTGGGGAAACTGTGTGACGGTGATGTTTGCTGGGGGCGGAGCAGCACAGTTAGCATGTATCGACGGTCTCCTATAGAACTGGGATAGACTCTCTAAGACAGTTGGGTATTAATACCTTGTTCACGAATTTTTCCCCCAAGAAATGTGTGTTCGTGATCTCTTGTGACGTTGCCCTTGCTAGAGGAAGGCACACGACCGCCCGAACCCGACAGCCCGAGCCGGAAATGCGTCCCCACCAGCCAACACAGCATCACCGCGTCGTCTGGTAACCGCAGGCATGATATCACATCGCATTATTTTCTGTATCCTTGCGGGAAATTTCAACCGCAACAGGCTCACCGATATCCATTTCGGCCCGTTCTCGTGACCGATAACATGCTGCCCATCGCCTTCGCACAACTACTACATTGCGATTGCGATTGCACCAGCAACATATGCGACCGATGAGCGACTCTACATCGCCTCGCGCACCTGACCTCCAACCCGCAGCCCTACATACACACACACGATATGAGCCTCACCCAGACTCGGCAGAAGCTGTGCGAACCGAACGGCAGCGGTGTGCAAAAGAGCTAGAACCCATGTGTCGAGAAAGGGTTTCTGCTACACCGAGTAGAGTAGCGCGTGACTCGTCAAGTTTGGGTACTTTACCATCGGACCATGTATCAAATCGAGAGTCCAGAGATGTACCAAGCCGGCACGGTTCTATTGCCGGCAGTCGAGCAAGTACACAAGCGGACGACGTGGGTACATGTGCAGAAGAAGAAGAAGAGAACAAAGGCAAAAGGCAGTGGTACGACGGCATCGTCAACTTCTGGACCACGCAGATTAGTCTCACCATTGACGAGGGCGCGCATAGAGACCATCTCGGTATGTCTTGTCTTCTCGCTTGTCCCTGCCCCCCGTTTCGCGGCCCTTGTCATGGAACTGCTTGCTGTTGTATGCTAACAACCCGTTTCTCCCCCTTCCCCTCAGCACTCGAACGCACTTTTCTAGGGTACCTCCGCACCTCGCTTCTGCTCGTAATGACAGGTGTCACAATCGCCCAACTGTTCCACTTGCAGCACACGCCGACACCTAATGCGCGCTTTGGCTTCCACAAAGTTGGGAAACCTCTGGCTGCTACCTTTATCTGCATGGCCATTGTCGTGGTGTTTATTGGTGCAGCACGATTCTGGAGGTTGCAGAGCAAATTGACGCAGGGAAAAGCGCTGGCAGGGGGAGCTGAAGTGTTTCTTGTCATGGGCATGGTGGCGACAATGTTGGTCGGCACGTTTGGACTGGTGTTGGCCATTGATATCGAAAAGACGCATAATGGACGTTGAGGTGCACTGTCAACTACAACAATCTCACTATCAACCCATGACGGAAATGGTTTGATCTTTCTATTGCTGCTACAGTTAGGCACCCCACTGATGTAAAAGCGTCATCTGCTGTCGTTTCGTGCACGTTGGTATGTCATCGTTTACAGTGGGTCTTATTCTCAGACCAACTCCGCGTTTTAGTAAGCTGTTCGCCCCCTTGAGGCTTTTCTAACAGTGAGAAATGAAATCAGAGGTACGGAGCCGGTAAATCCATCAAACGCTAATGTAACAGGTCCAGTATCTGACAGACGACAACAACGTATATACAGTTCACTTGGAAACACGTCTCTCGGTTCTTCGTGCTGGGCCCTCCATATGCATCACTTCATCTACATATATCAACAGAGGAGTGAGTAGGGCAAAGTAGCGTTTCGTATGCTGCACTACCGCTTGCGTTGCTTGGGGTATATATGGCTAGGGTATAATCACAACAGGTGCATGTAAGGAAACTTTGACCCCTCCCCGAAAAAATATCACCACCTCACAAAGTCATCGATGACATGCTGTCAGCGCGACAAAATTTGCACAATACGAATTCTAACATCAATCACGCTTACGTATAGGCAACCAAATAGCACGATATTTCAAACCCTCACTTCATCTCCCTCATTTCACACCCGTTGTCTTAATTTTCTTGTCGCCATCAAGCTCTTGTACCGACGACGAATCCCGCATGGTGCTCGAATCGCCCTGTTCAGCTGTAACCATGTCGGCAATGGGTCTTCCAGCTACTTCGCCCTTTGTCTGCATAGCTACAGTTGGCTCAGTACCCTCCAAGCGGCGATGCACGGGGATAAAAGCGTCGTAATATCGAGGCATTACCAAGCCTAGCAGAATGACGATAATCGTCAAGATGGACAGGATGAAGCCGGCAATCATCATGGGGTCGTAGCGCAGAGTGTGAAACTCTGGAAAGGCAAAGGACAAGATGATTGCCAGAACGGGTCCACTAAGGTAGCGAAGGAGGAACGGCATGAAAGCTGGTATCTTCCAGTTTTTGCCCTGGCCTACGATGATGTTGAGGTCGCGACGGAGTTGGTTACCCTTGCCGAGTTTATTAGCAAAAAAAAATTCTGGAAAATACGCATTTTAAAGGAGGATAAGATCTAGGGACTCACCGAGTAAAAGGCAAGGAACCAAAATCTTCGGATGAAGGCATTGCGGTGCCAGAATGAAGGAGCATGTGCATCTGGTGTTCGCGCCAACACAACGGCTACAATCGCCATTAAAACGTAGAAGCCGATTCCAGCACCGGCGCCTGCTCCGGGACTGCCAATACCGTGCGCCAAGCTGATACCGAAGACCTGGCCACCGAAGAAACCTACATTGTACACGATAAAGGCTGGTAGACCGGTCTGGTCGACAATGTCCCTCCATCGATACACTGTCGTCGCGCTGGATACCTCGCTCCAGACGACAAAGATGAGGGCCACGTTGTTTACCCAGCGATCGATTCCATCAAGCAGATAGTAGCCAAACTCTGTGCAATATGGTAGGCACCTGGATGTTGCATACGAAGTCAGTGGGTATCTCGTGGGAAGTGATAGCTCGGTAGGGGCATTTGTGTGTGTGTGTGTGTGTGTGTGTGTGTGTGCATAAAGGGGTGTTTTACTCACATCAAAAAGCAAAGCACAGTGAGTGCAGTGACAACAACGGGTCGTGAAGCCTTGACTAATCCAGAGTCACAAATCAGCGTGACCACAACGTCAAGCATGACAAAAGCCGAACTGAACCCAAGAACGATTAGCGTAAAGAACAGAAGCACAGCCCAGAAGTTTGCTCCTGGCATCTGCAGTACTGCTTCCGGTAGTGTCAAGAAACCAACAACAAAAGCTCCCAGCCGAACGCCATCCTGTGGCCATCTGCGCAGGTAGCCGACAACGCCGAAGACGGCAAAGGCAGCAAAGTTCTCAAACAGGACATTGCTGCCACAGATGAGGCAAGCATCCATAACGGCATTCGCATGCTTGGTGTTGTAGCTGGCATAGGAGGTGAAATATCCAAAGCCGATACCAGTGGAGAAGAAGACTTGGCCGACTGCAGTCTGCCAGACAACACCCGAAGCTAGCTCTTCGCTCCTCCATGTCCTCCACACAAGATCGACGCCTTCTCGTGCATTTGGGAGCGACAGCGCCCGCCCGACAAAGATGATGGTCGTCACGATCGGCAAGCCCATGGTGAAGTAGACGACACGTCCAGTCATGCCGACGCCTCGAAAGATGGAAATCCAGATAAGGAACCAGACAAAGATGCTCCATGCAACGGTTTCACCAATCAGCGCTCTGCTGGGATAGCCAGTGAAGGAAGTGACAGAGTTACCATCCGCGCTCAAGCTTCCCTCGGTAATGTTACCGCGCTGCAACACGTCATTGTAGTAGAAGTCGTCGATGCGGTTTTCCCATGGCAAAGGGCTGGTGAAACTGTACCGGAAGTACTGCATAATCCACGCGAGGTTAACGGTAAAGTATTGTACAACGAGAAAGCTGACAATGACCGGGCCCATGCCGACACCCTTGAGTCGACGGTTCATGTTGTTGACTAGCACATGGGAGTTTTTTCATGTCAGCCAACTTTCTTACTGCACGTCAGATGCCATGTGGTTTAGCCTTACATGCAATCACGGTGCCACCTCGGTATGCCTGACCTATCGACACTTCGAGGATGAGTGCCGGAATGGCGATCAAAAATACCGCTAACAAGTAGGGGACAAACAACTGAAGGCCTAAGTGTAATCTTGCGTCAGGAAAGTCGACTTTTTTCACGTCGTATGATTTGGAGTGCTACCGTAATTGTTGTAGAGAACGCTGGGATATCTCAGAAGATTTCCTTGCCCTGCACAGCCTCCCATGGCTGCAAGTAGGAATGCTGCTCTTGACGGCCATTGATCACGTCCATCCTCGCTTTTCGCCGCGGGCGGCGCAATATAGTTGCCAAGCTTTCGTAGGAAAGGCGTGGCCATTTTGCCAAAAGGGGGGTCCAGCAAAACTTCAGAAAGGGGTGTGTGTGCGAGGAATATACGAGAGCGTGTCTCTAAATTTAGTTTAAACTGCCGTCGTTTTGTTGCACTAGTCTAAGAGCTGATGATGCTTCATAAAAGGACACTTTCCCAAACAACTGGAAATGCTAAAGACTTCTAGTGCTGAGAAGTGAGCCTGTTTTGTATCGTATGTCGGGGGTATCCACTTCACTACGTCCGCCAAGCAATCGTACCGAATCTCTTCGTTCCGCGTTTGGTTGGTACGGTTGGTCCGCTCGGTTCGATCGGTGTTGGTGGTGTGTGAGTTGCCATGTAATCCGTAGATAGACCCATATTGTTGAGCAGCCTCAGCAAACTTGTTTTTTTAGTAGGAATAACAGTAAATCCATCATGTTCATGCCGCTAAGCAAGTGCTTGCTGTGGACAAGTCTTTCTTGCACTATATATATATATAACCAAACGCTGAAAACAAGAACGCCGGTCGCTGCTAAAAAGTGAAGTACTCTGTTGACCGCCAAGCTTCCGCTGCACAAAATGGACATCTGTTTGTCGGTCGTATCCCGGCGTACGTCAGATGGTGGTCGTTGAATATTTTCCGACAAATCATGTTGTAATGGTTTGCCGGTTTCCGGCTCGCCAATGCTAGGCACAGCTTGGTTCCGCCTGCAACTGTCACGTGAACACTTGTCCCTGAAGGCTACAACTTTATGCATGGACAGGCGATAAGATCTTGTTCAAGAACCGAGCAGCGAGTGTCACTGCGTACGAAGAGGGTTAAACGTTGGATGTGAAGGTTGGTCGTTCACTAGGAAACCTTTGTCGAGCTACCGATGTGCGACGAGATAAGCTGCCCTCTTCAACACGGGAAAGGCCAGTAGATATGTGATCGATACCGTGTCGCAATAATTGTATAGTATAGAAATACCAGCTACAGGTATATTAGCTAATAGAACAAGAGAAATAGTTTGGTAATGTTAGAAAATGAACAGGGAGGATCCTGACAGAAGCCATGCCAAACTCAATACAGCGTGCTCGTTACTGACCCATGAACAAGCACGTGATGCCTGTTCGTACATGCAAGTGCTCATCTGAGTAATGGTAAGGACTCGGCGGGTTTCCTACCTGACCTGCAAAATTTGCAATGCATATATCGTCGACCCGTAAGTCAGACTCAAGTCTAGTAACACAAAATTTCGGCTTCTTCATCTCTATTCTGGCCTCTTTTGCCCGTATTTGGAGAGGAAAAAGTCTCTTGATCTCTTCTGTATCCCTCTGCAATGTTTACATGTCTGATCAACATGGAACTGAGAGGGATCTTAGTAAGATTATCCAGGCGCGAATTCGATGCATACAATACAACAAAGACACTTTTGACAAGGCCCTCGTTTAAAGTGTTCATCAAGTGACCTTGTGTTGGCATTTCATCGAAAGAGGAAGATGATGTTGTCACCATTTGAGACCTATATCCTGCAAACTATAATAGAGCGAAGGATGCCCTATCCAGTATCGATTGACTCAAAGCATAGGGGTGGAATTGTGTGTTATAGCCAGTCTGAGGTGCATACACCTCATGGTAATCAGGCAGCGGAATCATCCTGTGTTTCTAGTGTGTGAACGTGGCGAAGTCTAATGCCCTCACAGTGCTTTCGGATGTTTCTGCTAGGTCCAAAGCTTCCATATTATCCTCATAATTCTCGGAGTGGTAAGTAAAAGAACATGTGCGCTTGCTATTTGACGCTGATGAGCGAGTCTCGCTCGTAGATGGTGGGGAAGGAAAAGCTCGTCGTTTAGGTATTGCAGCCGCGCTGGCCTGGCTACTTTCTGCTTTGGAACAGGCTGTGCATGCCTTTGCTGCTTCCGTCTCAGCCTCAGCCTCAGCCTCAAGCTCGTTCGCTTTGTGACTTTCCGCCTCGTTCACCCAAAGAAAGCCACCGCATTGCTCGCCACAGGGCGCCAGACATCTATCAACTATAGCATATCATGCCAGTTTCTACCAAGCCACAGAATGGAGTTACACTCTCGCTTGAGAGTTGCACATTGTCTCGGTTATG
>Ga0265797_10008367_pt1 | contig 13807 bp, 8 predicted proteins | sample P2T30metagenome_FD_192433 | JGI IMG/M metagenome (GOLD analysis project Ga0265797, IMG submission 192433) | Plant litter microbial communities from East Loma Ridge, Irvine, California - P2 T30 | ecosystem: Environmental > Terrestrial > Plant litter > Unclassified | place: USA: California... | reverse complement strand
CGGTGCCGGCGATCAGCCGCTCGACCGCGGCGTGCGCTGCCATCGTGCCGTCGATCGCGGGTGCGGTCCGACCGGCAACCGCAGCGGGCGTGAACAGGATGTCGATGCCGCTCTGGCGGGCGAGCGCTTCGAGCGACCGGCCGAGCGACTGGGCACCCAGATGCACGCGTACCATCTTGGCCTGCGCGATCGCCGCGGCGGGTGCAAAGGCGGTCGACAGCGCGGCGCAGGCTGCGCCCATCACGAACGAACGGCGCAGGCGCCGGCGGTTGGTCGTCACGGTGTTCATCCCCCCAAGGAAGGCGGCGATACTGCCGCACCTCCTCGACGGGCGAGCCGCGATCTACCCCACCCCGCTGACGCGAATTTTTTATCCGCCGAGCAGGACGGCACCGTCCATCGTTCGCAACCGCAAACCGAGCAGCGTCGCGAGCGCACGCCCCAGTGCGACATTGTCGCCCATCCGGTACATGCCGCTCACCTGCAGTCCGGCGACCGCCGGGTCGGCGATCACCAGCCGCGTCGCGCTGTACCGGTTCGCCTCCTCGGCAACCGTCGCGAGCGTATCGCCGTGAAACGCGGCGCGACCGCTGGTCCAGGCGCGTGTCGCCGCAAGGTCCGGACGATCGATCACGCCGTTCCGCAGCCGCGACCCGTTGGTCAGGAGTTGCGCAGCGCCAGTCGACGTCGTGTCAGCGATCGTCGCCCGCCCCTCGATCGCGGTAAAGGCCGCCCCGTCGCGCGCGTCGCAGCGCAGGTCGAACCGGCCCGCACCGGCGGTCATCGCCCGGTCGGCCGCGGTGATCGTGAACGGGGTCGCGAATGGCGCCACCGTCAGGTCGATGCGGCCTTGCGTCAGCCAGAGCCGCCGCCGCCGCTCGGTCGCGACCACGTGCAGCCGGGTGACCGCGTCGAGCAGCAGGGCCGAGCCGTCGGGCAGCACGATCCGTCGCTGCTCGCCGATTCCCGTCCGATACGGCGTCGCGGCATAGGCTGCCTGGAACACGCCGGTCCCGGCGACCGCGGTGACCGCGAGTGCCGCGACCCCGCCCAGCGCGCGGCGGCGCGTCACCACCGGCGCGCGCGACGGTGCGGTTCCCGGGACCATGTCCCACAGGTCGGTCGCGCGCTCGAACCGTTCGGCCTGCTCGGGGTTCGCGGTCAGCCACTGTCGAAAGACCGCCGCGTCCCGTGCGCTGACGTCGTCCGCGTTGAGCCGCGCGATCCATTCCGCTGCGGTGCGTTCGGGCGCCGCCTTGTCCGAAAACATCCGGTCTAGGGATTTGCGGCCATGCATTGCGTGCTCACCAATCCTCCGTCCAATCGACCAGGAAGGTCATCGCCTTGGCCATGTGCTTTTCGACCGCACTCTGGCTGATTCCCAGACGCGCAGCAATCTCGCGATATTTATACCCGTCGAGCCGCTGCATGAGGAAGATCTCGCGGGTCCGCGGGCTGAGACGATCGAGCCCCTCGCGCACCCGGTCGAGCCGCGCCTTCGCGATCAGCACTTCGTCCTGGATCGGCGAACAGTCGCGCAGCCATTCGATCGTCCCCGCGTCTTCGCTCGCACCGCGAACCGCCTCGCGCCGGAACGCATCGCGCCCGCGATTGACCGCCGCATGGACGAGGAACGCCTCGCCGTTGCGCGGCGCCGCGGGCAGCGTCGCCAGGCTGACATAGGCGTCGTGGAGCAGATCCTCGCCATCCGCCCGGCGCGTCAGCCGTTCGACCTGCGCGCGCAGACGCGTCCAGCCCGCCCAGAGGCGACCGGGCCCCGTATCGACCACGCTGAGCTCGGACGTCCCCATCGGCCCAGGCGGTATGCGCCCGCCGGTACAGTTTGATGACGTGCCGGCGACGGATCAGTGACACGCGACGATGCCGCGCCGGTGTCAGCCGGCAGGGCGGCCTGGCGCCTGCCACCCCCCGCCGAGTGCACGGAACAGGTCGACTTGCGCCCCCGCGATGCGGGCGTTGGCCGCGGCGAGCTCGGTATCGGTATCCGCCAGCGTCCGCTCGGCATCGAGGACGTCGAGAAAGTCGATCTGGCCCTCACGCTGGCGCGCGCGGGTGATGCGCGCGGCGGTGGCGGCGTTGTCATGCGCGGATTGCAATTGCGTGCGGCGATCGAGCTCGCGCGCATAGTTGGACAGCGCGGTCTCGGTTTCCTCCAGCGCGGTCAGCACGCTGCCGTCGAAGCTGGCGAGCGCACCGCGCGTGTCGGCCTCGGCACCGGCGATGCGCGCGCGCGCCGCCGACTGGTTGACCGTCCAGTTGAGCAGCGGGCCCAGCAGCCAGCGGACCGGCCCGCCGGTGAAGACGTCGCCGACGCTGAGCGCGGTCGAACCGATCGACCCGCCGAGCGCAATCTGCGGATAGAGCTGCGACGTCTGCACCCCGATCCGTGCGGTTGCGGCGGCAAGCCGGCGTTCGGCAGCGTGGACGTCGGGGCGGCGCGCGAGCAACATCGCGCCGTCGCCGATCGGGATCGGCCGGTCGAGCCGCGGCGTGGTGGTGCGCGTACCGGCGCTGGCGGGCAGGTCCCGCGGGGTGCGACCGGTCAGCGTGGCGAGGCGGAAGAGCGCGGCCTGGCGTTCGGCTTCGATCTGCGGGATGTTCGCGGCGCGCTGATCGCGCAGTGCGGCGATCCGGACCTGATCGAGGCGTGCGGCGCGACCCGCATCGACCCGCTTGCCGGTCAGCGTGTTCGATTTCTCGAGCAGGTCGACGATCCGCCGGGCGACCGCGAGGCGTTCGGCGGACGAGGCGGCATCGACATAGGCGCGCGTTGTGGCGGCGACGATCGAGACCCGCACCGCGTCGGCATCGGCCTGCGCCGCGCCGACGTCGCCGCGCGCGGCCTCGACGTTGCGGCGGACGCGGCCGGCCAGATCGAGCTCGTAGCTGACGTCGAGCCCGACATCGTAGGTGGCGCGCTCGCGGTCGAAGCCGGGCAGGTTCTGGAGCTGCGAGGTGCGCGCATAATTGCCGCTGCCGCTGGCGTTCACCTGCGGCTCGCGGTCGGTCTTCGCCCCCCGCAGCGACGCGCGGGCGTTGTCGAGGCGGGCGACGGCGACGCGCAAGTCGGTGTTCGCCGCGAGCGCGTCGGCGACGAGGCCGTCGAGGACGGGGTCGCGGTACATCCGCCACCAGTCGTTGTCGGGGGCGGTCGCGACGGTCGCCGTGTTGGCGGTGACGAACGATGCGGCGGCCTTGGGCGGGGTGATCGGCGCGACATAGTCGGGGCCCGCGGCGCACGCGGCGAGCGTCAGCGCCGAGAGGCTCGCGAGAAGCAGGGACTTCATGAGGCTGGTCCTATTCGGCTGGCTGAAGGGTCGGCTGGGCAGGGGCGGGCTTGCGGCGTTCGAACCGCATCGCCAGCGCCCGAGCGACGACATAGAAGGTTGGGGTGAAGAGCAGCCCGAAGCCGGTCACGCCGATCATCCCGAAGAACACCGCGGTGCCGAGCGCCTGGCGCAGTTCGGCGCCGGCCCCGTCGGCGATCACCAGCGGCACCGCGCCGAGAATGAATGCGAAGCTCGTCATCAGGATCGGCCGCAACCGGTCCTTCGCCGCGCGCACCGCCGCCTCGACCGGCGACAGCCCGTCCTGCTCCTCGGCCTGCTTGGCGAACTCGACCACGAGGATCGCGTTCTTGGCGGCGAGCGCGATCAGCACGACCAGCCCGATCTGCGTGAGGACGTTGTTGTCCATCCCCCGCAAATTCACCCCGGTCATCGCCGCGAGCAGGCACATCGGCACGATCAGAATGATCGCGAGCGGTAGCGTCAGGCTCTCATATTGCGCGGCGAGGACGAGGAAGACGAACAGCACGGCCATTCCAAAGACCAGCGCAGCGGTGCTGCCGGCCGCCTTTTGCTGGTAGGCGATGCCGGTCCATTCATGCGCATAGCCCGCGGGCAGCGACGCATCGGCGAGCTTCTCCATCGCCACCAGCGACTGGCCCGAGGAATAGCCCTTCGCAGTGTCGCCATCGACCTCGACCGCCGGGAACAGGTTGTAGCGCACCACGCGGTACGGGCCGGTCTTGTCTCGGAACGTCGAGACCGAACCGACCGGGACCATCTGACCCGAATTGGAGCGTGTCTTGAGGTTGGCGATGTCGGCGGTGGTGTTGCGGAACGGTGCATCGGCCTGCGCTGTGACACGGTAGGTGCGCCCCAGCAGGTTGAAGTCGTTGACGAACGCCGAGCCGAGATAGACCTGCAACGCCTCGAACACACGCTCCGGGGGGACACCCAATAGGTTGGCCTTGGCGCGGTCGACATCGGCGAAGATGCGCGGCGTGGCGGTGTCGAAGAAGGTGTAGACCTGCGCCAGGCCCTTGGTCTGGTTCGCCTTGCCGATCAGGTCGTAGCTCGTCTTGCCGAGGTCGCCATAGCCGTGGCCGCCTTGATCCTGCACCATCAGGCGATAGCCGCCGGCCGAGCCGATGCCCTGGATCAGCGGCGGTGGGACGATCAGCAGCCGCGCTTCGGTGATGTCGCCGGTCGCCTTCTGCGACTCGGCCATGATGCTGGCGAGCGTGACGCCGAGCTTCTTGCGCTCGGCAAAGCTCTTGAGCGGGATATAGGCGGCGGCCGAGTTCGGGGCGAGGGTCTGCGACGGGCCGTCAAACCCTGCGAGCATGACCGCGCCCTTGACGCCGGCGAGCGGCAGGATGCGTTTGGCGACCTTCTGCATCACCGCATCGGTACGCTCGACCGACGAGCCGGGCGGAAGCTGAATGACGGTCAGGAAATAGCCCTGGTCCTGCGCAGGGACGAACCCCGACGGGGTGACCATGAAGACGCCGACCGTGACCGCGATCAGCGCGGCATAGGCGACCATCATCCGCTTCGGCGCGGCGACGAGGCGCGCGGTGAGGCGGCCATAGCTTTCGCTCATCCGCTCGAACCCGCGGTTGAACGCATCGCCGGCGCGGCGCAGCGTGCGCGTCACGCGGTTGCCCGAGCCCGCCGGCGCGGTCGGCTTGAGCAGCATCGCGGCGAGCGCCGGCGACAGCGTCAGCGAGATGAGCAGCGAGATGATCGTCGCGGTCGAGATCGTCACTGCGAACTGGCGATAGAATGCGCCCGACAGCCCGGTCAGGAACACCGTCGGGATGAACACCGCGCACAGCACGAGCACGATCGCGACGAGCGCACCCGACACCTCGTCCATCGACGTGCGTGCGGCCTCCAGCGGCGAGAGCCCGTGTTCGAGGTTGCGCTCGACATTCTCGACCACGACGATCGCATCGTCGACGACGATCCCGATCGCGAGGACGAGGCCGAACAGCGACAGGTTGTTGAGGCTGTAGCCGAATGCGGCGAGCACCGCGAAGGTGCCGATCAGCGAGACCGGGATTGCCACGATCGGGATGATCGCCGCGCGCCATTTCTGCAGGAAGACGAGGATCACCAGAACGACGAGGATCATCGCCTCGAACAACGTATGCTTCACCGCGTCGATCGACTGCGCGATGAACTCGGTCGGGTTGTAGATGACCTTGTATTCGAGGCCCTTGGGAAAGCGCTTCGACATGCTTTCCATTTCGGCGGTGACGGCCTGCGCCGCGCCGAGCGCGTTCGAGCCGGGACGCTGGAAGACCGCGGCGATGACGGTGGGCTTGCCGCTGAGATAGGTGTTGGCGCCGTAATCCTGCGCGCCGAGCTCGACGCGCGCGACGTCCGAGACGCGGACCTGGCGCCCTTGCGCGTCGGTGCGGATGACGACGTCGGCGAACTGCTTGGGATCGGTCAGGCGTCCTTGCGTCTCGACGTTCAGTTGGAATGCGCTGTTGCCCTTGTCATAGGGCGGCTGGCCGAGCGTGCCGGCGGCGACCTGAACGTTCTGTGCGCGCAGCGCTGCGACGATCTCGCCCGCGGTGAGGTCAAGCGCGGCAGCACGGCCGGGGTCGATCCACACGCGCATCGAATAATCGCGCGCGCCGAACAGCTGCACGTCGCCGACGCCGTCGATGCGGCTGAGGCGATCGCGGACCTGCGTCAGCGCGTAGTTGGAGATGTAGCCGCGATCGAGCGAGTTGTCGGGCGAGACGAGGTTCACGACCATCAGGAAGTCGGGCGAGGTCTTTCGCGTGACGACGCCCAATCGCTGGACGTCCTCGGGCAGGCGCGGCACCGCGACCGCGACGCGATTCTGGACGAGCACCTGTGCGGCATCGAGGTCGGTGCCGATCTTGAAGGTGACGGTGATCGTCACCTTGCCGTCGCCGGTCGATTGCGACGACTGATAGAGCATGTTGTCGACGCCGTTGATCTCCTGCTCGATCGGCGCGGCGACGGTTTCAGCGACCGTCTCGGCCGACGCGCCCGGATAGGTCGCGCTGACGGTGACGGTGGGGGGGACGATGTCGGGATATTGCGACACCGGCAGCGCCATATAGGCGATCGCGCCGACGATCGTGATGATCACCGCGATCACGCCCGCAAAGATCGGCCGGGTGATGAAGAAGCGCGAGAAGCGCATGGTTTGTGTCCTCGATAGAGGGCGCGCGCGCTCTTCCGTTCCCCGGCGGAGGCCGGGGCCCAGTTGGGCGAACCGCAATGATTACATCGAAACGCTATGCCACCTGGGCCCCGGCCTTCGCCGGGGAACGGTGGTTATCTGGCGAGCGTGGCCTCACCCGAAATCGGCTGGACCGACGCCGGAGCAGGCGCCCCGGTCGCGACCGCGATCCGGCCCGCCTTCGGCGCAACCGTGGCCCCCGGCATGGCCATCTGCGTCCCCTGGATGATGACCCGGTCGTTCGGCCCGATCCCCGAGCGGACGATCCGAAGGCCATCGACCACCGGCCCGAGTTCGACTGGTTTCTGGCTCACGACGTTCTTCGCATCGATCGTCAGCAGCACCTTGCGCGCCTGATCGGTCTGCACCGCGTCGTCGGGCACCAGCAGCGCCTGTCGCGTCCCCGCACTGGCGAGCCGCATGTTGCCGAACATCCCCGGCGTCAGGAAATAACCCGGATTGGCGAGCACCGCGCGGCCGCGGATCGTGCCCGAGCGCTGGTCGAGACCGTTGTCAGTGAAGTCGAGCTTGCCCTTCCAGCGATGCTCGGTCTCGTCCTGCAACTGGATTTCGACCGCCGCCGGGGTCGCGCCGGGCTGCCGTGCGCGCTGCGTCTTCAGGTAGAGCGCCTCCGACCCGTCGAAATTGAAGTAGATCGGATCGAGCGCGTTGATCGTCGTCAGCACGGTGCCGCCGGTGCCTTCGCCGCCCGCGACCTGGTTGCCCGCATCGACGCGGCGATCGGAGATGCGCCCGCCGATCGGCGCGCGAACCTGCGTGAAGCCGACGTCGAGTGCGCGGGCACGTTCGCGCGCCTGCGCGGCGGCGAGTGCGGCGCTGGCGGCTTCGAGCTTGCCACGCAGCGCGTCGACCTCACCCGCCGAGACGGCTTCGTCCGCGACCAGCCGCTGCGCACGGCCGAGGTCGGTCCGCGCAAGCAACAAGGCGCTCTTGGCGCTCGCGACGTTGGCGTGCGCCTCGGCCAGCGCGGCGGTGAACGGGCGCGAGTCGATCGTGAAGAGCAGCTGTCCCTTGCGGACGATATCGCCGTCATGGAAGTGGACGCCGGTGACTTCGCCCGCGACACGCGGCCTTATCTCGACGCTGCGGCTCGGCGCGAACCGGCCGACATAATCGTCCCATTCGCTGACCTGTCGCACCAGCGGCGACGCCACCGTGACCGAGGCGGGCGGGGGCGCCGCCATCGCCGCATCGGGCTGATCGAGCAGCCGGACGCCGATCGCGCCCACCAGCGCCACGGGCACGAGCAGCATCGCGCCGCGCTGCCACACGGGTCTGCGTCGGGGGGCAGGGGCCTCCACCGGCGTGGCGTCGGCCGCCTTGATCGGGGTGAACACGGTCATGCCGCATCGCTCCGTGATCGATCGGCTGACGTGCATGTGAATCTGGGATATGCCATGGGATTGCCCCCCGTTGTAATGGACATGCGTCACCGATCGTCGGTGCGCGCGGCATCGACAGTCCAGATGACAAGCGTGGACGATATCCGGTCGCCGGCATCACGCCGTAACCGGTCTGAAAACTGCGGAATTCTTGGCGTTCGACTAGGACAGTGTCGGCAACTTCGCTGGCCGGAAGACGATTGACGGACGACAATTTGACCGACCATTGGCCGGGACTGTTTGTCTACCGGCTGGTATATAAAGCGCCGCGGAAACCTGTCAACCAGATTAACATACCGGCTGGTAGTTTAATCGCGATGGCCGGGGATCGGCTATTGCTCGACAAACGCCCAGCGCAATGTTTTCGCCAGGTTGCGCGTGCCCGACGTGACGACGGGCCGCATCAAGGCCGGCGACCCCGCCAACCCATGCATTCGCCGTGCCCATTCGGGCAGCAGATCGACCGCCGACTGCATCACGATACGCTGGACGGGCAGGGCAAGCGGGTTCGCGGGTGTCTGCTCCAGCACGAACCGGGCAACTTCGCGCGTCCGGGCATCCGCGACGAGCTGCGGGCGCATGGTCTGCAGATAACGGTCCGTTCCCGCCCGATCCCGCGGCAGCGATGCGGCGCCAAGCAGTTCGCCGACCTCGGCGAACGCCGCATAATAGGCGTCCTGCTCGGCCATGCCGAGCCGGTGGTCGCCGAAACGCTGCCACGCGGCGAGGAAGCACCAGGCCTCCGAGACATGGACCCAGGCGAGCAGTGCGGGATCGTCCGCGCGGTAGGGCGTGCCGTTAGGGAGCGTACCGGCGATGTGCGCGTGCACCGCGCGGACACGCGCGATCACCGCCTCCGCATCGGTGCGCTCGCCATAGGTCGTGACCGCGATGAACCGCGCGGTGCGCCGGAGCCTGCCGAGCATGTCTGTGCGGAAGTTCGAATGATCCCAGACGCCCGCCAGAACCGCCGGGTGCAGCATCTGCAGCAGCAGTGCTGCGACGCCGCCGACCATCATGCTGACCACGTCGCCATGCACTGTGCCGATCACCGCATCGGGCGCGAACATCGCCGCAGCGCTGCGCTCGACCGGCGCCTCGCCGCGCGCCTGGTCGTTGAACAGCGCACGCACCTGCCCGACGATCCGGGCCTTGGCGCCGGATCTGGCCCGCTCGCGCAGCAGAGTAGGAAGGTCTTTCATCATGGCATGAACGCGCGATCGGCAATTTCGCGCCTGACGACGAAGGCCATGCAATTGGCGGTCCGTGATTGCGCTGACGGGATCCGCGCGCGACAAGCACGCATTCGACAGGAGAATGTAATGCGTCTTGCCTTTGCCCTATTGCTGCTGCCCACCGTGCCGATCGTCCTCGCCGCCGCCCCGGCGCCGGTGGAGACCCAGCGCGTCGCGGCGCAGGATGCGGCACTGCTCGCATTCCTCGACAAGGCCTATGACGAACAGCTTGATCTCAGCCCGGAATCGCTGACGCAGCTCGGGCTGAAGACGCATTATGACCGGCTCGACGACTATACCGACGCCGCCGCGGTCCGCGCGCAGGCCCTGTCGGAGCGGCAGCTGAAGGCCATGCGGTCGCGGTTCCGTCCCGACGATCTGGGCGAGAGTGCGCGGGTCAGTTACCGGCTGTTCGAATATGAGGTCGACCGCGGGCGGCAGTCGCTGCGCTTCCGCAAGCTGCGCTTCCCCGTCACGACCAACGGCAGCCCCGCGGGCGACATCCCCGTGTTGCTGATCAACAACCACAAGGTCGATACGCTCGCCGACGCGCAGGCCTATATCGCACGGCTGCGCGATACCGAGCGGGTCATGCGCGAGGTCACGACGACGATGCGCGAGCAGGCGGCGGCCGGGATCATCCCCAATGCGGTGAACTTCGTACCCGCCCGCGCCGATGCACGCGCCGTGCTGGTCGGTGCCCCGTTCGACGCTGGCGCGGATTCGACGGTCATGGCCGATTTCCGCAAGAAGGTGACCGCGCTGGCAGTGCCCGCGGCGACCAAGACGGCGTTGCTAGAGCAGGCGCGCGCGGCGCTCACGGGGCCGTTCCGTGCCGGCTATGACCAGCTGTTCGCGACGCTGGACGCCATCGAGCCGCAATCGAAGGGCAATTTCGGCGCCTGGAATCTGCCCGATGGCGCGGCCTATTATGCCGACCGGCTGAAGACCTCGACCACGACCGCGCTGACCGCCGACCAGATCCACGATCTGGGCCTGAAACAGGTCGCCGCGATCCGGCAGGAGATGGAGGCGATCAAGCGCGAGGTCGGCTTCACCGGCACGCTCGAACAGTTCTTCGACAAGATCCGCACCGATCCCCAGTTCAAATATCCCAACACCAGTGCGGGGCGCGAACAATATCTCGGCGACGCGCGCGGCGTGATCGCATCGGTGATGGCGGCGGCCCCCCGCTATTTCCGGACCCTGCCCAAGGCGCCGCTCGAGGTACGCGCAGTCGAGAAATGGCGGGAGGGCACGGCCTCGACCGCCTTTTACAATCCACCGTCGGCGGACGGATCGCGGCCCGGCATCTATTACGTCAACCTGGTCGACATGAACCAGACGCAGAAGGTCCAGGTCGCCGGCATCGCCGCGCATGAGGGCGCGCCAGGGCATCATTTCCAGATCGCGCGCCAGCAGGAACTGACCGGCATCCCCAAATTCCGCAAGTTCGGCGGCTATGGCGCCTATATCGAGGGCTGGGGGCTGTATTCGGAGCGGCTCGCGAACGAGATGGGGGTCTATAAGGATCCCTATGCGCGGTTCGGCATGCTGTCGCTCCAGGTGTGGCGCGCGATCCGGCTGGTGCTCGACACGGGCATCCATGCCAAGCGCTGGAACCGTGACCAGGCGATCGCCTATTTCAAGGCGAACAGCTCGGTCTCCGACAAGGACATCGCGCGCGAAGTGGACCGGTATTTCAATTGGCCGGGGCAGGCGACGAGCTACATGGTCGGCCAGCTCAAGATCGCTGAACTGCGCGCGCGCGCCGAACGCGAACTGGGGTCGCGGTTCGACATTCGCGATTTCCACGAGGCCGTGCTGGACCAGGGCGCGCTGCCGCTCGACGTGCTCGACGAACAGGTCGGTCGCTACATCGCCGCGCACCGGCAATAAGGGGCGCGACGATGTATCCGGACACGCCGCGCGAAGCGGACCGCCGCGCCCTGTTGAAGGGCGCGCTCGCACTCCCGGCGATCGGCTGGCCGGGCATGGCGCAGGCGGCCGTCGCCGCCGATCCGCTGACCGGGCCGGGCATATCGCTCGCACTGGCGCAGCGGCGGGCGGCACAGATCGCGCGGGTGCGCTACGCTATCTCGCTCGACGTCACCGCCGCGGACCGCGCGGTCGGGTCGGTCGTGATCCGGTTCGACCGGGTCAGGGACAGCGGCGACCTCGTCCTCGATTTCCGCGGAACGATGCTCACCGGGCTGGAGGCGAACGGTGTGGCGGTCCCGGCCACCGCGCGACGCGATGGTCATCTCGTGCTGCCCGCGCGCGTGCTCAAGACCGGTGCCAACAGCGTGTCGGCGCGCTTCGAGACCCCGATCGCCAGCGCAGGCGCCGCGATCATCCGTTTCAAGGACCCGGCCGACGGGCGGACCTATCTCTACACATTGCTGGTGCCGTCGGACGCCAATCTGCTGTTTCCCTGCTTCGATCAGCCCGACCTGAAGGCCCGCATTCGCTGGGAGGTGGTCGCGCCCGAGGGCTGGACGGTGATCGCCAACGGGCCGGTCGCCGCGAAGGCCCCGCAAGGCGCCGCGACCCGCTGGAGGTTCGCGGAGACCGCGCCGATCTCCACCTATCTCGCCGCCTTTGCCGCCGGGCCCTGGGTCGGCACGACATCGGCCCCCGCCGGGGAGCAGCCGATCACGCTTTACGCCCGCCATTCGCGCGCCGCCGAGGTCGATGCCGAGACACAGCTTGCCACCAATCGCGCAGCGGTGCGCTGGCTCGCCGACTGGTTTGGCATCGCCTTTCCCTTCGCCAAGCTCGATCTCGTGCTCGCGCCGGCCTTTCCCTTTGGCGGCATGGAGCATGTCGGCGCGGTCTTCTACAATGAGGACCGCTTCGTCTTCCGCGAGCCGCCGACGCTGCCGCAGCGGCTGGCGCGCGACCAGACCATCTATCACGAGATCAGCCACCAATGGTTCGGTGACCTCGTCACGATGCGCTGGTTCGACGATCTGTGGCTGAAGGAAGGGTTCTCGACCTTCATGGCCGCGCGGATCCAGGCGGACCTGCAGCCGGACAGCAACGCCTGGACGACGTTCCTGCTGTCGATCAAGACGCCCGCCTATCGCGCCGACGCGACCAGCGGCACGGCACCGCTCTGGCAATCGCTCGACAATCTCGACGCCGCGAAGAGCAATTACGGACCGATCGTCTACAACAAGGCGCCGGCGGTCATCAAGCAGTTGGCGTTCTTCGTCGGCGAGGACGGGTTCCGGCGCGGCCTGCACCTGTTCCTCACCCGTCATGGCTATGCCAATGCGACCTGGCAGGACCTGCTCGGTGCGGTGGGTGAGGCGTCGGGTATCGATCTGGGGGCGTTCGGTCGCAACTATGTCCTGCGCGCAGGGCTGCCGCGGATCGAGACCGCGTTGACGCTCGCGCAGGGGCGGATCGACGCGCTGGTGCTGAAACAGCGACCGGAGAGCAGGCTGCCGGGTGATCCGGGTGGCGCCTGGCCGATGAAGGTGCGCGTCCGCCTCGGCTATCATGACCGCGACGACGTCGTGCTCGACGCACGCTTCGAGGGGGCGGTTGCGACCGTCGACAAGGCCGCCGGCCTGCCCGCGCCCGACTATGTCTGGGCGAATGACGACGACCAGGGTTACGGGCTGTTCATGCCCGACGACCGGACCGTCGCGTGGATCGCCGCACACGTCGGCAGCGTGACGGACAGCCTGTTGCGCGCGATGCTGTGGAGTGCGCTCTGGGACGTCGTCCGCGACCGCCGGCTGCCGCCCGAACGCTATCTTGCGGTGCTGCTGCGCGAGCTTCCCGCCGAGCGCGACGAACAGATATCGCGTGCGATCCTGTCGCGCGGGGCAGCGGCGCTCGACGTCTATCTCACCGAGGCCCGCGGCGCGGGGCTCCGCACGGGCTGGGAGACCGCGCTGCTCGCGCGGATCGACGATGCGGCGATCGGCTATGGACTGCGCAAGGACGCGCTCGATCGTCTGATCGCGACCGCACGGACGCCGCTCGCGCTCGACCGCCTCCGCGCCCTGCTCGACGGCAGCGCGCGACTGGCCGGCGAGCCGATCCGCCAGCCGACACGCTGGGCGATCGTCCGGCGGCTGATCACGATCGATGCGCCCGACGCGGGCACGCGCTTCACCGCCGAGCGCTCGCGCGACACCTCGACCGAGGCCGCCAAGGATGCCTTTGTCGCGGAGGCGGCATCCCCACGGGCCGCGGTGAAGACCGCCTATTTCAAGCGCTATTTCGACGATGCCGCGCTCAACGAGGCATGGGCGAGCGAAAGCCTCGGTGCGTTCAATGCGGACGGGCAGGCGGCGTTGACGATCGGGTTCCTGCGGCCGGCGCTCGATCGGCTGCTGTGGATCCGGCAGAATCGCCGCATCTTCTTCCTGCCCGCCTGGATCGACGCGTTCATCGGCGGGCAGGTGAGCCCGGAGGCGCTGCGGATCGTCGACGATTTTCTTGGCGAGCAGCGTTCGCTGCCGATCGACGTACGCCGCAAGATCCTACTGGCGCGCGACGAGCTGGCGCGCACCGTCGCCATTCGAAAGACTTAGCCGCCGGGACGATATCGCCGCGCGACATGCCCCTTTAGCTCGTCGGGGTGGAAATAGACCGGACGCAGCGTGCCGCCGG
>Ga0265797_10008365_pt1 | contig 13811 bp, 9 predicted proteins | sample P2T30metagenome_FD_192433 | JGI IMG/M metagenome (GOLD analysis project Ga0265797, IMG submission 192433) | Plant litter microbial communities from East Loma Ridge, Irvine, California - P2 T30 | ecosystem: Environmental > Terrestrial > Plant litter > Unclassified | place: USA: California... | reverse complement strand
TTAAAAGGTGATTTTAGAACAAAAGGGAGCATTACATTAGAAAAGCGCTAGAGACAGTAAAGATAGATGCAAGAAAAAACTTGCCAGGAATACAGTATAGTCAATAGTTTCAATAGACTTTTACAACAATAGTATCATGTTACTATTTGTTGTTAGTATGGCCGCGTGAGTAATATAATTCTACTATGATCTTCCAGTATGTTGCTGTAAAGAAGGAACATGGTCTATTGTGTAAGTTTCAAAGATACTTCCCTGCATAGAAGCTATTAAAATCTTTGAACAATCAGTAGTGTAAACATCTATATAATTATCCAATTAAATGAAAATGAGGGCCCACTTGTGCATGAAATGTAAATGCAAATCAGAGTTCAAGACCCCTAGGGTAGGCAGGCTGCATACCAAACTCTCTCATCGCTAAGGGCCCATTTACAGGGAACTAATATGCTTTAGTAGCGTGTACGGATACACATGTACATCACGATTCATTCCGTCCTATCTTCTAGCGGCGGAATGACACCACCTCACCTACGGGAAAAAGCATCTCATCACACTCTCCAGACCACCTCCAACGCAACCTAATCTCTATAAAAGCCTCATTCTATTCCTTTTAATGATTCAAAGTCTTCAATTCATCTCTCTCAACACCGTTTCCTCCCTACTCCTTCCTCAACACCACGCGCCTCCAGGCAGCGACAGTGTCAATGAAAAAGCAAAAACGTCGCGCACACATCCCAGTAGATGCAAGGGGACGGGCACTGTGTCTCCCAACCCAGCATACGCAGTACACTGTTCGGTCAGCAGCTCAGAGTTTCAAAAATTTGTGTAACGTGTTGGAATAAAGTCCGAGGCGTTGCCCTGCGGAAGAACAGATACTACATCAGATCAAAGCCGTGAGGCAAAGAGCGAGATGAAGGAGGGGGAAAGGGAAGGAGGGGGGCGGGTATTTATGCTAGATTGCAAGGATGGAAGGCATGGGTCACATGAGAAGGGGGATTATGTTGCCTGCTTGGCTGTGTGGACTGATGGTGTGGGAGGGTGGTATAAAGAGGAGATAAATCAATGGAAAGAAATCTATAACAGCCTAGGTTAAGGCAGTTGTTGGATTGGATTTGCGTGATGCATAGGCTAGGGCAATGATGATCGTATTATCACAAGACCTTAAGCAACCCTGGTACCTATGTGGAGTTGTACCGTACAACTAGACGCAAGCTAACAGCAATTTCAATTTATCAGGTACCTCCTAGGTCATTTTCGTAAACGTACAACCCATCGTCGTGAACAACAGTTGAACGGTTCTAGGTTCCAGTGTCACGTGACGCATCTGGCTATACACGACAGGCATCATGCCTAAGATTGTATCCCGGTTATCCACTAACCCACCCTTCTTTCTCGGCTGTCCTCCATGAATCATCACCATCCAGCTCCACATAAAGTCTCAACTCTTTCTCGAGCAGAACCCTAGACAGCTTCCACTTCTCCACATCCCCAAACACATCCTTCGCATCCGTGAAGACGAGCATGATGTACTCCTTACACCACGGCAAGTTTTTCAGCCCCGCATAAAAAGTGTCTTTCACTCTTTGCTCTGCTTCTTCAATCCTAGCTCCCCATTTGCTCTTCTTCCCTTCGTGACGCAAACTTTTGCTTGTTCGTCGAGCTCGCTCTCTTTCCAATTGCGCTAGCTCAAAATGTACGTACGCCTTCCATAATGCGGGACAGTGTGCCCCAGTAGAATCTATAGCGCGCTTATATAGAGCACGGATGGAGTGAGAGGTTGAGCCTGAGATCTCACCTTTCAGCATCTCGTAGTGGATCGCAAAGGCCCAGCCGGCGATGCTTCTCTCTTCAGAGCTGTGCAACGTGTTTTGGTGCATGATACCCCTTACTCGGTCGTCAATGGAGAAGCGAGCTTCGTTTGCCGCGTAGAGTGAGAGCAGGATGGTGTTGTTTGGGAAGCGAGAGATGAGCGGCTCGAGCGTGGTGCGAATTAGGGATGGTTTGACGATTGGCGCGTGGGCAACGTGGTGGGTCAGGAAGCGCGCAATTTCCTGGGCTTGAATTTCTGCAGGAGGAGAATTTGAGAGCTTGTGTGATACAAACCATGCTGAAAGACTGTGGTGAACTTCAAGAGCTTGTTCGGCATTACAATCATTGGAGAAATATGTGAGCAAAGCAAGCAGTGCGCTACTACGGACTGCTATCGCATACTCATGATCGAGTAACGCGCGTTCACTCATCTCCATAAGTGTTGTACGCGCGCTGTCGATAGGGGAATTATCTGGTTGTACGTTTTTCGCACGTTGTGTCGGTGGATTAGTGTGAGATGTGAGCCGCCACCAAGCTTCCGTCTGCTCTCCTCTAAGAAGCGCTTCCCATACCCAGTTGGTGAACAACTCCAGGGTCTCTGAAGTCAGAGATGCAGTATTGCTGTGTCGCATGAAGAGAACAGTATGGAAGACTTGATCTGCCTTGGCTGAATTTCCGAAACTTGATTCAAATAGCCCATACGCATTGTATAGGCGTGAATGCATTGGCTGTCCTTTCAATAATATTTTTGCGGTTTTGAAGACATCATTAGGGAAATGGTGGCATTCAAAGGCAAGTAGATATTCCCCGAAGACATCTCTACTCAGCATTGATTCCAAAACCAGGAGTTTGAGAAGACGTCTAATGAAGCCTGGACTGAGATTTATTCCACCAAGCGAGAAATCCTCCTGGAATAGTAGCTCAGTAGTCATCTGGAACCTCTTTACTGGGCACGCTGAGAAGCGTTTGAGGGTTTGCGTAAAGTGAGTCGGCTCGACACTGGAAGTAGATAAGTGCCAATGACGTTGCAGGAAGGGATCTGACCACCAGCCCGGCTGGATACCAGTTGTCGGTAACGGTGGCAAGCTGCAGAAACACATAAATGCATCTATGAGTAGTGTCGCTGATATCCCGTGTATTGCCACGTCTAGGTATGGCTTCAGATCATCGAAGAAGATGGAGTGGAAAGCGTCGTCTTCAGCCACGTTATCAGAGGCGCGCCCGGGGTAACGCAGCTTGACAGTAGCATCCATTTCGCGACTCTGGAAATCTTCGAAGAAACCTATCGAAGCATTCTTGTCATGCAAAGGGAGAACATCTGTCGGTGTAGCGTCATCTGAAGGGCTGCAATGTTTCCATCCTTTTGCGCCTGGCTCACCGATACGCGGAAGTTCACTGTCCCAGAATGACTCGAATGCTTCGATAGAAACATCTCCTTCTGGGCGCATCAGATGGTATTCGAGTAAAGCCTGCCAGATTGCAAGGGCAAGCTCTTGGTATCCTGCTTCGTGGGCCATAGATGTCAAGCGCAACAGAATATGCAGTGTAGTCGAATGGGAGATGTTGCCGGACGCGCTCAAAGCTCCCATGCCCTTCAAGAAAACCGCTCGGCAATCCTCGAACTTATAGTTGGTGAACCTCGATTGCACAAAATCAAGGTGCATCATCCACAGAGTTACGCTTTGTGGATACTTTCCTAACAGCTCCTTCCATTTACTGGCTAGTTTGGCTCCATCCCATGCCTTCTCTGCCTCCTTTAGCAATCCGGTGTACAGCTTCACTTGACTTTCGTGATCTTTTCCAATCTTTTTCAATGCTTCCTCATACATGCTGATGCGTATATCGGCAAGATGTGCTTTGTCAGAAGCGGTCAGCTCTGCAGACAGCCGCTCCAGCCTCAACATGGCTTCTTGGTGGGCAATCAATGCTAACCAGCCCGAGAGATCTTCTGGATGTTCTCTCGTTTGCCGCACCAAACAAGCGTTTTTACGCGTAATTTCCACATCGATTGCAACATCGGCGTCGGATTCATACTGGATGTCTGGATCACTTGGTTCTACAGACTTTGGTCCTTCGATTCCCCGATAGTCCGTTTCTGGCATAGCTTCATCTTCATCCACGCTGTCGCTACGCTTCCGCTTTGTGTTTGTAGATAGGAGTACAAAGTCTTGCTGCAGCTCATCCTCAGTAATGGTTCCCACTAACTTCAGGGCACGCTCATTCCACCGGCTCGCATGCTTGTCTGTTAGAAGTCGCTTTTGGCGTTTTCCCCTTGCTGGCGTGATATATATTGCTTTTTCGGTTGTATACTCGCGGTCAATCTTCTGGTCAGTAGATATGCCTAGTACGTATCCGTGGCCAAAGCGGCGGTATGACGGTATGTCATAGCGATTAAGGGTGCCATATCGTACTATGTCCAAGTCTCCGCGCCGATCACGGAAATAAGCTCTGTTTGCTGTCGTATCCTCTTCCAGACTCTTGCGGGTCGGCGAGTGCGGCCTTGTGCTCTTATCCTCTGATGATTGTCTGGCTTTCTCATGTTGGGGTTTCTTCGACGGCTCTGGAGCTGCCTTGGGTTTTGGGCGGAAGCTTGCAAACTTTGGTATGCTGGCAGACATTTGGGGATGATTGGTATCGCAAAAGTTTGGCTGATCAATCAAGGGTGCAGCTACAGACAGCAGTCGCGAACGCAAGGACCGCGTTGGTGGTGACTAAAAGCGATGTTAACCAGGACAACCACGAAGCTAGTCAAGCTCTCGACACCCAGTCGATGTGCATGACGGATAGTGACGTGATTTAGTTGTCAAGAGACCGATCGAACACTCTGCGACGTCCTAGCAGATGAAAGTGGAGTGAACGTCGCGTTGCACGTGCCTCGGGAGTCCGGTGTCGCTTTTGGCTCGACCGGCGCGCCGTAAAATGCCACTAGCGTGAAATCTTGCATCTCGAAATTTTGAATGCGCATCACCACTGACCTCAACCTTTTTTGACGCAACCGCCACGCCAAATTCTACGCCATTCTGCTGCGTCTCATGGCCTCTGAAATCTCCCAATCTACTTGTTGAAGCTCTTTGCGACAACGATTGTCTTCCAAAATGGCGACGGCGCTCCAGAAACAGCTCGCGACCATCGCGGCTACGAGCACCCAGCAGCTTGACTTGCGCGCGCAAAAGTCGGCACACGGAAAGTCGCTGCTTTTTGAGCCCAAGATTGCTGCCTCACAGTCATTCGAGACTGTCTATCTAATTTGCTATGAGGGGTACAAGGACCTTTGCGCCCTCGACCCGAGGTTTCTTCACTTTTCAAAGAGTTTGTTCAGCGAGCAGAGCAAGGCCGAGGACCGCACCCAGATGACCAAGGAGGAGAACCAACGGTTAGATACAGCACTTGAGGCTTTCATCACCCTGGTCGGACCAAGATTGTTGCTCAAACCAGCCGAAAAGGCCCTAGAGTGGCTTGTGAGGAGATTTCGGTATGTCTGGCTGCATGAATGAAGCCTGCATGGCTTTGCTGCGTAAAGGTTGCTGACGGTGATGTAGAATCCACGAGTACAATACCGAAACCCTCGTCTTCACCTATCTACCCTACCACAATACGCCCCAGTTCATTGCGCTTCTCTCCATATTGCCCGCCTCCCCACCCCACCCCATACGCTTCTTGTTCCCGTACATCCAAGCACCGACCAATGTCCCTCAGCGAACCATCGCATACACGGCCATCAATACTCCACAATTCTTTAAGGCCTACCAATCGTATATTTCCAAGGTGGTAGAGGCGGGCCATCAGGCTTCCCACATGCTATCCTTCTGGTCTGGAATTACCGTCGAAGCAATCTATGGCATATTGAGCAATGCAAGCTCCGGTAGGAGAGACCTTCAAGATCAAGGTACTGAAAAGCTCGTCTTGGAACTGCTCCCGGTTCTCAACACCTGCATGCGAGCCAAGCATGGAGCCGATACTGTGTTGGCCTGCTACGCAATTGTCATTATGCTGGTCAACCGGGCCAACGTTGGAGACAAGGTCCTCGACGGTCTCATGGAGGCTGTGATGGCAGCATACGACGAGGTCTCGCTCCAATCGTGTCTAGGCTGTCTGGCCATAATCGCCATGGAGCGCTCCAAGGCGCCCATTCCAGCCAAGGTCGCCAAGGGCCTCCTAAAGGTTCCACAACTTGTTCAAAAGTTGACATTGGTTTCCAAACAGTGTCAGGTCGACCGAATTGCCTTAGGCTGTGCTCTGGGTGCGCTCAGCGTTGGTTCAGAGGAAACCCGGGTCGTCTTTCACGAGCTCATTACATCTGATCTGCTCGGCAGGTCGCGCATCCAGACACTGCTAGCAGCACTGACCCAGATGCTTCACGACAGCGCTCCAGGATCCGAAGAGCATGGAGAGTTGCTTCAAATCGCGACAAAACTCGTCGAATCGAAAGAGCTGTCGAGCATACTACAAGAGGCCGCGAAACAGAATAATGTAGACTTGGAGTCACTGGGACTTACTATTGCGAAAGACTTTGGGATTGAGGAAATCAAGGACGGCGAGTCCGATGAAGAGATGCTTGATGTGGACGACGAGGCACCCAAAAAGCCTCTTGTACAACTGCCAGAACTTACGCTTACCAGCTTTTTCGACTCCGACTCAGAGAGTCAGTTTACCGAGACTGCCAATATCTTCGAAATAGCTGTGTCTACAAAGCAAACCAGGCGATTCCTCAGTTTAGGCGGCTTGAAGAAAGAAGCAGCACTACAGCAGCCACTTTACCTGTCCTTCCTCGCTCGTGTCTGGAGCAGCGCTGGCCCTGTCACCACCCGAGTCGCCGCCCTTCGTGGCGCCGCGTCTTCTTTTGAAAAGCTCGAAGCAGCACATGTCCTCCAGAACATCTTGCCATATCTCACCTACGCACTTGCAGACCCAAATCCTCTCGTCCGACGTTCAGCTGCTGGGTGCATCGGCCTTATAGCGCGGAAGTCGTCTGCAAAGTCCAAAGTCCTTTCATGGGGCAAGTCCGATCTGTATGGCGAGGCTTCAAAGAACATCTCAGAACTGAAGCCTGAAGATGTCTTGGTCTTCATTACTCAGATGCTGCAGCCAATGCTTGAGGAGTGTGTCATGGATTCTACCTTCATCGTTCCTGCGCTCAGAGATATACTGGAAGGGACCCAATTAAAGAACCAGCCCAAGCAATCGTTTAAAATCCAGACAAGAAAGGCCATTCTCGGCTTCTTTGCGAGCCATGCTAGTCTCACCCCAATCTTGAGGGTCCGTACGCGCCTGCTTCCGATGTTCAACATACGCAAAGTCTCGGACACGGTCCGCACCAATTATGTGCTCCCACTGTTAAACGAGTGGTCTGCTCTTCCAGTTACCAGCGTGTCCACTCGCTGCTCTTACGAAGGTTGCTCTGTCTCAGAGATCGAACACGCTCATCTTACTTCAACGCTACCAAGAGAAGCGAAGAGTGCACAGCTTTTGCAGGATATCATCTCTGGAACCTTCAACAAAGAGCGCGAGGTACTAGTTAGTGCTGCATTTGATAGAATCCACGCATCCTGGTCTTCATTCCGATCGGATGCTCGACATTCACTGGCTCAGTGCATGTTGGGCTTAGCTACTAGCGGAAGTGATAGCTCATTCGACAAGCTCTGCAAAGATCGATCTGTGGAGATCCTTCGCGATGTCAGTCTGGATTCAGCGATCCTAGTCTCGTTTCTGGATAGCGTCCCATCGCCCACGGCCATGCCCGATGGACCGCCATCAGCAAAGCGGAGAAGAACCAGCCGGAACGAGATGGCTCGTGTGGAGCTAACTTCCCAGGACGATGTCCAGAAGTTGCTTAGGAAGCTTACACTAGTGCTCGAGTTGGTTGAAGGATCAAACCCAGGACAACATCCGACGCTGTTCAACAACCTTTTCGGCATCTTCGCTGAATTGCAACCACTCAAGCAACAGTCAGGATCCGAGCTAGTATACCTACAGAGTATCATTCTTGGTGCTCTGAGCCCAATTGTCCAGACATTGAAGGAGCATAATGAGACGACCTCTTATCAATCAGCCGTACGTGCCGACCTCCTGATTGATTGTATCCGACATTCCAGCAGCCCGCAAGTACAAAACAGCGCTCTACTCTTGATATCTAACCTTGCGTCTTGGGTCCCGGATCTCATCCTGCACAATCTCATGCCCATCTTCACATTTATCGGGTCTACTTTGCTTCGACAACACGATGACTATTCTGCCCAGGTTGTGGATAAGACCATCTCGCGTGTGGTACCTCAACTTGCTGCCTCTCTTCGCTCAAAGCACAGAGACTTCATTGCTGGTGTATCCGACTTGCTGCTTAGCTTCACTGCTGCGTTCGAACATATTCCTCTACACAGAAGGATGAAACTCTTTACGGAGCTGGCACGCACATTAGGTCCCGAGGATTCCCTTCCAGCCATCGTCGCACTACTTGCAGATCGATACCATAGCAAAGAGCAGCGTAGATTTTGCGCTGACTTGCTACTCAACTTTGAGCCTCTACATACTCTTGTTACTATCAAGGGCTACCTTGATTTACTCACTGATGCTGTTGCGCCAAAGCCCCAGGTTGCGGAGACGTTATTTAGTTTGAAAGAGAAGGCGAAAGAGAACAAGTTCGATGTGACAGTCCAGAGCATGCTGGCATGTCTTGCGGATCTCGTTCTCGATGAGAAGGTGAAGGCACATGTCACTAGAGCATACCGAAGGAAGGAGGATCCAGAGAAACCACGCAAGGTTTTTGCGAACATCGTCGAAACAACCATCCAGCTCTCAAAGAAGCTGGTCTCGAGCTCGAAGCTATATGCAGGATGCAGCCATGTACTTGCTAACTGCTTGGATCTTCTGCCAACAACTGATCTCACTAAATCAGCGGAGCTACTCTTGTCGAGCACAGATCCGCACGTACAAACCGCTGCTATTAGGTCGATTGAACTACGAGCGGGCACCGCCAGACAGAATGACCGCAAGTCTGTGGAAGCTCTCATCTCCTTCCTGCCTAGCGTCCAAGGGGTTTTACAACAATCTCTACAGATGGATGTCAAGATGATTTCGGTCAGCTGTATAGACCGCATCATCGAACGCTTCGGTAAGAAGGATGTATCAGTTGTTTCGTCGGTGGCACAGGTCGTTGCCGGCCCACAGTCGTTGTTAAACACTGATGACAGGCTTCGCATCTTGTCTCTACTCTGTCTCACGTCTGTCGTTGACGTTCTCGAGGACGAGGCAATCTCCCTGCTGCCCATCATCCTTCCAACAGCGTTTGAGTACTTGTCGCATGCTATCGAGAAAGAGAAGGCAGGCCTCCACAACGCCATCTTCACGGTGCTCTCTAACATTGTCGAGCGTCTGGGTTACATGTTTTCGCGCGAATATCTGGACACAGCACTTCGACTATCGCAACGCTCTGCAGCTGCTGACTTAGAAGATGCATGTAATGACAGCCGCAATGCATTTTTCCAGAGCGTCTCAGAGCACCTCGGCGCCCAAGAAGTATTTGCTGCTATCAAATCCACGTGGACACATGCCGCATCCCAGGGCTTTGAGGCCTCACTTGAACACCTCGAGCTCTTGCGTTCTACCGTTAACGCTCAAACCAAGGCTAAGCTTGTCAAGGCGAGCTCGCCGCTGTTCAGCCTGCTTCTGCAAATGTTCCGCCTGCGGGAGACTGTCCAATCGGAGAGCAGCAAGGAGGAGATTGACGAAGAGGAAGTCGAGCAGTTGGAAAACACACTTATTGAGTCTGTCATCGCCATGGTTCTCAAGCTCAGCGACGCTACTTTCCGTCCCTTTTTCGTCCAGCTTATCGATCAAGAAGGTCCCGTTTCCACGGATCTCCAGCGCTCCATCACTTTCTACAAGTTCCTCGCCGCGTTCTTTGACAAGTTCAAGGTATGACATCCCCTCTCCATGATAATCTACTTGCAACTAATCTCCGCCCAGTCCCTTGTAACAAGCTACTCAAGCTACGTCATTGAGCCCGCTGCCAAAATCCTTACTCAACTCGCCACGGATGACTCCACCCTCGCCCCCCGTGAAGCCGTCCTCTCCGCCCTCCAGAAATCATTCCAACACGATCAAGACGGCTTCTGGCAAGCACCCTCCCACTTTGGCACAGTTATGCCACCTCTACTTTCTCTCCTCGCCCTACCTTCTGCCTCGACATCTACGCCGGAGAACAACACGAACAACGTTATTCCGGCAATCACTGAACTCGCGGCCGCGTCAAGCTCTTCCATGGAGAATCACCGCGAGATGAATGCAATTTTGCTCAAGAATATGCGCAGTGATGATAGGCATACGCGTCTGGCGACTGTGCTTTGCGAGCAAAGTCTAACGAGGAGATTGGGTGAGGAGTGGCTGGGTTTGTTGCCCGAGATGCTGCCGTTTATCAGCGAGTTGATGGAGGACGATGATGAGGTTGTTGAGCGCGAGTGCCAGAGGTGGAAGAATGGGATGGAGGAGATTTTGGGCGAGAGTCTAGAGGGTATGTTGCAGTAGGCTGACGAGTTTGCACCTGTTGTTCAGAACGAAGAAGATGCATGGGTGTAGACCAGAGTCATATTGATGCATTTAAAAAGGTCTATGCATGTGTGTACGCCATATTTTTGAAAAACTCAACGGGACCACCACTTGTACAAATTTCTATGTACAGGAAAGGATTGTTTGGACGAAGAAAAAAAACAAGTGGACAAGGGGGGGGGGGGGGGTGAGCCTCTGTTCGAATGCATGTTTTAAACATCCAACTCTCTGGTTTCAACAAGCTAGAAAATGTCTTCTAGGCCCGCATCTTGCCATGTCATCTCACCCTGAGCAACGCGATGCCGAATCTTCCAGTACTCGTGGTTAAATGCCCAGAACTCTTCCCCAGTAGTTTCACATTTACCCTTTGTAAACCATCTTGGCGAAAACTCCTTGCCTTCGGCTTCCCTCTGTCTCCGGGTTGCGCGCTGTTTCTCTTCGACCCGGTTCTTCTCTGTAGCAGCAAAGTCGTACTCGCCGTCTTCCATGGCACGCTGATCCGGTCGTAGACGCGTGTCAGTCGGTGCGACCACGGGGCGAAGCTTGTCCGGGATATCGTTGAGAGTGACGCCAAAAGGGGTTAGATTGAACGGTATGCCCGTTGGGCGGTCATGCGCTTGCCAGACGAGGAAGGCCTTATTATCACCACCCTTTGAGCTCTTTCCACTCTTTTCGATATCGGCATCCTCAAATCCAGGAGTAAAACGTGCGTAGATTTTGTCGTTCCAGCGCCCACCAATACTCCAGCGGACCCTGCTCTCGGCGTCGAGGACCTTTCCAACGACCTGGTATGCAGATGATGCTTTCCAGCCACGAGGTTTGAATTCGAGCATGCATTTCTCGCCTGTAGTCCAGTTTGTAATCTCCATGGTACCGTAGTTGTCGACAACAGGGTTACCTGTGATGATACCGATGACGGACGAGGTAACCTTTTTCCAGGTGTAAAGTTCTTCCTTTCCACCGGTTGCTGTGGGACGGAGACGTAGGAACCATGTACCGAGCGGGTTGATGTCGAAAGATTTGCCATAGAACTTTGATTTTACAGCAGATTCTCCCTATATGACGTTAACTCAACTCATTAGGCAGCATACAAGCACTCACGTAATAATCCCACTTGGTCGACTCAGCATATGCTGCACCAATCGGCGGGTGATGGCTGACTTGTTCAATGAAGAAGCGATAGCCCTTGTCTGGTCTGGCATATTCGTATGTTTCAGCAAGAAGAGGATTGAATGGCTTCGCGACACGCCCGATAGTCGAGGCATACTCCGATGCAGCAAAGGCAGCAACGTAAAGCAGACGTTCTGTAGAGTCTGCACGTTCAGCAGCGGTGTCGAGAAGATCGGTGTATTCCATGTCTTCGGCGACGCGTTGAAGCAGTGAGGTTGGCTCGTTGAATGATACAGGCAGTGTCATCTTTGTCATGTCTTTGCCAATCATAGATTTGAGGATACCCTGTTATTGTGTTAGTACCGCTTTACTGGCTCATATAAGATTGAGCATACCCAGAGTCCAATCTTCGGCCTGTCGTCTGCGTCCATGGCGAGCTTCTTTCGTGGGCCGTCTTCGTAACCGGCCCATGCTGTAGCGATGTCGCTGTGTTTCTTTTCGAGTGAGTCGTCGGAAGAAGGTTCTGAATCCAATTGCTTCTCTTGGGCGATAGCTGGCGCAGGCATCTCGACGACTTCGACCTCACCAGCCCCTACCGCATCGAAGAACTCCTCATCGCCCTCTGATTCCGAGTCTGATATGTCGGCTGCAATGTCTGCAAAGGTTGCCTTTCTTTTGACTTTCTGATCTTGAGCAGGCAGTCCCAGGTGCGATGTCGTCTTTTGCTGTTCTGCACCTTCCGCCGCGTCAGCAAAGTCATCTTCGTCTGCTTTAGCATCAGCCCTGGACACAGGCTTGTCGTAATCCTCTAAAGCTTCTCGTAGAGCTTTCTTCTGCTTCCGCCGCTTTTCTTCGGATTCGCCTATTCGATTCTCAAGTTCTTCCTGCTCTTTGGCAACCTTGGCCATGCTCTCTTCCCACATGCGGCGCACGTTAGCCTCGCGATCGAGCCTATATTGCCAATACGCGTCGCGGTCTCTTGATATCCTGAGGAGATCACCGATAAGGCCTTTGAGATTGCCGATAGCCGATTCGTATGACGCTAACGCTTGCAGCATCAAGGGATCGGAAATTTGTAGGTTGGGTGAACGATTTTTCTCCGTTTGCAGTGCTGCGGAAACGGAGGTCAGCAGTTCAAGCTGTAGCTTCGCTGATTGCGCCGTGATGTTGAACGCATCCTTGCTCTGCGGTTTCAGCTCGTGACTACTCGTGTCGTCACCGTAGTCGTCGTCATCTTCATCATCACCAGCAACTGTGGCTGTACCCATGTTGCTGACCATCCTGTCTAACCCGTGGCCAGACATACTGGGTTCGTAGATGCTTCCTGGGTCTTCTGTCACACTTACTGCAGTTCGTGACGAAGTGTTGTCCAAACTAGGTAGGGGAACACCTAGTGAAGACGCTAGGGGGTGGGGTCAGTACGGTGTGGCAGTGGAGTCGTTGGAAACATACCAGTAGCAAGATTCTTCGAGCTGGCTAGCTTAGAGCTGCCGACACTTGATGCATCACCCTCGCCTTTGATCTGCTCAATCTTGGCCTGCTTCAATACTTCTTGGTCCTGGGTTGCCCGCTTCTCCTCTTCACGAGCTTCATCTTTGGCCCATTGGATTGCGTTGTTCAGTGCCCAAAACCATCGCTTAGCCTCAACCTGGTGGTTTGCTTTGAGGTGATACTTGACTGACGACTTGCCTTGAATCTCAAACCTCTGCTTGTCTTGCGGGTCCATGTAGAGTTTTGCTATCCGCATGTTGATGGCGCCACGACATGCAGACCCTGTATCGTCTTGATGCTTGTAGTAGCTCAGAACGCCATCTTCCAGCACAAACCACCGCAACTTATATCCGGTCGTGTAGTTGGTCCACTTCTTCAGGTATCCCTTCATCTCGCGCGACTCCTTGGCGCCCATGCCACTCTCGGCAGCAGCTGGTCCTTGCAATGCGCCAGCGAGGATAGTCTTCTCCTGGATGCCTCTCTGTGCTGCTGCTGCGGCAGGCGACCGCTTCAGGATCGCGCGTGTACGGTCGTCCTTGGTATAGTCTTGGGGTAGCTTGCCTTTGCGGTCTCGGCGGAAAGGGTCAGCTCCATTCAGGAGCAGTAGTTGTGCCAGCTTCACATCCTTCTTCTTCGCTGCTTCGTGAAGAAGTGTGCCTCCAGCGTCCACGACAACTGGATCCGTCGCGAGTTCTCCACCATTCACATCGAGGGTACTCTTTATCCTTGCATCTTGCAAGATCTTCTCTAGGGCGTCCATGTCGCCCGAAGTGACCATGGTCTGTATCTTCTTCACATTGGTATCGATGAAAATGGAGCGGGAGAGCTGCAGTTGCTGGAAGATGTCTGGTGTCCGCGCAAGGTCC
>Ga0265797_10008363_pt1 | contig 13812 bp, 12 predicted proteins | sample P2T30metagenome_FD_192433 | JGI IMG/M metagenome (GOLD analysis project Ga0265797, IMG submission 192433) | Plant litter microbial communities from East Loma Ridge, Irvine, California - P2 T30 | ecosystem: Environmental > Terrestrial > Plant litter > Unclassified | place: USA: California... | reverse complement strand
CGGCCGCTGGATGACCGAATTGTTCCGCTTTCCCGACGCCGCGCGCGGCGTGTTCGTGACCGGCACCTCGAGCGCCAACCTGATGGGTGTGCTGGTGGCGCGGACCGCCACGCTCGGCCCGCAGGTGCGCGCCAGCGGCCTGGCTGCCGAAGCCCTGTCCGGCCTGCGCGCCTACACCTCGATCGAGGCACATGGCTGCATCGCCAAGGCGATGGACATGGCCGGCTTCGGCGCCGATGCACTGCGCCACGTGGCCACCGACGCGCATGGTCGCCTCGACCCGCTCGAGCTGCAGCGCCAGCTCGACGTCGACCGCGCCGCCGGCTTGAGCCCGTTCCTGCTGGTGGCCACCGCCGGCAGTGTGAATACCGGCGCCATCGATCCGCTCGATCAACTGGCCAACCTGGCCCGGCAAGAAGGCTTGTGGCTGCACATCGACGGCGCCTTTGCCGCGCTCGGGATGCTGGCGCCTGATATCGCGCCACTGTTGAAGGGCATCGAGCGCGCCGATTCGCTGGCGTTCGACTTCCACAAATGGGGCCAGGTGCCGTACGACGCCGGCTATTTTCTGGCGCGCGACGGCGAGCGCATGCTCGACACCTTCGCCGCGCCCGCAGCCTACCTGCAGCGCGTCGACAGCGGCCTGGCGGCGGGCAGCGTGTGGCCGTGCGACCTGGGTCCGGACCTGTCGCGCGGCTTTCGCGCCCTCAAGACCTGGCTGACGTTCCAGGTGCACGGGGCCGACGCCATCGGCGCCGCGATCTCGGCCAACTGCGCGCTGGCGCGCCGGCTGGCGGCCATGATCACGGCCGAGCCAGAACTTGAACTGCTGGCGCCGGTCTCGCTCAATGTGGTGTGCTTCCGCTATCGGCGGGGCGACGTCGAGCGCGTCAATCAACTCAACCGCGACATCGTGCTGGCCCTGCACGACGAGGGCCAGGTGGCGCCTTCGTCCACGGTCCTGCAGGGGCGCTACGCGATCCGCGCCGCGCTGGTCAATCACCGCACCGGATTGGCCGAGATCGCCACTCTGGTGGCCTCGGTGCTGCGCGCCGGCCGCCGTCTTTCACTTTCCCCCGCCAACACCCACGCATGAACTTCGCCTCCCTGATTGACCAGGCCGCCACGCCATTCGCGCCGCTGATCGGCGCCGCCACCCTGATGCTGTGCGCTTTCCGCCAGATCGACCTGACCCCGGTCGGCGAACTGCTGCTGGCGCGCGCCCAGGCCAATCCGGCCGACGCCAACGCCTGGCTCGACGCCAGCTTCGTGCTGCAGCTGCTGGGCCAGCGCGAGCCGGGGCTGGACGTGCAGCGCCAGGCATTGCACACCGCCACCGTGTACCAGTTGCCGACGCCACACGAGACCGGGGCGCCGTCCCTGCACCTGCTGGTGCTGATGGGGCCGGGCGACTTCATGGCCAACACGCCGATTGAATTCTTGCTGCAAAACACGAACATCCGCGCCACCGTCCAGTACCTTGCGCCCGACCTGCCGTTTCCCGAGCAGGTGCCGGACCATGATCTGCTGTTCGTGGCGTTGGCCCAATGCGACGCCAATACGGTCTTGCTGCAGGACGTGGCGCAGATGCTCGACGGCTGGCCGCGTCCGGTCGTGAATCATCCCGCGCAGATCGCGCACCTGTCGCGCGACGGCGCCTGCGCCCGCCTGGTGGGCAGCCACGGCGTCGTCATGCCGCGCACCGCGCGCGTCGACGTGGCCGATGCACTGGCGCTGGCAAGGGGCGAACTGGCGCTTGAAAGGGTGCTGCCCGATGCAGCGTTCCCGCTGATCGTGCGCCCGGTCGATTCACACGCGGGTCAGGCGCTGGAGCAGGTCGCGCACCGCGCGGCGCTGGAAGCCTATCTGCTGGCCAACCCGAGCGAGCAGGTGTATCTGGCGCGCTTCGTCGATTATTCGGGCGCCGATGGCCAGTTTCGCAAATACCGGATCGTGCTGATCGACGGCGCGCCGTTCATATGCCACCTTGCCGTGTCCTCGCACTGGATGGTGCATTACCTGAACGCGGGGATGGACGAAAGTGCGGAAAAACGCGCCGAGGAAGCGCGTGAGATGCGCGATTTCGAGGCCGGCTTTGCGCGTCGCCATGCGGCCGCGCTGGCCGCCATCGATGCGCGCATGGGCCTGCCTTATCTGGGCATCGATTGCGCCGAAACCCGCGACGGTGAACTGCTGATCTTCGAGGTCGACAACGCGATGGTGGTGCATGCCATGGACGACCCGGCGCGCTACGGCTACAAGGGCCCGGTCATGGACAAGGTATTCACTGCATTTGCCGAGCTGCTTCAGGCAAGGGCGGGTACGGCCATGTCGTGCGCAATGTCGGGCGCCACGGCGTGACCCAAAAACGCCGCCATGAACGCGCGCTTGGCGGCGCTGCGTTGGTTGTTCCAGAATGGCTCGAGCCAGGCCTGGGGCTGGCCGTCGAAATCGAGGCGCAGCACGTAGGGCAGGCCCATTATTTCGCTATGTACATAGGTGGCGAAACATTCGGCAAAATCGTCGTAGGGATTGGTAGCGCCATACAGGCTGGCGAAGTCGCTCAGCTCGAGCCCGGCGTAAGCGGTGACGACCGCGTCGCTGCAGAGCTTGTTGGCGCCATAGAAATCGACCACGCCGCGCAGGTCGAAGTCGCACTCGGGGCGCGCCACGAAGCGTCCGGCCGGGTTGCGGGTCCAGCTCAGGTCAAGGAAGGCGAACGGCGCCTGCGGCGCCGCTTCCCACCAGCGCGGCAGGAATTCGCCGCCGGCGCTGAGCACATGGCCGAATTCGTGCAGCAGCAAGAATTGCAGGGCGCCGGCACGGCTGTCTTGATCAGGCTCGGCAATCGCGGTAGTCACCGAAAAACCGTTGTCGCCATGGAACGGCAGGTTGTCCTTCCAGCTGGCCCAGGCGTTGGCGCTGCGGGTCGCCATCAGGTCAAGGTCGAGCAGCACGATGCAGCCCAGTAAATTGCCGGCCGCATCGACCACGATGTCGGTGATGCCCGACGAGCCCAGTCCGCGGCCGATGCAGATGCCGAGCAGGTGCGGCGCGACCAGCGCGCGCACCGCTGCCGGCATGCCATTGATCGCCGCATCGAGGTCGGCGCGCAGGTGCACGTCGATCGCCGCTGCCTCGGGCACCGCATCGACGCCGGTCGCCAGATTGACCTGATGCACGAAGTCGCGCACCTCGGCCGGCAGCGGAAAGATGCGCTCATTCAGCGGGCGCCGCAGGCGATCGGTCCAGGAGAGCGGGTGCGGGGTCGAGATCATGGGTAAGTCCAGGAAAAAAAGCGTGGCGCCGGCGGCGCCGATGATTTCTTAACGGCTGCTGAGCTAGTTTCTTGATAGCAATTGCTCGAATGCGGAGACGGTGTGGCCCGGGGTGGCGCGACGGTCGCCTCGGCGCCACCCCAGAAACCGGGCTTTCTATGTCGAAATCCGGTAAAATGCAGGGCTTGGTGGCAAGTACGCATGGTTTATGCAGTCTTGCCCGCTTCATGAGGCGCGTGCCTGAGAAGACCCTGGTCTTCCGGCGCTGCGCTTTTTTGCGCTTGATGTCCGTATTCCGCCGGCGCGCCTACGCTGCGCCGGCTGCGTGTCGCTCTGCGCGGTGCCGTCTTTTTGGTCTCGATTTCTGTTAATGAAAAACATACGTAATTTCTCCATCATCGCCCACATCGACCACGGTAAATCGACCCTGGCCGACCGCATCATCCAGCTGTGCGGCGGGTTGTCGGAACGCGAAATGGATGCGCAGGTGCTCGACTCGATGGACATCGAACGCGAACGCGGCATCACCATCAAGGCCCAGACTGCCGCGCTGCAGTACAAGGCGCGCGACGGCCAGGTGTACAACCTGAACCTGATCGACACGCCGGGCCACGTCGACTTCTCGTACGAGGTAAGCCGCTCGCTGTCGGCCTGCGAAGGCGCGCTGCTGGTGGTCGACGCCTCGCAAGGGGTGGAAGCGCAAACGGTGGCCAACTGCTACACCGCGCTCGACCTGGGCGTGGAAGTGGTGCCGATCCTGAACAAGATCGATTTGCCGCACGCCGACCCCGAGAACGCCAAGAAAGAAATCGAGGACGTGATCGGGATCGACGCCACCGACGCCACCGTGTGCTCGGCCAAGACCGGCCTGGGCGTGGAAGACGTGCTCGAGACCCTGGTCGCCAAGGTGCCGGCGCCGCAGGGCGACCCGGACGCGCCGCTGCAGGCGCTGATCGTCGACTCCTGGTACGACTCGTATGTGGGCGTGGTGATGCTGGTGCGCGTGGTGAATGGCACCCTGCGCCCGAAAGACAAGATTCTCCTGATGGCGACCGAGTCGGTGAACCTGGTCGAGAACATCGGCATCTTCACGCCGCGCTCGGTGTCGCTGCCAACCCTGAGCGCAGGGCAGGTGGGCTTCATCATCGCCGGCATCAAGGAACTGACCGCCGCCCGCGTGGGCGACACCGTGACCCTGGCCAACAAGCCGGCTGCGGCGCCGCTGCCAGGTTTTAAAGAAGTCCAGCCGCAAGTGTTTGCCGGCCTGTTCCCGGTGGAAGCGAACCAGTACGACGCGCTGCGCGACTCGCTCGAAAAGCTCAAGCTCAACGACGCCGCCCTGATGTACGAGCCTGAAGTATCGCAGGCGCTGGGCTTTGGTTTCCGCTGCGGCTTCCTGGGCCTGCTGCACATGGAAATCGTGCAGGAGCGCCTGGAGCGCGAATTCGACATGGACCTGATCACCACGGCCCCGACCGTGGTGTACGAAGTCGAGATGCGCGACGGCAGCATCATCCGCGTCGACAATCCATCGAAGATGCCCGAGCCATCCAAAATCAACGAAGTGCGCGAGCCGATCGTCGACGTCAACCTGTACATGCCGCAAGAGTACGTGGGCGCGGTGATGACGCTGTGTAACGGCAAGCGCGGGGTGCAGATGGACATGGCCTACCACGGCCGCCAGGTCAAGCTGCACTATGAAATCCCGATGGCCGAGATCGTGCTCGACTTCTTCGACCGCCTCAAGTCGACCTCGCGCGGCTACGCCTCGATGGACTACGAGTTCAAGGAGAACCGCTCGGCCGACGTGGTCAAGGTCGACATGCTGATCAACAGCGAGAAAGTCGATGCGCTGGCGATCATCGTGCACCGCGCCAACGCCCCGTACCGCGGACGCCAGGTGGCGGCCAAGATGCGCGAACTGATCCCGCGCCAGATGTTCGACGTGGCGATCCAGGCGGCGATTGGCGCCACCATCATCTCGCGTGAAAACGTCAAGGCGCTGCGCAAGAACGTGCTGGCCAAGTGCTACGGCGGCGACATTTCGCGTAAGAAGAAACTGCTTGAAAAGCAAAAGGCCGGCAAGAAGCGCATGAAGCAGGTCGGTTCGGTCGAGATTCCGCAAGAGGCCTTCCTGGCCATTCTGCAGGTGGAAGATAAATAATGAATTTGCAGCCCATCCTGAGCAATTTCGCGTTGATCCTGTTCGTGGCGATGGTGATCACGGGCGTGATCTGGTGCCTCGATACCTTCGTGCTGGCGAAACAACGCCGGCGCGCCGCCGACGCCGCGCTGCGCGAGTACGATGCGCGCAACGCCAAGCTGGCCGCCGACGGTATCAAGCTCGACCAGAACAACAACCGCGCCGCGATCGAGGCGGCGCACCTGCGCCAGCCGACCTGGGTCGAATATTCGGGCAGCTTCTTTCCGGTCATTGCGCTGGTGTTCATCCTGCGCTCGTTCCTGTGGGAGCCGTTCAAGATCCCGTCGTCGTCGATGGTGCCGACCCTGCTGGTGGGCGACTTCATCCTGGTGAATAAATATACCTACGGTATCCGCCTGCCGATCATCAACAAGAAGGTGATCCAGGTGAACGATCCCCAGCGCGGTGACGTGATGGTGTTCAAGTACCCCAAGGATATGAACCAGGATTACATCAAGCGCGTCGTTGGCGTGCCCGGTGATAAAATCACCTATGCCGACAAGCGCCTGACGGTCAACGGCAAGGCCGTCGAGTACACCGCCCTGGACGATTACCTGGACGACCAGCACCCTGAATACCACAAGCAGTTCGTGGAAAACCTGCCGGGCCCGAACGGCGTTACGCAGCACCGCATCCTCAATACCGACGGCCGGCGCAGTATCGACGTCGGCGCCGTGGACGAGTTCCCGCTGCGCGAAGCCTGTGAATACACGTTCGACAAATTCACCTGCACCGTGCCGGCAGGCCATTACTTCATGATGGGCGACAACCGCGACAACAGCGCCGACAGCCGTTACTGGGGCTTTGTCCCGGACCGCAACATCGTCGGCAAGGCCTTCGTGGTGTGGATGAACTTCGGCAAGTTCGACCGCGTTGGCGGCATCAAGTAATTTTTTCAACGACATCGCGCGAAAGGCGGCCATGGATCGCAACAGATTGTGCAAGCCGGCTGCCCAGCGCGGCATCTCGATTACCGGGCTGATCTTCGTGCTGGCCGTGCTCGGCGTGGCCGGCATCTTCGCCATGCGCCTGATTCCGGCGTATGTCGAGTTCAACGCCATCAAGAAGGCAGCCGAGCAGGCCAAGCAGAGCGGCGGCACGGTGCGCGAGATGCAGGCGGCGTTCGACCGCCACGCCGACATCAACAATGTCGAAGCGATTGCCGGGCGCGACCTGGTCATCACGCGCGACAGCGGCACGCCTGAAGTAAGCTTCGCGTACGAAAAGCGCTTGCCGCTGGCCGGCAACGTCAGCCTGGCGATCGACTTCGCCGGCACCACCGACCCGAGCGGCGTGGTGGCGCAAGACGACACCACCGCGGCGGCGCGCTGAGCCGGCGCCCCTTCACTTATCCAACTTACGCGGTTGCATTCACCCGGCCGCCATATAGCATCGACAATGAATCATCAGTTATTGCAAACGCGCTTGGGGTATACGTTCCGGGATCTCGGGCTGCTGCAACAGGCCCTGACCCATCGTAGCCATAGCAGTCTGCATAACGAGCGCCTCGAATTTCTGGGCGACTCGATCCTGAACTGCGTCGTGGCCTCGATTCTCTACGAGCGCTTCAACGCGCTCGACGAGGGCGATCTGTCGCGTCTGCGCGCCAACCTGGTCAAGCAGCAGACCCTGTTCGAGATCGCCACCAAGCTGAACCTGTCGCAATTTTTGCGCCTGGGAGAAGGCGAACTCAAGTCGGGCGGTTTCCGCCGCCCGTCGATCCTGGCCGACACCCTGGAGGCGCTGCTGGGCGCGATCTTCCTCGACAGCGGCTTCGACGCTGCACGGGAAACCATCCGCTCGTTCTACATCCCGCTGCTCGATTCGGTCGATCCGGGTACGCTGGGCAAGGACGCCAAGACCTTGCTGCAAGAATTCTTGCAGGCCAAGCGCATCGCCTTGCCGACCTATAACGTGATCGCCACCCACGGCGCGGCGCACAGCCAGGAATTCGAGGTCGAATGCCTGGTGCCGAAGCTGAATGTGCAGGTGTATGGCCGTGGCGGCAGCCGCCGCGCCGCCGAACAGGCTGCCGCGCAACTGGCGCTCGAGGCGGCGCACAAGGCACTCACGCGTACGCCTGGCCCACGCAAGGCCAAGCCGCGCGCCGCCCAGCTCAAGCTGGCCGGCATCGCCACCGTCCAGGCCGATGCCGATGCCGACGGCGCCACTGTTACCGCCGCCGCCGCCAAGTCGGCGCAACCAGAATAATCAGGAATCACCACTATGAGCACCACCCCAGTGAGCACTACCCCAGAACATTTCCGTTGCGGCTATATCGCCATCGTCGGCCGTCCCAACGTCGGCAAGTCGACCCTGATGAACGTGCTGATCGGCGCCAAGGTGTCGATCACCTCGCGCAAGGCCCAGACCACGCGCCACCGCATCACCGGCGTGCAGACGCGCGACGACGCCCAGTTCATCTACGTTGACACGCCGGGCTTCCAGACCCGCCACGCCAATGCGCTCAACAAGACGCTGAACAAGACCGTCTCGAACACCTTGACCTCGTCGGACGTGATCCTGTTCCTGGTCGAAGCCGGCACATTTGGCGCTGCCGACGAGCAAGTGCTGAACCTGCTGCCAAAGAATGTGCCGGTGGTGCTGGTGATCAACAAGTCGGACCGCGTCAAGGACAAGGCGGTGTTGATGCCGTTCGCTCAGAAAATCGCTGCGATGCGCGACTTTACCGCCATCGTGCCGGTCTCGGCCAAGATGCGCTTCCAGGTCGATGCACTCGAGAACGAGATCAAGCGTCACTTGCCAGAGAACGAGCCAGTATTTGGCCCGGACGACATCACCGACCGCAGCGAGAAGTTCCTGGCGGCCGAGATCGTGCGCGAAAAAGTGTTCCGCCTGCTCGGTGACGAGCTGCCGTACACCAGCACCGTCGTGATCGAGCAATTCGAGCAGGAAGGCAATCTGCGCCGCATCTTTGCCGCCATCCTGGTCGAGCGCGACACCCATAAATCGATGATCATCGGTAACAAGGGCGCGCGCCTGAAAGAAATTTCGACGCAGTCGCGCCTCGATATGGAGAAGCTGTTCGGCGGCCCGATCTATCTGGAAATCTGGATCAAGGTCAAATCGGGCTGGGCCGACAACGAAGCCGGGCTGCGCGCCTACGGCTACGAGTAAGACCGCACACTCCAGGAGCCTGTTTCCACGCGCATGCCCAGCAACGACGACTTTCTCGACGATCTCCCGGCACCTGGCGCCGCGCTGGTAGTGGCCACGGCCCCGGCCAATCGCACGGCCAACCTCACGGCGGCTGGCGCGCCGGCCGCGCCCAAACGCGCGCGCGCGCCGGTACGCGACAACCGTGTGCTCGGCCAGCCCGGTTTCGTGCTGCACAGCTACCCCTACAAAGAAACCAGCCTGATCATCGACATGTTCACCCGTGATCATGGCCGTATCGGGCTGGTCGCGAAAGGCGCCAAGCGGCCGTTCTCGAAGTTGCGCGGGGTGCTGCAAACCTTCCAGCCGCTGTCGCTGTCGTGGAGCGGCAAGACCGAACTGCGCACCCTGATCGACGCCGAGTGGGTCGGCGGCATGCTGCCGCTCGAGCGCAGCGCGCTGCTGTGCGGCTTCTACCTGAACGAATTGCTGGTGAAACTGCTGGCGCGCGACGACCGCCATCCGGCCCTGTTCGACCATTACGTCTCGACCTTGAACCAGCTCGCCCACGGCGAACCGGCGCAAATTGTCTTGCGAAAATTCGAAAGGGCCTTACTTAAAGAGACAGGCGTTGCTGCCGACCTGAGCCGATGCACGAGCACCCGCAGCCGGGTCGAGCTCGACGTCGATTACGTGGTCGATCCCGAGAAGGGTGCGCGGATTGCAGACCGGGGGCAGGGCGAGGTCTGGCCGATCGTATCGGGCAAGACCCTGCTGGATATGGAGCGCGAGGATTACGCCGATCCGGTCACCCAGGGCCAGAGCAAGCAGCTGATGCGTTTTTTGCTGGCGCACCATTTGAACGGACAACCGCTCAACACGCGCCAGATTCTGATCGATTTGATGCAACTGTAGAACAGTAGAAAAAATTAAAGGGCGAACATGAGCTTCCTGCAACCGGCCGGCCAGGTGATCGACCTGGGCGTCAACATCGACCACGTCGCCACGGTGCGCAATGCGCGCGGCACCACCTACCCGGACCCGCTGCGCGCGGCGCTGCTGGCCGAGCAGGCCGGCGCCGACCTGATCACGCTGCACCTGCGCGAAGACCGCCGCCACATCAAGGACGCCGACGTGCTGGCGCTGCGTCCGCTCTTGACGACGCGCATGAACCTGGAAGCGGCGGTCACGCGCGAGATGGTCGACTTCGCCTGCCAGGTCAAACCGCAGGACGTGTGCCTGGTGCCCGAGCGGCGCGAGGAAGTCACCACCGAAGGCGGGCTGGACGTGGTGCGCTACTACAGCGAAGTCGAAGCGGCGATCAAACAATTGAAACAAGAGGGCATCCGCGTCTCGCTGTTCATCGACGCCGACGCGCGCCAGATCGAGGCGGCCGCTGCCGTGGGCGCGACGGTGATCGAGCTGCACACCGGGCGTTATGCCGAGGCCGAGGGCGAGCAGGTCGCGCGCGAGCTCGATCGCATCAGGCTCGGCGTGCATGAAGGCGCCAGGCGCGGCCTGCGCGTGAATGCCGGCCATGGCCTGCATTACACCAACGTGCAGCCGGTGGCCGCCATCGCCGACATCCACGAACTGAACATCGGCCACGCGATCGTCGGCCATGCGCTGTTTGTCGGCTGGGAAAATGCGGTGCGCGAGATGAAGGCGATCATGGTCGCTGCGCGTCTTGGCGTGGCCTACGCCGCGCACACTGCCGTTGCCGGAGCCTGACATGATCTACGGCATCGGCACCGACATCGTCCAGATCTCGCGTGTCGAGGCCGCCCTCGCACGCAGCGGCCCACGCTTCGCCGAGAAGATCCTCGGCCCCCAAGAGCTCGACAAATACCATGCCCGCAGCGCCAAGAACGCGGTGCGCGGCCTGCGCTTTCTGGCCACCCGTTTTTCGGCCAAGGAAGCGTTCTCGAAAGCCATCGGCATGGGCATGCGCATGCCCATGACCTGGCGCTCGATGCAGATGCTTAACGATCCGAGCGGCAAGCCGGTCATCGTCTGCAGCGGCGCCCTCGACGAATTCATGCGCCAGAACAGGCTGAGCGCCCAGGTAACGATCAGCGACGAGGCCGACTATGGTGTCGCCTTCGTGATCGTGACCCAGGGTCCGGCCGCAACAACGGTAGATTAATGTCCGAAGCAAAACCCGTAGTCCCGCAGGGCGGGGTCGACCTCACGCCCGAATTGGCGGCGCGCCTGGGGCGCGAGCGCCTCGCCGACGCGCGCGAACAAGCGCGCGCCGACGAAAACCGCGACCTCAGTCCCGTGGTCAAGGCCGATACCCGCGCCCAGGTGCTGGCGACCGTGAACCGGCTGCCAGACCTGCCCGGCGTGTACCGCTATTTCGATGGCGCCGACAACGTGCTGTACGTCGGCAAGGCGCGCAACCTCAAGAAGCGCGTGTCGAGCTATTTCCAGAAGAATCTGTCGAGCCCGCGTATCGCGATGATGGTGTCGCAGATCGCGCGCCTCGAGACCACGGTGGTCAGCAGCGAAGCCGAAGCGCTGATCCTGGAAAACAACCTGATCAAGTCGCTCAAGCCGCGCTACAACATCCTGTTCCGCGACGACAAGAGCTACCCGTACATCAAGATCACCGGCGGTGCGGCGCCGCGGATGGCCTATTACCGCGGCGCGCTGGACAAGAAGAACCAGTACTTCGGACCTTTCCCCAGCGCCTGGGCGGCCAAGGAATCGATCCAGCTGCTGCAGCGCGTGTTCATGCTGCGCACCTGCGAAGACAGTGTCTACGCCAACCGCACCCGGCCCTGCCTGCTGCACCAGATCGGGCGCTGCAGCGCGCCCTGCGTCAAGCTCATTGCGCCCGAGGATTACCAGCGCGACGTCGAGAACGCAGCGCGCTTCCTGCGCGGGCGTCAGAGCGAAGTCATGGCCGACCTCGAGCAGAAGATGCAGGACTACGCGATGGACCTGAAGTTCGAGCAGGCGGCAGGGGTGCGCAACCAGATCCAGGCGCTGTCGAAGGTGCTGCACGCGCAGAGCATGGAAACCAGCGGCGACGCCGATGTCGATGTGATCGCGGTGGTGGTGCAGGGCGGTCGCGCTTGTGTGAATCTGGCGATGGTGCGCGGCGGCCGCCACCTGGGCGACCGCGCCTATTTTCCAAGCCACGTCGGCGATTCGCTGGGCGAATGCCCGATCGAGGTCGAGGTGCTGTGCGCCTTCCTGGCCCAGCACTACGCGGGCCAGTTCATTCCCGGCACCCTGATCATGAACGTCGAATTCGGCCAGCCCGAGCTGATCCTGGCGCTGGCCGAGCAATGCGGCCACCGCATCAACCTGGTGTTCCAGCCGGGCGGCCAGCGCTGCCAGTGGCTCGAGATGGCGTGCAAGGGCGGCGAGATCGCGCTGGCGCGCCTGCTCTCCGAGCAAGGTTCGCAACAGGCGCGCACGCGCGCGCTGGCCGACGTGCTGCAGCTTGAAAATGAAGAACTCGACAGCTTGCGCATCGAGTGCTTTGACATCAGCCACACGGCCGGCGAGGCGACCCAGGCCTCGTGCGTGGTGTTCCACCATCACCAGATGCAAAACGGCGAATATCGGCGCTTCAACATCAACGGCATCACGCCGGGCGACGATTACGCCGCCATGCGCCAGGTGCTGACGCGGCGCTATGAGAAAGTGGCGGTCGACGTCGCCGCGGGCGAGGGCGTGATGCCCGACATCGTGCTGGTCGACGGCGGCAAGGGGCAAGTCGAAATGGCGCGCCAGGTGTTCACCGAGCTGGCGCTGGATATCTCGATGATCGTCGGCGTGGCCAAGGGCGAAGGCCGGCGCGTTGGCCTGGAGACCCTGATCTTCGCCGACGGTCGTCCGGCCCAGGAGCTGGGCAAGGAATCAGCGGCGCTGATGCTGGTGGCCATGATCCGCGACGAAGCGCACCGCTTTGCCATCACCGGCATGCGCGCCAAGCGCGCCAAGGCGCGTCAGGCCTCGCGCCTGGAAGAGATCGAAGGTATCGGCGCCAAGCGGCGCCAGAAGCTGCTGGCGCGCTTTGGCGGCCTGCGCGGCGTGGTCGACGCCAGTATCGAAGACTTGATGACGGTCGAAGGCATTTCGAGTGCGCTGGCGGAAGAGATTTATCGGCAGTTACATTGATAAGGTTGCATCGCAAGGCAGCGGACCCGGATTGAATGCGTGGACGCAAAACGCGTCCACGCGTCGTGAAATAGCCCAAATACCAATATCCCATGTAGACTTACGCGCAAGCATTTTTCTACGATAATCAGCTCTCTCCATGCCTTTCAACATCCCCATTCTCCTGACCTGGTTACGCGTCGCCCTGATTCCGCTGGTCGTCGGCCTGTTCTACCTGCCCACCGACTGGATGACCCTGCAAGAGCGCAACGTCGCCGCCACCGGCGTGTTCATCGTCGCCGCCATCACCGACTGGTTCGACGGCTTCCTGGCGCGCCGCTGGAACGAGACCTCGGCCTTTGGCGCCTTCCTCGATCCGGTCGCCGACAAACTGATGGTGGCCGGCGCACTGCTGGTGCTGGTGCAGCTCGACCGGGTCGACGCCATCGTGGCCGGCATCATCATCGGTCGTGAAATCACGATTTCGGCCCTGCGCGAATGGATGGCGCAAATCGGCGCCACCCGCTCGGTAGCGGTCAGCTCGCTTGGCAAGATCAAGACCGCGGCCCAGATGACGGCGATCCCGATGCTGCTGTTCCACGACCGCCTGTTCGGTCTGGACATTCATTTCTGGGGCGAGTACCTGCTGTGGGTGGCGGGGGTGCTGACGGTGTGGTCGATGTTCTATTACCTGCGCCGCGCCTGGCCCCTGATCAAGGAACAGGCGCCCGATTAATTTGTTTCGTGGCATCCTTGACGTACAGAATAGAATCTCTATAATGCCTGCCTGTTGCGACAACAACGCGACAGGATGAAAGACAAAGCGGGAGTAGCTCAGTTGGTAGAGCGCAACCTTGCCAAGGTTGAGGTCGAGAGTTCGAGACTCTTCTCCCGCTCCAAAGATTGCCAAGTTGGCACGCGATCTTGGAGAAACGTCAAAAGTCTGTCATAATCGTTGTTCTGTACGCGGGAGTAGCTCAGTTGGTAGAGCGCAACCTTGCCAAGGTTGAGGTCGAGAGTTCGAGACTCTTCTCCCGCTCCAGTTGAAAGACTGGCGCTGCAGTAGAAATTGTAAGGCTCCATGCGGGAGTAGCTCAGTTG
>Ga0265797_10008362_pt1 | contig 13813 bp, 9 predicted proteins | sample P2T30metagenome_FD_192433 | JGI IMG/M metagenome (GOLD analysis project Ga0265797, IMG submission 192433) | Plant litter microbial communities from East Loma Ridge, Irvine, California - P2 T30 | ecosystem: Environmental > Terrestrial > Plant litter > Unclassified | place: USA: California... | reverse complement strand
GCCAGCCGACTAGCCCTACAGCGCACCAACCATCAGACAGGCGCCTCGAGATCTTGTATCACGCTGCCACATAAGCCCACTATCGCTTCCAATGCGATGGCAACCAAAAGGAGCTGACGCCGCCCTTGGTCCTCTGGCACCCCAGTAGCTGCAGTCGCTTGCGATCGCCATTCGTGCGTTTGCTAGGAGAAGCGGAGAAGCACGAGCTGAGTGAGCTCTCTAACAGTGCTAACAAGCACAGAGTAGAGTGCTTTCAGATGAGTGACTCGCCGACCCTTTACTTTGCTGGGAAGGGCTGTGTTCGAATCGCTAGTATGCCAACACCAATATCCAGTCCTATATGTGGTCTCACACGAGTAATGGGTGCGTGACATTCGCCGGAATTCAGCAGCACTGGCCGTCGGAATTGTCGGCGACAAAAGCCCAGCTGTCATGAGCAGCGTACGAGAATGAGACACACTCCTGAAAGGGCATACAATTTATCATTTATGAAGTAAAGTTGTGAGTTCGGGGAGAGAATCTCAAGGCCAGCATTCAGTGTGAGTCCACTGGCCGTTGCTCTCATCAAACTTGTACACTTGCCTCCTCGCCTTAGTAGGGTCGCTCAAGTCAACAGACTCCATCTCCTCAGGCTTGATGATAACCACACGGAAGTTAGCCCTCGCAACAGGGTCTTCCAAGTCTTCCACTTTCTGCCCGACAGCGAGGTTCTTGTCGTCATAAGGCTGATCCACGGGTTGTCCAGGTGGTGGGTTCTTGAAAGTGCCTGCAAAATCGTGTCAGCAACATCACCAGCAATATAACAAGAGATAACAAAACAAAAAAAACATACCTCTCAACCCAGGCGAATTGTTCCCAAAGTGCCCGGTCAACTCCCTCTTCCAGCTCCACTCGCCCTCCTTCTCAGCATCAACAACCCTCATCCTGCTCCCAACCTCGCTCTTCAGCGTCCTCACCCCCGAACTCTCCGTCTCACTCTCAACATCATTGCCCACCACAAACGCCTCTCCCTTCATCCTCCACTGCACCTGCGCATCCTTAACCCACCAAACAGCCTCACAAGGCCCACCGCCACCGCAACCCTGTGCCTGGCTCGCATTCGCCGCATGCCCGCTGCTCGAGCTGAACAGCTCAATGGGCTTGTTCATGCGGACGTCAGTCGTGAACGCCGGCATCTCACTCTCATACACACGCGGGTTCATGGGTGCATTGTTGTGCTTGTTGTCCGGCAGTTCTGCCCAGAAGCCGCGCATGATGCAGTAGCGGGCTCGCGGGAGGTAGGGTGTTGGGCTCTTCTGGCCTTGCGGCGCGGCGTGCAAGCTGCTGAAGACGAACTCCGGGCTGTCCATGCGGGAGATGTGGTTGAGGAAGTCTGCGCGCCAGGGCGCGGCCTGGGAGGGCGCGGAGTGTGAGGTGCTGGCCATGGTGCGTGAGGTTTGTTGTATGGTGCGCGAGAGGTGCGCGAGACGGAGTTTGGCAGCTATGGTTGTGGTTGGTGGTGATTTGAGTGAGGAAGTTTGTTGGAACTGTATGTATGTTGTTTTGCAGAAGTGTAAGTAGAGAACAGTTCCGTCTGGTTTGGAAGTAGATAATTGCAGGGCAGCTTATATCATGAGCTCATCGATCGTGTAAATAAAAGAGCCAGTGCTTCGTCGTTTATGTTGTCAATGACGATATCTACATTGATTTTGGCGGGGAGATGTGGGTCCCCTTGGTCCATCGAGCCTCGATCCTCTGCGGCTTCTCATTGATGCCATTGCTGGAAAACGCGTCCTTCGTGAGACATACGATCATGTAGACGTGATGTGCTAGTTCGATATTACACTACACGTTGCGATATGGGAGATTTACAAAGAGAGCTGTTCGCGCATCGAATGAATGAAAACATATTGTGCATTTCTTGCAACAGAGGAAGCTGCGGGTGAGGCGGGGCCAGACTTCACATTGAGCAGTCGACCGCACTCGTTAGCCGCGATATTGTTCCAACATTCGTCCACGAGACACTCCCGTCAATGCTGGAATCAGACTATACCAAGACTATGGCTTAACGATGCTCTATATTGTTGTACGTAAAAACAAGGCAAACAAGGCAACTAAGGACCCCTCCAAACCATAGAAGGCCAGGCAAATGAGGCGACTTCACAAACTGCCATCTCTGATCGTCTTCATGAAGATCAACTCTAGGGACCAATGTTGATAGATTCAGCACTAAAGATTCGAAGTCCTCGATTCGAAACGAATCAGGCCAGACGAGAAAAAACCTTCAAGAATGAAGGAAAAAAACCACATCCACCATTCCTTATCCAATTCCAGAGTCTGCCACTTTCTGTATTGTAAATGATGGCCTGATCCCAAGACACTAATTCTCAGCAGCTCCAGTCCACAGAAACCTGGTGACTATCGACAGTTGCCTTCGCCACCATTATCCTCTGAGACTCGAAACGGTCTTAGCAGGAGGATCCTGTCACTTTGACGCTCCAGTTAGAACCTTTGGCGTAAGACCAGCCCTTGACCTTGGCGTCGCTTTGGCATTTGTCGTAGGCGCACTTCAAAAGGAAAATGACTTATTAGCATACGTCTTCAGACCCACTTGGCTCACTGTGTTTGTGGAGAGCGCTGGAAATGAATTCTTGAAGAGGCTGAGAGATGGAATCACGTACTTGGGCGCCATTGGCGATGCTGTTGAAGCTTCCGAGAGACCACGGCTTGTCGTAGTGGTTGCACCACCAGATGGCGGACTTATGGGAGCAGCTGACCCTGCTGCACGCATTGGGGCCAGCTCCAAGGCTAGGTTTGCCACTCACGCCGCGGAGATAGGCAATGCCTTCGCGGGTGGCTCTGGTCTGAGCCCTGCCGCCGTCAATGTTGCAATCAATTTTTCTCCAGTCGTTGGCGCAGGTGCCACGGCGATGAAGACCGGCCGAACCCGAATCGTCATCCTCCTCGACATCATACTCAAGGTCGTCGAAGTGAAGGCCAGACTCGTCCTGCTTATCGAAACCGAAGTCGACATCGTAGTTTGGGTTGCGTTCGAGCAGCGTGGCACGAACTTGCTCGACAGTGCCCGTGAGGTGGATAAAGTCACCGCCAGGGTGCGACTGAACCTCCCATTCGAGAGGAATCTCAATGAACCCCTCCGGCAGGCCAACATCGGAGGCCTTGGGAATAGGCTCCGCTCGGACTCCAGTGGCGCCCAGGATGCAGGCCAGTTGGATGAAGTAGGCAAAGTTAGCGGAAAGCATGTTGGCAGATTTGAAACTTGGTTGATAGAATTCGAGTGTTTGGTTGAACGTGAAGAGTGTAGAACGATGCAGATGAAGTGCGAGTTGGTGGTGAGGTGCAGACAAGATGTAGGACTCTCTTCATGTTTTATTACCACTCACCCTTGTGGCAGGCGCCCTTCTTCTACCGGTGAGCGCGACTATAGAAACAGGTTTCGTGCTCCTTAGCGACCCGGCGCCTTACAACGTAGCTCGAGGCTAGCCTCTAGGCACTTGTCTTGATCACGCTGCGTCTATGACCTGGAATGGACAGAGTCTCGTTTAGGCAAATGGTATTGAGCTACGTTGGCCTATGATATAGCGTAGATAGCTCAAGGCTGCAGGCATCCCCTGAACTCATGTAGTACGACAGAGTACAGGAGCCTCGCCCCCACGGACCAAAGCGACTCGTTGACGGTAGTTGACCTGGTTTGACACTCTTGGGAAACCGAGGATTGAGATCGTATGAGGCTGCAACCCAATCCCCTTCACCGGTGACATCCTTTGTTACATCCTTTGAAACTGGGCGTTTCGCATCTCGAGGCCAATCAGCTAGCGGAACAACCTCTCATCGACTATTCAGTACGTATAGCAGTATAGGTTGCCAATCAGTTCTCGAGACTGCTCGTACAGACGCGGAGCCTAATCCGAAGGATGTCGCCGGTGAAGGGAATAATTGACCCATACATTATCGTCAATCTTGGCAGCTCAGCCACGTCGTATAAGCGTGCAGTCAGCCTATCAGATCTCCAGACTAGAGCGTCTAACGGCTATTCTGTTAAGGCTGAGGTTTGATGTAGCGCCTGCTCTTCCTAAATAGTAGACCACAGCTTGCCCAGCTGAAGAAGTTAGCTAACGTAGCCGAATGGAAGCTGCCGCTGCTCTTGAGCTATAGTGAGTGCTTGTTGACTCTGGTTGATAGCTAGTAAGGACCTTGTACTATCTACCTAGCATTCATTGGCCTTTTCCAGGAGAAAGCATGTGCATCCATACCCAGAGCCTCAACAACTGGTTATGTGCTTACCTAAGGTGCGCATTAGTAGGGAACGTTGATGAAGGCGGCACCTGAACTTCTGCCGCAGGTCTCTTGTGCCGTCCATACTATTATTAACGGATCCTTTCGTTCCCTCTTAGCTTTTCGTATTCCGATGTTACCTTCTACTCTCAGTTACATGAAGCGCTATAGTAGTGGGTTAGGACGTCTTGGCTTTTTGCGGAGCACGGCTTGCTTTGCTAAAATGGGTACGCTAAAACAATGATGGTCTCTCCGGCAAAATTGGCCTCCCTGTAAAGGCTACTGAGGTGTTATGCATATGTACTTCGATGCATGCCGAGATTGTAGTGGGGTATACTCGAGGACTAAGTCGCCCAGGTAAGGAAGATTGGTCTGAGTAGCACACTAATCAAGTTGTGTTATGGATGATGACTCCAGCGCAGTTATGCTTCTTTGCAATGCGTCGCGTTCCTGCAGATTACAGACACTTGGGATGAGAAAGCTGTTCGCGCATCGAATGAATAAATATATCATGCATTTCAAAACGGATAATTGTAGCACTAACACGCTATACTAGCACAGTAGCGAGGACCATGCTCTGCCAAAAACTGCAAAATCGCAAGAGCCCGAAAATGAATCCGTGCCATTCCCGTCATTGCTTCAATGTGAATTCATGGCAACATTGAGTTTCATCGCCAATCGTCGTGTCCACACTTCTTGCTCTCATCATATAAATACATGCTGCGCTCTCTGGGACCGGGCAGTTGACCGTGTCTTATGTCGACTTGATCGGTGCCTGTCCACGGCCCCGAGGCGCTTTGAAGCCACCCCTCTTGCTGGGCGCGGCATTGTCGGAAGCGACGGGTGCGGGCGACTTGTGCTGCGGTGTCGCTGCTGTCGAAGCAGTCGGCGTCTTCTGGGAACTGGCCTTTCTAGAAGCGGCATTCGAACCGCCGACTGGCGCTGCCGAAGCCTGAGGGTTTGCGACGTTCTCCTTGGGGAAGGCGGCCTTGGCCCTGGGCTTAGTGATGCCCTTGCTCGATCCGCTCCTCTTCCAAAAGATAGGGTTGTGCTTCGTCTTCACTCCGGGCATCTTGACGAAACATCCCTTGTTGTTTCTCCAGTGCACCTGAGTGATGTCATACAGAGCCTTGTTCTGCGAGTAGACCGGCCTGGGAAGATCATCCGATCGCATGTCAAGCATGTTGTACTTTGACGGTGAGCTTCCCTCGGGGTAGCTCACGTTGCGTGGGATGCGCGTCATTGGCTTAGAACCAAAGCTCAGTTCCTCGTTGAACATCTGCTCAATGGTGTCTCTGCTTGTCACATCTTTGCTGTAATCAATGGTGAATCCCTCGGTAGTTGTGTGTCTCGTCACTTCCTGCATCTGAGGCAGAGAAACTGTTGCTCCAGTGCGAGTTGAAAGTTCTCCAATGGCAATCTTTGTCGAGCTTGCCACCTCCGAAGCTGGTCCTTGCATCTTAGGCGGAGTCTTTGGGGGCGAGGGAGGAGTCTCCGTGGTAATGTTAGCACGGCCGAACAGTCCATTGAAACGAGCTTGCCAAGCCTCGTTCTGCACGAGTGGGCGCATAGCACCCGGTGGACCCCAATGTTGACGCGGCGGCATCACGACGGATGGCTGTGGTGAGGTAGCGACTGCGCTTTGGGGAGGCAGCTTGACCACAGGTTTGGACCGGGGCAGGCGAACGTGAGGGTGTTTAGCATTTCCAGCGTAAGCAGGATGAGCAGACGTCTCTGGAGGTGGCTCTCGCGAGTTCACCTGTGGAGGGAGCGGCTCGGCAACAACATTGACTCTACGAGGAGTACCCACAGGCGCAGGCTGGGGTCGGGCTTGCGGGTGTCCGATAGGCAATTGCTGCATGTGTGCACCTCCGTGTGCTGGATTCATGGAGCCATTGGGCAGGCGAACAGTGTTCTCTGCAGTCTGCTTCCACGGGTGACTCAGTGGAGATGCAGTTGGAATAGGCACCGCAGGCTGTGTCTGCGTGCTCGGCGGAGCGGGAGGAAGATTCGTGACTGAGCGCGAGCCTTGAGCATCATGAATGGTGTACTCTGCCTTCTCGAACTTGCGAGGTCCACCGAGACGTCCTTTGGTCGTCTGCTTGAAGGTTTCCTTGAATGTGTCCTCCCTTGGCGCAGCAGGGGAATCGTCTTGGGTGCTAGACAGCTTAGCAGCATTTGCGTATTCAGCGGGCAGGGTCTGAGCCGCTGATTTCCACGCATTGAGTCTTCTGTCGTCACCATGCTGAGTCTGCATAGGTGGCTGTGCACGAGACGGAGGTGCAATGGGGCCAGGAATCCGCTGCTGTCGGCTCATGCTAGGGCCCGGTGATGCGCCATTAGGTCGAGCCTGGGACATGAAATGGTCTGGACGACCTTCCATACCAGGGGGACCAAAGGAGCGCGCCTGATCAGCTCCATGAGTGGGTTGCAGATTCTGAGCTCTCGACTCTGAGCCAAGGCCTTGTGGCGAGATGCGAGTCGTGGTCTCCGGGCGGCCCATACCAGGTGGCGGTGGCAGAGAGGATCCTTGTTGGGACATCATTGGCATTGGGGCAAATGCTGATGCGCTCTCAAAGACACCATTGCCAATGCCTGCGGTACCCCAAACGTTCCCACTTCCAGCAGAAGGCCATGGGGAGAAGCCATCATTGTTGCCAACCATAGGCGAGCGTCCGAACGGCTGCTGCTTGCGCTCACCGGGTGATGAGAATGCGGAGTTGGGCGCACGGTATGGCGACGAAACTGCTTGTTGGAACGGTGCACGAGTGTTCGCCTTTGGCGACAAGGGTGCGCGCGGCGCCTGTCGCTGCACGTGTTCAGAGACCGAACGAGGAGGCATGTCGGCGCTTTCGGGCTTGGAGGCGGAAGAAGGCAACTCGATCTTGTCGGGCGCGGGCATCCTGGAAGTTGTGGCCTCGGCAGGTTTGGCGTGAGATGCATCAGCCAGTGCTTCGGCAGTAGGTGTGCTCTCAACGGCCTTCTCGGGAAGTTTAGACTTTGTCGCATTGTCGTCAGGAGTGTCAGCTGGCTTGTTGCTCTCAGTGATCTGAGTAGATGAAGCTTTGAGCGCCAAGGCCGCGGCCTTTTCAGCAGCCTCACGCTCCAGTCGCGCCTGTCGCGATTCACCTGCATTGGCGAGACTAGCCATTTTCTCTCTCAGTCGCTCTTTCTTCTCAGCTTCTTTCTCGTCTTCTTGTTCTTGTTTTCTCTTGCGTGCCAGCTCGCGTTTCTCCTTCATAATGCGTTCTTGCACCTTAACGGGATCCTCTAGTTCCTCTCCAGCACCCTGTTGGGCACCAGCTGGTGGTGGCGCAGGCATTTGCTGCGACCACGCGTCTTGGTGAGTGAACCTGTTGTGCATCGGCTCGGCCTTGCTAGCATTTGGCGAGCCACGAGTGTCGTGGCTGATTGCCACACTTGGACGCCTGTCGTGAGTAGGGAACTGCTCCGAGCCTCTGTTAATAGACATCCTCCTAGGCGCCATGACACCACTCTGGCTAACGCTCGATCCTCTGCGGCGAGCCGCCCAAGAGGGTGGGCCATCTGTTTGACTGCCGGAACGAGTCTGGAAGGCCGGCGACGGCTCAGGATGGTCAGTGCCAGTAGAACGAAGCAGTACTGAAGGCTTGCGACCGTATGGGTCAGGCCTAGAGCTGCGACGACCTTCAGGTGCTGGCTCGTAATGGCCACTGACAGAGTTGAACAGCTCACGTCTTTGGCCTTCGCCTTGTTGCCAAGATCGGTCGAATGTATCAGCAGCGATCTCACGTGCAGGTACATGCGCAGGCGGTGGCATGGAAGAGTCGTAAGCACGGGCATCTTGCGAAGCGAAAGGAGGGGCTGTCGTAGCTGTTTGTGTCGGTAGAATGATAGGCGAGCTCTTGTCGACGGGAGGCAGGACGGCCCAGGGTGATTTCGCAGGAGGTGCAGGGCTCTTAGCTTTCAAAGTAGCCTTCTCGGGACCAGGTGATTGTGAGCTCGTGCCGAGCTGCTTAGCTTGCGCTGCGGCGCCGGGCTTCAGAATAGTCTTCGGAGGTCCAGACGGCTCTTTCTTCGGTGCGGTAAGGATCGGCTTCGCGCTTTCAGCAGGTTTTGCGGTGGCGGTTTCAGCAGACTTAACGTCTTTCGGCGCAGGGACGTTATCCGCAGGCGTGAGAGCAGACTTTGTACCATCGATCCACGTGACTGCTTCTGGAACCCAGTCATCTTCGTCTTCATCGATGTCCGCCCATTTAGACTCCTTGCCGTTCTCGTCAGACTGCAGGCGCGTGGCCAGGTGGATGCCGTACTGTTGCTTGAGTTCTTCGTCCGTGAACTGCTTGGGAGGTGGTGGAGCCGTGGGCCTGTTCTTATTCCAGACCGTGCTAGCATCCGGTCCACTAGGAGATTCCGCGTTCTGGCGTGCCTTTTGGAGCTCTCTGAGCGACGCACCGGTCTTTGCGATAAGCCTCGGCTTCGCGACGGGCGCAGCAGCCAGGCTTACTGGCGAAGCTGCAGATATGTTAGTTCTGCTTTCACATACATCCGCATGTTCCTTACCTCTCTCTCCAGTCTTGGCTGTGGCAGGCGCTGCAGATGCTGACTTGGCCAAGAAGTTCTTGGTTACAGATATCTTGCTGAAAGTCGTCGGCTTCTTGACTGAGTTCGCGCGTACGTGTAGATGGCCGTCCTTGGTCTCTGCCTTGCTGATCTCCGAATCCGAGTTCACAGCGGATACGTCCTGTGATCCTCCGTCTTCGATGGCAGAGCCCTGACTTGCTCCATCGTGTACTCCATTCAAATTTGTGGCCTCCTGGTCTGATCTCCCCTTCTCACTGGCATCCGAGGGTGTGGCAATCGCAGGTACATTATCGGGCTTAGCCGCGGCATCCCCAGCACTTGGCTCAGCCGCAGCTCCTCCTGCGTCGACTTTCTTGTCTTCGGACGGTTTGGCGTCTGTCGAGGGGTCGATTTGCGGTTTGGAGATTTCGGGTGCTTGGTTCGGGTTGGGTGCAGTGTGGTTGTTGCCGGATTCGGCGGCGGATGTAGAAGTGTGGTTCGCAACAACGTCGACAAGCGGAGACGAACCGCTCGCCGACTCGGGGACGTTTACCACATTGTGGCTGACCTGCTCTGCCATAACAGACTGTCGGACTGTTTGCGCAATATCACTCTTGTCAGCCGACGGATCTGGAGCGGGTGCTGACTCGGGTAATGACGCGAGCATCAAAGGGCGCGCGAAGACGCTTGATGCGCAAGTACAAAGAGAGTATATAGAGGAGTTATAGCCGTGCAGGCGGGTGTAGAGTGGAGGGAGGGAGCAGTACGTTCAGCAGTATGAGCTCGCCACGTTTGAGGTTGGAGGTGTAGTCGGGGGTCGGGGATCGGCGGCGTGCTCGGTGGTGTCGCCGGCGCAGAGTGCAGCGCTGTGAGTGAAGAGGGCGCGCGCAAAGGGAGGGGGTGATGGTGACTTCCTCTCTGGCGGGCGGTGTCGCGAGGCGGTACTTCGGCGGTGGTGGTGGTGGAGGAAGAGAGAGGTTGACGTCGTTGTCCGTGAGCTACAGTCAAGTCGTCGCCTAGTGATCGCGGTTGCGCCGGCTTCTGGCTGGCTTCGGCCTAGCCCGCGTCACAAAGAGACGGGACATCTTATGCTACATGTATGGGGTCGTTGCCAGCACAGCGACACGAAATAGTCACTACAGTCACAAATCACCAGGTGTGACGCATACAATGGGTGCGTGAGCAGTAACAGTCATACACGTGTGTTGCATCTGCATCTCGAGTCTGGCTAGTCACGTGACAATCACCAGCAGCCGACAATACTTTCAAGGACACCAGGACATCATCACTGAAGAGAACGCTGAACAGTTTGTTTGCCCTCGATGCTCTCTCATTCAACATATTTACAGATACAAATGCTTCTTCCAGTCACTCTCTCCCCTCATAGCGTTTGGCGCATCTAGTGGGCGTTGTTCTTGTGGTGACCTAAACTGGGCATTAGTGGCGACCACACCAGCAAGGCTTAACAATTACTTACGCAGGTGGAAGTAGTAGTTCTGTGCGTAACCGATGACGATGAGGCCACCGACGAGGTGGGCGAGAGCTGCGCCAGAGTCAGTATCCCTGCATCTTCCTTCGCTTCCAAATATTGATGTCTTGACATACGCATGGCACGAGCGTTCTTGCCGTTCATGTAACGGTGCTGGTATCTCTGGAGGAGGCCCTTGGGCTGAGGAGCAGGGGCAGGGCCGCGAGGGAGCTTCTCGTAGAAAGCGACAACCCTCTGCATGCGCGCGGCATCAGCGGCACCGCCAATGGCCTGTAATCATGCCTGTCAGCATTCCGACATCTTTCTACCAGTATTTCATCCTCTGTATATCGTGTCCAGGTCGTTCGTCGCGGTTTTGGATGCGCATTTGACTGTTCGAGTGGTGGATCGGAGGAGAACGGGAGGGGGCTTAGGAGCACGTACGTTGGGAGAGGCGACCTGTATCAGTTGTCAGCGTGATCCACGAATGTCTTAGTCGAGCAGCATACCTTCGGGGGGACGAGAGTAGAGACCATGATTGCTGTGTATGGGTATGGATGGGGAGGGTAGTCTTGCCTTGCCGTCGTCGCAAGGTGAAGGTGAAGCTGATCGGAAGTTCAAAGTCGCTAGTACCGGCCCGAAACGCGCCCGAACGCTGACCTCCAACCTCAAGCCAATGGCTATAGCAGCGATAAGTTGACTACGCAGCGTCGACGAGCACCGCGAGCCTTGCGACCTCACTCACACAGCAACACCTCGCTCGCCCACCATGACCACCCTCCACAGATTCGCAGCCTCGACGCTGCGTGCGTCCACCCGCCCGGCGCTCTCGCAGCGCGCGCCTGCCCTTGTCCGCCGCGAGACTGTCGCTCACAACCCCGGCATGGCTCTTGGTGGCCAGAAGGGCCGTCCTTCGTCTGACCCCCAGCATGCGCCCACATCTACCCACGGCGATGCTGAGATGATCACCCAAGAGGCTCCCGCTCACCGCCAGGCCCACCAGCCCGACTACGACGTCGCCACAGACTACAGAGTCTCGTAAGAATCACTGGGAGAGAGAGCTTGGAGGGATTAGCAGGAATGGTTATTGATACGTTTGGCAGTGCCTTCTCACCAATTCCCAAGAGGGTCATGGACGGCTCCGAGCCTGGCCTTGACACTCCCGCCGCTGTCCTTTCTGGCGCACCCACAGACCTCCAGGCCAGAACTGTCCGGTACAAACGATTTATTCTCTAGACACCCTCCCAGCGGCAAAACTAACTGAACTACAGCATCTACCGCCCCACAAAGACCGCCACTCAATCCGGCGACTGGCACGGACACAAGTGGCGCATCGACTGGGACGTCCTCTCCAAGGGCCACCGATGGGAGAACCCGCTCATGGGCTGGCAGTCTTCCGCGGATGCCATGCAGGGCACCCGCCTCGACTTCAACACCAAGCAAGACGCGATCGACTTTGCGAACAAGCAGGGCTACGAGTACTTCGTGCAGGAGCCCAACGAGCGTAAGCGTGTGCCCAAGGCCTACGCTACCCAGTTCGTGTACAGCCCCGGCAAGCTGAAGCAGGTGAGGACGAAGTAAAGGATATCCAGAGCGAGAGAAGGTTTAGAGTGTACATACTGTATTGCATGGTCGGTTTACGTCACTTTCTTCGTCCACTGTTGCAATGCGAAGACGTTTTTGATACATTTCGGACGCAAGGGTTTGAATAGACTTAAGAGACAGTCTATCTCGTTTAATGCTAACCATAACACTCGATTCGGATTCCTGGACTATCCAGCACGCTGCAACTCAATGGTGAACATGTGGAATCTACTGGATATGGAAGCTTGGACAGCAACAGTCACCATCCGTTAACTAGGAGAGGCTAACAAGAAGCAGTATCATTCTGCCACCAGCGTTTGCTTTTGAAGAAGAGACTCGCAGCTTCGTCGTTTCCTCCAGGCACGAGATCTGGTTCGCGGTATGTTTTGCCGCGTTGGCCCATTATGGCACTGCCATTGCAATGGCCTTTGTTGGCTATACCTGATATGCTTCGATATCATTGCTGCACAAATTATCTACCTTGCTCAGGCATACTGTTTCTCTATGACCTCCACGCCTCAAAGCGAGGTCTGTAGAGATAAAGTCAAGCCAGAAAAAAGACTCCAAGCCACTCTGTTTGCTGCCCCAACAACGACTTCACTTTCACCTGGTCGCGCAACTAGTCACTGAGAGCACTGAAGTCGCGATGGAAATCAACACAAAAGCCGCGTCGCATCTCGTCAAGATTCTGGAACCACCACCGCATCCACCTTCCCTCTTCCTAAGATACCGACCGCGGCCAACCTCACCCTCTTTACCTACGCCTACCCTACACCACACCTGAAACACGCCCGCATCACCCATACACCACAGCAACACCCAACATGAGCGCTCCGCCGTACCAGCCGAGCACTCCTGCGCCTAGCGCCCATCCTGACCCGGACCCGACGCGCCACCTCAATGCTCCGCCCTACCCGCCGCCTGATCAGCAGCCAGGTCGTCCTCCGCTGCAGTTCAATGCGGCTGATCGTCAAGTCGCACAGCAAACCACCGTGAGCCAGACTGACGTCTACGAGACTCAAGGTCCAGTCCTACTTGGCGGTAATCAGCCCAGCTCTGCCATTCCCAATCAACTCCAGTCCACATACGACTCATCGTCTCAAGGTTATCATGCGCAGGGTCAAGTGACTAACAGTCTCAACATCGACCCTGTCCTGTTGGCAATGGGAGGACAAGGTGGACGCCAACAAGCTCCTCTTCATCAGTTCATCATGCATCCTGGGTCCCATGTGAACTTCGGCGGAAACGCCTTCCAGCAGAGCTTGATCACGCAAGGAAACCAGAATCTGCGCGTCGAGGGTACCGAGCCGCCGGCCAAAGATGCGGATCAGATGAACGAGGACGCCCACATGTTCCAAGAATTCACTCATGCACTCAGCGACAGCGACTGTTCCCCCGAGAAGTATGGCTTCGAGCCTAAACTGCCAGCATATAGCCTCGACTCTCTCGACAGCAAGCCTGATCCCTCTCACGGTCTTATGCTTCCTCCGCCTCTAACACCCAAAGCTCTCGCCCACAACACCGACTTCCAGGTGTTGGCCCAACATGGCAGTGCTCACCCGACAACTTTCCCTGACGTCTTCAGCCCTGAACGTATCAACAGCGGCGACGATCACACCGTTGGCGGCGCCAGCGCGATACCGGAGAGCAGCGGCGATTCACGCTCGAGCGTCTCGTCAACAAAGAAGCGCGGAAGGTCTTCGAGCGATGACGGCAGCAGCAACGTCAGCATCGAGGGCTCCCACAAGCCTAAGCGCCCTACGACACAACGCAAACGGGCGAGAACGTCACAGTCCACTGCATCTGTCAGCTCGACCGAGAGCCAACTATTGATCAGCCTGAGCAGGAGGGAGTCCCTCCTCGCTGCGGACTACAGTAACGTCAAGGTGGCCTCCGGTCCTCTACAGGGCATGTCTCGTGAAGAGGCGGCAGAAATGTGCATCA
>Ga0265797_10008360_pt1 | contig 13814 bp, 17 predicted proteins | sample P2T30metagenome_FD_192433 | JGI IMG/M metagenome (GOLD analysis project Ga0265797, IMG submission 192433) | Plant litter microbial communities from East Loma Ridge, Irvine, California - P2 T30 | ecosystem: Environmental > Terrestrial > Plant litter > Unclassified | place: USA: California... | reverse complement strand
AAAAGTGTTGTATCAACGTATTTATGTATTTTGCTTCTTGTTCCCGGAGGAGGAGGGGTGGAGGGGGCGCGCAGGAGCGGTAATAGTAATACTGGCACCCATTCGGACGCCGCTAATGTCCGAACTATTGCTGTGCTCTGTAATGAACCACCAACAAGAGTAGTCAAGATATATTTTCCAAAAAAAAAAACTGAATAATAAATCAAGGACTCGGAATCTCTTTCTCGGTCATCTAAATCATCTTTTTACCTTGTTTGGCGTTATTGGGGAATTGCAAGTTGGCTGAAAAAGAAAAATAGAATATCAAGCTTTGCTCATCCCCCTCGGATAATGGGTGGTGGTTTTTGACGTCAACAAAAAATCGAGAATTGAATCTGTCTAGAGGAACGGGTGAGGAGCCATCGATGGACTTTTTTTGTAATTTGCTCAGTCTTCCATGTTATGCAAGTTGGTACATATAATGGAATCCTAGTCTTGTGTGAGGCTGTATCTATCCATGCCTGGCCTCACCATAGCCATACGATGACCTTGCAGAGTGTTTCAATACATGCAAGAAACAAAGATAGACTTGGCAGGCCAGTGGAGCGACTGACAATCCGATTGGAGCCTTACCGAGCACCATGGTATTCATCTTCCATGTTCGGCTCCCCCAAATCCGGCCTGCAAACGTCGGTTTATGCACGGAGATCCTCTCGGCGAATTGCCAAGCTCCGAATATCACACCAGTCTACCGCATAATTCAATCAAGCGTTACATGAGAGTAATCTATCCAATAGTGTTTTCCAGTTGTTCAATTTCATTGCGAGACAGATTCACGACGACATCAAAAGGCCTGTACAGGTAAATTTCAAGTCCATCCAACGTGGCGGGGCATGATCTGTCATTGAGGTATCATTTCACCAGCCTTTCGCTCTAGATTTCAATAGTAGCTACTCGGCATAACCCGCCGGAACGCCATGCTTTTGATATGCACATCATCCATTCTCGACATCCCTCAATCCCATCTAAGCGTCCTCGACGACCTGGGTTTGGAGACCCTTGGGGTCCTTGACGTTGACGGCCTGGACGTAGGAGTAGAGCTTCTCCTTGGCGCCATCCTCGTCGTTACGCTTACGCGAAATGCGGACACGGAGACGGAAAGGGACGCCCTTGATACCGGACTCCCAAACCTTCTTGTTAAGCTGGGGGTCTAGACGGACATCGCTGGTGCCCTGTGATGGATGAGTTAGCCAAAGTCCACCCGAATTGCGAACCCGTAAATTTGCTCTTCCTGGTTTTCACATACCATAGCCTGCTTGGCGAAAGCGCGGATCTCCCTGACAGCCCTGGGGGCCCTCTTCTTGAAGCTGACACCGTGGACCTGTATCCCCAATGTATTAGCCTTGTGTGTTTCTTCAGTCTTCCGCCCGATGCCTGCATAGCCAAGGATGAGTGCTTAAGCCAATGTAATCGACAATTGGCCTGATTGAGCACTCCTCCAAGGTTCTGCCGACCATCTTTGGACTTCACAAAACCGATTCAACATACGCGCTTGTGTAGGTGGATGGTGTATTCGCGGGCGACGACATCGGCGATGGCGCTGCGGCCGGTCTTTCCGGCAGACTTCTTGCCGGCGGACTTTGTAGCTGGGGCCATTTTCTACAAGGACGCCATGTTAGCAAATGTTCTCGTGTCCAGATCTTTGTCGCAACAGCTTCGGTACGCTATTGAAGAAAATAACCTTGCTATCCATGGAATCGGAAATGCGATACGTACTGACAGAGGTTCTCGCTGCTGGGTTAGTCGGCGTTGAAGATGCGAGTTGAGGGCTGGTGGTTCGGAATTTCGCGACAGACGAAAATCGGATGCGAATTGTGGTCGCTTACTTAGCGCGCTACGCACGGTCCATGTATAGCACGTGAGCCCAAGCTCCATTCGTGACTGCACATGTAGATAGATCAAGGCTGAATAATACGTTTGTTATTTGGGTATCTATCTAGGAATCTTCTTCTTCTTCTTCTTTTCGGGTGTTTGTCAAAAACTCGGCCATTTGTTGGCCCGCCACCTTATACATGACCTGGTAGGTCAAACTCCTTGCCCCGTTTTTTACTGTCCAATTCTACCTCTTCATCTTCATCATCATAGTCATCCTCGTGTTCACTCTCCTCGTCGCTGCTGCTCTCATCATCGTCGTCGTATTCGTCGCCCGCAATGTAGCGGTCGAGCCGGCCACCATCTTCGCCCCAAAATTGCAGTCCGTCAGGATCGCGGTCCTCGGCCAGGTCCAAAGTTGGTATTTCTTCAAACAAGGCCGGATTTAGATCGTTCCTGAAGCGCACTAGTGATTGTGTAAAGCGTTCTAAAACATATTGTGGCAAAGAAGGCTCCCTGACTGTAGTACCATCCGTAGCAGGACGTTCTGTGCGGTCATCATTGCCAAGATCGATGATGGGCACATCTTCAGCTCGCACGTCCCCAGTTGGGTTGAGGTAGGTATCGAATGATCTACGGACCCGCTCGAGCATTTGCTGGGCAGCATCTGGCATCTGTGGCATCTGCGGCATTTGTGGGAACTGTGGTATTTGTGGAAAATTCCGCAACGGTGGAAACTGAGGTAAAGACGGGAACTGGGGCATCTGAGGCATTTGCGGCATCTGCGGCATGCGCGGTCTTCCAGGGAACTGCGGCATTTGAAAGGGAAAGGAAGGAAGCTGACCTGGTAGCCATGTCTCTTCTGGCTCATCTGGCTGGAAATAGTATCGAGGAGAACGAAGTGGTGCTTGGGAAGAAGGTGAACTGACGCTCATGGGTGATCTCGAACCTAAATCTCTGTCGGCATCCAGAATTGCATTGGCAGCCTCTTCACTCTCTGGTCCATTGAGGATGCGAAGCTCATTGGTATTATACGAGTCGCATGTGGCACACTGGTTTCCAAGCCAGTGGTACTTGACGGAGGATTTGGCCGAACAATCATTGCATTGAATGACTGCGCGGGTCTGTGCAAATTGCTCTGGCATGGGCTGGCCCTCGATTGCCTGGGTCAACTTCTGCCATTGCAGGTCCATGCACACGGCGCTCTTCTTGCATATCGGGCACTTGTATGCAGCCTGCATGTAGAGATTGTAGCAACCTTTGTGCAGATAGTGGCCACAAGGCATTGAGACTACGGCAGTGGACGAGGTGAATAGGTGGTCGCCGCAGATTGGGCAGTCGCCCTCGGTAGCAGCGGGAAGGCACTTGTGCGATGTTGCGTGAGATATGGCGATGCAGACATTGCAGCTCTGAATAGCATTAGCCTGGTTTCAAATATGTTGAATGTGTTGTGCTCACCTTGCAGTGATAAAAGTCTTTACCCAGACCTTCTCCTCGTCGGCATATACCGCAGTCTGGGCAGTGGTAGATTTTCTTCTTACTATTGTTGTCCCACAACTTGCAGATATCGCAATAGTAACACGCGGCCTCAGTTTCACAGTTGTTGCAAGAATCACCCGCCTTCTGCGGGGTGCCACACACCATGCATAGCATGTTCTGCGTCATCTTTCTGTTGAGGTTGTGGTCTTCGACTGCATCGTGACAATGGCGACAGGTGTACCAGCGACGGCACTCGAAGCACTGCACCTTGACGTTCCGCTTGTAGTGTTGGCAGCCCAGCGCCTGCTCCCCTTCTGCAGTATCCTCGTCTTCGTCTTCGCCATGTTCTGCACCATCGTGGTGGTGGTGATGGTGGGGCCGATACGTCGGGTTCGTGTCACCTTCGCGGAGGTTGAACGGAACATGGGCATTCGCATCGGATGGAGACGAGTATGGCGACGAAGCAGGTAACTCGGAGAAGAGCGACTCTCCAGATGTGGGCGTAAAGGGGCGGTCGTGTGATATGAAGCTTGCTGGGGACGTCGGCCGCATGAAGTTGTACTTCTCCGTCATCAGACCGTGGATCATGCGAGCGCGCTCATGGTCTGAGACGTCCAGGGCCCTGATCTCATGGATGCGCGCGCGGAGATGGGCCATGCCATCGTCTGCAGGGAGCAATTCCGACATGGCACCCGCATGCTGGCTGCCAGTGCTGGGGGTGCGGTGCAGCGAAGAAGTCGGCGGCGGCGTGTTCAGGCGTGACGAGTCGGTCGAGTCGTCTCCCGCCGCTACATGGAGGTGACGGAATTGATCTGCGAGTGAGCGCGAGGGATTCGCAGACATTTCGACTGGGGTGTCTATTGGTGGCAGCGTTTCATCGCTCTGCTCTTCATCAACAACCGCACTGCGAGGCCGCTGCGAGAAGGAAGAATATCGCCGGAAGCGGTCCATAAGGGCAGTGGGTCGTGTTCCCGTTGCTTCTTCGGCATCGGCAACGTCGACGTCCTGCAGCGTGCTGGCCGTGTCTGCACCCGTTTCACGGTCTGGCGGTGGGACAGCAGCGGCAGAGTCGCGATTATCACATGCTAGAGACCGAGCTCCGTCCACGCTCGCGTCCTCGCCAGGCGGAACTGCACCTGAGAAACGACGTGCATGGCGTACGACAGGGTCAATAATGAAAGAGGAAAAGAGACTCATCGCTTCATGGTGCACGTATAGGAAGAGGTGGTGAGAAGAAACGCATAGTTCCAGTCCCAGTTCCAGTCCCTGCTGGCCTAAGACGGCCCTGGCGCTGCTCGCACTGTGCTCCTCTTTAACACGTCTCTGTGGCTCAGTCTGCTCACATGCTCTCGCAACGCCACAGTCGCCACGAGAGGCATCCCAAACCAACAATCAGCGCAACGGGGCCAAGCTCCGGTCCAACTCGCTCGTGACAGAGCTGTGAGCAACGCTGTCAAAAAACATATCATCGGTAGACCCACGCCGCCGGTCCTTCGCCGTTCCCGCCATGTTTGGTTCCCCCTAACCCCTATGCCACCACGCTACCGTCAAGCCCCAAAAGAGCAGGAAAGGCAACCAAGGTTGAAAATCCGAATGCGAAGCCACACGTGTTTGGACGCGTCCAATGTCGTGTTTTACGCTCACGTGAGCCTTGCCGGGCAGGAAGAAGAAGAAGAAGAAGAAGAAGAAGGAAAAGGATATACAGGATGCCAAACAGCACATGTACAACCGTGGATGCAACGGGCAGTCTGCGCAATCCGACTTTACAAACGCCCAGTCACACCTTACACTGCAGTATACTATCAGGCCTTTGTCCTGATTGAGCGAGCAATTTGCTGGGTTTGGCAAGTTCATTACAAGTGTTGATCCCAGCAGAAATCCATGGAAATTAAACATGACGGTTGGCGTTCCAGTCCATTCGCGAACCCAGCACGGCCAACCGCCACAGTGGCAACCGGCATTCGGCATCCTGCCCCCGTCTCAGATATCGATCCTCCACCACACCTCACCTGCCGTGGCGACTTCCAGAGAGGGCAGTTTGGATAAAAAACTGTGGATTGCGGCGGACTTTTTGCGGTCGCAAAACGGACCGAAGTTACCACTTTTCTGCTTTCACTCCGCGGAGGCAAAACAGGGCAAGTAAACATTCAAGTTCACCTCTGACTCGTCTCGAAACCATTCCCACCCTCTCAGAGGCGCGAGTATGCCGCAAACAGCAATTGTCCAGCCAGACGTTGATTGCGGTAGAGAAACTCGGGTGCATGAGGAACCATTACAGCCTCCATTGTAAACAATTCCATGGTTCAACGGCGGCATGACGCATTCCGGACTCACATCGCCGACCTGCTCCCAAGAAGACCTGTCCACGATATTACCGCAAGAGGAAGGTGTTGGACAAAACCATTGATTATCGTCGCGATGTCATGGGTGAGCGAGCAGACGGCGCAACATGTGGATATGTTTCTGTCCAGCCGCTAGACATCCGCACCAGCGAAGCTCCCGCAACAACACCCCGGGACGCGGTACCAGCTGATATGCTACTCAAAAGAGTAGTTTCGCAAAATCCATTGAAGACAGCAGCCTTTCTCTGGGTGAATGTGTATCGTGTAGCTCCTAAAAGAGCAAAAAGATTCAAATCCATCGAACATGGCAACCATTCCATGGGTGAGAAGGTATCAACCTGTTTCACTCCCGTAATGAAGGCATGAAAGCTCCCTCCCAACCAGGCAACTGAGTAAAAAAGCATCGATTGCGGTCGTATTTTCCGTGGAAGACTACGCGAATCACGCATGCCATGAGCCGTTGAAACACCACACTCTTATCATGACCAAACAACCCAGAAAGGGTAATTTCAGCCCCAGGCATTGAACATGGCGAATATGCCGTGGTTCTTCATCACGACCCGGCGTAGCACTAGGAGATGTTTTGGTCCACCTGCGTTCATGTCCTTTGAATCAAATTTCGCTTACCGACTCACGATCTTTTTGGCCGCCGATTATATTGGCGTTGTTTGTTGTTCTCTGGGCCGCTATATAAGGGTCTAGAGGCTAGAGCCCACTTTCATTTGGACGAGTCCATGTGCCTAGATGACTCTCGTCCATGGAATGCGTCGCTGCAAACGGATAGCTGTTCTCGCATCATGAGGCAGGTGGTAACTACTATGGCTAACGCGTGAATACATGTTTTGGGCATCACTCCCGTAGCATTACCACCAATCTCTCATCTGTCGGGAGTTCCACGCAGTGATTATGCGGCACAGTTCAGACAGACCAGATCAGGAGGCGTCGAAGAAAAGGAAGGTATGGGCTTTTTGTTTTCTACATCACACAATGCGACTTTGTGGACACCCCTTTCCAAATTGCCCATGTGCAAAGGACGAGCTAGGACAAAAAGCAAAACGAAACAGGCTCTACTTCAATTGGTTCAGCCTTATCCTACCCACAGTCTGCGAAGCAATTGCGCCATGCTTCGGTTACCAACATGTCCTTTGCCAGATGTACCTCGTTGTTGAAATCTTCAGTCTCGCCATACTTTAGTCCTTCACTGTCTGCACGCATGCGCATGCGTGGGTCAGCTCTTCTTTTCACATGTGCTTTCCTTGTCATAAGTAATGTAATGGGCAGCAGTGTAGATGGGGCTGTCTTGCATCCTTCAACCCTTGAACTTTTTCATTATTAGTCAAGCTATATAGTCATGCAGTAAGCAAGATATTAATACGATCGATCATTGACGAAGAAACAGCCACCTATCCAAGTATGAAAGAAGTTGAGTAGACACCCACATCTAGTTATCGTATTCAAAGCTCGGCATGTGTATCATGGGTGGGACCTTCTTCGATGACAAATCATTCCTAACAGACGGCATGGAAATAGTATCCCGATACTAACCCATGATCGGGAAACGTCTGTACGACCGCTGTTTCTAATGCTTGAGGTTCTATTTCGACATGATATCCCAGGACTCAGCTGCGACTCATGTACACTTCGCCCCCAACCCCCCAAGGGACACGAATAGAACAACGTTGAGCTCAAGCAGATCAGCGAAGGCGTCTTTGCCTGGACTAAACTCCTCGATGACCTTGGTTGAGGCATAGGAGCCATCTGGAACGGCAAGGAGTGGGGTTTCCCGGATATTCGCGACTCGAAGCTCAAGCAGGTTGATAAAATAATTTTCTACGCACGAATCTATTATCAATGATGCGCAGCGCGATGACACCTTCAAGAAAGACGTTACCGAGCTCGTCTTCTCTAAGAGGTAATGTCAAATAGAAGACTGTAGAACTATCGAGTCTCATCATCCATATCAAGTTGCCCGCGCAATAGCCGAGGCCCTTATATTAGGTTGCGTTCTCTCGCTCGTTTTGTTAGAACTAGTTATCCATCATGGCGAGAATACCATCGTATCCCAAAGACGAAGGTGTCAAAAGACCTTCTCAACTACTGACTCTTCACGCACGCCCCATTACCGGATTAGTGCAATATGAGTCTCTTATTCTAAATAACGTCATACTATTGGCTTAGTGCCAGCCTTTCGGCCTGCATATTTCCCATTGTGTCTTATGGAAAGAGTGACGAAGTCGGACTCTTGCATCTCCGCTTGATGACCACCACCACTACCACCACCCAGTAACGCATTCTCTGAACAAAGTTAGGTTCTAGAGATGCACTTGCTATGTCCATTGGGGTAACACCACCACTGTAAATTTTCACCAACCCTTCTTGCACGATTACTAACTAAATCCTCGAGACCTTTTCATCATACAAACGCTGCCTCCTTCATCGGTCCGGTCGCTCTACATACGAGACGGTGCTTTATGCTACCGATCCTCGAATACGGATATCTGAAGATATATCGGTAGCACTGTACAATCGAGAGGCCGTCTTACCTGCAAGAACAAGAGAATTGAAAAGGATACATTCCCCATACCGGAAACTATTGCCGAGGATAAGAAGAAGACTGCGGCTGCTGCTGATGCTACAAAGCCTAGAAAAGCCAGAAAGGCAAAAGCTTGAGTAGGTCTCGTCTTGAGTAAGCTGTCTGCGTAGATTGCAAGCCTCATTACAAGACCTTTGGATCCTTAGACATGATTGATTGGGACAGTGGGTCTTGGTTTTTCACATGCACATTTTCAACGGCTGCCTTTTATCACACACATTTCGCGTTTTAATGACAGCAATTCTGATGCGCTACGTGTTGAGCAAAGGATGAAAGCGTGGTATGCTGGTATCAAATTCAATGATCCAATCATCGCTCCTTTATCTTTGACGTCTTGTGACTCCAAGCAGCCTATAATAAAATAAAATGTTTCTAGCTAGAATGCAAAGGATCATAGACTTTCAAGGATTTCATTTCTTCGCTAATGATGTAACATAAGATACCACAAGTGTACTGCCTTCGATCGCTGCCTTCGCTTGTTGAACTATTCTAAAAGGCGTTGTTCCCTCAACCGGTACCCGACACTGCAAGCTTCATTAGGTGATCCATAAAGGTTTGCAGGCTGACATCGTCAGTGAAGATTGTCTGCGCTGTCTGCGCAACGCCTCCATAGGTGCCAGAAGTGTGTGTTGTCGATGGGTTAAGCTTGCTGAGCAAGAAACGGGCCTGTGAGCCACCAGCGTCACAGACAATGAATCGAGGGAGCGGGAACCGGTCTTGAATCAACTCCTTGGCGTCCTCCTTTGGCGCCTCCAAGAGTTCCCTGAAGTTCTCATAACCCTCTTGCTCTTGGTACCCTGCCTTACGCCATTCAGCCATAGTCTCGCCGTGGAAAATGAGAATGTGGAAGAAGGTGTCGAGTAACAGGACAGTCTCGGACTGGATCGAGCTGGAGTCAAGGAGCACGGGCTGTCCGCCTTCGTGGTCGAAACCATAGCTGTCTAACGTTGGTTGGATCATGATAAGAGAGTTGCTGACGTCCTCGTGGTTCATTACGTGTCGGTAGAAAGCCGTTTCATCGGGAGAGTTGTTGAAGACTTGTAGGAACTGTGACCGACGAAGATGGAACATGAACTGTGGATAGAGGGTGAAGTTCTTCTCGAGCCTGCGCGGATGGTCAGCATGTTTTCAAGGTGACTGAATGTAAGATAGAGCGAGGCTAAGCTCGCAGTCTCTCAAATGTCCAGCCGAATGAAGTGGATAGTAGTGCTCACCTGAATGATGATGGATCATCTTTCCTGTACTCCGCAAAGCGGGCACACAGTCTGATAAGCATGCGATCGACCCATCGCAAAACATCTGGACCGTCATCGACCTCAGCCTTAAAGACAGCTATCCTTGACATCAGTACTGCGGCGGCTTCCTGGTCGAATGATTGCGCGATGGCGGGATCGCCGGATGGACCACTCATGGGTCGGGCGACGGTGGTAACTAAAAATACTTAGCATTCATACCCTCTCCTCCCTGCTGAATTGTCATACCTCTTAGACGATATTGACCAGCCGAGTGCTGGTAGCGTGTGAGGAATTGAATCAGCGCTTGCTGCTGTCCCGACTGCATTTGATTCGGTCCTCCTTGACCAGCGATCTCAAAGTAAATGCCATAAGAAGCCTCAGGATCAATACCGCACATCTTCCACGCGCAAGTATTTCCGATACCACACTCGGTTTCGCCAACCGAAACAGACTTCTTGTTCAGCGAGACAGCATGACCAATGAGGCCGGTAATCTTCAGTTCCTTTGTTGTGAGAACCTCCAATTCGGCATTGAAGCCCATCAGTAGGTTATCATCGGCATCCTTGTTGAATACTCGTGCGAAGGATTGCTTGTACATGGATGAGGTGAAACTATCCGTCAAGATCATATGTCCACCAGTCGTGTTCGCAAGACCCCGCATTTCGAGCAGACCGACCTGGTCCAGACATCCAGCGAAGATGTCGACAATATGACCGTTTTGCGAAACGCGCTTTGCAAGACCCTCGTAGAACTTTAGCGCCTTCTTGTAGTATTTGATGTTGTCGCGGTCGATATCGTGATGGGATCGCATGGGCTCACGCAGTTCAGGACCGACGACCATACCGGGGCCCTCGGTTGCCGGGCCGCCGCTGAATAGCATGATGCGAGCGCCAGTGTTTATGAATTGTGTCTCCAAGAGTCCAGCAGCTACACTGAGGGCCACACCGGTACATCTCAACGGGCGCTTATCGTTGGCGACGGGCCAGGGGTCGCGCTGGAGGGATTCGAGGGCGTTGGTCAATTGGAATTCGCACTGCGATATCGGGAGGATGAAGCGTGTGTTGGCCCCGCCAGGAGGTGCCATGGGAGGTCGGCCAGGCTGCTGTTGCGGCACGCCCGGTCGGGCAGCCATGGGGCTGAGACCGAGCATCTCGTGGACCTGCTTGGAGGCATAGTCCTTACTGCCGCGGAAAACATAGGACTTGGCGCACTCGGTGTAGCCCAGCTCGTGAACTTGGGTCTAGGCCTGTTAGCACACGTTCGTACAATCAGCACTCTCCACCTACCATGGTACCGTATGTAATCAGACCAACCAAAGCATACGGCGGGAGCAGACTCAAACTCATAATGATCGAGTCCTTGAGTGCCTTCAGGCTGTCCTCTTCCTGGCATGTATCCACGACAAAGATGAAGACCGGAGGTGTTTGAACGGGCGCGGGAAAGCAGTACTCAATGCTGGTACTCCCAGCATGGAGCTCTGGGGGGACTTGCTGCTCAGAGATGTCTTTGTAGTGCGGCGGGAGGCCATTGCGGCTGAGGCAGAAGGGACATATCCACACTCGGGCACGCATGTCAATCTGGCTGAACTCTTATTAGCTTTGCTTGTGCCTGCAAAGACTAGACCACCTACCAGAAAGGGTTGAGGACGGCCTTGCATGGTGCCCGGCATCCCACAGGCTGGTATTGAAGCAGAGGAGTGTCTGTCTTCTCCTTCAAGGGTGTATAAAGCGCGCCGATGGGAACGACGAGACGGGAGGCTTCCTTCGATCCAAGTCAGTATGCGTTCAGATTTGCTGCTATAGGGAGAGCGCCTTGACGCCAACGGCTGCCATACCATGCGCGAGCTGGGAAACGTGTTCCAACTGAGGCGGATGCCATCTCTGTCTTCAATCTCGCTCCACTGGTCTTTGAGCGCGTCAAAGTCGGCCATGCTGCGCAGTCCCAGAGGCTTTCGTAGTGTTTGAATAGTCGGCCGTTGTCGTTATCGAGACGAAAAGCCGGTGGTGGTGGTGAACAGTTGTGTACAGGGCCGGGGGCACCCGCGGTGGGAGATTTTGGTGGGGTCGGGGGGTGGAATGTGGCAGTCGCAAGCCCAGAGCCTTGATGTATGAAGATTACGAGAAGACGTGGCAATAAGCCTTCCTTCTAGGCTGCAATTGCACAATACTGCAAAGTCTCGAATGCTCCAGCAGTCCAGCAATGGCGTGGATACTGGAGTTGGCGATGCGGCCAGATGTTCTTGAACTAGCTCGCCCAATCAGGCCTAGCCGTCCCCGCCGAGCCCTGCTTCAAAACCGACGATTTTCCTCGCCTCCAATCTGTTCTCTTCCATCACCGCCAGCAACTCAAACACTACTTAACGGCAGGCTCTCAGTTCTCCAATGAATGAGCCTGTTTTCGCGCTGCGCGTAGAAGAGACTTAGACCCATGGCTGGGCGCCCGATCTGGAAAACTCGTTCCGAGTATACTGAGAGGTTGGGAATCAGCAGAGGTCACATCCACGCAAGCATATCGAGTGTTCGCAATCTAGTAGGGCAACAGTTAGGAAGCCGTTATTTGCAGTGCAGTGCTTGTTCAACGAATTCTTCTTGACGCGTCTTCAGTCACAGTCTGATACCCACGTATCGTAGTCCATCAAGTGTCATACGGACGGTGCTTTGGAATAGCTCCACGAAAATTCGTCTGCTGCGCAATGTCACCGCTGCTTTCGCACGGGCTGGTTACCCTTCCAGTCGTCTATTTGAGATGCACTCAAGAATTGACCGAACCCCAATAGAACCGGACTTCCGCGCAACCCACGTAATCACAGTCGCAAATGCGTCTCTTGTTGAAAACTACCCCCATTTGATGCTACACACAGGGTCACCTTTGATCACGGAGTCAGGTAAGAAGCTCTTGACTCAACTGAGTTGCAGACTGCACGGCTGGGCTTGCATCAAATCTCTTGTGCGCTATCCATTCACTATCCTGTTATCTTTGCTGTCTTTATCCAGGCTTTCAACAGGTACATTGCCTAGATATCGCTAGTCATGTTGCGCTTCTCATTGAAGCTGGCCCAAGCAATGTCCATGTCTTTACTCGCTTTGTGTATTTTTGTTGTCATAGCATATCTCCAATCACATATTTACTATGCCGCTCTCACAACAAGTCGTTTGTATGCTTCTGAATCAACATCAACTTCTTTTTTTTAGTCTCATAGGCATACCCACCGTCTCCCAAGTGTTTGCACGAAATACCTATCCCCCATTTCACAGTACGTCCCACGCTTGACCAACCATTTCTCAACATGCAACGTAAGAAAACAGCCCATGTTCGCAACTTTTGTTCCAATTCAGCCGCGCCGCTGGACGGATGTACCCCCAAGCGGCAGCCAAGGCGCCGAATATAACGCCCTTTGAGACCGGGCCGGTGCTTAGCTGTATAATCCCCCAAGCCCGGAGAAAATTCTGCGGGCCAGGCCCTTGTGGTAGATCAGATAAAAGCCTCCCCCCTGTGGGCTCGGATCTGATAATCAGTTCTCTTTATCTGATCTACCAGAGTCTACTACCGAAGATGGGTATTTTAGCATGTGAGTAGAGCCGTGTTGACGACGCGTGATATTACCTGAGTGCTCATGTGCATATTACAGGGCCCAAGGCTGGCACTGGCGATGCAGCGAAAACGATGGAGAGGAAGCTTGTGATGAAGCTTGGTATGCACATCTCCCTGGTCGCCCTTGCAGGGCTATACTAACAAATCACGTGACTAGATTTGTTTATCATGGTTCGTTTCGCTCGCTCGCAGAAACGACTCTTTGTGATAGCTAACACCATCTGCTAGGTGTATTGTTGTTCATGCTACTTCTTCAATTACCTAGGTGTGTTGCAGTCGTGCGCTATAGGAATGTTCCCTCTTAACGAGAAGCAGATCGCCAAGCCTTTGCAAATGCATACGTTGCCGGCCTACGGGAAGATCTTAAACTCAAGGGAAACGAGTACAGCGTTCTGCTGTCCATGTTCACGGCGGGGTGCATCTCCTGTATCCATATTTTTTACGGCGCCGACTAACAATGTCGCAGCTCAGTTGTTGGCCAAATCCCGCACGGTCTCATCATCCAGAAAGTCCGCCCTAGCATATGGCTTCCTCTGACCCTGACTCTCTGGTCCGGTCTGACCATGTGTTCGGCGGCATGCAAGAACTATCAACAATTATGTGCGGTACGCTTCTTCCAGGGCATGATGGAGGCTAGTGTGTACAGTGGAACGATTTATGTCTTGGGATCTTGGTAGTAAGTTGAATAGGCCCTTGTCGCATGCTTGATGCATTCCCCTACTT
>Ga0265797_10008359_pt1 | contig 13814 bp, 10 predicted proteins | sample P2T30metagenome_FD_192433 | JGI IMG/M metagenome (GOLD analysis project Ga0265797, IMG submission 192433) | Plant litter microbial communities from East Loma Ridge, Irvine, California - P2 T30 | ecosystem: Environmental > Terrestrial > Plant litter > Unclassified | place: USA: California... | reverse complement strand
CGGCACGCTCGCGCCCGAGGTCGACGCGCCCCTCGAGGCCAGGGCGCTGCCCGAGGCGCTCGCCGCGATCTCACGACTCGCGGCGGCCGAGTCGACCACGGTGGCCCTCGTCTCGGGGCGCGACCTCTCCTCGTTGAGCGCCATCAGCGAGACGCCCGACGAGGTGCTGCTGGTGGGCTCGCACGGCATCGAGCTGCGGATGGACGGCCACGAGACCTCGCTCACCCCCGACGAGGTCGCGGCGCGCGCCCGCCTCTCGGACGCCGTGCACGCGGCGGCCGCGGGGCACGAGGGCGTCTTCGTGGAAGAGAAGCCCGCCGGTCTCGCCCTCCACACGCGCCTCGCCGACGACGAGACCACCGTGACGGTCCTGGCGGAGGCGCGGCGCACGGTCGGCGCGCTCGACGGCATCCATGCGCGGACGGGCAAGAACGTGCTCGAGTACGCCGTCCGGTCCACGGGCAAGAACGACGGCATCGATCGGCTGCGCGACATCGTGGGCGCGACCGGGGTGCTCTACGCCGGCGACGACGTCACCGACGAGGACGGCTTCGCGGCCCTCGGCGAGGGCGATCTGGCCGTCAAGGTCGGACCGGGGGAGTCGCGAGCGGGGCACCGGGTGGCCGACCCGCAGGCCGTCGCGCGACTGCTGGCCGAGCTGGCGGATCTCCGGGCGCACCTCGGGCACTCCTGAGGCCTCCGGGGTCGGCCGGGGTCGGCCCCGGGGCGAACGCGACCGGGCGTTCCCAGGTGCCTGCAAGGTAGTCTGGACTCTCCGCCCGACTCCCCGCGCCCGTTCATCCCGATCGGTAGACGAGGTCGCCAGCCGACGGAGGTCGTCGTGATCGTAGCCCTGACAGCCTTCGCGGTGGCCGCCGTGGTCGTCGCGGTCATCGGTCGCCGTCTCGGCACGTCGCTGTTCCTGTGGGCCTCGCTCGTCCCGTTCGCGGTCTTCGTCTTCACGGCCCTGCAGGGGCCCGCGGTCCTGTCGGGGGACGTCCCCGAAGAGACCGTTCCGTGGATCCCGCAGCTGGCGATCTCGCTCACCCTGCGGATGGACGTCCTGGCCTGGGTCCTCGCCCTGGTCGTGACCGGCATCGGCGGGCTCGTGCTCGTCTACTGCGCCCGCTACTTCCACAGCGACGAGGCAGGGCTCGCCCGATTCGCGGCCGTCCTGGTCGCGTTCGCGGGGGCCATGTACGGCCTCGTCACGAGCGACGACGTCTTCGTGCTCTTCGTCTTCTGGGAGGCCACGAGCGTCTTCTCGTACCTGCTGATCGGGCACTACACGTCGAAGCAGGCCAGCCGCGGCGCCGCTCTGCAGGCCCTGATCGTCACCACCGCGGGAGGCCTCGCCATGCTGGTGGGACTCGTCATCCTCGCCGTGCAGGGCGGCACGAGCTCCCTCTCCGCGCTCGTCGCCGAGCCCCCGTCGGGCACGGCCGTCACGGTGGCCGTCGTGCTGGTGCTCGTCGGCGCCCTGTCGAAATCCGCCCTCGTGCCGTTCCACTTCTGGCTGCCGGCCGCCATGGCCGCCCCGACACCGGTCAGCGCGTACCTGCACGCCGCCGCCATGGTCAAGGCGGGCATCTACCTCGTCGCCCGACTGGCGCCCGGCTACCACGACTCGCCCGGTTGGCAGGAGATCATCGTCACCGTCGGCGTGGTGACGATGGTGCTCGGCGGCTATCGTGCTCTGCGGCAGCACGACCTGAAGCTCGTCCTCGCGTACGGCACGGTCAGCCAGCTCGGGTTCCTCACGATCGTCGTCGGCTACGGCACCCGCGACGCCGCCCTCGCCGGCTTGGCGCTGCTCGTCGCCCACGCGCTGTTCAAGTCGACGCTCTTCCTCGTCGTGGGCGTCATCGACCACCGCACGGGCACCCGGGATCTCCGCAAGCTCAGCGGTCTCGGTCGTCAGACGCCGGTGCTCCTGGTCGTGACGGTGCTCGCGCTCGCCTCCATGGCGGGCGTCCCGCCGACCTTCGGATTCGTCGCGAAGGAGGCCGTGCTGACGGCCCTGCTGCACGACGCCGAGTCCGGTGCCGTCTGGGGCGTCATCGCCCTGGTGGGCGTCGTGGTCGGATCGATCCTCACCACGGCCTACAGCCTGCGGTTCCTCTGGGGGGCCTTCGCCCGCAAGAAGGGCGTCGAACCGGTCGACTTCGTCCGCGAGCACATCGACTTCCTGTTCGCCCCCGTCGTCCTCGCCGTCGCGGGTCTCGTGCTCGGTCTCCTCGCGCACCCCGTCGACCCGGTGTTCGCCCGCTACGCCGACACCCTCCCGGCGGGCGGCGGCGACCACGAGCCGTACTACCTGGCGCTGTGGCACGGTCTCGAGCCCGCCCTGGGGCTGACCGCCATCTCGCTGGCGGTCGGCGCCCTGATGTTCTGGCAGCGCGACCGGGTGTCCGCGTTCCAGAAGGCGGTCTCGTTCCTGCCCCGCGCCTCCGACGGGTACGTCCGCATCATGGCGGGCATCGACCGCACGGCCTCGCGCACGACGGCGACGACCCAGCGCGGTTCGCTGCCGTTCTATCTGGCGACGATCCTCGTGGTGTTCATCGCCTCGTCCATCGTGACGCTGTCGCTGAACCGCACGTGGCCGAGCACGGCCGTGCTCTTCGACTATCCCGCCCAGCTCGCGATCGGCGTCCTGATGATCGTCGGTGCGATCGCCGCGGCGCTGTCGAACAAGCGATTCCAGGCCGTGGTGCTCGTCGGGGTGACGGGTTACGGCATGGCCGCCCTGTTCGCCCTCCATGGGGCACCCGACCTCGCCCTGACGCAGGCGCTCATCGAGACGATCACCCTCATCGCCTTCGTGCTGGTGCTGCGGCGCCTGCCCGCCCGTCTCGGCGACCGCAACGGCCGGACGCACCGGGTCGCGCGCGCCGTCATCGGCGTGGCCGTCGGCTCCGTCATGGCGGCCATCGCCGTGGTCGCGCTCGGCGCCCGGCCCGGTGCGACGATCTCGGGGGCGTTCCCGTCGCTCGCCGTCGACGGCGGTCACGGCAAGAACGTCGTGAACGTCACCCTCGTCGACATCCGCGGCTGGGACACCATGGGCGAGATCGCCGTGCTCATCGTCGCGGCCACGGGTGTCGCCAGCCTGGTCTTCATCACCTCGAGGGCCGACATCCTGCCCCGACCCGCGCGTCGCACACGTGCGCAGCGCTTCCTCGCCCGTGTCCGCCCCCTGCGCGAGCCGGCACCCGTCGTGCCCGACGGCGGATCGACCGTGCAGATCGGCGACAGCACGGAGGGCGACCGTCGCGCCTGGCTCCTCGCCGGTCGCAAGCTGGCGCCGCAGAACAGGTCGATCCTGCTCGAAGTCGTCGTCCGACTCATCTTCCACGCCATCATCGTGGTCTCGATCTACCTGCTCTTCGCGGGGCACAACACGCCGGGCGGCGGTTTCGCCGGCGGGCTGGTCGCGGGCTTCGCGTTCGTCGCCCGCTACCTCGCCGGCGGTCGGTACGAGCTCGGTGCGGCCGCACCGCTCGACGCCGGCAAGCTGCTCGGCGCGGGTCTGCTCACGGTCAGCGCGACGGCGCTCGTCCCCCTCTTCTTCGGGGCCGACGCGCTCACGTCCACCTGGGTCGAAGGCGAGGTCCCGCTGCTCGGGCACCTCGAGTTCGTCACCTCGACCTTCTTCGACATCGGCGTGTACCTCGTCGTCGTCGGGCTCGTGCTCGACGTCCTCCGCAGCCTCGGCGCCGAGGTCGATCGACAAGAAGAGGAAGACGACACCGGTTCGCCGGTGCCGCAGCCCGACGACGCCGGCGAGACGCTCCCCGTCTCGGTCTCCGGCCCGACCTCGACCGACGGAGGCCGCGCATGAGCGTCTCGCTCGTCCTGATCGTCGTCATGGCGGCGCTCTACGCCTGCGGCGTCTACCTGCTGCTGGAGCGCAGCATGACCCGGGTGCTGCTCGGATTCCTGCTCGTCGGCAACGCGACGAACATCCTGATCCTCATCATGTCGGGTCGCCGCGGGGCTGCTCCCATCGTCGACGGCCAGGCCGCGCCGGTCGACTTCGCCGATCCGCTGCCGCAGGCGTTCGTGCTGACGGCGATCGTCATCACCTTCGGCATCTCGGCCTTCATGCTCGCGCTCATCTACCGGTCGTGGCGCCTGGCCCAGGTCGACACGGTGGTCGACGACGTCGAGGACCTCGAGATCGGGCGCCGCGGCGTCCCCGCCGAAGAGGAGGACTCGCAGAGCGACGGCGACGACGTGGCCGGCGGAGACACCGAGTTCGGTGATCGCGCCGAGGCGGCGGTGCCGACCGAGGCGCTCCGCCGGACGGCGCCCGGCGACACAGCCGGGAGCCGCGCCGACCCGGCCGGTTCCAGCCGCACCGGCCGCAGCCGCACCGACCGCACCGACCAGCCCGACGAGAGCGAGAACGCATGAGCTTCCTCGTCCCCCTCGTCGTCCTCGTCCCGCTCCTGGGCGCGGCCGCCGCATTGATCACGGGTCGCCGCCCGCGCCTCCAGTCGATCCTCTCGATCGTCGCCCTCGGCATCGTGGTGGTCATCAGCCTCGTGCTGCTCGTGGTCGTCGACACGCAGGGCGCCATCGCCGTGCAGGTCGGCGGCTGGGAGGCCCCGTACGGCATCACCCTCGTGGTCGACCGCCTCGCCGCCCTGATGCTCAGCATCTCGTCGATCGTGCTGCTGGCCGTGTTCGTCTTCTCGGTCGGGCAGGGGCAGGCCGACGGCGACGGCGAGGCTCCGGTCTCGATCTACAACCCGACGTACCTCATCCTCGCGACGGGGGTCTTCAACGCCTTCATCGCGGGCGACCTCTTCAACCTCTACGTCGGCTTCGAGATCCTGCTGGTGGCCAGCTACGTGCTGATCACCCTCGGCGGCACCGAGCAGCGCATCCGCGCCGGCGTGGTCTACATCGTCGTCAGCCTCGTCTCGTCGGTGCTCTTCCTCGCGTCGATCGCGATGATCTACGGCGCGCTCGGCACGGTGAACATCGCCGACATCGCCCAGCGGATGGACACCATCCCGGCCGACGTGCAGACGATCATCCACGTCATGCTGCTGACCGCGTTCGGCATCAAGGCCGCGATCTTCCCGTTGTCGTTCTGGCTGCCCGACTCGTATCCGACGGCGCCCGCGCCGGTGACGGCGGTGTTCGCGGGTCTGCTGACGAAGGTCGGCGTCTATGCGATCATCCGCACCGAGACCGTGCTCTTCGTCGAGAGCAACGTCAACGTCTACCTGCTGATCATCGCGCTGCTGACGATGGTGGTCGGCATCCTCGGCGCGGTCGCGCAGGCCGACATCAAGCGGCTGCTCTCGTTCACGCTGGTCAGTCACATCGGCTACATGATCTTCGGCATCGCCCTCGGCACGGTCGAGGGGCTGGCGGCCACCATCTACTACGTGGTGCACCACATCACCGTCCAGACGACGCTCTTCCTCGGGGCGGGGCTGATCGAGCGCCGAGGAGGCACGGCCTCCATCACGAGACTGGGCGGGCTCCTCAAGGCGGCCCCGATCATCGCGGTGCTGTTCTTCATCCCGGCGCTCAATCTCGGCGGCATCCCGCCGTTCTCGGGCTTCATCGGCAAGGTGGCGCTCTTCGAGGCCGGCGCGCGACTGGACGATCCGCTCGTCTACGTGCTGATCGGCGCCGGCGCCCTCACATCGCTGCTGACCCTCTACGCGCTCATGAGGGCCTGGAACCTCGCCTTCTGGCGTCCGAAGGCCGACGTCGACGACCACGAGTCGCCGTTCACCGAGCACCTCGAGGAGGCGCCGGGTCGCGTGGCCGTGCAGCAGAAGCGCACCAACCCCCGCACGATGGTCGGCGCGACGGCCGGGATGGTCCTCGTGTCGCTCGTTCTCACCTTCGCGGCCGGGCCGCTCTACGGCGTGGCCGAGCGGGCGGCAGGTCGCGTGTACGGGTCGAACGAGTACGTGCAGCTCGTCTTCCCCTCCGGAGAGGGCGAGACCCGGGGCGACGACTCGTCGCCGGCACCGACACCCGCCGGGGGACCGGTCGACGAGGGGAGCACGCCATGACCGGTCGCCCGTCACGCCGCGAGGTGGGTCGCAGCCTCGCCCGTCAGATGCCGTTGCTGATCGGCCTCGTCGTGCTGTGGATGTGCCTGTGGAGCCAGTTCACGGTTCTCGCCTTCGTCACGGGTGTCGCGGTGGCCCTCCTGGTCACCCGGGTGTTCTTCCTGCCCCCGGTCGAGCTGAGCGGCCGGTTCAACATCTGGTACGCGCTCGTGTTCCTGGCGCACTTCGTCGTCGATCTCGTGCGCGCGTCGGTGCAGGTGGCCTGGCAGGCCGTGGGCCCCCGGGGGGTCCACTCGAACGCCATCGTCGCCGTCCAGCTGCACACGCGGTCGGACTTCATCATGACGCTGGTGGCCGAGGCCATCTCGCTCGTCCCCGGTTCGCTCGTCGTCGAGGCCGATCGTGAGCGGTCGATCCTCTACCTGCACGCTCTCGGCGTCTCCGACGCCGACGAGGTCGAGGCGGTCCGGTCGGGCGTGCTGGTCGTCGAGAAGAGGATCGCCCGCGTGCTGGGCAGCACCGACGATCTCCGGCGGATCGCCGACGGCACGCCGGCCGCCGCCGAGGTGCACGACCCGGTGTCCCCGTCCTCGTCCTCCGAAGGGGGTCCCTCATGATCGTCGTCGAATACGTCGTGGGCGCGCTGTTCGCCTTCGCCGGTCTCGCCTCGGTGATCCGCATCGTCCGGGGTCCGTCGATCCTCGACCGCATGATCGCCTCCGACATGCTGCTGACGACGCTCATCTGCGTGCTCGCGGCCGACATGGTCTTCTCGGGGCACACCCGCACGATCCCCGTGATCATCGTGCTCGCGCTGTCGGCGGTGTTCGGATCGATCACGGTGGCCCGGTACGTCTCCAGGCAGGACCCGTCATGATCCCCCAGTCCGTCTACGACATCGCGTCGTCCGTCCTGCTCATCGCCGGTGCGCTGCTCTCGCTCGCCGCGGGCATCGGGCTGCTCCGGTTCCCCGACGCGCTCTCGCGGATGCACGCCGCGACCAAGCCGCAGATCTTCGGGCTCATCCTCGTGCTCGCCGCCATCGCGCTCGACCAGCACACCGTCGGCACCATCGCGTCCCTCCTCGTGGTGCTCGTGTTCCAGATGCTGACGGCGCCCATCTCGGCTCACATGATCGGGCGCGCCGGCTACCGGAACGGCGACCTCCGGCGCGATCAGCTCGTCGTCGACGAGCTCGACGAGGCCGTGGCCCGTGCGGCGGGCGAGCTCGCCGAGACGGTCGAGAGCGACGACGCCGACATCGACGTCACCGACCTCCCGGTCGGATCCGCCGACGCCCTGGCCGTCGAGATGGACCGCGTCGAGGGCGTGGGCGACCACTCCACGGCCGACGGCGACGGTCCCGTCGAACGCGACTCGGAGGGCCTGCCGCGGCAGGCCGGCGACGATCGACGAGGCGGTTCCGACGGGCTCTGACCGCCCCCGGCCCGGGTGGACGGAGCATACGTCGCCACGCCCTAAACTCGACCCATGCCAGAGAAGGACACCCCGGTAGGGATCGACATCAAACCGCGGAGCCGAGTCGTCACCGACGGCGTCGAAGCCACGACCTCCCGGGGCATGCTCCGTGCCGTCGGGATGGGCGACGCCGACTGGGACAAACCCCAGATCGGCATCGCCAGCAGCTGGAACGAGATCACCCCCTGCAACCTGTCGCTCGATCGTCTCGCGCAGGGTGCCAAGGAGGGCGTGCACTCGGGCGGCGGCTACCCGTTGCAGTTCGGCACGGTGTCCGTCTCCGACGGCATCTCGATGGGGCACGAGGGCATGCACTTCTCGCTCGTGTCGCGCGAGGTCATCGCGGACAGCGTCGAGGTCGTCATGAACGCCGAGCGCCTCGACGGCTCGGTCCTCCTCGCCGGCTGCGACAAGTCGCTGCCGGGCATGCTGATGGCCGCCGCGCGCCTCGACCTGGCCAGCGTGTTCCTCTACGCGGGCAGCGTCGCCCCCGGCTGGGTCAAGCTCAGCGACGGCACCGAGAAGAACGTGACGATCATCGACTCGTTCGAGGCCGTCGGCGCCTACAAGGCCGGCACGATCGGCGAAGAGGACCTCAAGGCCATCGAGTGCGCGATCGTCCCGGGCGAAGGCGCCTGCGGCGGCATGTACACCGCCAACACCATGGCGAGCGTCGCCGAGGCCCTCGGCATGAGCCTCCCCGGCTCCGCCGCCCCGCCCTCGGCCGACCGTCGTCGCGACTACTTCGCCCACCGCTCGGGCGAGGCGGTCGTCGAGATGCTCCGGCTCGGCATCACGACGCGCGACATCCTCACGAAGAAGGCCTTCGAGAACGCCATCGCGGTCGCCATGGCCTTCGGTGGCTCGACGAACGTCGTGCTGCACCTGCTCGCCATCGCCTACGAGGCCGAGGTCGACCTCACCATCGACGACTTCAACCGCATCGGTGACAAGGTGCCGCACATCGGCGACCTCAAGCCCTTCGGCAAGTACGTCATGAACGACGTCGACCGGATGGGCGGCGTGCCCGTCGTCATGAAGGCCCTGCTCGACGCCGGGCTGCTGCACGGCGACTGCCTCACGGTCACCGGCAAGACGGTCGCCGAGAACCTCGAGGCGATCAAGCCGAAGCCCCTCGACGGCGAGGTGCTCCGCACCCTCGACAACCCGATCCACGCGACCGGCGGGCTGACGGTGCTGAGCGGCACCTTCGCCCCCGAGGGCGCCGTCGTCAAGACCGCCGGCTTCGACGCCGAGGTCTTCCAGGGCCCGGCCAAGGTCTTCGAGCGCGAGCGCGGGGCCATGGACGCCCTGACGGAGGGCCGCATCGAGGCCGGCGACGTCGTCGTCATCCGGTACGAGGGCCCCAAGGGCGGGCCGGGCATGCGCGAGATGCTCGCCATCACGGCCGCCATCAAGGGCGCAGGGCTCGGAAAAGATGTACTACTCTTGACGGACGGACGATTCTCAGGCGGCACAACCGGCCTGTGCATCGGCCACATAGCACCCGAAGCGGTCGACGCAGGTCCGATCGCCTTCGTGCGCGATGGTGATCTGATTCGGGTCGATATCGCCGCTCGCTCGATCGATCTACTCGTCGATCCGGCTGAGCTCGTCTCCCGCCGCGACGGCTGGGAGCCCCTCCCGCCGCGATACACCCGCGGTGTCCTCGCCAAGTACGCACGCCAGGTCCGCTCCGCAGCGGAAGGCGCCGTCACCTACTAGGCCGCGCCTCCCGGGCGGTCCTCGGTGGGGGTCGGCCCACCGAGACCGCCGGCACGGCGGCCAGGGCTCGACCGTCAGCGGCGACACCCCGTCATCACCGTCACATCATCACGAAGAGGAACCCGGCTCCGATGCCTCCAGAAGCGACGCCCCTCCCCGGCGGCACGACCCGTGCCTCCGGGCGCGGCACCAGTCCCGACGCGACCACCGCGCCTCCCGTCCTGACCGGCTCGGGCGCGATCCTCAAGTCGCTCGAGTACCTCGGCGTGACCGACGTCTTCGGCCTGCCGGGCGGCGCGATCATCCCGTTCTACGACGAGCTGATGGCTTCGACGGCGATCCGTCACATCCTGGTCCGGCACGAGCAGGGTGCCGGTCACGCCGCCGAGGGCTACGCGGCCTCGTCGGGTCGGGTCGGCGTCGCCATCGCCACCTCCGGCCCCGGCGCCACCAACCTCGTCACGGCCATCGCCGACGCCTACATGGACTCCGTGCCGCTGCTGGCCATCACCGGTCAGGTGTTCTCTACCCTGATGGGCACGGACGCCTTCCAGGAGGCCGACATCGTCGGCATCACCATGCCGATCACGAAGCACTCGTTCCTCGTGACGAAGCCCGAAGACGTCCCCGCCACCCTCGCGGCGGCCTATCAGATCGCCAGCACGGGTCGACCCGGCCCGGTGCTCGTCGACATCACCAAAGACGCCCAGCAGAACAGCGCGCCCTTCATCTGGCCGCCCGTCGTCGACCTGCCCGGCTACCGTCCGGTGACCAAGGCGCACGGCAAGCAGATCACAGCAGCTGCCCAGATGATCGCCGACGCGAAGCAGCCCGTCTTCTACGTCGGCGGCGGAGTCATCCGCGCCGGCGCGTCCGCCGAGCTCAAGAGCCTGGTCGAAGCCACAGGCGCCCCCGTGGTGACGACCCTGATGGCCCGTGGCGCGTTCCCCGACTCGCACCAGCAGCACCTCGGCATGCCGGGCATGCACGGCACCGTCCCGGCCGTGCTCGGTCTGCAAGAGAGCGATCTGATCATCGCGCTCGGCGCCCGCTTCGACGACCGCGTCACGGGCAAGGCCGATCTCTTCGCGCCGAACGCCAAGGTCGTCCACGTCGACATCGACCCCGCCGAGATCTCGAAGATCCGCATCGCCGACGTCCCCATCGTGGGCGACGCGAAGGTCGTCATCCCCGACCTCACGAGCGCCTTCCTCGAGGTCACCGGTGGCACCCGCCCCGACATCTCGGCCTGGTGGGAGCACCTCGACGGGCTGCGCGAGCAGTTCCCCCTCGGCTACACCGAACCCGACGACGGCCTCCTCTCGCCCCAGGGCGTCATCCAGCGGATCGGCGAGCTCTCGGGCCCCGAGGCGGTCTACGCGTCGGGTGTCGGTCAGCACCAGATGTGGTCGGCGCAGTTCATCAAGTACGAGCGTCCGAACGCCTGGCTCAACTCCGGAGGCGCGGGGACGATGGGCTACTCGGTCCCGGCCGCCATGGGAGCCAAGGTCGCGCAGCCCGATCGCGTGGTCTGGGCCATCGACGGCGACGGCTGCTTCCAGATGACCAATCAGGAGCTCGCCACCTGCGTCATCAACGACATCCCGATCAAGGTCGCGATCATCAACAACTCGTCGCTCGGAATGGTGCGGCAATGGCAGACCCTGTTCTACGAGGGCCGCCACTCGTTCACCGACCTGAACACGGGGCACGAGACGCGAATGGTGCCCGACTTCGTGAAGCTTGCCGACGCGTACGGGGCCCTGGGCATCCGCGTGCGTCGTGACGACGAGGTGGACGCCGCCATCAAGCTGGCGCTCGAGACGAACGACCGCCCGGTCGTCATCGACTTCGTCGTCAGCCGCGACGCCATGGTGTGGCCGATGGTGCCCCAGGGCGTCTCGAACTCCGAGATCCAGCACGCCCGAGCCCTCGCTCCCGAGTGGGACGACGAGGCGCCCGGCACGAGCGCCTCCGACACCACGCGCGACGGCGACATGACAGGAGAGCACGCATGAGCCACGTCCTGAGCCTCCTGGTCGAAGACAAGCCGGGCCTGCTGACGCGGGTCGCCGGCCTCTTCGCCCGCCGTGGCTTCAACATCGAGAGCCTCGCCGTCGGCAAGAGCGAGCTCGAGGGCTTCAGCCGCATCACGGTCGTCGTCGACGTGGAGGAGCTCCCGCTCGAGCAGGTCACGAAGCAGCTGAACAAGCTCGTCAACGTGATCAAGATCGTCGAGCTCGACTACTCGCAGTCGGTGCAGCGCGAGCACATGCTGATCAAGGTGCGGGTCGACAACACGACCCGATCGCAGGTGCTCGAGGCCGTGACGCTCTTCCGCGCCTCGGTCGTCGACGTCTCGACCGACGCCCTCGTCATCGAGGTGACCGGCGACACGGGCAAGACCAACGCCCTGCTCCGCGTGCTCGAGCCCTACGGCGTGAAGGAGATCTCGCAGTCGGGGCTGCTGGCCATCGGCCGCGGCGCGAAGTCGATCACCGACCGCGTCTTCAAGAACTAGACCGGCGGGGCGCGGTCGACCCGCGCCTCCTCGGCCCCCATCAACCGACATCCACCGACACCCGTCGACAACCGAGGAGTATCACCACTGTGACTGAAATCGTCTACGACAACGACGCCGATCTGTCGATCATCCAGGGCAAGAAGGTCGCCGTCATCGGCTACGGATCGCAGGGTCACGCGCACGCGCTCAACCTGCGCGACTCGGGCGTCGAGGTCGTCGTCGGCCTGAAGGAGGGCTCGAAGAGCCGCGCCAAGGCCGAAGAGGCCGGGTTCACCGTGCAGACGCCCGCCGAGGCCTCGGCCTGGGGCGACGTCATCGTCATCCTCGCGCCCGACCAGGTGCAGCGCCACGTCTACGCCGACGACATCGCCCCGAACCTCGCCGACGGCAAGGCGCTCGTCTTCGGCCACGGCTTCAACATCCGCTTCGGCTACATCGAGGCGCCCGCGGGCGTCGACGTCGTGCTCGTCGCACCCAAGGGCCCGGGCCACACGGTCCGCCGCGAGTTCGAGGCCGGCCGCGGCGTCCCCGTGATCGTCGCCGTCGAGCAGGACGCCTCGGGCTCCGCCTGGGACCTCGCCTGGTCGTACTCGAAGGGCATCGGCGGTCTGCGTGCCGGCGGCATCAAGACCACCTTCACCGAAGAGACCGAGACCGACCTCTTCGGCGAGCAGGCCGTGCTCTGCGGCGGCACCTCGCAGCTGATCCAGTACGGCTTCGAGACCCTCACCGAGGCCGGCTACCAGCCGCAGATCGCCTACTTCGAGGTGCTGCACGAGCTCAAGCTGATCGTCGACCTCATCTGGGAGGGCGGCCTGGCCAAGCAGCGCTGGAGCGTCTCCGACACGGCCGAGTACGGCGACTACGTCTCGGGCCCGCGCGTCATCACCCCCGATGTGAAGGACAACATGAAGGCCGTGCTCGCCGACATCCAGTCGGGCGCGTTCGCCAAGCGGTTCATCGACGACCAGGACGCCGGCGCCCCCGAGTTCAAGGAGCTGCGCAAGAAGGGCGAGGAGCACCCCATCGAGGCCACCGGCCAGGAGCTCCGCGCGCTCTTCGCCTGGAAGCAGCAGGACGCCGACTACGTCGACGGCAGCGCCGCCCGCTAGTCGCCCGTCTCGTCACCGAGTCACCCCACGAGGGCCTCGCACCGCCCGGTGCGGGGCCCTCGCGGCGTCCGCCCGGTCGGCCTCGCCGTGGCATGATCTAAGGCATGGCAGATCGCAAGACAGCAGTCCACTTCGGCGCCGGCAACATCGGCCGCGGCTTCGTGGCCCAGTTCCTCCATGCGAGCGGATACGAGGTCGTGTTCGCCGACGTGAACGACGACCTCATCGGCTCGTTGCAGTCGCAGTCGTCGTTCGAGGTGCACGAGGTCGGCGAAGACAGCCGCACCACGGTCGTCGACGGCTACCGGGCGATCAACAGCCGCTCCGACGAGGAGGCGCTGGTCGCCGAGATCGCGGCCGCCGACATCGTCACGACCGCGGTGGGCGCCCGCATCCTGCCGTTCGTCGCCCCGGTGATCGCGAAGGGCCTCGCCGCCCGAGACGCCGACCGCCCGGCCCTCGCGGTCATCGCCTGCGAGAACGCCATCAACGCGACCGACTCGCTGGCCGCCGCCGTGCGCGAGCACGACCCCGCCGAGAACGCCGTCTTCGCCAACTGCGCCATCGACCGCATCGTCCCCGAGCAGGCCGGCGGCACGCTCGACGTCACCATCGAGTCGTTCTTCGAGTGGGTCGTCGAGAGCACGCCGTTCGGCGCCGACCGACCCGAGATCGAGGGCGTCACCTGGGTCGACGACCTCGAGCCGTTCATCGAGCGCAAGCTCTTCACCGTCAACACCGCCCACGCCGCGGCGGCGTACCACGGGTTCCGTCGCGGTCTCACGAGCATCCGCGAGGCTCTCGACGACGCCGAGGTCATGGCCGAGGTGCGGGGCGTGCTCGCCGAGACCAAGTCCCTCCTCGTCGCCAAGCACGGGCTCGAGGCCGACGCGCAGCAGGCCTACATCGAGAAGAACCTGGTGCGCA
>Ga0265797_10008358_pt1 | contig 13815 bp, 16 predicted proteins | sample P2T30metagenome_FD_192433 | JGI IMG/M metagenome (GOLD analysis project Ga0265797, IMG submission 192433) | Plant litter microbial communities from East Loma Ridge, Irvine, California - P2 T30 | ecosystem: Environmental > Terrestrial > Plant litter > Unclassified | place: USA: California... | reverse complement strand
GCTCCCACTTTGATGCCAAACGTCACCTTCATATTCGCCAGCGACGTTGTTCCGTCCTCCACAGAGTCGATTGCTACTTCGACACCGATGAGTAGCACCATGTCTACAACTGTGCTCTTGAACACCACTTCAACGGTAATGAGCAGCATGGTGTCTACGACTGCTGCTCTGAACACTACGTCCACCTTGGCAAGCAGCACCGCAGACGCGACGTCGCTGTTGAACAGTACTTCAACAATGGCGAGCGAGGTCGTTTCTACGCCTTGTACTAGTTCTCTACTGAACTCAACTTCGACTCTGATCAGCTATGCTGTCTCTACAACTTTGTCGGCAGCTACTACAACAGCCCCCGCGTATGAATACACCCCGCCAGCAACGTCGTCGCTCAACGCTACGACCCCGTCCGAGAGCACTTCGACAGTGGAGGTCACAAGTACGGCTTATGTTACCTCTAAGGTAACCGCGGAAATCACAGTGACTGCTTCCGCGAGCGCGTCGTCAGCTGCTGAGGCTGCGAGCTCTGCTGCTCTTACATCAGAGGCTTTGACGAGCAACGCGACATCTGTGGCTTCGAGCACAGCCAACCGATCTTCGGCTGTCGTCCCCGCTTCGTCGATGGAATCATCGGTTGAATCCGCGACGCAAACTTCATCTTCTTTGCCATCTTCATCGTTCATTCCCACCTTCAACATATCGAGTTCAGCAAGCCCCGCCTCTTCAGCCTTGTCGAGCGCATCCAAAACGCCTCTCGCGGTTTCGTCCTCCGTCGCTTCGACAACACCGATCGCATCCGCACCGGCAGTCGCGACAGAGAACCTACCACCGCCGGCACCGGTAGTTACTATGGCGGCAGGCTTCTTAGTGCCGAGTAATGCCAGCGCCGCACCCGTACAACAGACGGCTCCACTGGAGTTCACCGGTGCTGCGGCAAGGCATGCACCCGAGGTGAGGGGTATGTTGCACTGGTTGGTGGCTGTAGTGGGCTTTTGTTTGATTGGGTCATTGTTGTAGTTTTAGTTCTCTTCCGCTCGTGAAGATATACCCTTCTTTGTCGCTCGAATCTCGATTTCAATACTGACGGTTTCCTCGCGGTGACTTCTCAAAGGTGCATAGAAGAGTAGAGATAGGCACGCTTTATTCTGGATGACTACGTGTAGATTACTAAACATGGGGCAGTAGAAAAAAAGATAAAGAGCGAATGTTATACTAAGAGAATTTAACGAGCGACGGAAAGGAGAAAGACTCAAAGCGTCCATACCTAGGCCTCTTTCTCTGGATCAAGACGCCACTTGTAGCAATTGTTCTCCACCTCACCACCTTGCTTGCCATTCTCTCCAGCACAGTTGCAGCTGTCGATAGGCACGTTGACATACCTATCGCAAGCAGCGTCAGAGTAAACAAACTCGCACCCTGCCTTAACTTCCAGAGAAGTTTCAACACCGATAGCTCCCAGTTCAGATTGATCATACGGATATGAGAATGTTTGCTTCACAATATCTCCAGGTCCAAGTCTGCCGCGAGACTTTATGAGTCCGCAAAGGTGGTTCGCTGCATCTTTGATTCGATAATGTGATGTCCATTGGCCAACATGATAGCATCTTCTTTTGTTGTTCTTGGTATCGGGTATATCGAACTCGACGGTTGGAGGCTTTGGTGTTGGCGTCGGTTTCGGTGTTGGTGTTGAACTTTCTTCTTCCGTTGGGGACGGGCAAGGAAGTCCATCGTCTTCAAGGGTTTCTTCGACGCTGGGATCATCCATGCCTCCGAAAGTCCACTGACCATCCCAACCTCCCGCAGAACAATCGGGATCGTAGTAGCTACACTGGTCGACGACTGGCGATGGGGCACCCCTCTTCACGACGAGCGCGTTGGAAGGCCAGTCTGGTGGTCCTGGATGCGTTGGTTTGGCCGGCCTGGTTGTGCTCTGTTTACCGTCGCCACCTCGGAACACTAAAGATGGCCAAACAGGAGTACTTGTGAACGTTGGCTTGACAGAGGTGATCACTTCATCGCGACGAGCTTTGGCCGTGACTGCAACCGCCCCAGAAGCCCCACCACCGACCGTGAGTACTTCCATAACCCATTGAGTAACTGTAACAGGGCTATTAGTAATCGCTGTTGTCCAACCCTCGCCAGTAGCAGTCACAACTGGGTAATTGAGAGTGGTAGTGCTCTTTTCCCAGGGCGGGAGCTTGAGTTGGCATGGCGGCTCACACCACACAGTCGGCTCGTCCATGTCCCAGATCTTGGGGTCAATCCAATGAATTTCGTTCTTGGAAGCCTCAAATACGGTTATTTGGGACCAGCGCGGATGTCCTTCGACGTTGAGGTTGTCTTTGGCTGCAATACCGCGGCCATCTTGGACGAGACTGTACTTTGCTCCAATAGTGATGAGATGGTGCACCCGAATGTTGCGTCCATTCTTCTCAAGCCACAGAAGTGCCCTTTGGCAAGTCTGGCCATCGATACAGTCTTGTGTGTACGTCGAAAACCATGAATAGAGGCCAGCTCCACCGATGATGATGTCGCTGCTTTCGCGTATCATGACAGCCCAGGATGAATCGCAGCCGTCGAAGTCCTTGCCATCACATTGATACTTGGGATCACCCGAAAACTTTCCGACGGCCTTTTCGAAGGGTGCTGGCGCCTTGGGCGTTGGCTGATAGTACGGTGACTCGGTCTGAATCATGCCCGCAAAGATGTTCTTCGCCTTGTTGAAATTGTATTGATAGAAGACCGCATGCTCGGAGGCAGTGCCATACATCCACGTTGGTGATTGGCTTTCGACAAGCAGACCGCGAGCGACGTAGACTGAAGTCTGCGTCTGTACCATGAGTTAGCAAAGTTCGCCTATCCAAGGCCAGGCGGTTCTCACCATAGGACTGTTAGGATCGACTAAATCCGCGTCACTAAAGAGTGTTGGTCAGCTATCCGGTCAAGACGAGATAGATGGTCAATACCCACTCGATCATATGATCCGCCACCCAAAGCCACATGTTTTCAAAGTATCCAGATGCTTTCGGGGTGATGTGCATCATCAAAGAGGCGCCCTGGCAGTTCGCGTTGACTCCCGATGTCACAGGCGGGCACTCATCCGGGTTCAGTGACGTGCCGGCGGCGCCTCCAATGCGAACATGACAGTCTGAAAATCGAGCTCAGTCAGCCGGATGACCTCAAATATTGATGCGCAAAGATTCATGCATACCCCAAATACCTGCAGACCCTGGCTTGGATGCCTTGATGTTCCACTGAACCAGAATCGCCCCAGGAGTTGCTCCTTTGGTCGTGAACATCAAATCTTGCATCTCCACCTCACCAACGTCACCTGGATTGCCGACAGAAAGCATGGCCTTTGGGTTGCTGCATGAGTCAGTCGAATATTCGGTAGCGTCGTGTGGATACGTACTTAGCATCTCCGAAGAAGGTGCCAGATGCGGCGAATTGTGACCACGTTTCGCCGACGAGCTTGCTTCCACTGGGAATTGTGACGGTGCGCTTGAGTATGTAGGTGCCGGCGTCGACATGAAGAATCTTTCCTTTAGCAGCCCACAACGCGCTCTGAACTGCACTCGTATCGTCCGTGACACCGTCCCCTGACAAAGTCAGCTTCACGAATGTAGATGGAATGTTGGGAGAAAAGGCTCAATGAATACCTACCCTTGGCACCGAAGTTTTTGAGGTGGACAAAGTCGCTTGCTGACTTGTCCTCATACTGTGGCTTTGCACGCTCAAAGTACGCACCCTTGGAATCCAAAAGACCAGATGGTTTCTTGTATGTGGTCGATTTGCCCATCGAGAATTCTCTCTTTGGACTGTAGGTAGGTCCAGCAACCCACTGGTCGATCTTCGCGGTGCTGGCAAGGATTGTCTTTCCGTTGCTGTCCGCTACGGCTTTCTGTACGCCGCTCATGGCAATGTTCTCCAGTACAAGCCCAGTACTTCCGGATCCAGGCGCAGAGTTGAGAGGTCCAACAAGAATTGCTGTCCCAACGTTCGTAAATGTGGAGTCGAGGATCATGGTAGAGCCGATGTTTCCGTTCTCCTGAGTAGCCCGCTTGGTTGGATTGGCAGTCGACGTCTTCTCTTCGGGCAACAGCTTGAAACCAATGTCGGCGTTCTTGATTGTGATGGATTTCCACGTCTGCGTTCAATGAGTGATCAGTATGACACACGAGAAGAATCGTTGAGGTATCGCAACAAGCGACTCACGAATGACCAATCCCATATAAGATGCACTGCTGTCGCACAGCCATCGAAGACCATGCGCTGCACTGTGAACTGTTGACTTCCACCCCCTGTGTCTCAGTCAGGTTGTTTGGTCGTGAACCGTGGGATGGGCCGACTTACACAAGCCGTATGCGCCACCTTTAAATGTAATGTCGGCCAATACCCCTCCACTGCCATTCTCAGATGCTGATGTCATTAGCTTCGTACTCCAAGTACGCTGCAACGCTTCAACTTACCAATACCCCGTTGTTTAGTGCCAGACTTTGCGGTCAACTCCAAGAATTGGAGACTAGTAGCTTGTCCAACTTGATTGTGAATACAAGCAACCTGTGACGTAGCCCTCGTCTGCGTGACGTCGATCTTGAAGTTTCTAATCTGTCGGTAAAAGCTTGCCGTATTGACATACCATTCCTGATCGCCGCCGTCTATACCAGTACCGCCGCCCGTGTATTCGTTGGTAGATAAGGCAGCAGTTCCGATAAATCTTGAAGAGGCCACGATGGTGGGCCAGTTGGTGGCGTCGCCGATAAGTTGCGTACCGAAGTAAACGGGGATAACAGTACTGATGAGATAGGTTCCTTGGGGAAAGTAGACAATAGCGTTCTTGGTGCTTGAGCCATTGCAACCTTTTCCACAGCGCTTGCCTTCGTCCATAGCCTTTTTGATCGCAGCTGTGTCGTCCTAGTACAAGGTCAGAGATATTTATAAGCGCCCAGTGAAGTTGAACTTACAGTCTTGCCATCGCCCTTTGCTCCGTAATCTTTGACGTTTCGAAAGACCTTGTAAGAAGGGTCGTTACCCCAAGGGACCGTCCCTTTCCTTGTTATAGTCTCCATCCAGAATGAACCAGCAGCTGCCGCTGATGCAATACCCACTTGATCGGTTGCGTTATGGCCCGTTGTGGTTTGGTTGTTGGTCGACATACCAAAGGCTTCGAACTCAGTTAGAAGCGCTGCTGCCTCCTCAATCTCCGGGGTAACAACGAAGTCTAGGACTGATCTTTTCTTCCCCAGTACAGGATTCAGGACGTCACCTGACCCTCCAACGATCGTTCCGGGTTTAAGGCGATACTGATTGCGGGACATGTTTTCCCACCGCGCTTGGTTGTATTCTGCTGACCTGTTCAATGCTTCCTCAACGATCCTCGTAGCGGCAGCAATTCTTGCAGTCGTGAAGTTCTTTGCAAGTGCATCCGTGTCGGAAAGCAAAGTACTGTCAGCCGAGTCTGTCCGGCTTCTGAACGAGTCTCCACGCTCAAATTCGGAATGCCGGTCTTTTTGGCGAAAGCCTCCAATGGTACCCAACTCGAAGCTCCAGTCGTTTGGCCGCTCTGTATCGCTCCGAGCAGCAATAGGACTTCGCGAATAGTTCATGTGTAGGAACATATTCAATGCACTGTTGTCGAGATCCATCGGAGCGGAACTTTGATTCTTGAAGATGTGATGTGTTTTCACCCCAAAACCGTGGCTGCTGAGCTCGTGAAGAGGGACGGTGTCTGCCCATTCCATGTAGTCTTTCAGAGATCCTTTCCTCATTTCCTGGATCCTTTCGCGGGTGGACCGCGTCCCCAACGGTGTTGTAGCAAGCTCATTTTCGGTATCAGTAGAAGAATCTGCTTCGTATATCTTGACGGGGGTGTCGTTCTCCTCATTTACCATTCGGAAGTAGAATATCAGCGGTGAATCGGAGGTTACAGTCCAGGTGGGAAGGCAGCGTTCTGCCAAGTCTTTGAGTGAGCGTCGAAGTTGATCATGTCCAACAGCCTGCCAGTTCTGCTCCGCGTCTCTACCACCTTCAGATCGCCTGCAACGGAATCCGGCACATCTGGTATAAGACGGCTCAGCATTCTGGAGACCGGATCCTCCTTGGATCCACGTGGCAGGTGGAAACTCGTCACATGTATACTTTACACCCGATCTTTCAACAATCTGGCCGTTGGAACGTCGATGGCGGAGCACTCTCGCAGCGCCAGCTGGACGATTGGGTTCCAACGCCGTCGTGTACCACGGTAGCCCATCCGCACGGAACACATCTGGCTGCGCCAGGTTACCTAATCCAGCAACTTCAGGACATGTATGCCGAGAAACCCATCCGAGTTGTCCTGTGGGACATACTCGACTTCGACGACGTGTAGCACGATTGCTGTTGAAGTCATACGCAAAGGCTTTTCGTGGTCTTCTTGCGGCTCCTCGTGCAGAGATAAGGAACGTGTTTGCATTCTGGCAGATAGCGGTCATGTAGTAACAATTGTACTCGAGGCTGACGTTGCACGTAAGAAATTGTTCGACTGGTTGATTGGAGCAATTCTTACTAGACAATGTACGGTGGTAATTCTTCTACCCTTTGCTGAGGTCCATTTGCTGTTGGCCCCCACCACATATCCTATTGAACAGGACATATCAGCTGAGAACGATAAAGGCTCAGTTAGATGGTCTCTGTACCTGTGTATTGCCGCCAGGGTTGGTTCTCATTGTCCATTCTTGGACGTATTGGGATCTGACACAACAAAACAGGAAGCACAAAGTAACAAGCTTGCTAGCTAAAGTGAAGAGGCCCATCTTGATGCGATCAATCAGATGTTTTGAATCAGGTTGAGAATAGTTTTAGCTGTTCAGGATACGCTCTACGTGTGGGAGAATGAGCTCAAACCTTCAAAACCGCCCTGTAGTTGTACCATCACTTGCCACAAGTCTTCAGAAAGAAAACCCACTGTTACCACCAGCGTACGCACATTCTGGAACCAATCAAGACGAGTATATATAAAGCGTGTTAAGTTAGATAGCCAGACAATATGGCTATAATGAAATCCCGTAAGATGAAGGCTAAGTTTGGAACGTCCCATACGGCAGCTCGGAGGTCGTCGAGATGCCAAGATCTATCACTCTACCCCTCTTCACTGCATTTAATCAGACAGGTCAAAAATCAAGAGCTTGATGGGCTGGCGTAGAGCGCGCATATGCAGGAAATTGTAGACCGTGATGTTGGCTCTGCATAAATTGTGGCAGTGCGTCGAGGGGTGATACCAACACATCCGGTATGTCCTGAAGTTGCATGGCTGATTTGAGAAATTGTGGTGCAAGATCTCATCTACTGAAGATTGTGTTCTGACCTTACATATCGGCTAATTGGCATGCAAGTAAGCTTCCAATATGAGAACCGGTGGAGCACCCGGTACCAATTGGAAGAACTGCGCACCCCTGTGTGCGGCATATTCGGCAATGGCCTCAGCAGATGGAGTCTAAACTCTGGCATTGTAAGTAACTCAGTAAACTCTCTGCTTCCCTGGAATTACTCACCCGTTCTTTTTACATTGCAAAACATGAGCGCTCTTCGCAAGCTTGTGCCTTTCTTTATAGCTTTCTCAACCATCAACTATTCTCTCTCAGCAGATGATTGCCAGCCATACCAATGGACCGCGAAGCGAGACGTCGTTCCAGGACAAATTGTCTGCCGTTACACGCTCACGTCGCCGTCCGAAGTGAACTACTACACCTGCATTGAGCTCGCAGACAGATACGCCATATCTATCGACAAGTTTTTCCAACTCAACCCCGATCTCGACCGGGAATGCAAGACCATCGAACCTAATACAGACTATTGCGTCGCAGGATGTGAGTTTCAGTGGTTGCATTCAAGTCTTTCTCGGCTCGCGACCTGTGGACATGTTGCTAACGGCTGCTGATCTGCATAGTCATTGACCAGATCCCAGCTTTGGACGGCCTCTGTGGCCCTACACACAACAACGCTACCTGTAGAGGCACCGAGAAACAGTGCTGCAATTCCGAGACCTGGATATGCGGTGATACAGCGTAGGTCTACCTTCTTGCCTTGCTCCTGTGTCATGTCTCATTCTGAGTTTACTTTATAGGGACGACTGTCGCGAAGGCACGTGCTACGAAGGTGCATGTCACGGCGCGACCGAATACGCCATCGATGGAAAATGCGGACAACAGCACGGCGACCTGAAATGTGGGGGGAAATGGGGATCTTGTTGCGATTATAATGGGAAGTGTGGCAATGGTGCAGATTTCTGCAGTCTCGGAAAATGCCAGTCCGGCGACTGTGAGAAGCAGCTCCCTGATCCCCCTTCTCAGTTCCCTTGGTTGGACGGGAATTCGAGCGACGGTACTTGTGGTGGCACCAACAAGTATGTATGCAATCCAGTATTTGGCTACTGCTGTGGAAGTGGGGGTAAGTGTGGAATGGACAAGAAGCAGTGTGGCTCAGGATGGTAAGTCTTTTTATGCATATGTCAACTCAGCTCAGATTTGTGACAGCTAATGCAGAGAGTGTGCAATAGTCAACCAATGTTTGGGAAGTGTGATTGAATCACAAAGCTGCCAGCGTCTGCGACGTGGTTTGACTGGATAAGCCGGGTAGGGAATTTGGTTTCGTTATTTGCCCTGATCGTCTACGTAGCCGGATAAGCAATCTTGACGATAGGATGTCTCCTTCACCACGAATGGCCGCATCGTCTGTGTGAAGACACGCAAAAATAAGATTTGAAGTCTCTTTTGCTCTTCTCAAATCGCCAAGCGCCTGGGCCGCAACGTGTTGATTTTCTCGAACTAAAACTCATGTTGGGATCTCAGCTCCCGGAAACCTTTCGCAGCATGTTTCCGTGGCGGCATCTCGTCAAGTACCTGGTCTGACTTGCATCGTCGGGCTGTCGCAAATATTATGATCCACCCGATAATAGAGACGTCGCCTTCAGGCTGTAGGCACAGCGGTTACACACAAGCCTTTCTGGGAAGACTTGGCAATGATTTTGACCACGCTTATATTGGCTTGGGAGGCTGTGCAGGGCGAAATATACAACTTGCAATTGGTAGCGCTGAGCGGGTACTCAGGATTCTGTATGCATGCCTTATGAGGATATTGATCTACACGCCCTGGCAGTACTTGATTAATCGTGGTCGCCGAGCCATGCCCGGAGGCTCGCGCTCGGCTTTGTTCCCTTGTAGTGAGCTTTAGATTTCATCTATTCGCCATGTCGCGGGGAGGGAGGTACAAGGATTGGAAAAAAGCAGATGCACATAACCGGAGATGGTGATGCCACTCCAGCTCGTATTGCCAAAGAGATACTCCCGCAACCTCGTGCCTGAAGGTCGTTAATATGCGATTCAATAGGTCATACATACCCGCTATCGTGGTTGCGCATTCTGTATGAAGGCCGCGTCTAAGAGTCTAAATGTTTTGGACAGTTCTTGTATATGGCTTGAGATATAAAGCGTAGCTGATCAGATACTCGTAGGCTTCGAGGCCAATAAGCAAGCAAAGCCCGCTCTTCCACTGTGGCTTGTGAACCAGAGCACAACCAGTCATGCACTCCACATTCTTCATTCGAATGCTTTTTGTAGCATTCGCTGCCGCGAATACCACCGCCTCCGCGACTCTTCTCAACCGACAAAACTGCGACGAAGGCAGCAAGCGCGTCTGTTACGGGAAGGATGGTGGCCAAAGCCAGTCACTGGACCGCGCCGACATCGAATATGTGGCTTCTTATCTTCGATTCGTTGGCGACTCCAACACTGGGGCTAATGCGCGATGGACGATGCCTGCCAGCGGCGCTTGTGAAGAATGGGCGATTGCCGTTCCTGACGCCGGCACCGTTCTGGCCTTAGCTAAACACAGCAAACCCGACGTTTCAACATCGATTCTTTATGCTGACATCGCGGCGACTATTGATGCCATCGGGGGTCTTTTGGAGTGCCAGAGCAACGGCGGCCAAATGCCTACCATGGTCAACAAAACCAACCCAGCGTACACGTCAGCAGAATACAAGGCCACCAAAGCAACGCCGGATGGAATCACAATCAAGCTGGTCCGCGATCCCAAGTTCTCCGGGTAAATGTGCTCGTCTCATGACGCGATTGTGGGCTGAGTCAGAACGTCTTTTAACATGGATGCGGTAATATGGGAATTGATCATGAGATGTACTGGATAGCGTAGGAAGTTTAACTAAGCTGCGAATACCATTCTTTGACAGCGTAGTCATGAAAGCATCGTACCGTCTCTGCGTCGTCGTGCATGTTGCTCAGTCGATTTCCATAGTCTGTCCGCCCGCGTGTCTTCCCAGTACGACAAGACCCTCAGGCTCAGCAAGCTGATGTAAAACCTCGTTGAAAGAGAGTACATGTCGCCCATAGCCTCCAGAATGCTTGGTTTGAGAGTTTGGAGCCAAGCGTGGACTTGAGTGATGTAGTCGTGTACGGTAACGAAGGGATGCGTAGTAGGCAGCACCTCGAGGGACGGTGGAGGTGGTGGGCAAGCCATGCCGCAGCAGCGCAAAAGGTCCCGATCTTCATCATCTGAGTCCCCGGTCCACTCTTGATTATCCCAGTCATCATCTCGATGCTCTCCTTCCCATCTGTATCCCCATGTGTCTAGATCATCTACGTTTACGCTGATAGACGAGACCGGTGGTTCCGTTGCGGGCGAGGTGGAGATCTTGTGAAAGGAATGACCGTCGGTGGTGTATGGTCCACATTTAGAGTCTAGGTCGAGCGTGTCCGCAACTTCGACTGAAGACTCGAGAGAGCCGAATAGCAACCAGCGCACCCGCAGCATGTCCATAGAGCTTTGGATGATACCACCAGAAGCGCGGAGGTCGTTGTAAGATGGAAAAATCTCAGAGGCTGACATGATGGAAAAGGATGGGGTGTGTGCGAGAAAGCTTTCTCATTTTCGAAGTGGGCGGGGGGCTTGATGAACAGGATGCGCCGGGTGTTTGGGCATTCAATCAATTACGCGTAGGGAGGCGCAACGCCGCAATCAAAAAGAGAAGAGACGAAATCATCAGCCGATCAAGGAGACGATCCGACGCGACAACCAGTAAAAAAAACTGGTCCGACGCCCTGCAACACAACAAATCCAATGTTCGTTGCCGTGCACCTGGGGAGTTTCAAGGTCCCAAAGTTTGCGACTAAACACGTGACGTCATGGCTTCTCGTCGCAACGATCGCGCCTTCCTGCCGTAAGCAGTTGCGCTCACTTTCACTTTCTTGGCGTGACCCAATGTAAACAAGATTATTACTCACTTCATTCTCGCTGCGGCCCTAACCATAACGTCCTTCGCATCTTCCCGCACCTTCTGCACAATCTCGCCCGCGCTTTGCACTTCCTTCACCAACCCCACACCAGTGCCAGCCCAGATTGCTGCACGCCCTTGCAAGCCCGTATTATATCCCTTATCTTCACCTGCAGCGGCCTCATTGTGCAGCTTCTGTATCTCTTCCAGACTCATGCCGTTCGCGAAATCCTTGTGGCTTTGTGCCACCAACCCGCGCCCATCATACAGCTCCGGCCAGATGTTGGGACCGCGCAACTGATCAAAAAGCTTCGAACGCGTCGTCACCTGACCACCGTCTTGCGCCTCCAGAACTGCTGCTTGGTACACCGGATGGACGTTCACCTCTCTAGACGCGAGGAAACGCGTTCCCATCACGACGCCTTCGGCACCGAGGGTGAGTGCTGCAGCCACGCCGCGTCCATCGACGATACCACCTGAGGCGACGAGAGGTATATGTGAACAGCCTTCCGCAGCAAGCGCGTCGGCCACCTCCGGTAGTAGCGAGACGATGCTTGCGCCCTTCTCGAAGCCGTGACCGCCGGCATCTGCGCCTTGGAGACACAGCACGTCTGGCTGCGCAATCTTCGCAACGTGAAGGGCTGCCGCGACGCTGCCAAGTTGAATCCAGATCTTGCTCTCAGGTGAAGCCTTGCGTATCGCTGGGACCCATACCGCGTAGTCATCCAGATCTTTCGGCACGAACATCCAAATGACCGCGGGCTTGTAGTCATCAAACACCGGAAGAATGTCTTCGAGTTTGAGCACAAAGGGAAGGAAGCCGACGCCAACTGGGAGAACACGCGACGCCGATAGTCCGGGACTGTCCTTGAAAGCCTTTGCGGCGATACCCAGCTCTTTTCGCAAATCGTCCATGCTGCGTAGACTCCCGATCATACCGAGGCCACCAGCGAGTGTCACAGCTGAGGCGAGCTTACCGCCCGCGAAGCCCGCCATCGGCGCGTTGACGACGAGTGGTGACAACGTCCATGGTAGCTGCTCTTTGAGAGTAGACATGACGGGCGAGGACCAGATCCAGGAAATGTTGAAGGCCGAGACAAGCTGTCGGTAAGAGAGACCTTACTAGAGGCTGTACTAATAGGTGTAGGAGTAAGCAACGTCCTTCGTCAGGCCTTCGATGTCATGGTGGCTACACGACCTTTACCACCAGCTCCATGCGGTTACAAGCGGTGCATCGTGTCAGCAGAAGTCAGCAAGCAACTTACGTCCAACTTGATTTGGTGGAAGTTCTCAGTGGAGATGCGTACCGATGCCACGACAGCTCCTTTGCCCCGCACTTAGCCCCACCTTCATCTTTCGAGCTCGCTCCTTCGCAATTTCGCAAAATATATTGCAACTTTTTTTCCAGTTTGACATCAAAGTTGGTTCGATGGTGTAGTTGGTTATCACGTTCGCCTCACATCTGTGTGTGTACACGCGAAAGGTCGCGAGTTCGAGCCTCGCTTGAATCATTCAACTGTCTTTTTGCTGTCCCGACGGTCTCGGCGTGAGGTGGATCGACGCGGTGGCATCCTTTTTGCCCAAAATTTGATCTCGAAGATAGCCAAGAATCTGGCATAGCAGCTACAGGGAGAAATTGCGGATTGGCTACATAGCGCTTAGGAATACATTTATTTATACACAGAAGGATTACAAGATTATAGATAGGTCTGACGTCTATAAGCGGTTCGACTCATCAGCTCCATCGACCAGTAGATCTCACTTGAAGAACATGTCTCTGCCACAGCTCCGGCTAGCTTGAAGAGCTTCATACGCTAACTTGATCGGAGGCAAGACGCACTCGCGACCGTGCCACCTGCGAAGAGTATGTCGAGGCTGTCTACCCGACCAGTCGTCGGAGACCGAAGGCCACTTTCGTTGCCCGCACAAAGGAGTTTCTCAGTGCAATGGCTGATCTCAGCACTGGTCATGTAGGCGACAAGATCAAAGCTGATGGTGTGTGGCAGCTCAAGCATGGTCTGTATTGGTGAGCTTTTACCTTGTTGCCGGACTTCAACACCATCTAGCAGAAGTGGCACGAGGAAGTCAACCGTCATATTCGTTTCGTTGCTGTGAAGTACGGCCTTGGTTTAGCGTTATACGCCAGGAACAAGCTCTCCGATCCTGAGCTTGCTATCATCTTCCGATTTATCATGGAGCAAGACTAGGAGGTTGAGTACTGGGCTGCCATGCTCCCTTATCTGGATTGCTGTTTGTCGCTCTGGTACCTTCACCGTACCCCAGGGCTACGGCAAAGGCGCGAGCCTGGTTAATGCATCCGTTCCTACTCATCGAGCTTGTCTGGCTGTCTTCAAGGTGTCGCTGGCAAGCTTCGTTAGACTGATGACACCATGCGCTGGTCTGATCTGAAGTTCGTGCGCATGGCTCTTGATATTGCTTGTCAGTTTACATTCTGTTTCTGCAAGGGCTATCGCAACCCCCACGAAGACAACGCAACTACTAACAAAAGTGAAGAATTGAGTTTCTCTGAGCCTATGTAGACATCTTGGTAATCAATA